>WNFV01011089.1_pt1 | contig 14883 bp, 14 predicted proteins | sample 5400101 | NCBI WGS metagenome assembly WNFV01 (sample SAMN13153361, study PRJNA577476) | soil metagenome | isolation source: 115 cm soil or saprolite under grassland replicate 1 | place: USA:California | collected 2016-06-15 | reverse complement strand
CTTCGCCGCAGTTGCAGGTGATCGTCGTATCGACGTAATCGGGATGAATGCCAGCCTTCACGGCCCACCTCCTGGAAGAACAAATCGTATCAGCAACACGGAAAAAACGCAAGAATAGCGCAAGAATACCAGAGGTTGGTGACGAGTCCCGGCCCCGGCCGCCGGGCTGACGGATTTTCGTTCCGGGAACTCCGGCTGGGGGGAGGTTTCGGAAAGGAGGCGAAGCCCCCCTCCGAGTTTACGCGAGCTGGTTCATCTGGTTCAGGAAGTCCTTGTTGGTCTTGGTCAGCTTGAGCTTGTCCAGGAGGAGCTCCATCGCCTCCACCGGGTTCAGCTGGGAGAGGGCCTTCCGGAGCAGCCAGACCTTCTGAAGCTCGTCCTTCTCGAGGAGCAGCTCTTCCTTTCGGGTGCCCGTCTGCTCGATGTTGATGGTGGGGAAGATCCGCTTGTCCATCAGGCGCCGGTCGAGATGCACCTCCATGTTGCCGGTGCCCTTGAACTCCTCGAAGATCACGTCGTCCATGCGCGACCCCGTGTCGATCAGGGCCGTCGCCATGATGGTCAGCGAGCCCCCCTCCTCGACGTTCCGCGCGGCCGCGAAGAAGCGCCGCGGGCGCTGGAGCGCGTTGGCATCGAGGCCGCCCGAGAGCACCTTGCCCGAGGACGGGATCACCGCGTTGTGCGCCCGCGCGAAGCGGGTGATGGAGTCCAGCAGGACCACCACGTCGCGCTTGTGCTCCACCAGGCGTTTGGCCTTCTCGATCACCATGTCCGCCACCTGGACGTGCCGCTGGGGCGGCTCGTCGAAGGTCGAGGAGATCACTTCGCCCTTGACCGAGCGCTGCATGTCGGTGACCTCCTCGGGGCGCTCGTCGATGAGCAGCACAATGAGGTACACCTCGGGGTGGTTCTTGGCGATGGCGTTGGCCAAGTTCTGGAGCAGCACCGTCTTGCCGGTCCGGGGCGCGGCCACGATGAGGCCGCGCTGCCCCTTGCCGATGGGGCAGAGGAGATCCATGGCCCGCGTGGTCAGGTTGTCGGGATCGTGCTCGAGGCGGAGCCGCTCCATCGGGTAGAGCGGTGTGAGGTTATCAAAGAGGGTCTTGTCGCGGGATTGCTCCGGGGTCTCGAAGTTGATCGCCTCGACCTTTAGGAGGGCGAAGTAGCGCTCGGTGTCCTTGGGGGGCCGGACCTGCCCGGATATGGTATCGCCGGTGCGCAGATCGAAGCGACGGATCTGGGAGGGGGACACGTAGATGTCATCGGGGCCCGGCAGGTAGTTGTAGTCGGGCGCCCGGAGGAACCCGAAGCCGTCCGGCAGCACTTCGAGCACTCCCTCGGCGAAGATGAGCCCGTCCCGCTCGGCCTGTCCTTGCAGGATCTTGAAGATGAGCTCCTGCTTCCGGAGCCCGCTGAACCCCTGGACGCCCAGCTCCTTGGCGACGTTGTTGAGCTCGGTGATGGTCTTGTCTTTGAGCTCGGACAGGTTCATCCTCTTGCCTCCTCCCCCACCGTTGTCCGACGAACTCGGATCGGGGGTTACAGCCGTCCTCGGCGGGATGCGCTTGTGGCTACGCTGCGAGATGGGTTGTCTCCGGGGGGTTCAGTATAAGCGCGAATTGTGTACGGGATCTTCGACCGCGTTACGCCTCCAATCTGTCATACCACGTCGGCCCTGTCAACTTCATTTTGCGGGGGTCGTTGGGGGAGCGCGGGGGTCTGGGCCCCCGCAGAGCAACGATGCGCCAGCCTCTGACCGCACCGCTGTACCTGGCATGGGCCGGCCCGCCTCCCTACATCCGTATATCGATGATGGCCCGCTGCTTCATTTCGGTCAGCCATTCCTGCAGCCGGGCGTCGTACTTCTGGCGGTACAGGATGTCGCGGATCTGGTTCCGCGCCTGGACCAGGGCTAGGCCGGTCAGGGACTCCTTCGAATCCAGGCGGAACAGGTGGTAGCCGACCTGTGAGCGAAACGGCGCGGAGAACTGACCCGGCTGGAGCTTCAGGATCGCCTCCTCGATGTCGGGCGCCAATTCCCCCCGCTTCAGGGCACCCAGGCTGCCGCCGTCCTTGCCCGATGCGTCCTCTGAGTTCTTCTCGGCCAGCTCGCCGAAGTCTTGCCCCTCGAGCAGGAGCGCGTACACCTGCTCGGCCTTTCGCCGGGCGGCTTCCCAGCCCTCCTCGCCCGTGCCGGGCTCGGGCAGGAACAGGATGTGGCGCGCCTCGAAGGAGAGCCCGATCTCTAGCTTCTCTCGGTTCTCCTCCAGGTACTTGTCGATCTCCTGCTCCGTGACCGAAACGCGGAGACCGACCTTCCGGCGCGTCAACCGCTGGACCATGATCTGGTCCTTGATCCGCTTTTTCACGCCCTCCAGCGTGAGCCCCTCCCGCTTGAGGATCTCTTCGAACTCGAGCTGGCTCTTGGCGTTGAGCTTCTTCATGATCTCTTCCACCTGCTCCGAGATCTCCGCGTCCTCCACTGCGACCTTCTCCCGCTCCGCCTGCTGAAGCTGGATGCGGTTCTCGATGATGTGGCCGAGCAGGCGCTCGCGGAGCGCCTTGCGGGCTTCGCCCTCGGGCGGCCGCTCCTTGTTGTCGTGGAGGTAATGGGCCTCGGCCTCCTCTAGCTCGAAGAGGGTGATGGCGTCGTTGTTGACCACGCAGATCACCCGGTCCATCACGTCCTCTGCGTCGGGGAGCCGCTGCCGCTCGACGGCGAGCAGCGTGCCCGCCCGCGTGGTGAGAGCCGCGGGCTGGGGCGCCTGGGCCGCCACCGGTGGCTTGCCGGCAGGGGGCTTTTCCTTGCCGATCAGCGGAACCCAGGCGGGGATGGAGCAGCCCGAGACCGACAGGGCCAGCGCGGCCGCGAGCGCGGGCACCGCCAGCCGAGCCTCGCGAATCACGCCAGCCACTCCAGGACGGCCGTGAGGGCGTCGCGGACGGCCGGCCACGGTCCTTCGGGAACCCGCACCTCGAGCGTGTACTCCTTTCTCAGGATCATGCCGCCCCGGCTCCGCGCGATGACACTCAGGATGCGCTCGGGCGTCACCGGAGTCGAGGCCGCAAACGTCAGCAAGGCCCGTCCCTCGCGCGCCTCGATGCGCTCCACGCCCAGGCGCCGGGCCGCCACGCGCAGGGCCACCACCTCGAGCAACGCCTCGACGGCCGCGGGGAGGGGCCCGAACCGATCGGCCAGTTCAGCCCTCATGCGGGTGATCTCGTCGCGTCCGTCCACCTCGGCCAAGCGCTTGTAGAGGGCCAAGCGCTGGTCGACCTCGGGCACATAGGTCTCCGGCAGGAGGGCCTCTACGTCGACCGAGATCACCGGCTCCACCCGCTCCGATGACGGCTCGCCTCTCAATTCTCTCACGGCCTCCGCCAGGAGCTTCGTGTAAAGATCGAAGCCGACGGCGGCGATGTGACCGTGCTGCGCGGCGCCGAGCAGATTCCCGGCGCCGCGGATCTCCAGATCGCGCATCGCCAGCCGGAACCCGGCGCCCAGCTCCGTCATCTCCTCGATCACGCGCAGTCGCCGCTGCGCCGTCTCGTCCAGGCGACCGTCGGGCGGGATGAGGAGATACGCGTATGCCTGCTGACGCTCGCGCCCCACGCGCCCGCGCAGCTGGTAGAGCTGGGCCAAGCCGAAGCGATCGGCCCGGCTGATGATGATCGTGTTGGACGCCGGGATGTCGAGTCCCGATTCCACGATGGCCGTGGAGACGAGGACGTCGATCTGGCCGTCGACGAACTTGACCATCACCGCCTCCAGCTCGCGCTCGGCCATCTGGCCATGGGCCATGGCGACGCGGGCGTCGGGGCAGAGGCCTTGTACGAAGGCCGTCATGGAGGGCAGCGACTGGACGCGGTTGTGGACGAAGAAGACCTGCCCCCCCCGCCCGAGCTCGCGCTCGATGGCCTCCTTGATCACGCCGCGGCTGAACCCGGTCACGATAGTCTCCACCGGCAGCCGATCGAGCGGGGGCGTCTCGATCGCCGAGAGGTCGCGGACCCCCGACAACGACATGTAGAGTGTGCGCGGGATGGGCGTGGCCGTCAGCGTCAGCACGTCCACCGAGGTGCGCATCCGCTTGATGCGCTCCTTGTGGCCGACGCCGAACCGATGCTCCTCGTCCACCACCAGGAGCCCGAGGTTCTTGAAGACCACGTCCTTGGACAAGAGGCGGTGGGTGCCGATCACCACGTCCACGGTGCCGCGAGCCAGCCCCTCGATCACCGCCTTCTGCTCCTTGGGGCTCCTGAAGCGGGAGAGCAGCTCCACGCGGGCCGGGAACGGCCCGAAGCGCTCGCTGAAGGTGTTGAAGTGCTGCTGCGCCAGCACGGTCGTGGGCACCAGCACCGCGACCTGGCGGCCGTCGGCCACGGCCTTGAAGGCCGCCCGCAGCGCCACCTCCGTCTTGCCATACCCGACGTCGCCAGCCACCAGGCGGTCCATGGGGCGGGATCCGTTCATGTCGGCCTTGACCTCCTCGATGGCGCGCATCTGATCCGGAGTCTCCTCGAACCGGAACGCCGCCTCGAACTCCCCCTGCCAGGGGGTGTCGCCGGGAAACCCCGGGCGCTCCGCCACAGACCGGGCGGCGTAGAGCCGCAGCAGTTCCTCGGCCATCTCACGGAGGGCGGCCCGCACCGACTCCTTCACCCGCTGCCACGCCCCGCCCCCGAGCCGGTCCAGCCGGGCAGCCCCTTCCGGCGCCCCCATGTACTTGGAGATGAGGTCCAGCCGCTCCACCGGGAGATAGAGCCGGCCGCCGTCGGCGTACTCGAGGAGCAGGAAATCGGCGTCGCGACCCCCCGTGCGCAGCGTCCGCAAGCCGTGATAGCGACCGATCCCGTGGTCCTCGTGAACCACGAGATCGTTGGGCTGGAGATCCCTGAAGGCCGCGATCGCGGCGCCGCGCTGGAAGGGGGGGCGACGGAGCCGTCGGCGCTGGGCCCCGAAGACCTCGTGTTCGGACAGGAGAACGAGGCCGAGGGCCGGGAGCTGGAACCCCGCGCCGCACTCGCCCACCAGCACACCGAGCCCTTCCGCGCTCCAGAGCGTGGCCTCGGGCCAGGGCTCCAGTAGGTGCTCGGACAGCATCTGCCGGACCCGCTCGGCCTGGCGCTCGTCGTCCACCACGAGCCGCACCGCGAATCCCTCGCGCCGCCAGGCCTGGATCTCCTCGGCGAGCCCCGTGAACTGACCGCGAACGGCGCCCACCGAGCGCGTCCCCATGTCAAAGCGCTCAGGCCCGGCGCCGCGGCCCGGCAGGAGGGGCATCTCCAGGCGCTGGTAGGGGCCGAGGAAAGCGTGGAGCGGTAAGGCCGCGGGCGCATCGTCGGGCGGGGCCTCGAGCAGCGCGGGCCCCTCGAGCGCCACGAGCGCGGTCGCCGGCAGATAGGCCGTCACGGTAGAGATCGGGGCGTCCTTGGTCAGGAGCGGGAGCACGTCGAGCTCCGACACGGGCTCCACCGAGCGCTGGGTGGTGGGATCGAAGAGCCGGAGGGACTCGATCTCGTCACCGAAGAACTCGGCGCGCACGGGCGCATCGCGGGCGGGCGAGAAGATGTCCACGATGCCGCCGCGGAGGCTCCACTGCCCGACCTCGACGACGGTCTCGACGCGCTCGTACCCCGCCCGGTCCAGGAGCGCGAGCAGATCCTCCCGCGCGACGCTCTCCCCGACGGCGAGGCGGCTCGCGCGCGCGCGGAACTCCGCGGGCACCAGGAGCGGCGCCGAGAGTGCCGACGGCGTCGCGACGATGGGCGCCGCGTCGCCCCGGAGGAGCCGGTGGCAGCAGAGCGCGTGCTCGGCAGCCTGCTCGCGACGGCGGGCGCCTCGCCAGGACGCGGACTCGACCGGAGGAAACTCCAGGACCCGCCGGCCCCTCAGCGAGTCATTGCGTCCCGCGACCGACGGCCAGGATGACAGGAAGAAGCCGAGATCCAGCGCCGCCCGATGACGCTCGACCGGACCGGCCGTCAGCACGAGCGCCTGGCGCCGCGTCGCCTGGACCAAGGCGGCGATCAGGAGGGCGCGGGACGCGCCCCACAGCCCCCCGGCCTCGAGACAGGGAACGCCCTGGGCGAGGGCCGCTCGCAGGTCTTGAAGCGCGGCCCACCGGGATAGAAGGGACTCAGGAGCGGATACGGTCATCACCGACTTCTGAAGCCGGCCACTGCCTATCGGTATCACCAGAGTCGCGCGGCGTCAAACCGGGACGCGGGGCAGACGCCACGTCCCCAAGGACGGCCTGCACCCGGACGGGTCAGCGTGAGCCCTGCGCCAGATAGAAGCTCAAGGTCTCCAGCTCGATGGACAGATCCACATTCCTGAGTCGCACGTCCTTGCCGGCCTTGGTGCGGCCCGGCGCGAAATTGAGAATGGCCTTGATCCCCGAGGCCGCGAGCTTCTCGATCACCGGCTGCGCCGACTCGGCCGGCACGGCCACGATGGCGAGCTGGAGGTTCCGCGCCTTGGTCTCGCGGAGGAGGTCGCGAAGCGGCAGGATGGACAACCCACCCACGGACTTGCCCCACTTGGCGGGATCGTCGTCGAAGACGGCCGAGATGCGGAAGCCCTGACGCGCGAAGCCCTTGTAATGGAAGAGCGCCGAACCCAGGTTGCCGAAGCCCACCAGCGCCACCTGCCAGTCGCGGTCCAGGCCCAGGATCTTCTGCAGCTCGGCCTTGAGCCCGGACACGTAATAGCCGATGCCGCGGACCCCGAACTCGCCGAAGTAGGCGAGATCCTTGCGCACCTGGGCCGAGTTGAGGTTGAAGCGGTCGGCCAGCTCCTGGGAGGAGATGGTCTTGACGCCGTCCTCCTCGAGCTGGAGCAGGCAGCGGGTATAGACGGACAGGCGCCGGACGGTCATCTCCGGGATCCGGGGGATCTTGAACTGGGAACGTCGAGTCATCCGTGGGGCCTACCCTGCATCATCGACGAGCCCGAGGCGGGCGACACAGAGTACGCCCCGGGCAGCGCTTCCCTCGCCGCCTCGGATCCGGACCCTGTTGAGCGGCCTGCGGGGTCTTTCAGCATCCTGCTAGAGCGTATCTGAGCAACCTCTGTTCGAGCGCCGGCTCCACCGGCGCAACCCTGTCCCGTGGGGGAGGCCGCGGAGGGGACCTGGGTGGCCCCCTCCGATGATCACACCCGCGACCGAGAATGCGGAGCGGGCCCCCCGGCCGCCTTCCGGCCTCACTTCACGGGCTGCACGAAGAGCAGGATCGCGGCGATGACGAACACGTAGAGGGCCAGCGACTCGATGAGCGCGAGGCCGATGATCATCGCCGTCTGGATGCGCGCGGCGGCGCCGGGCTGCCTGGCGATGGCGTCCACGGCGCCCGCGGTGGCCCGCCCCTGGGCGAGCCCGCAGAGACCGGACGCGATGCCCATCCCGATGCCCGCGGTGATCACGGCGAACGGGCCGACCCAGCCTCCAGTCCCGCCCTCAGCCGCAAACGCCATCCCCGGCACGGAGAGAACCGACCACGTCATCAGCGTCAGCATCAGTGAACGTCGCACGACTCTGCCTCCTTGGGTAGGGTGTGAACGGATTAGTGGTGTTCGGCTTCCTGGACGGCGCCCGCGATGTAGAGCATCGACAGCATGCAGAAGATGAAGGCCTGCAGGAACGCGACCAGCAGCTTTAGCGGGAACAGGAACCAGCTGGTGAAGCCGATGAGGAGAAGGGCGCCGGGGACCCCGAGGCCGAGCCCGCCGAGCGAGCCCGAGAACGCCCAGCTGACCATTCCCAACGTCAGGAGGAACATGACGGCCAGGAGGATGTGCCCCCCCGCCATGTTGCCGAAGAGTCGAAGCGCCAGGGACAGCGGGCGCGCGAGGTGGCTGAAGATCTCGATCACGAAGAAGAGCGGGACCAGGATCACCTTGAACGCGACGTCCACCACCTTGTTCGGGAACAGCTCGGCGCCCAGGATCGGGCCGGCAAAGTGCTTGAGGTAGGGGAGGACGCCCACCTTCCGCGCCCCGATGACATGGTAGGTGATGAACACGATGAGAGCGCAGGCGGCGGTGGTGTTCAGGTTGCCGGTCGGCGCGATGAACCCGGGGATCAGCCCCAGCAGGTTGGACACCAGGATGAACAGGCCCAGCGTGGCGATCAGCGGCAGATACCGGCGCCCCGCGTGGCCGATCACGTCGTCGAGCAGGGCCAGGACCTGCTCCAGCACCACCTCGACGACGTTCTGGAGGCCGCGCGGGACGAGCTCGAGATGCCGGGTGGCGACGAAGGACAGCACGATGAGCACCGCCATCGCGAGCCACGTGTAGAGCACGTGATCCGGCACGCCGGGAACGGTGACGATCGGCGGATGCTCGATGGCGCCCATTGCTCCTACCTCGCGCCAGCGGTCCCGAGGAGCCCGAGGGCGATGACGACAGGCGGAAGCACGGACAGCCCCATCAGCAGCGCCACCGGATGCGCGGCGCCGCTCCAGAGCACGACGGCGAGCGCACCGAAGAGGGCCAGGTGGCGCACGCCCACCGCCAGCGCGGAGACGGCGAGCCCCCCGGGGGCCCCGGGCGAGGCGGTCCGGGCGAATCCGCTCGCGATCCAGCGGAAGCTCCCGAGCGAGATGAGCGCCCCCGCCAGCGCGCCGAGGGCGCCGCGCCATCCGGCCAGCAGGGCGCCGCACATCGCCACGGGGCCGATGGCGATCAGCATCACCCGGCTCACCCGCGCCACGAACTCACCGCTCATCGCGCTCCTCGCTTTGCCACCGCTTGATCACGCGAAGGAAATCTCGGGCACCCGCGGCAATGCCCACGGCGAGCCCGATCAGCGTGAACACAGGGTTGGTTCCCAGCCAACGATCCAGGAAGTATCCACCGATCGTCGCCCCCGCGGTGGCCATCACGAATGTGATGCCAACGGTGGCGAGCCCTCCCAGCGACCGCCAGGTCGACGGCTCGTTCTCCATCGGACTCGCTCGCCTCGCACGCGGGGGGGGGCCCAGCCCCCGGCCGTGTGCTCGCATGCCTGGGCGCTTCCCGTCACCGGGCCGGCGGGTACATCATGTGAATAGGAACACTAGCACAGCGGTCCGGTGAAGACAAGGACATGCAAGTATGCGATATCGCTGGGCCTTGAGCCGGTCGGGGTCGCCGTAGTGCGTGAGGCCGCGTGCTATGCCGCGCACCGCCTCGCCGTGCCGCCCTGTGCTGGACTCGGCCATGCTCGGTTCCTCCTGGGCGCGCGGATCGGATTGTTACGTAAGGCGCAACCCCCGGGTCAAACGAGTGTATACTCCCGCCCATGATTCTGGCCCGGGTGATCCTCATCATGTGCGTGGCCGCGACCGCGCTCTGGCCCCGCGCCGCGAGCGGGCAGGATCCGTTCAAGGCACTCGAGCTGATCAAGCCGGCCCACACGCGGGCGGCCAATGACTTTACGGTGGCCTCGCCGGACGGGAAGCAGGTGCGCCTGGGCGACCACCGCGGCAAGGTGGTCTTTCTGAACTTCTGGGCGACGTGGTGTCCGCCCTGCCGCGAGGAGATCCCCGCGATGGAGCGGCTTTACCAGCGCTACCGGGACAGGGGCTTCGCCGTCATCGCGATGTCCGTCGACATCGTGGCGGTGCCGCCGTTCATCAAACAGAACCAGCTGACCTTCCCGATCGGCCACGATCCGAAGATGGCCCAGGCCGACCGGTACGGGGTGCGCGCGTTGCCGTCGAGCTTTCTCATCGACCGCAAGGGGAACCTCGTCGCGCTCGCGATCGGCCCGCGGGCCTGGGACACGAAACCCGCCTACGCCGTGATCGAGACCCTCCTGAACTCCAGGTAATGTGGCGAGGCGCAGCCGAGCCACCCTATCGCAAGCACCGCTTTCGGTGCGTCCCTGGTGATGAGGGCGTTTCGTCATGTACTACTTTTGTTTCGCGCGCATCGACAACCGGCCAGTGCCGGTGCTCGCGCCCGCCTCGACGCGGTGAGAAGCAGATGAAACTTTTGACTGCGCACAAGATTCTGATCAGCAGCGCCGTGGTGTTTTTTGTTTTCTTCGCGTTTTGGGAATACCGGAATTATGCGAGTGGCGACGGCTGGGCAGTGTGGCGCAGTTGCTTGTATTTCATTGTCGCGCTAGGCTTCGGCGTATATTTAAAGAATCTCAAACGGTGGTACAAGTAGCGGCGAACTAAATTTAGAAGACATGGAATCGCAACCCTTTCGCGTGGAAGTTTCCGAAGAGCAAATCCGCCGCGAGCGGCAAAAGGCGCGCGAGTTGCGCGCCAGCCATTGGTGGAAGCGCAAACGTTCAACCGGAATTTGCCACCATTGCGGCGGACGCTGACATGCAATTCTGGGTGGGCGAAGTCCTCTGCGGGGCACGCGGCTCTGCGAGCCGTGCCGGCACCTGGAGGACCTCGCTCAGAAAGGAGTCCTGGCCGGGCTCATTCATCGGGGCGGCCTGAGAGCGCGAATCCTGACCGAGGGCATGAACCGCGTGGGCGATGTCATCCGCCCGCGGACGGCCTGAACCGGGGCGGGCAGTCACCGGGCGACCGTGGATGAGCTGATCCGAGCCTTGTTCGCCTCCTGGCGCTGGCGTCCGGAGGTTGTGCTGATCCTTGCGACGCTGGCGAGTGCGTACGCGTCTGGGTGGTGGCGTCTTCGCGAGTGGGGCTATCGGGAGCTCGCCCGCGGATGGCGCCTCGGGCTCTACCTGAGCGGCCTTGGCGCGGTGGCCGTCGCCCTCCTCTCACCCGTGGACGACCTCGCTCACGACCTCCTGACCGCCCACATGGTCCAGCACCTGCTCTTGATGATGATCGCGGCGCCGCTTCTTCTGCTCGGGAACCCGCTGCCGACCTCTCTCTGGGGGCTGCCCCGGCGGGCTCGCCGAGCCCTCGGGCGCCTGCTCACTCGAAACGCGCCGCTCCGCAAAGTCCTCTGGGCCGCCACGCTGATGCCGGTCGCCTGGCTTCTCTTCGTCGGGAACTTGTGGCTCTGGCATCTTCCCGCCGCCTATCAGGCTGCGCTGCGCGATCCCGTGATCCACGATGTCGAGCACGTGGCCTTCTTCGGTACGGCGCTCCTCTTCTGGTGGCCGATCGTGGAGCCGGCGCCCCGGCTGCACGAGCGGATCCCCCGCGGCTTTGCGATCCTGTATCTCCTCGCGGCCACGGGGCAGAACACGCTGCTGAGCGCCTTGATCGCCTTGCCCGAGCGCGTTCTGTATCCCTATTACGAGGCGTCGCGGTCGCCGTTCGGTGTGAGCGCGCTCGACGACCAGGCTCTGGCGGGGGGGCTCATGTGGAGCATGGGGCATATGTATCTGGTCCCCATTTTGCTGGTCGTGGCGAGGATGCTCGACCGCGAGGAGCGGACGGCGCGTCAGCGAGAAGCCGTTCGGGGAGACCAGCCCGGCCGGTGATTACTTCATCTTGGCGTGGCCGGCGGCAGCGCGAACGATATAGTCGGCGACGCGCGCAATCGGGTCAACCCCGAGAACGCTTGAGGCGTTTGCGACGAAATTCGACGTCGCATTGAACACGGTGGGGCCGTTGACGAGAGGCGTGTATGTCTCGGTCGCGATCATGATGCGCACGGGGCTACCATCGAATGGTCACACGCATCCACCACCACCCGTTGCACAGGCGTGACAGGCGCGGCCTCGGGCGTCGATCACGAACCGGGATACTCGCACAGGCGCCGGGCGATCTCGGCGCGCGCCGCGTCCCGGAGCCGCACCATCTCCCTCCACCCGCCGTCCTCCGGTCTGATGGGGGTGCCGATGGAGATCGTGATCGGCCCCGGCCAGAGCAGCCACTCGTCCGCGGGGAGGATCTCCCTCGTGCCGCGGATGGTGACGGGGATCACCGGACACCGCACGTCCACGGCGGCCTTGAACGCGCCGAGCCTGAACGGGAGCAGCTCGGCCTGACGGAGAAAGGTCCCTTCGGGGAAGAACAGGAGCGACGCACCCTTCCGGAGGACTGCCGTCACGCGCTCGGCGTCGGCCACGCTCCGGGAGAGATCGGTTCGCTCGACGGTGAGGTGGCCGAGCTTCCGGATCACGGTCGCGATCAATGGGGTCCTGACGAGCTCCCGCTTGGCGACGAAGCGGAAGTCCCCGGAGAGGGCCGCCGACAGCACGATCGAATCGATGTAGCTCGCATGGTTCGCGGCGAGCACTGCTGGGCCCGTGGGCGGGAGGTTCTCCAGCCCCTCGACGCGGAGGGGACAGCCGCCGAGCCGGAGCGCGACGCGGCACCAGGCTCGCACGAGGCGTTCCACCGCGCGACCGGCCGGAAGGAGAACGACGTGGGCCCAGAGCGCCGGCAGCGTGAGGAGCAGCAGCACTCCCACGTAGCCCGTGTAGCCCAGCGCGAGCCCGCGGCCGGCCAGGCGACGCCCCCTCGCCCAGAGGTCTGCCACCACGAGCCACGCCCATTGCGTCCAGGCCGAGGGGCGATTTTCGAGCTGCCCGCTGAGGTAGGCCTCGCGCGTGGCGCTCCGGCGCACCTTGCCGCTCGAGGTCTTCCGCACGGAACCCGGCGCTGAGATCACCACCGCGTCCGGGGGAATCCCCAGGACATCGACGACGCGCTCGATCGCCGCGGTCTGAAGGCGCTCCCGCGTCTGCGGCGTCGTCTGCCGGCTCTCGGCGACGACGATCAGGCGTTCCGTCCCGGTTTCCGTCTCGGCGACGCCGAAGGCGGCGACGCATCCCTTGCGGATCCCCGGGATGTCGCCGATCACCTCTTCCACCTCCTGCGGATAGAGGTTGCGGCCGCCCTTGATGATCAGGTCCTTGCGCCGGCCGGTGATGAACAGCTCGCCTTCGGCCAGGTAGCCGAGATCGCCCGAGTCCATCCAGCCGTCCTGGAGGACGGTCCGCGTCGCCTCCTGGTTCCGGAGATATCCCGCCGTAACCGACGGGCCCCGGAACTGCACGCGTCCCTCGACCCGCTCGCGCGCCGGCCGGCCCTCGGCATCGACGATCCGCACCTCATGCTCCGGAAGCGCCCGGCCGCACGAGACGAAGCGCAGAGGGCTCGCGTCATCAGGGGACGCGAGGCGCGCCTCGCGGGACCGCTCGAAGGGCTTCCGGGCCACGCGCTCCACCCACGGGCCGCGCGTGAGGGGCGGCACGGTCAGGGCCGCCGCGGACTCCGCCAGCCCGTAGACCGGGCACATCGCCTCGGCCCTGAAGCCGTGGGGCGCGAACCGGCGCGTGAAGCGCTCCATCGTCTCCGGGCTCACCGGCTCGGCGCCGTTGAACGCCGCCCGCCAGGCGCTGAGGTCGAGGCCGCGGATCTCCTCGTCGGAGACCTTCCGCACGCAGAGCTCGAAGGCGAAGTTCGGGGCGGCCGACAGGGTGCCGCGGTGGGCGTGAAGCGCCCAGAGCCAGCGCGCCGGGCGGGAGAGGAATGACAGCGGGGAGAGGATCACGATCGGGATGCCGAAGAAGAGCGCCGCCAGCCACGAGCCGATCAGCCCCATGTCGTGATAGAGGGGGAGCCAGCTCACGGCGACGTCCTCGGGGGCAATCGCGATCCCGCGGCCGATCGCGCGGATGTTGGCCAGGACGTTGGCGTGGGAGAGCAACACGCCCTTCGGCTCGCCCGTGCTCCCGGAGGTGTACTGGACCAGCGCCGGCTCCTCTGGCGCCAGACGGATCCGAGGCGCCTCGGCGCCCGGCCGTGCCAGGCGCTCTACGACCGTTACTCCGTCGAGCGACGCGACCCGCACCGCGAGCGCCCCGGCGACCCGCTCCGCCTGCCGGAACGTGATGAGTACGCGCGCTTCAGCGTTTTGCAGCATCCCGGCGTGGCGCTGCGCATACTCCTCGAGCCGGTCGAGGCGGGCCGGGGGATACATCGGAACGGGCACGCCGCCGGCGAGGAGCGTGCCGAAGAAGGCAAAGAACAAATCCTCCTCGGTCCTGAGCATGAGCCCGACCGCGTCCCCCCGCCGGAGCCCTCGCGCATGGAGACCGGCGGCGACCGCCAGCGCCCGAACGCGGAGCTCTCCGAAGGTGATCGATCGCTCACGCCCGTCAGCCTCCTGGAGGAACATGTGCACGCGCCCCGGGTCGGCCTCGGCCTGCCAGCGCAGAACGTCCGCGAGGGTGCGGAGCGATGCGGGCGCCGGCGTCCCCGGGGCGGGCGGCGCCAGCGGCTCGCGCAGGACCGGCCGAACCGACGACCCAGCCGAGCTCACCGCGCTGGCGATCGCCCGGGGGGTCTCCGCCTCCTCCATGATGGCGTCGGGAAGGAGCAGGCCGAAGGCCTGCTCGAGGCGGAGGCCCAGCTCGACGCGCTCCAGGCTGCCCAGGCCGAGGTCGCGGTCGATGGACGCGTCGAGCGTGACGGTGGGACGCGCCCCTGTCCCCCGCAGCTCGCCCATCAGCTCCTCGACGATGTCGAGGACCGTGCCCTCGATCGCCTGCGGGGCGACGCTGTCGATCCGGGCCACCCGATCTCTCACATCTCGACGAGGATCCGCGTGTCGGTCGCCTCGACGCCGGGCGCGCGCTGGATCTTCTGCAGGACGATCTGGCCCAGGGTCTTGTGGTTCGGAGCCTCGACAAAGACGATCACGTCGGGACGCCCCTGGTGGGCGGGACTGTCTTGCTTGCACCGGGGACACTGCATGCCGGACCCTCCCAGCGAGTCGGGTCGGGAACAGTCGGACAGGTGGCCCGAAGGTAACTCCCCGATCAGGAAGGGTCAAGCACTGGCGTCAGCTGGGCGGCCGCCAAGACGAAGAAGAGTTACTACCGCGCGCTCTTCCACCGGCTCAAGGCGCGGAGTGACTCCAAAACGGCGATTGTGGCCGTGCAACACGCGATGGTCGTAGCCCTGTGGCACATGCTCAAGCACCGCGTGCCCCACCAAGATCTC
>WNFV01005799.1_pt1 | contig 14885 bp, 14 predicted proteins | sample 5400101 | NCBI WGS metagenome assembly WNFV01 (sample SAMN13153361, study PRJNA577476) | soil metagenome | isolation source: 115 cm soil or saprolite under grassland replicate 1 | place: USA:California | collected 2016-06-15 | reverse complement strand
CCTACAAGAGTCACAAAGATCGCCTGACTCTCAAGATGCCCTCGGAACCGTACTCTGAGAGCATGAGACTGATTACCGCTTTGATTGTCCTCCTCGGCGCCCTGCTGCTCATGGGAAGCGCCGCTCCCGCGCAGGAAAAATCGACGACACTACGCCTTCCCGTTCGTGCCGACAGCAAGCTCTGGCTCGAGGGAAGCTCCAACGTCCGCAACTGGACATGCAAGGCGACCGCATTGGAAGCCCTCATTGCGATCGATGCGAGCTCGGTTGACAGCCGTGACGATGCCGCTGTTGCGAAATCGCTGCGCGGCGTAGACGTAATCGTGCCCGTCCGGATGCTCAAATGCGGCGACCGGCACATGGAAGCGAATATGTATAACGCGCTGAAAGCGCCGAAGCCGCCGGCCACGAGCTACATCATCGCCGACTTCGAGATTACGCCCGCAGGCGGCTACGACGCGCTGTCGGTCCAGGCAACCGGCAAAATGTCGGTCGCGGGGGCAGAGCGGCCGGTGAGCATGACTGTGAAGACGGAGCGACTTCCCGATGGCACACGCCGAGCGCGGGGAACAGTACCCATTCGCATGACCGATTTCGGGATCACGCCGCCTCGTCCGTGGTTCGGAGTCCTCCGCACCGCAGATGAAGTCCGGGTTCAGTTCGAGATATACGTGAGCCCGCAGGCGCTGGCTTCCGCGCAAAGAGAAGCATCTGCACAGGCACGAATTCCTGCACAGGCACGAATTCCGGGAGCGCCACCGGAATCGCAACCCGAATAAGGAACGGAGGCAGAACCATGAACGCGACAGCCAATCCTTCCATCGCCCGCGAGCTGGATGAGAAGCACCGTTTGCGTGCGACCTCGCCGGTAATCCTGGTCGCAACCGACGGCTCCGAGACAAGCCGTGCCGCGTACACCGCGGCCGAGTTCATTGGGGCGCAATGTCGTGCGCGAGTGCACGTGCTCTCGGTGTTGGAGCCGCTTCCCGTCATCGTGCCGCCACCGGGTACACCGATCGTCAGCACCGGGATAGAAAAATCGAGAGAAGACGCGCTGCGCACCGATATGGTCGAGCAGCTCCTCAAGCTTGGCCGGCTGGCGAAATGGACGACGGAGATTCGCAGCGGACGACCTGCGGCGGTCATTGCCCAGGTTGCAAAGGAACGCAATGCGGATCTCATTGTCGTAGGGGCGAGCCGTCACGGGGTGGTAGACCGATTGCTTGGAGAAGTGACAGCGACGCATCTCGCGAGGCTCGTCAAGCGGCCGCTCCTCGTGGCATCGCAGTCGATGGCCCGTCTTCCAAAACGAGTCATCCTTGGTCTCGATCTTGTCCGCTCCGACCGCTCGTCTCTCGTCGCTGCATTGGAAATTCTCGGCTCTCCTGAAAGCGTCTCGGTCGTCCATGTCGAGCCGCGCTCGGAAGCTCTCGGCGTCGATTGGGCGGAATACGACAATGAGTATCGTACCGAAGTCGAGAAAGCGTTCGAGCGGCTGGCCGAAGATCTCGCAGAGCTTCCCCGGATGCAGCGCGATCTCGTGGTCCTGCACGGCGACGTGGCGCGCGAGATCAGCGAGTTCGCAACGAGCGTCAAGGCAGAGATGATCGTGCTGGGTGTGAAGCGCCGGCGCGCATTCTCTATAGCGCCCGGCGGAGGAATTGCGATGAGAGTGATGCGGGCAGCGCGGTGCTCGGTGCTGCTCGTGCCTGGTGTGGCCTGAAGATCGGGCGGTCAGCCTTCGGGAGTTGCAGGGGTTCGGCAATCGGCGTCACGGATTCTTGTCAAACACGTAAGTACGATTGATCAGCTTCCGGTCGGCAACCGCTTTGGCGATGTCCATTGCGGACACCAGGCCGACGAGGCGACCGCGGCTGACTACCAGCACACGATGCACTCCGTACTGCCGCATCATGTCGGCGGCACTTCTGACGTCCGCGCCTGGTGACAGCCACCGAATAGTCTTGGTCATCGCTTCCTCGACCAGATGGCTCGACAGGGGATCCGACGAAGACTCACCCTGAGTATCGATCACGTCCGTCGCTTCTTCGGTGTGCTCGTCCCACATGTCGGTGAAGAATGACGCCGACTCCGAAGCCTCGTCATCCTCCCATTCGGCGAGCTCGTCCCACTCGTTGCCGAAGATAGGCTTTTCCTGCTGCTCATCGTCCCGCGGTGGCGCGGCTGCGAATGACAGCAGGTCTCCGGCGGAGATTACTCCGACGACCTTCTGTCCCGAGACAACCGGAGCGCCGCTCACATGTCGAGCGACAAGAACCTCCATCGCCTCCCGGAGAGTCATTTGAGGCTCGAGAGTCACCACTTGTCGTGTCATGATATCGCGTAGTCTGAGCATGGCCGTCGTTCCTCGATGTATGAGCTTCACCGCACGGTCATGATGTGCCATCCCGTGCACCACGAGGATACGGGCCGGGGGAAGGCCGGCTTATCAGGGGAATCTTGAAATCCTGGGGGGAAACTCCGACAGGCTGGAACGCCAGGCGCCCCATCTACGCCGGATCAGGGTTTCCAGCACCTCCGTTTCCGGCTTTGCCCGATAACAAGGGTGCCACGGTGGCGCGAACATCCGATCGTTGCGGACAATGAAACCGTTACGGGCGATTCCTCACCATCGCCTCTGGAGGGGTATGGGCAAACTCAGGCTCGGCGCAAACGGCACCGTATTTCTGATATTCTTCGGGATCTCGCTACTCGACACGATCTGGTCGCATCACTGGTCGGGCGCGTTTCTGTGGATCGCCTTCGGCGCGCTCTTTCTTCGCGCCGATTCGCGCAAGGCTGAGACCGAGAAGCGAGCTCGGACTGCTCGAATGTGATCAGGGATTTCCGCACACAGTGGGCGTGATTCGTCTGATGAACTTCCACCTTTCACCGACAAGACAACCATCGGGTCCGATGCATCTTCCGATCACAGAAAACTCACAATGTCTTTCGTTCCTGTTATCGGAGGCCGGATGATTTCCAAAAAACTGCTCGCGTCGATCTCTGCGATTGCGATTCTCTTGACCGCGTTGGCGTTCTCACCGGCTCGCCGGGCCGAAAAGGTCGAAACGACCGATTTCCATAAAACCGTCCGCATTACGAATCCTTCTTACGACGCCAGTCTCGCCGAAGCATCGGATGCCGACGTCAAATCCTTTCGTATTCCGATCAAGGATGCAACGATCGAAATCGCAAAAGGAGTGAGATACAAAGGGTGGACGTTTGGAGGCACAGTGCCCGGCCCCGTCATTCGAGTTCGGGTAGGTGACAAGGTTCGAGTCAATGTCATCAACGACTCACCGATGCCACACTCAATCGATTTTCACGCTGCCAGAATTCCCGCGAACATTGCGTACAGAACGATCAATCCAGGTGATTCCCTGGCCTTCGAGTTTGTAGCACGTGACGCTGGCGCGTTCATGGTGCATTGCGGAACTCCCCCGGTAACGATGCATGTGATGCAGGGCATGTACCTGCCCATAATCGTCGATCCAAGGGATGGATGGGGGACGAAAGCCGACAAGGAATTCGTGCTGGTGCAGAGCGAGTTTTACGCGAAGCAGCGGGACATCGCCGCCGGTACGTCAACCACGACCACGGAGCCCGACTGGCAAGCGGCAATGGCAAAGGCGCCGAGCCAGGTCGTTTTCAACGGGCGCGCGTTCCAGTACAAGGATTCTCCGCTGAAGGTCGAGATTGGCGACCGCGTACGGTTGTTCGTGATCAACGCGGGACCGTCCTTCAATAGCGACTTCCATATCGTCGGAGTGGTCTTCGACCGAGTGTATCCGGATGGTGAGCCGGGTCACGCCCTGCGGAATGTGCAGACGTACATGGTCCCTGCGGGCGGCGGGGCAATCTTCGAGACTGTATTCGACAGGAATGCCAGCGGAGAAGGCCTATATCCGTTCGTGACTCACAGCTTTGCCGACGCAGAGAAAGGAGCAGTAGGAATCATTCAGGTTGGCACGCCGAAGCAGTTCACAACGATGAGCCATTAGCGTGCAGGTCTCCCGCGGGGGAACGGCCGCAGTGTGGGTAAGCGACGGAAGGAGCGCGCCTTCGGCCATCGTTATGGACGGCCTCAGGCGAATTGTCAGAGCGCTGAGACGAGCCGATGCAGAGGCTCGGGCCCGCGGTGGCATCGCCTCCGCGCAACTCTTTGTGCTTCGTCAGCTCGGGAGCAAACCAGCCCTTTCGATCACCGATCTTTGCGAGGCCACGCTCACCTCGCAGAGCTCCGTCTCCGAGGTTGTAGCGAGGCTGGAGCTGAAAGGTCTGCTTCACCGAAGCAAATCGAGCGATGACAATCGAAAAGCGGAGCTCTCTCTCACACGAGCTGGTGAGAAGCTGCTGGACCTTTCCCCTCAGCCGTTTCAGGAACGTCTTGTCTCCGCGCTCCGGCGACTCGACGCCGAAGATCAGCAGGCATTGGCGAAGGTGATGACTGCGTGGCTGAGAGAAGCGGGAATATCAGGTGCTCCACCCACGATGTTCTTCGAGCCCGAGGAGGGCGAGCCATGACTGTCAGAAGCGCGCGTCGGATTTTTTCCTCAACCCAAGAGCTATTCATGAAACGAGTACCCTTGCTCCCGAAGCTGACGCTCATGATCGCAGCCGGGGCGATAGCAGCAGTAGTGCTTTACGCGTGTTCAGCCACAGAGACGAAGACCAACAACGTCCTGGCCGGCAACGCTGCCTCGAAAGTCTATGTGCCTCCCGGACAGTACGACGAGTACTACGCCTTTCTGTCGGGCGGATTCAACGGCCAGGTGATGGCGTACGGTCTGCCTTCCGGACGCCTGCTGAAGCTGATCAGCGTCTACTCGCAGAATCCGGAGACGGGGTGGGGATACAACGAGGAGACAAAGCCGATGCTCCAGACCACTTATGGCTTCGTACCCTGGGACGACACCCACCACACCGAGCTCTCCCAGACCAATGGTGTCCCCGACGGACGCTGGCTGTTCATCAATGGAAACAACACGCCGCGGGTCGCACGGATCGATCTGACCACGTTCGAGACGACCGAGATTCTGCAGATCCCGAACGCCGCCGGCGGTCACGCGTCGCCGTTCACGACGCCCGACACCAAGTACATCGTATCGGCGACGCGGTTCAGCGTGCCGATACCGAACGCGGACGTTTCGATCTCCACCTTCAAGCAGAACTTCAAGGGAACGTTGTCGTTCATCACCGCCGATCAGCCCGGTAAGATGGACATCTCCTTCCAGATCATGATGCCGGGCTTCAACTACGACCTTGGCCACGCAGGCAAGGGACCGTCGAACGGCTGGTTCTTCTTCACGATGTACAACACCGAGCAGGCGTACCAGAAGCTCGAGCTCAATGCATCGCAGAACGACAAAGACTTCATCGCCGCCGTGAACATACGACAGGCCGAGCAATGCGTCGCGCAGGGGAAAGCGAAAGCGACACCGGCTGATTATTTCCACAATGTGATGGATGCGAAGACGCATATCGCGCGTGCGGAGCGGAAAACCACGGTCAGAATGCTCGACCCGCGTGAATGCCCGGGCGTGGTGTATTTCCTTCCCACACCGAAGTCGCCGCATGGTGTCGATGTCGATCCATCGGGAGAGTACATCGTTGCCGGCGGGAAGCTGGCGACGGTCATTCCCGTGCACTCGTTCAGCAGGATGCAGAAGGCGATCGCGGATAAGGCATTCGAGTCCGACGTCCAGGGCATTCCCGTACTCAAGTACAACTCGACGATCGCCGGCGAGGTCCAGAAGCCAGGACTCGGACCGCTGCACACCGAGTTCGACGGGAAAGGCAACGCCTACACCTCGATGTTCATCTCATCGGAAGTGGTAAAGTGGAAGCTGGGCACGTGGGAAGTGCTGGATCGCATGCCCGTCTACTATTCGGTAGGGCATATCATGATTCCTGGCGGCGACAGCCAGAAGCCGTGGGGCAAGTATCTGCTGTCGATGAACAAGATCACCAAGGACCGCTATCTGCCGACTGGGCCTGAGCTGGCGCAGTCGGCGCAACTGATTGACATCAGCGGCGACAAGATGAAGATGCTGCTCGATTTTCCGACGATCGGAGAGCCGCACTACGCACAGGCAATTCCGGCCGAGCTCATCAGAGACAAGAGCGTGAAGTTCTTCAAGCTTTCCGACAACGCCAACCCCAACGTCACGACGTCAGAGGCTGCGGGCGGAATCCGGCGCGATGGAAAGCGAGTTCACGTGAACATGATTGCGATTCGGAGCCATTTCGCTCCCGACAATCTCGAGGGTGTGCAGCTCGGCGACACAGTGTATTTCCATGTCACGAACATCGAGCAGGACTGGGACATCGTCCACGGGTTCGGGGTAATGGGCGCTCAAAACTCGGAGGTGGTGATCGCTCCGGGCGCGACACGCACACTCAAGTGGGTGCCGACGATTGTCGGCGTATTCCCCTTCTACTGCACCGATTTCTGCTCGGCGCTACACCAGGAGATGCAGGGCTACGTGCGTGTGTCGCCAGCTGGGTCCACTGTGGCGCTCACGGCTAATGTGAGTGCGAGAGCCTCGTCTCAGAGCAAACGTGCGCAGCAGACACCTCGTTCTGTTTCGGGTCCGCGCTGATGACTACGCGGTCGCGGCTGCTCGTCGCAATTTCGTCATTGTTGCTCCTCGGGCTTTTCTTTCTTCCTCTCTGGAGTGTGCGTCTCACAGCCCCTCAGTACCCCGAGGGGCTGGGGATGTACATCCGGATAAATACGGTCGAAGGCGCGACTGACACCGATCTGAATAACATCAACAACCTGAACCATTACATCGGGATGAAGCGCATAGACGCCGCGACCATTCCCGAGTTGAAGTTCATGCCGTGGATCGTGGGATTTCTCGTGGCTTCGGGATTGGCAGCTGCGGCCATCGGACGCCGGCGAATCGCCTATGGATGGCTCACCGTTTTCATCACACTTGCTGTTCTGGGGCTCGCGGACTTCTGGCGTTGGGAGTACGACTACGGTCACAACCTCGATGCTGCCACAGCGATCATAAAGATTCCCGGAATGTCGTATCAACCGCCGCTGATTGGTGCCAGGCAGCTGCTGAATTTCCGAGCCGTGTCCCTGCCGGCGGCAGGGGGCATGCTCGCAGGCCTGGCCTTCGCGCTCGGTCTGTACGCGGTCGTCCGAACATCGATCACAAGACGCGAGCATGGTGGGTCAATGGTGAGGCTCGCGCGGGCTTCAGCAGCCTGATCGACAACCCACTCCATCGAGACGTTCAATGCGCCTGATCGCGCTGTTGCTGCTGTTCTCGGCTTCGCTCGCCGGAAATGCTTCGGCGCAGCAGGCAATCGTCGTTTCGCCGACGGGAGAAATCCGGTCGCTGACAGCGGCAATTGCCGTAGCACACCCGCACGACCGAGTGATCGTACGATCCGGCACCTACCGCGAGCCAACCATCGTTGTCACGAAGCCCGTGGAAATAATCGGGGAAGGATTTCCGGTTCTGGATGGACAGAACGCGCGCCAGATCATGATCGTCACCGCCGACAGCGTTTCCATCCGCGGGATCCACTTCGATCACGTCGGGTCGAGCTTCGTCGAGGACTGGGCAGCAGTAAAGGTGATCGATGCGACCGGCTGCACGATCGAAAACAATCTGATCGACGATGCGTTCTTTGGGATCTATCTGGCGCGAGTCAATCAATGCACCATAAGAGGAAATCGGATTCGTGGGCGGCACGCGCGCGAGATGGCCTCCGGAAATGGAATCCATCTCTGGCAGTCGAGAGACATCACCATCGCGAGCAATCGTATCACGGGTCACCGGGACGGCATCTACTTCGAGTTCGTCCGGAACAGCGCGATCACTGACAACGTCAGCGAGAAGAATCTCCGCTACGGTCTCCACTTCATGTTCTCCGACGACTGCCGCTACATCGGGAATGTCTTCCGGACCAATGGTGCCGGCGTCGCTGTGATGTTCACGCATCGCGTGCAGATGATTGGCAATCGGTTCGAGAACAACTGGGGCGGAGCGGCGTACGGGCTGTTCCTGAAAGAGATCAGCGACAGTCGACTGGAGCGGAACGTCTTTACACGGAATACTGTGGCGCTGGTTGCAGATGGAGCGAACCGCCTCCAGGCGGTGGACAATGACTTCACCGATAATGGTTGGGCGGTTAAGCTCGAGGCGAGCACCGACGAGGCGCTCTTCTCGAGAAACAACTTTGCCGGGAACACGTTCGACGTAGCCAGCAACAGCAGCCGCCAGTCCGCAACGTTCGTGGGTAACTACTGGCAGGATTACGGCGGCTACGATCTGAATCGCGATGGCATCGGAGACATCCCGTTTCGTCCGGTTCGTCTCTTTTCGATGGTTGTCGCGCAGAACGCACCCTCGATAATCCTGTTGAGGAGCCCGTTCGTACGATTGCTCGATGCTGCTGAGCGAGTGGTTCCCGCACTCACACCCGAGCTGCTCGCGGATGCGTCACCGTCAATGCGGCGGATCAGATGGTAGAGGTACGAGGACTTCAGAAACGGTTCGGCCGTCTTCACGTGCTCGATGGCATCGACCTGACTGTGACCCGCAATCGAGTGACTGCCGTTGTCGGTCCGAACGCCGCGGGAAAGACGACTCTTATCAAGACGATCCTTGGCCTGACGCGTGCCGATGCCGGAGCCGTACTCGTTGACGGCAGGGACATCAGAGGCGATGACAGCTACAGGTCCCGCATTGGCTACATGCCTCAGATCGCGCGCTTTCCAGACAACCTCAGTGCAACGGACCTGTTCGACATGCTGAAGGATCTCCGCGGTGTGACGGCCTGCGTCGACGATCGCTTGATCGAGGCGTTCGGGCTGTCCGCCGAAATCGCGAAGCCGCTGAGAACACTATCGGGGGGAACCCGCCAGAAGGTCAACGCCGTGATGGCATTCCTGTTTGCTCCCGACCTGCTGATCCTCGACGAGCCTACGGCTGGTCTCGATCCGGTTGCGAGCGGTGTGCTGAAGGCCAGGATCGCAGAAGACCGGGAGTGCGGCACGACTTTCATCCTGACATCTCACATCATGAGCGAGCTCGAGGAGCTGGCGGACGATGTCGTCTTTCTGCACGACGGCAAAGTCGAGTTCGCGGGACCGGTGGACGAGATCAAGAGCTTGACGCGGCAGACGAATCTCGAGCGGGCAATTGCCGCGATGATGTTGAGAGGAGCTGCCGCATGAAGACGACCGGCAAAATCGCCGCCTTCGAGGTCCGGGACGTCCTCCGCAGCCGCTGGCTGATTGGCTATGCCTTGTTCTTCTTCGTTGTGACCGATGCGCTTCTCCGTTTCGGAACCGGTGAGAACGCATTGTTGAGCCTGGTGAACGTCGTGTTATTCGTAACACCGCTCGTCACTCTCGTCTTCACGACCGTCTACCAGTACAACTCTCGCGAGTTCATCGAGCTGCTGCTCGCTCAACCGGTGAAGCGGCGGCAGCTGTTCGGAGGATTGTACCTTGGCCTCGCCATTCCGGTAGCGCTGGTATTCAGCGTCAGCGTCGCTGTACCGATGATGATCCACCGTGCCGACAACGCGGTGGCGATCGGTACGCTGCTCGCGTTGTTGGGAGCGGGTGTCGCGCTGACCGCGGTTTTCACCGCCATTGCCTTTCTTGTCGTCGCACGCGTTGACGATCGGATGAAGGGGCTGGGGCTCGCGATCGTTGTCTGGCTGATGCTGGCGGTGCTCTACGACGGAGTCGTGCTCCTCCTGGTGTCGATCTTCGCAGACCATGCCATCGAGCGGCCGTTGCTGGGGCTGATGGTCCTGAATCCGGTGGACCTCGCCCGTGTGGCTCTACTGCTTCACTTCGACATCTCCGCGCTGCTGGGTTACACGGGCGCCGTTATGCGGCAATTCTTCGGCGGCAATGGCGGGACCGCCGTTGCTTCAGCGGCTCTTGCAGGCTGGGTGGCGGTGCCACTGATGCTGGCATTTCACGCCTTCAATCGAAAGGATTTCTGAGAACCCTTTCGAGACTCTCAAAATCAAACTCTAAAATCAAAAGAGGAACGACGAAATGACGGGACGGATCTTGGCAGGTATCTCGCTTGTGCTCGCAGTCGCGGTTTCATGTAGCAAAGGAGAAAAGACGGGCACTAGCGACACATCGGCCGCAGCACCGGCAGCCGCGCCGCCAGTTGTCGGCGGGCCCGCGACGCCCGCTCCCGGCCGCAAGATCATCGTTGTCGGCCTCGTGTCAAACGAAAAGGGAAATTTCTTCGACCCGAGCGAAATCGAGGCGGAGAAGGGCGACGTCGTCAGGTTTACAGTCAAGATCGGCGTGCATAACGTGCACTTCCTCCCCGATTCCAATACGGTGAAATCCGGCCTGCCTCCGGCCAGCGACATGCTCCAGCTGCCAGGGCAAACGTACGACTTGCCGGTGACGTTTTCGCCCGGCACCTACTACTTCCAGTGCGACCCTCACGTCGCACTCGGAATGAAAGGACATTTGAAAGTCGAGGACTGAGCGACAGGCGGAGTGACGAGCTTTGCACTCACTGGTCCGCAGGTACCTCAAGACCGCAATAGCGTTCCTCGGCGTCGGCCTCGCGCTTGGCGGGTGGATGATGATCCAGCGAGAATTCCGCGGGAGGGCGCCGTCTGCCTATCTCACGAGCGCGCATACCCACGCGATTTTCGTGGGGTTCGTGATGATGATGATCCTCGGCGTCGCGCTCTGGCTTTTTCCGCGGCCAGAGAAAGGGGACACGGTCTACCGCCCAGGTCTGGTGAGCGCAGCCTGGTGGCTTGTCACGACAGGAACCGGAGCAAGGATCCTCGGCGAGCTGCTCCACCTTCGCACCCGCAGCATATGGTTGAGCTGGTTCGTGGCGTTCGCGGGTCTTGCACAGATCCTGGGAATTGGAACGTTCTTCTACACGATGTGGTCACGGATCCGGCCACTCGGCAGCCAGGTGCGGGAGGATAGAGGGGAGCGATTCTGAGTCAGAGATCGGTGCCCCTCGAGCCCGATGACACTACCTCAAACGAACGTGGGCCGTGATGCGAGGTGTACGTCGAACCACTCTGTAGTGAGAGCGGTCGCAGTCTCGAACGCATCGCGCTCGTCGAAGCGCTGAGTCACTCCTCGTATGACCTCGAGCTTGCGCTCGCAGTCCAGACGCCAGTACGCCCACCGGTTGAGGGCGAGCTCCTGGATGTCGGCTCCGCCAACGATCAGAAGTGTGGGCGCCTTTACCTTGTTCAGCGGCATCCCGGCCAGGTCGGGGCGGCCTCCTCTTGAGACAACCGCATCGACGAGATTCGGCCGGCACACAGCCGCATTCAGGGCTGCTGCCGCGCCAATACCCGTCGCCAGATATCCAATAGGAAGGCCAGCTGGCTCTGCCTCCTCTTTGACCCATTCGGCTGTCCCCACGAGGCGCTCGGACAGGAGATCTACATCCAGTCGCAGGGCACCGGTCAGCATGTCCTCGCGCTCCTCGTCGGGAGTGAGGAGATCTACCAGAAGCGACCCAAGCTTCTGGTCGTAAAGCTCTCGCGCGACGATCCGATTTCGCCGGCTGAACCGGCTACTCCCCATCCCCTGACCGAATATCACAACGCCTCGAGCGTCGATTGGCATCGTCCAATCCGCCTCGACCGACACACCGTTGATTTCGATTCGAACGGAGCGATCAATTGGCCTTGCCTGGGAGATTGTAGTCATGGCACGTTTGTCCTCAAGGGTTGGCGGTCGCTAACTTTTGCAACTTGCCGCGCCAACCAGCTGCCGTCTGTAGGCATAACGGCGATTGTTAGTCGGCGATCTCCTCACAATCCAGCATCGGCCGAAAGTACGAGAGCCCCCGCATCATGATCTCCCATTCTGCGGAGGCTCCCGTTCGCTGGCGGATGCCGGTTCATTGTTTCTGTGATTCCCACACAGTCGGACTGTCACCCTTACGCTTGTCGGACGGCCGACTCAGCGCTCCGGAACCTCCGGATTTTCAATTGTGGCCAGCTACCTCACAATCTGCACGACGGCCTCGAACGTCCATCGTACTCCTCTTCGCCGGCGTCCCTGAGAAGAGGTCCGTTCACAGTTTTGCCGTCCCGTGAACGCGTGGCAAATATCGCGAGTTACAAGAGGCCGACACATCGGAGAAACCCTGATTGTATGTCGGAGTTTCGCCGATGAGGTCAGGCGCCAGGTCACGACCGCGAGCTTGTCCTCCACCCTTGTTGTTGTTAACACGCCGCGTCGTCCGCGTGCCGGCGATTGGTAGTTGCGCTCTTTGTTGCCTACGTCTCACTGTTGACTGGGCCGCGAAAGGTTCCGATTCGAGCAGCAGCGGTGCCGGCGCGACCTGAGCCTACGACAAGACCTGCGCTTTATCAGCAGAATCCCGACCAGAACCGAGAAGCTTCCCCGACAGCCAGTCGTGCCGGTGCTGCGTACTCTCTCCAGCACAGTCCAGTCATCTGTTGACAACGAAAGGACCAGCTATGATGAGCTCATGTGCTCTTGGTACCTCAGCCGCCTTGATCGCCGCCACAACTTTTGTCACTTGCGCAGCATTTGTCGCAATTGCGCCCGGTGCGACGAACTAACACGTTCGTGACAATCGCTGACATGGTCTCGCGGTGACTCGTTTCCGGCATTCATTAGTGGCCGCTCTGAGCCTGCTGCTCCTGCAGGTACCAATGGGGAGCAACCTTCTAGTCTGTCATTCTCAAGCACCAGGCCATACCAGAGCGGACGCCAGGCTGAGCGGACATTCCGGATCGCTTCACGCGGTCCCCGGCTCAGTTGAGGCCGATGTCGACGTGCCGGTCGCGATGCCGGCAGGAAGCGGCTGCGCCGGCAGCCAGAAAGGCGAATGCGCAGGGCCAATGTCGTGCTCTGTTCTCGTCTGCCTGGCGGTCGATCGCGCTCGCCCATCCTTTGCCAGATATCGGTCTGCGCCGCGCATAGCACATGCCCTCCCCCCAACACTGATCGACAGCTCGCCCGATCTGCCTCCTCCCCGAAGCGTCTCCCGCTAACGGCTCCCGCACCAGCGCCGGAGCCGGACGCTCGTGTCGGCTATACTGGCCGGCTCGATAATCACTTGGGAGAGCAATACAAAATGTTGCAGGCATTTCGGAAGAAGCGCGTCAAATCGATCGCATGTGTAACCATCGCGGTCGCTATCCTCGCCGTGAGCGAACCCGCCTTCGCGCAGAGTAACGCCTTCGAGGGTAGCATAACGCGGGATACTTCGATCAGTGTGGGGACTGCATTGCTCGGCGATCTCTACGCTCAGGTCCAGCGGCGGAACCAGCGCGCCGCCGCGGCGCGCTCCCTGGCGCGAGCAGCGCAAGCACGCATTTCTCAAGCGACGCGGCCGCCTGACCCGCAATTACAGTTCGGTTTCATGAACTATTCCCTTCCGAGCCTCCGCCCCATGGAGCAAATCGGAATGACGCAACTCCAACTCATGCAAATGCTCCCGCTCGGGGGCAAGCTCGCACTAGCGGGGCGCGCAGCCGGTGCCCAGGCGTCCGCCACCGCGGAACGGGCGCAGGACGTGGCATGGGACGCTCGCAGTCAGACGGCGATGGCGTTCTATGATCTATACGCGACAGATCAGAGCCTCGGAGTGGCGCGAGAGACCCTACGGCTGCTTCACGACATTGGCAGTATTGCCGAGGCGATGTACCGTGTTGGAGAAGGGCGGCAGACAGATGTGCTGCGCGCGAACGTCGAGATCGCGAAGATGGCGGAGGACACACTCCGCATGCAGGCGATGCGACAGTCCATGACCGCCAAACTCAATGCGCTTCTCGATCGCGAGACGGAAGCAGCGTTCGGTACGCCCTTGCTCCCTCGGTTTCCCGACTCCGTTCCTGTTCGATCATGGCTCGACTCCGTGGCGTTCAACGAGCGGCCAATGGTCCGTGCGGGAATCGATGAGGTCCGGGCCGCCGAGGCGTCGGAAAGGCTCGCTCGCAAGGAGATCATCCCTGATCTCCAGGTCGGAGTGCAGTACGGCCAACGCGGTGGAGAGATGGGTAGTACGGACCGCATGGGCAGTTTGATGCTCGGGATTTCGCTGCCGGTGTTCGCCCGCGAGCGGCAGTTCAAGATGCGCGAGGAAGCTGGTGCGATGAAACAGATGGCCCAGGCAGACCTCGCCGCGATGCGCGCCGAGACGCGGGGCAGAATCGGTGAGGCGTACGCCGCGCTCGCACGCGCACGCACTCTTGCCAGACTCTACCGCACGACCGTGCTTCCGCAGGCTGAAGCGACGGTCTCGTCGGCACTGGCGGCGTATCGCGTCGGGAGCGTGGACTTCATGACGCTTCTCGATGACCGCATGACCGTGAACAAATACCGCCAGGAGCTCTACGCCCTCGAAGCGGATCAGGGAAAGGCGTGGGCCGATCTCGAGATGCTCACGGGTCGTGCGCTCATCGACTCGAACTCAACCAGTAGTGAAGCCAGCGCGCCAGCCGCGACAACGAGGGGTGCCAAATGAAACAGGAACTGAATCAGTTGAATGATATCGGGTCGGCCGAAAAGCCGGTTACTGCCTCCACGCGACCGCAGGACGGCCGGGTGCGCACACTGAAACGCGCTGGCGCGTACATTCTGGTGCTCGGAGTCACCATCGCCGCGGTGTACTACGCAACGCGAGGAAACGCCGCGCCGAAGAGTATGTCTCCGTCGCAGCGCGATGGTGGAGCGGCGACCGGCGCGAACCCGGCGCAGCCCATCGCGCTCACACCGAGCGAGGCGCAGCGAATCGGCGTGACGTACGCCGTCGCAGCCGTAGGTCCGCTCGGCAAAGAGGTGCGGACTGTCGGACAAGTGACCTTCGACGAGACCAGGGTGGAGACGATCGCCCTGAAGATCGATGGCTGGGTCG
>WNFV01008054.1_pt1 | contig 14887 bp, 14 predicted proteins | sample 5400101 | NCBI WGS metagenome assembly WNFV01 (sample SAMN13153361, study PRJNA577476) | soil metagenome | isolation source: 115 cm soil or saprolite under grassland replicate 1 | place: USA:California | collected 2016-06-15 | reverse complement strand
ACGGTGATGAACATCAGCGGAGCGAAGATCAGGCCTCGCTTCGCGACGCGGCTCCACGACGGCGGTTGGACGACTCGACCCGACCGGCGCCCGCCGCTGGGGGCGGCCGGCTTCTTCGCGTCGTCACGCGTGCCGGCCTTGACCTCTTCGGGCTCGAGCGTGCGCTCCTCGCCCGTCTCCGGGTCGATCTCGACGTACTCCCACTCGTGCCGCATCTCCTTCGCGCGGCGGCGGCGCTGCTTCCGGCTGGGCATCCTGGGTTTAGCGTACCCCGCCGACGACTTCCCCTCGGCGGATCACGGAGGCGACGACGTCTCCGCCGAGGTGGTACGCGAGGTAGCGCCAGTCGGGCGCGTCGAGCAGGACGACGTTCGCCTCGTACCCCAGTGCGATCCGGCCGACATGGTCGGCGCAGCCGAGCACGTGCGCGGCGTTGACCGTGCATGCTGCGAGCGCTTCGGCTGGACCCAGCCGGAGCTGGGTGCAGGCGAGCGAGCACACGAGCGGCAGGCTCTCGCAGAACGCGCTCCCGGGGTTGAAGTCCGTCGCGAGCGCGATCGCCGCGCCGACGTCGACGAGTGCGCGCGCCGGCGGCATCGGGCGCGCCAGGAAGAGCGCGCTTGCGGGAAGCAGCACGCCGACGACGTCGCTCGCCGCGAGCGCACGGATCCCACCGTCGCCGGTCGCCTCGAGGTGGTCGACGGAGCGCGCGCCGAGCTCGAGCGCGAGCGGAATCGCGCCCGCCTCGGTGAACTGGTCGCCGTGGAGGCGCAGCGCGAGGCCCGCGTCGCGGCACGCTTCGAGGTACCGGCGCGCCTGGGCGGCGTCGAAGGCGCCGCGCTCGAGGAAGACGTCCGCAGCCGCCGCAAGCCGCGCCGCCTCGGGGAGGACCTGCTCGAGCGCGAAGTCGAGGTACGCGTCGGCGGAATCGAACTCGGGCGGGACGGCGTGCGCGCCCAGCCAGGTCGGGATCGCGCCCGCCTCGCGGATCGCACGGAGCGAGGCCAGCTCGGTATCCCGGTCGAGCCCGTAACCCGACTTCGCCTCGACGGTCGTCGTGCCGTGGCGGAGCATCCAGCCGGTGTGGCGGCGCACGGCGTCTGCAAGCGCGGCCTCCCCCGCGCCTCGGGTTGCGCGAACCGTCGCCAGGATGCCGCCGCCCGCGGCGTGGAGCTGCTCGTACGAGGCGCCCTCGGCGCGCAGAGCGAACTCCTCGACACGGTCGCCGGCGAAGCACGCGTGAGTGTGGCAGTCGACCAGACCCGGGATCGCACAGAGCCCGCGGCCGTCCAGCTCCTCGACGTCGTCGCCGAGCGGCGTCAGCTCGCGCATCCTCCCGACCGCAGCGATGCGGTCGCCCTCGCAGAGCACGAACGCACCCTCGATCAGGTCGACGTCACCGAGCGCCTCGCCGCGGAGAGGCGCCCCCCGCCCGGCTGGTGACGCGAGCTGCTCCAGATCACGGATCAGCAGGCGCGGCGGTGCCTCGGGACCCCCGGTCGGGGCAGTCATTCCGCGGCTGGGGCAGTCGTCGAGATGCCGTGCTCGCGCGCCGCCTCGACGGCCTCCTCGTAGCCGGCGTCGAGATGGCGCAGCACACCCATGCCGGGGTCGGTCGTCAGGACGCGCTCGAGCCGCTCGGCCATCTCGTCCGTGCCGTCCGCGAGCACCACCATCCCGGCGTGGATCGAGTTGCCGATTCCGACGCCGCCGCCGTGATGAACGCTGACCCAGGTGGCGCCCGGCCCGCCGCCGTGTTGACGCGCGCGTTCAGGATCGGCCAGTCCGCGATCGCGTCGGACCCGTCGAGCATCGCCTCCGTCTCGCGATAGGGCGAGGCGACGGAACCCGCGTCGAGGTGGTCGCGCCCGATCACGACCGGCGCCTTCACCTTGCCCGCGCGGACGAGCTCGTTGATCGCGAGCCCCGCCTTGGCACGGTCGCCGTAGCCGAGCCAGCAGATCCGTGCGGGCAACCCCTGGAAGGCGATCCGGTCGGTCGCGAGCTCGAGCCAGCGCTGGAGGAGCGTGTCGTCCGGGAACAGCTCCTTCAGAGCCTCGTCGATCGCTGCGATGTCGGCCGGCTCGCCCGACAGAGCCGCCCAGCGGAACGGGCCGATGCCGCGGCAGAAGAGGGGGCGAATATAGGCCGGGACGAAGCCCGGGTATGAGAAGGCCTCCGTTAGCCCACCTTCACGGGCCTCGCCTCGCAGGTTGTTTCCATAGTCGAAAACGTAGCTGCCGGCTCGGACGTACTCGAGGAGCCCTTCGACGTGACGCACGATCGAGTCGCGCACCCGCCGCAGGTACTCGTCCGGATCGGATGCGCGCAACGCTGCCGCGTCTTCGACGTCGAGTCCCTGCGGGACGTAGCCGGTCAGGGGGTCGTGCGCTGCGGTCTGGTCGGTGACGAGGTCGAAGCGCTCACCGCGACGAGCCAGCTCGGGCACGACGTTCGCGGCATTCGCCAGCAGCCCGACCGACAGCGCGCGCCCCTCCCGAGCCGCCGCATGCACGCGGCCGAGCGCGTCGTCGAGCGAGTCGGTCGCCTCGTCCAGATAGCGCGTCTGGAGGCGGCGCTCGATCCTGGTCGGATCGACCTCGACGCACAGGATCGCGGCGCCCGCCATCGTCGCGGCCAGCGGCTGCGCGCCGCCCATGCCGCCGAGCCCCGCCGTCAGGACCGTGCGGCCGGTGAGGCTAGGAGTCCCGAAGTGCCGCTCCCCCGCCGCGGCGAACGTCTGGTAGGTCCCCTGCAGGATCCCCTGGGTGCCGATGTAGATCCAGCTGCCGGCGGTCATCTGGCCGAACATGGTCAGGCCCGCGGCCTCGAGCCGCCGGAACTCGTCCCACGTCGCCCAGCGCGGCACGAGCAGCGAGTTCGCGATCAGGACGCGTGGCGCGCCACGGTGGGTGCGCAAGACGCCGACGGGCTTGCCGCTCTGCACGAGCAACGTCTCCTCGTCGCCCAGCCGAAGCAGCGTCCTGACGAGCGCGCGCAGCGCCTCCGGGCTCCGGGCAGCCTTGCCGCTGCCGCCGTAGACGATCAGCTCCTCCGGGTGCTCGGCGACCTCGCGATCGAGGTTGTTGAGGAGCATGCGGAGCGGCGCCTCGGTGTGCCACGAGCGCGCGTTCAGCTCGGTCCCCCGCGGCGCGCGGATCCGCGAGAGGTCACCGCACAGCGCGTCGACAGTCGCCTCGACAGAGGCGGCAAGCGTCACGCGAGCTCCCCCAGCTCGGCCTCGACCGCGGCGACCAGCGTGCCGTCGCGGATCGCCTCCGCCACCCGCTCGATGTCGGGCGCGAGCGGCCGGTCGTCGCGCAACCTCGGCGAAAGCGACCGGACGAGCTCGTGCGTCGCACGCGACCCGGCCCCGGGCTCGAGCGGCGCCAGGAACTCGACCGCCTGCGCGCCTGCGAGCAGCTCGATCGCGACCGCGCGCTCGGCGTTGGCGACGACCTGGCTCGCCTTCAGGCCGGCGGCGTTACCCATCGAGACATGATCCTCCTGTCCGGCGCTCGTCGGGATCGAGTCGACGGACGCCGGGTGACACAGCGCCTTGTTTTCGCTGACGAGCGAGGCGGCGACGTACTGCGGGATCATGAAGCCGGAGTTGAGCCCGCCGTCGGGCGTCAGGAACGCCGGCAGCCCTTCGGACAGGCTCGGGTTCACCAGCCGCTCGACGCGCCGCTCGGAGATGTCGGCCAGCTCGGCCACGGCCATGGCCAGCGCGTCGAGCGCGAAGGCGAGCGGCTGGCCGTGGAAGTTCCCGTTCGAGACGAGCATGTCGTCCTCGACGAGCACGAGGGGATTGTCGGTGGCGGCGTTGAGCTCGACCTGAACCGTGTACTCGACATAGTCGAGCAAGTCGCGCGAGGCGCCGTGCACCTGCGGCGCGCAGCGGAGCGAGTAGGCATCCTGGACGCGGTCGCACCAGCGGTGCGCTTCGATGATCGCCGAACCTTCCAGCAGGCGGAGGATGTTGGCGGCGGAGGCGGCCTGGCCACGGAGCGGCCGCAGCGCGTGGATCTGCGGGAGGAAGCTCACGCGTGAGCCCTGAAGCGCCTCCAACGAGAGCGCACAGGCTGCGTCGGCGGCGTTCGCGAGCCGTCGCGCGCGCACCAGGCAGAGCGCTGCCTGCGCGGTCATGAACTGCGTCCCGTTGATCAGCGAGAGGCCTTCCTTCGCCTGGAGCCGCACCGGCTCGAGACCTGCACGCGCGAGGGCGTCCGACCCCGACAGACGCTCGCCGTCGAGCCACGCCTCGCCCTCACCCACGAGCGGGAGCGCGAGATGAGCGAGCGGCGCCAGATCACCGCTGGCGCCGACGGAGCCACGCGCGGGCACGTGCGGGAGGACGCCGCGATCGAGACACTCGAGGAGTAGCTCGACTGTCGCGACGCGAGCACCGGAGTACCCTTTGGCGAGCGCGTTGGCGCGCAGGAGCATCGCCGCGCGCACGACCTCCGCCGGGTACGGCTCGCCGACGCCGCACGCGTGGCTGCGGAGGAGCCGGAGCTGGAGCTCTTCGGTCAGCTCCTCCGGAATCGCCTTCGAGACGAACCGGCCGAAGCCGGTGTTGACGCCGTAGGTGTGCTCGCTCGCGCCATGGGCAGCGCGCTCGACGAGCGTCCGGGCAGCCTCCATCTTCGCCTGCACGGCGGATGCGAGCGCGGCAGCGGTGCGGCCGTGCGCCACCTCCCAGACGTCGGCGACGGTCAGATCCTCACCGGTGAGGCGAATGGCCGTTCGCTGGGCCACGCGCCGAGTCTAGCTCCGCAGGTACGGGCAGACTCACGGCTATGGCCGACCCAATCACGGGCCAACCGGAGGAGCTCGTCGCGGTCGAGCCGCCGACGGCGGAAACCGCGCTCGAACTTTCCGAGGCCACGTCTGCCGTAAGCGGTTATCAGCCTGCTGCGCTGCTGTGGGCGCTCTACCTACCGATGTTTGACCTGATGGCAGTCGCCGGCGGTCTCGCCCCGGCCGCAGCGGGCGCGTTCGCCGCAGGTCTCGGGCAGAGCTCGTGGGTCGTTTTCGTGAACACCGCCGCGCAGGAGGCGGTGCCCGACCGCGTGCTCGGCCGGGTGACGGTGCTGATCTCGCTCGTCCATCGCCGCTTCCCTGCGACCCGGGCTGCTGCTCGTCACGCCGCTGTTCACCGTCCTCGAGGCGCAAGCGATATTTAGCGAGAGAGCGCGATGAGCGGTTGCGCGACCCGACGTTCGCCCTGCCGACGATCAAGGCCGGATCGGCGTTCGAATGCAAGCGGAAGTTGATCTCGACGGCGGTCTCCCCCCGTCCGACGATCCCTTTCCGATCGCCGGTCGTGAGGAGCCACAACCTCCGCGCTGCTGTGTCCTTCCAAGGTCGCTTGCTCGTGCTGCAGCACCTCGGCGGCGAAGCGCCCCCAGTTCGCACACACGTCAATCAATGCGATCGGCAGCCAGCGCGCGAAGCGACTACGACAATGGCGGCCCCGACAACGCCGACGAGGCCCGTAGCCCAAGGGGCGACGGGAACGAGCTGGAGGACACCATTCATTAGGCGCGCGAGCGGCGCCTGAACCAGCCGCCGAGGGGCAGGACCGCGAGGGCGACGAAGTAGGGCGCCAGTGGCTGCGGCTCGCGCGCCTTGCCGGTTGCGACGCGCCGACCTGCCTTGCCGAGCTCGCGCACCGCCTCGACGACCTGCTCCGACTCGCCCTCGGCGTAGATCTTGCCGCCCGTCTGCTTGACGAACTCCTTCACCGCGGGGAGCATCGTCTTCGACGGCCGGTACGCCTCGGCGCGACCGCGGCGGTCCCAGACGCGCTCGTTCGGATGCCAGAGGGTGACGAGCGAGACGGTGATCCCGCGGCGCTCGAAGTAACCGGCGTAGGTGATCGGAGCCTCCTCGGTCTCGGCATCCGTGAAAACCACGATCGCGCGTCGCTTCGTCTTCTCGCCGAAGTAGTGGCCGACCGCGAGCTGCCTGAGTCCGCGGAGATCGGTGGAGGTCTGGCTCCCCAGGAAGCGCGGCGGCGGCTCCTGAAGCCTGACCGTCTGGGCGACTGCGTCGCGAAAGAGCTGCGGGTCGGTGCTCGGAAAGGTCAGCGGGAACGTGCGGTCGGTGAGCGAGACGAGTCCGACCGAGACGCCGGGAGCGGCGTCCCGCACGTGCAGCGCGAGCTGGCGCGCGCGCTGGAGTCTCGTCGGCGCCGCGGGATCCGCGGCTGCGAGCATCGACCGGGAGACGTCGACGACGATCGCCACCTCGGCGTCCGGGCTGCCGTAGACGGGTCGATCGCGCCAGATCGCCGGCTGCGCGCAGCCTACGCCCAGGAGCACTCCCGCTGCCGCGACGAGCGCGAGGTCGACGCCGAGCCAGCGTCGGGGCGCACGCGCAAGGCCGAGCGCGGCGCGCGCCGCCGCGGCACGCCTGCCCGCGTAGACCGCTGCCAGGAGGGCGCCAGCGAAGGGCAGGGCCGCGAACGAGTACGCCGGGGTCAGGAAGCTGAGCGCGCAGATCGGCATCGGCATCAGTAGCCGCTTCCCGGCGCGTCGTAGCCCACGCCCGTCGCCGGCGCCTCGCTCGCCTTGCTGGGCGGAGTGCTCGAGTTGCCGGGAATCGAGAGGGCGAGCTCGAGGTTGAACTTGGCGCTCTCGTTGTCCGGGCCGAGCACCACCGCGCGGTGGAAGAACCTCGTCGCCTTCACGACTTTCTCCTTCTTCTGCGCCGTCACGCCCTCGAGCAGCAGCAATGCGCCGAGAAGGTTCGCCGCCTGCGATCGCCTCGCGGCCGGGGCGCGGCTCTCGACGACTCCCGTGAGGATGCGCTCGGCTGCCTCCAACGACCGCTTCGCGTCTTTGCTCCGCTTTGCCGTTCGGCTCCGCGCCAGCTCGTCGAGCGCTCCGCGTAGCGCCGGGGCGCCTTCGAGCCCGAGCAACGCGCGCTCTCGCGCTCCGATCGCCGCCGAGGTCCCTTTCGGGGGCTTGTCGCTCGTCAGCGCGAGCAGCCCGCGGGTGGCGTCGCGCTCGTTCGCGGCGCGCGCGGACAGAACCGCGTTCGCCTCGAGCGCGAGCAGCGCGGCGGCGGCTATCATCGCGGCCGCGACCGGCAGCCGCCAGGCCAGGCTCGCGCGGCTCACGCGACTTCCTCCTTCCGGAAGCGCAGATGCGGGAACGCCAGCTCACAGACGAGGACGACGAGACCGGCTGCCGCGACGAGCACAGCGAGCAGGAGCGGATGTCCGGCATCCGAGGAGCGACCCGCAGAAGCCGCCGGCCGCTGTGGGAGCTTCCCGAGCGAGGTCGGCTTCGCCCAGTGCACGACTGCGGGGTCGAGGCGGCGGAAGAACGGGCTCGGATCGACACCGCCGGGAATCGGGAGGATCGTGAGCTCGATCCCCTTGGCACGGAAGCGCGCGACGAGCGTACGCATCATCGGCCCGTCGCTGCCGTCGTCGGCGAGGTCGCTGATCAGGTAGAGGCTGCCGCCCCGGATCCCGGCCCGTGTGAGGGCGGCCTCTCCGGCGGCGACTCCGGACGAGATCAGCGTGCCGCCGATGAACGTGCCGTCCCAGGGGCTCATGGGGCCGACCGCGGGCACGAACGGGCCGGCCTTCGTGCGCGCGGGGAAGTAGCGGAGGACTTGGTGCAGCCCGCTCCTCGGCGCCGTCGCGGGCAGCGTGATCCCGCCGACGTCGGAGAAGACGACCAGCCCGATCCGGCCCATCGACGGCAGTCCGCGCTCGACCGCCGTGAGGGCCGAGCGAACGGCGTGCGCGCTTGCGCGCTGGACGGAGCCCGAGACGTCGAGGACGACGACCCCAGCGCTGGAGCGCGTGTCCGAGCCGCCGACGCCGCTCGATCCGGCCCTCGCGGCCTGAAGCGCTGCGACCGCCAGCACCGCCGCCAGCGCCATGGCTGCGCCACGCCTGAAGCGGCGAGTCCGCCGCGCCGGGCCCGCGAGCGTGCCGAACGCCGTGGTGGGCAGAGCCGACGGAAGCGCTCTCACTCGGCCGCCGCCCTTGCGCGGCAGACCTCGAGCAGAGTCACGAGTCGGTCGGCCGGGATGTCGTCGGCGCGCCAGGCCAGGTTCCGAGCCTGCCGTGCGAGCTCATGGTCGCCTGCGTCGTCGAGCTCGCGGGCGAGCCGGTCGAGCGCGGGCGCACGCTCGTCGGGCGGAACCGGGGCGATCGTCGCCTCGAGCGCCGCCAGCGCACGCGTGACGCCGTCGGGCTCGGGCTCGGCGACCGGGAGGGCCTCGGCCGGCCGACGCCGCCGGAGGAACGGCAGCAGCACGAGCGCGGCCGCACCGAGAACGAGCAGCGCCGCGACCGCGCAGGCCGCCCAGGCGAGCACGGCCGGACTGTGGCGATACTCCACGCGGCCGGCCAGCGGCTCGGCGTCGACGGCGAGCGGGAACGTCGCGAGGTCGGCCGGCGAGATCCGCGTCAGCGCGCGCAACGGCGGCCAGACGGCGTCGATGTGGCGGACCTTGCCGCGCGGCCCGGCGAAGAAGACCTTGGACGGCGGGAACTGGACGTCGCGTCGGCCGAGGATCCCGGCGAGGCAGTCCTTCTCGAGGCAGTCCAGGACGAGCCTGTACGTGACGATTGCAGTGCCCCCGGCGCGCTCCACCGAGCGCGTGGTCTGGAGCACCCGGTACGGCTCGAACGCGCCGAGCGGCCGCACGGTGTCGACGTCGACCCGCTTCGAGTCGACCGCGATCTCGAGCGTCGCCTGCACGCGATCGCCGAAGGTGTGATGGGCGGGCGCGAACTCCGCCAGCGCGACGCTGACGGGGCTCGCCGCGGGCAGCAGCGAACGGCCGGCGCGATCGCCGACGAGCGGAACCGAGAGCACCACGGCCAGCGCGAGCAGGAGGAGCGCGCCGGACGCCACCAGCGCTTCCAGCCGGGAGGGGCGCAGCCTCACACCGAGCCCTCGCACGACCCTGAGGCTCTGGACGAGCGCGGTCACGCGGCCGTCCGCTTCTGGCGGGAATCGGCCCAGCCGACGAAGGCCCGATGGAGAACCCGCGGATCGTCGCTCCCGCCAAGGACCCAGTCGAGTCCGAGCCGGCGGAAGAGCAGGCCGAGCTCCGTCAGCCGATGCTCGTTCTGCTCCCGAAGCGCGCGCGCCTCGCGACGCGAGAGGCGGACGAGCGACCGCGAGTCGCCCGCCGGATCGGCGACCGGGACGAGCAGCCCTCCGAGCGCCGGAAAGCTCTGCTCGAGCACCGGATCCTGGATCACGACCGGCACGAGCTCGAGACCGCGCGCGAGCGCGCGCTCCCACGTGGACGCGGAGGTCTCGGCGAGGAAGTCGGAGAGGACGAACACGAAGCTGCCGGGCTGGATCCGGGCGACCGCGATCTGCTCCAGCAGCGAGACGAGGCCGTCCGCGCAATCGAACGTCGCCGCTCGCAACGACGCCTCGACACCCCTGCGCACCTGCCTGGCTCGCACGAGCGCGCTGCCGTCGAGCAGTCCGAGCGGGCAGGACGCCGCGCTCGCGCTCGCGCCCACGAGCCGGGCGCAGGCGGCCAGAGCGCGCGGCTTCGACAGCCAGGGCGACGCGTCCGGATAGAGGCCCATCGACGGGCTGCGGTCGAGGGCGAGGAAGACCGAGCGAGCCTGCTCGGCGTAGTGCTCGCGCACGAGGAACTCGTCACGGCCGAGCGCGGCCGACATCCGGGCCGACGCGTTCCAGTCGATCCGCCGGATGTCGTCGCCGGGCTGGTACTCGCGGATCGAGGCGGTCTCGGAGCCGAGGCCGCGGCGCCGCGAGCGCATGTTGCCGAATGCGACGCCGGCGCTACGACGAACCGGGACGAGCGGGAACGTCAGGCGTTCGGCTGCCACTGCTGGGGCTCCGGCCGAGGCGCGAGCTCGAGACAGCGCTCGTAGAGCACCCGCAACGCCTCCGCCCTCCCCTGCTCGCGCAGCACCGTCTCGAGTGCCGGCGCGAAGAGCAGTCGATGCGAGACGACCGGCAGGAAGAGCTCCTCGACGTCCTCCGGGATCACGTGGTCGCGGCCGTGCACGAGCGCCCAGCCGCGGGCCGCCCGCTCGAGCGCGAGCGAGGCCCGAACCGAGGCGCCGAGGTCGACGAGGTCTCCGATCTGACGCGTGGCGCGGACGAGCGCGACGATCCACCGCTTGAGCAGGTGCCGGACGTAGACCTCCTCGACGCCGAGCTCGAGCGTGCGCAGCTCGGCGAGCGTCGCGACGGGCTCGAGCCGCGCGAGCGGGTGGCCGTGCAGCTGGTCGTCGAGGATCCGAACCTCGTCCTCCTCGCTCGGGTAGCCGAGCGCAGTCCTCAGGAAGAAGCGGTCGAGCTGAGCCTCCGGCATCGGGAACGTGCCCTCCTGCTCGACCGGGTTCGCGGTCGCGATGATCAGGAACGGATCGGGGAGCCGAAGTGTCTCGCCGTTGACCGTGACCTGGCGCTCGGCCATCGCCTCGAGCAGCGCCGACTGGGTCTTCGGCATCGCCCGGTTGATCTCGTCGACGAGCACGATGTTCGCGACGACCGGGCCCGGACGGAACTCGAACTCGCGGGTGCGCTGGTCGTAGATCGACAGGCCGGTGACGTCGGTCGGGAGCAGGTCGGGCGTGCACTGGATCCGCGTCCCGCTCGCGCCGTCGATCGCCTGCGCGATCGCGCGGGCCAGCACCGTCTTGGCCGTTCCGGGAACGTCCTCGAGGAAGACGTGGCCGCGGCAGGCGAGCGCGGTGAGGACGAGTTTCGTCTCGTGCTCCTTGCCGCGCACGACGGCGCCGATCGCGTGGGCGAGGCGGGCGGCGATCGCGACGGCGTTGTCGAGGTGCTCGTTCGGCTCCGGCGCGTCCTCAGCCGGAGCGGGAACCGCGTGCAGCGGCGGATGGTGGTGGGTCGGCGCGACCGGTGCTGGATCTTCGGCTCGCCAAGGGGGTGATTGGCCTGCGAAGTTCATGTGCCACCTGCTGCTCGGGGAACGCTGCCCTCAAGACATCGGCGCGACGTCCAGGTTCATTAGCCCCGTTTGTCCTCCGTTCGGTCGGCCGGCTGTCGCGACTTCCTAAAGCGACGGCACTCATGAGCCGACTACTTGCGCATCCCCCTGATGAGCCATTCGCCATCGACCCCACGCACGTCGCTCGCCCACTCGTGGCGGCGCCTGACGCGCGCGACGTCCGCGGTGGCCCTCTTCAGTGTTCCGTCGCTCGTCCTCTACTTCATGAGGACGGGCGGCGACTCGCTCTTCGTGGCGCTCGCGAAGGCGCTCGTCGCCGTGATCGTCTGCCGCGGGCTCTTCGACATCGTCATGCGGCGGTTCCTCCCGTGGCCGAGCCTCTTCGGCCAGGAAGACGCCGGCCTGCGCCGCGACGACATCGTCGCGCGCCGACGCGCTTGGTACTGGCGCAAGAAGGGGAGGCTCGGCACCCTCCTCGTCCTGGTCGTGACGGGCATCTGGGCCGTCCACTGGATTCAGAACCCGGAGCAGCACGCCGGGTGGGTCGCGACGCTCCATTCCGTCATCGCCACGATCGCGCACGTGCTGACGACGCCGGGCCTCTGGATGCAAGGCTTGATGGTCAGCTTCCTCTTCCTCGCCAACTTCCTGATCTTCATGGGCCCGCTCGTGCTGATGGGCGTGATGCAGATCAAGAGCTACGAGCCGGGCGACGCCGACTGGGGCGTCAAGCTCGACCACGTCCGCGGCCAGGACGAGGCCAAGGAGGAGATCCGCAAGGTCGTCACCCTCTGGCAGTCCGGCGAGGTGTTCGAGAAGGCTGGCGGCAAGCGCGAGCGCGGCCTGATGTTCCTCGGGCCGCCAGGCACCGGCAAGACGATGATGGCGAAGGCCATCGCGACCGGCTTCAACGCGCCGTTCGTCGCGATCCCGGGCTCCGGCTTCGCGCAGACCTTCATCGGCATCGACGTCGTGATCGTCAACTACCTCGCCATGAAGGCGAAGCGGCTCGCCCGCAAGTGGGGCGGCACCTGCATCGTCTTCATCGACGAGATCGACGCCGTCGGGATGAGGCGACAGTCGCTCAGCGCCGGCTCGTCGCTGGCCCGGAACTTCGAGGAGCTCTGCTTCTTCGGGCCGGAGGGAGCGCTCACGTCGAGCGGCGACCTCCTCCAGGAGACCCGTGCCTGGCGCGACCGGCTGTTCGTGGAACGCGCCGCCCTGGAGCGGCCAGGCGCTCTCGCCAGCTTTGGCGCGCGCCTCCATCGTGGGATGCCGGGGATGTTCGGCGGCGGCCAGATGGCCCTCAACCAGCTCCTCGTCGTCATGGACGGCCTCGATTCGCCGCCGTTCCTTCGACGCATCTTCGTCAACCGGATCAACACGCTCCTCGACGCCGTCTACTTCGTGCCGCACACGATCGGGCGTCTGCGGCTCCGGCTCGCGAAGCCGCGCCCCCGCGCGGAGCAGATCTACTTCATCGGCGCCACGAACGTCCCGCTGGCCGCGCTCGACCCGGCACTGACGAGGCCCGGCCGGATGGGGCGCCACGTCGACTTCAGGACGCCGACGAAGGACGACCGCCGGGACATCTTCGACCTCTACCTCGGCAAGGTCGCCCACGCGCCGGAGCTCGACGCCCCCGAGGCGCGCGACGAGCTCGCGCGGATCACCTCGGGCTACTCGCCGGCGATGATCGACCAGGTCTGCTCGCTCGCGTTGACGTATGCGCAGTTCAATGGCAGAGCGCGCTTCGACCGCGGTGACCTGCTCGAGGCGATGACGACGATCGAGTCCGGTACCGCGATCAACGTCAAGTACCTCCCGGAGGAGGCCCGGGCGACCGCGATCCACGAGGCCGGTCACGCCGTGTGCGCGCACGTCTTCATGAAGGGCTCCGAGTCGACGCGCCTCTCGATCAGGATGCGCGGCGGCTCGCTCGGGCACCACTCCACGAGAGAACGCGACGAGCGGTTCACGCACTGGCGCTCGGAGCAGGAGGCGCAGCTCGTCTGGGGCCTCGGCGCGATGGCGGCGGAGCACCTCTTCTACGGCGAGAACTCGAGCGGCGTCGGCGGCGATGTCCACTCCGTGACCACGCGTGCCGGCTGGATGGTCGGCGCTTGCGCGATGGCGCCCGCCCCGCTCGAGCTCCCCGAGCGCGTCGCCGGCGACGAAGACCAGGAGAAGGCGCTCGAGAAGGTCGAGAAGCGCTTCGAGCACATTGGCCTGCAGATCATGCGGCGCACGGGCACCGGCGGGCCCTTCGACGGGGGCGACGCCTTCGACGGCACCTACTCCGACAAGGACAAGCGTGCGCTCGCCGCGCAGTTCCTGGGCCGCGCCTACCTCACCGCCTACGCGTTCGTGAAGGCGAACAAGGACGCGGTCGAGCGGCTCGCCGAAGCGCTGCTCGAGAAGAAGGAGATCTACGGCGACGAGCTGATCCGCATGCTCGACCACCTCGAGCTGAAGCGTCCCGCGATCGACCTCCTCGACGAGGCGACGTGGCCGAAGGTCTGACCCTCCGCCTCCGGCAGCTCGGCCTCGCTCCGGATCGCTTCGGCGCCGCGTTCGCAAGTCTGGCGCTCGTCGTGCTCGCAGGCGCCGGCGCGACGGCCGTGTGGGGCCTGCACGTCGGCGGGGTCGGCACGGCGCCGTCGAGATCGCCGAGCACGTCTGGACGAAGGAAGCCGTTCTGAACCAGTCGTCGGCCGTGCTCCCACAACCGTTCCGGGTCGCCACGCACGGCGCCCAGAACGCCGCGCGCTTTCACGCCGTCGTCGTGCACGAGCGGAGCGGTGCGCTTCGCGTCATTTCCCGCAGGACGCTCGGCTTTGCAGCCTGCGGCATCGACAAGGGCTGCACGCTTCCCTTCGACGGGGTCAACGAGCGACGGCGTGTGCGCCGACAGGCGCTCGCGCTGGCTCTCTACAGCCTCCAGTACCTCGACTTCGAACGGGTGCTGGTGATCCTCCCGCCGCGGCCTGGCGACGACCAGCCGCTCAACGCCCTCCTCTTCGACCGCGCCGACCTCCAGCCGAGCCTGCGTACGCCGCTGCGCGAAACGCTGAACGTCCAGCCGCCGACCGAGGGCGAGCTCGACGGCGCGCTCGGGACGCGGCTCGACCGGATGACGATCCCGTACCAGTACTCGGTCGAGCAGGTCGAGGCCCCCGGCGACGCGGCGCCCGTCCTGGCCCTCTCACCCCTGGACGAGCGGTGAGCGAGACGCGGTCGAGCACAGCCCTCGCCGCCGCGAGCGCCGGGGCCAACGAGCTGCCGATCGCGCCGGGCCCCGCGCCTGTGGCCCACACGGGCAAGTTCCGGTTCGTCTACCTCCTGCTGACCGCGGCCGCCGTCGCCGTCGTCGGACTCGGCGTCTACACCGTCACGAGCCTCGAGCCCGCGAAGAAGAAGGCGGCTGCCGAGTGGCACCCGACGGGGGTGGCGCCGTTCGCGGTCACGCGGTCGATCGCGAGCCACTACACGGCCCTGAAGCTGAAGGGCTTCGAGCCGACGACGTCGCCGACCGTCACCGCCGCCCGGCCGGCCGACCTGAAGCTCGCGGCGCTGCTGATCCCCTTCCCGGGCGCCAAGGTCCTCGTCGCGATCCCGCCGAAGGACGCCGTCTACCAGATCTGCGGGCACGACGAAGGGTGCGCGCTCGTCTCGCCGCCGACGGTGAAGCGCGAGCTCCTCCTCCGCCGCCTCGTGCTCGGGATGGCGCTCGACACGTTCGCCACGGCGCACCCGCCCAAGCACATGCTCGTGGCGATGCCGACGTTCGCCGGCAGCACGTGGTTCGTCTTCTACGCCCGCGACGAGTTCACCGACCAGAGGATCCACTCGGCCCGCGCGCTGCTCGCCAGGCTCGAGCGGACGCGGCACCCGGGTGCGCAGGACGTCGCCCAGCTCCTCGGCCTGACGAACAACCACACGT
>WNFV01006302.1_pt1 | contig 14893 bp, 11 predicted proteins | sample 5400101 | NCBI WGS metagenome assembly WNFV01 (sample SAMN13153361, study PRJNA577476) | soil metagenome | isolation source: 115 cm soil or saprolite under grassland replicate 1 | place: USA:California | collected 2016-06-15 | reverse complement strand
GCTTTGGTTAATCACCCCGCTTTGATCCTGGCCGACGAACCGACGGGAAATCTCGATTCGCGCACATCCGTCGAAGTGATGGAAATCTTTCAGCGTTTGAATCGCGAACGTGGTATCACGCTCCTGCTGGTTACACACGAACCGGACATCGCACAGTATGCGCAGCGAGTGGTCGTCTTCAAGGATGGAAGGATCAGAAAAGATTATCAAGTTGAAGATCAGCGCGATGCGGCGGAAGAGTTGAAGAATCTGCCGCCGATTGATGAGGATGAAGAAAATGACTAGTCCACAGATTACACAGATTGAAAGTGAGAGAGATTAAGCGGTCTGCTCTTTATTTTGTTCTGCGTAATCTGCGCAATCTGCGGATAAATTCTTAGGTAAACACATGGATCTCTTAAGCATCATTCGGGTAGCCTTTCGGGCGTTGCAGCGCAACAAGATGCGCGCGGCGTTAACCATGCTTGGAATTATCATCGGCGTTTCCGCTGTCGTGGCGATGGTGAGCATCGGTCAGGGCGCGCAGGCTGCCGTGCAAGCACAGATCGATAGCATCGGCACGAACCTTTTGTTTGTTAGCGCCGGCGCGCAAAACGTGGGCGGCGTGCGCAGCGGCACGGGCGACAGCGGCACCAACACGCTGACGGCCGATGACTTGGAAGCAATCAAGCGCGAAGTGCCTAGCGTTTCGATGATCACGCCCGCGGTGAACGCGCGAGGTCAACTGGTGGCGGGCAATACTAACTGGAACACATCAATTCAAGGCGTCAACGAACAATATCCGAATATTCGCAAGTGGTCCGTTCAAAGCGGCGAGTTCTTCGCTGATTCAGATGTCCGCACCGCCGGGCGCGTGCTCGTCGTCGGACAAACTATCGCTGAAAATCTATTTCCGGGCTCGGACCCTGTCGGGCAAACTATCAGAGTCCAGAATCTCCCATTCCGCGTCATCGGCGTCATGGCGCGTAAAGGACAAGACCAGCAAGGCCGCGATCAAGATGACGTCGCATTCACTCCTTACACCACGGTGCAAAAAAAGATCCTCGGCACGCCACGACTTCAGATCGCCTACGTCTCGGCTGTTTCCCCCGATGCGACGTACACCGCGGAGCAGCAGATTACCGATCTCTTGCGCCAGCGTCATAAGTTGGGCCCAAACGAGGCAAATGATTTCACCGTTCGCAACATGTCTGACATCGCCGAGGCTGCTAATGAAACGAACAGCACCATGACCATGCTGCTCGCTTGCATCGCCGGCGTCTCGCTGCTGGTCGGCGGTATCGGCATCATGAACATCATGCTGGTGTCAGTGACCGAACGCACGCGTGAGATTGGCATTCGCATGGCCATCGGCGCGCGTTCATCCGCGGTACGCAGTCAGTTTCTGATTGAATCAATAGTACTAAGTCTGACGGGCGGACTGTTCGGCATCATTCTCGGAGTCATTGTCTCGCTGGCCATTCCAAAGATGCTTGGCTGGCCAACCCTTATCTCTATGATGGCGATCGTCGGCTCGGTGATATTCTCGGTCGCTGTGGGAATCTTCTTTGGCTATTACCCGGCGCGCAAGGCGGCTGGCCTCGATCCAATCGAAGCGTTGAGATACGAGTAGGTCCAGCAGGCTGCGAATCGGAGATAGGCATTCGGCTCGTTGGCATTCTTCCATCATCTTCAGTAATCTCCACATATGGAATCAGGCATGATGGAGGAGAATTTCTGACAACCTTGACTGAGATTGAACCGGCAAGTTTTTCTAATGCCGGATCGCCCCGCCATAGACTCTCTCGTTATGCTCCACTGGTCCTGTGGGCTGTGCTTATCTTTATTGGCTCCACCGGTGTGCTGTCAGCGTCTAACACGTCGGTACTGCTTCGGGCTTTTGTCTGGCTGTTTCCTGATGCCAGCGAAGCCACTCTGGCCACACTTCATTTCCTTATCCGCAAGGCGGGACACTTGACTGAATATGCGATTTTCGCTCTGCTGGCTGCCAGAGCGTTCAAGACTTCGTCGCGCGAATTGCTTCGCAAGAAATGGTTTTGGGCGTCGCTCTTGCTCGTAGTGGTCTACGCGCTCGGTGACGAATTCCATCAGAGTTTCGTCCCGTCTCGTACGGCTTCGATTTACGACAGTATGATTGATTCATTTGGCGGATTGACAACATTGGCTTTGCTGACTATCCGTAAGCACAGAAGTCATCGACAAGATTTACATGATTGAAAGGATTGCTCGGCGGCCAAGGCACAAGTCGCGAATTTTGCTAACCTTTCTGGTCAATCCTGTCAATCCTGTAAATCCTGTCAATTGCCCGTGAAGGTTGAACACCGCGCGTCTTTTCACCGTATAATACCTTCGGCCCGCGTATCACGTTGAATGGGTCATAAAGGAGATTGAAAAACAGATGGGAATTCTTGACCGGCTCAGTCCGACTGCGCAGTTTATCGAAGTCATCGAGTGGCTCGACGATTCGAGCGACACGATGCTTTATCGCTTCCCCGTTCGCGGGCAGGAGATCAAGAACGGCGCGCAACTGATTGTGCGCGAATCGCAAGCTGCCGTATTTGTGCACGAAGGCCAAATCGCCGATGTATTTGGTGCTGGACGGTACACCGTCGAGGGCGGTAACACGCCGATTCTTTCGAAGCTCGGCGCGTGGAAATATGGTTTCAACTCGCCATTCAAATCGGAAGTCTATTTCGTCAACACCAAACAGTTCACCGATTTGAAATGGGGCACATCGAATCCGGTGATGATGCGCGACGCGGATTTCGGCATGGTGCGTCTGCGTGCGTTCGGCATCTATTCGATGCGTGTCGCGGATCCGCGCGAATTGATTAAGCAGATTGCCGGCACCAACGCCCGCTTTGTCACCGAAGACATTGAAGGGCAATTGCGACGCACAATGGTCAGCGGCTTCTCCGATGCGCTGGCGGAATCAAAGATCGCCGCGCTCGATCTGGCTTCAAACTATGACGAACTCAGTAAGTTCTCGCGCGATAAGCTGCAGGATGAATTTAAATCGCTCGGCCTTGAGTTGACGAAGTTCGTAGTGGAAAACATTTCCCTGCCACAGGAAGTCGAAGCCGCGATGGACCAACGCACACAGATGGGCGTGCTCGGCGACATGGGCAAGTACACGCAATTCCAGGCCGCGCAGGCGATGCGCGATGCGGCACAGAATCCCGGCGGCGGAGCGGGAATCGGCGCGGGTCTCGGCGCCGGTTTCGCGGTGGGCAACGCCATGGCGGGCGCCATGACCGATGCTATGAAGCAACGTGGCGCAACCATGTCCGAAGGCTCAGGCGGCGGAGCAGCATCAGCAGCAACGGTGAAGTGCGTAAAGTGCGGCGCTGAATTGAAGGAGGGCGCAAAGTTCTGTAACGAATGCGGAGCTTCGCAAGCGCCGGCAAAGTGCGCGAATTGCCAGCACGAACTGAAACCCGGCGCGAAGTTTTGCGATGAGTGCGGAACCAAGGTGGGATAAACTACACCCACTTCTTGGCAGAAAGAATAGACCGGATGCTTCGAGAGGCATCCGGTTCACCACGCGAAATCCGATTGCATTTCGACATTTTGCCCTTCGGTCTTCGCACTTGGCTCTTAGCCGCCTACTGCCGTCTGCCTACTGCGTTATTGCTTGATGCTTACGCCTTCTGCTTCCTCCGGCTTCATCAGAGACCCGTCGAAATCGCTTTACTGTCTCTTTGTTTCGGCAGCTTCCATGCGGCCGTAAAGCTTTGAGTCGAATTGGATGAGTCCACCGAGCCGCTCGCGATCACCCAATAACGGTCTGAATTCTGCGATTCTAAACGTTAACTTTCCGATGGATGATGACTTCCCCGGCTCCAAACGACCGTTGGCGATTAGACCCGACAGGTCCCATACCGCACCCGATCCTTCTACACCGTTTTCAGTCTTAGTAGCCAAAGGTCTGCCAATAGCTGATTGTAACCACGTTGCCCGAAGCTTTAGAGGAGTCAAGATTACTCGCTTGGAATTATTTATGATTCGGAACGAGAGCGTTATGGTATGGCTTGTTGGGTCATACGCCGTCTGCGCATACTCTAATTCGCACTCACGACTCAGATTCTCCAGATTGGAAAGGTAGGGCGATCCATTCCGCAAGGCTTTAGCGTCTGTGCTCACGTCGGCTGTATAAAGCTGCTGGACGCCCGTCCGGTTGTCCAGCCAGAAGGCGTGGAACAAACCATCTGCTGTTGCCGCAAGACCTGCCGTGTCTCCCGTTCCCCAATATGTACGTGGAGCGTTGAACACATCAGTGTGGAACCTATCATCAAGTCCTCTTGGGCGGGACAAAATCGCGCTCAACTGGTACGACTCGGGCTCTTTGTAAGAGAAGGATTCCGCGGAGACCGGTAGGCTCGGACCAAAGCTTTCGCCGCCGTCGAATGAAGCGGCGAAGCGCAGACGAAAGTTTCGATTATTCGGGTCATCCCTTCGATCATACCAAGTCATGCCCACTACACCGTCGCGATTTACGGCAATTGCAGGCAAGAAAGAGTCAGGGCCACGCGCAGGTCTGCGGTCCGGCACATAATCAACAATGACCGGCGGCGACCACGCAGTGCCGTCATCTGAGTGGGCCACAAGAACCGAGCAGCGACCAGAACGGATGTCACTCCAGATCAGATACACGCGACCATGGAAGGGACCTTTGGAACGATCGATTTCCATCGCTAGATAATCACCGCAACTTACTCCTTGAACTGAGCTCAAGGCGGAGAGAACACGCGGCTCGTTTACCGTCGCTCCGCCGTCGCTGCTCGAAAGAACCTCGATGCGGGAGGTGCGCGGCGAAGTTTCCCCGACCGGTGTGAACTCCTGGGTTCGATAGGGCGCGAGAAACGTGCCATCGTCCATCACTACACCCGGCCCTCCAATGGCAAGCCGTCGGTGTAGTGATTCTGGCTTCGGTCCTTTTGCCGGCCCCTGAAAGCTCGCGCCGTCCGACGAGGTGAACAGCTCCATCTCGGTCTTGTTGTTCGATTTTGCCGAGGCGTTGTAAGCAGCTGCGGGATCACCTTGCATATAAAGATAGATGCGGCCGTCAAATTTGCCGCCGGTTTGGTCGACGGTTATATACTCGCGGTCGGCGAATGGCGCACGGATTGGCGCACGCCAGGTGACTCCAGAATCCTTCGACTGATAAAAGTCTATGGCGTCACGATTGTCGTAATTCAGACCATGCCTTGAGATCGCTGCGAAGAAAGCATTTCCGTTTTTGCCAAATGCGCACGCTGGATCCCAAACCGCATTCGCGCTTGTGTCCTCTACGGTTAGCTTCCAGGTCCGGCCGCCGTCCAAAGAGGTGTACACCCCGGAGGATAAATCGTTACTTTCGCTCTTCCAGATCATGGTGCATACGAGGAGCTTAAGAGGATCATTAGGATCTGAGGCCGTAAGTATCTCTGTGTGCGCCTGACCAGGCCGGGAACGGCTGATATTGACGGTTGGACCTATGCGTATGGGGCTGATTAATGGATCCGCCGAAGCGATGCGTTTCGCTTGCTGGGCATCTGCGCTTTGGTAGGAAATGGCAGCCAGGAGCAGAAACAGTGTGCGGGCGATGTGTCTGCGCCAGGCTCGCTTCAAGTGCAAGTATTCAATTGAGCCTAAAGGACCGCTCTCGCGATTGGTTGTTCCCATACTAGAAGAGTAGCTTCATCGCAAACTGAAATGACCTGGGTCCACCGATTTGATAAAGCTGACTGATGCCTCCGAGTTGCCGGTTCAGCATATTCGTCGCCTGTCCAAAGTTGGTCGCCGTGAGGGATGTCTGGATGGTTCCAAAGTTCGGATGGTTGAAGAGATTGAATGCCTCGGCCCGGAATTGAAGACTCAGTCTCTCAGTGAGCTTGAACCGCCGCCGCAAAGCGGAATCGAATTGCCAGCCGCCAAACCCACGCAATTGATTTCTTCCGAAGTTGCCAGATTGTCCGGTAGCTGGAACGGAGAAGGCTGCACTGTTTATTTTCCTGCCTCCGGGCACAGTTGGATCACTTACGTAAAAAGGCACTCCCGGATTCACGTTGGGCCGAACGTTGACGAGTCCACCAGTTATCGGATCGGTCTGCGTTCTCGCGACCAGATCGACGGGCAGGGCCGATTGTGCATGGACGCTCGTGTCGAGGGACCAACTGCCAAGGACCACGCGAGCGAACCGATTATTATGGGGCGAAGGAACGTCGTAAGTCGCCGCAGCCGCAAAGACTTGCCGAACATCAAACGCGGCATTGCCATGTTGGGCTACTCTAGCTGTACTGCCGCTCGAATCGTCATCGAGCGCATGCGACCAGGTGTAGGACGCGAGCGCCTGCAATCCTCTGGACAAGCGGCGCTGAAATTGCACTTGAAGCGCGTCGTAATCCGATGTGGCGCTGTTTGTAGTTAGAGTTATTGTCGTGAATTTCGGATTAATGGTAGTCAATGTGAGTTGTTTTGATTGCAAGAGATTTCTGCCAGCAGCGCCCACGTAGGAGGCAGTAATCGCCTGACTCTTGCCCAACGATTGTTCGATGGCGATATTCCATTGCAGTGTGTATGGCAATTTCAAATTAGGATCGAACGCAAAGAACGTAGGATATGGCGTAGTCAATCCCGCTTGGATGGGAAGCGCACCGGGAGCCACCTGAGTCGCTGATAGCGGATAAACGACATTTGATACAGATCGGCTTGAGGCGTATGGGAACTTTTGGTTGAAATTATCCAGTGCCACGTCGTTACCAGTATCGTGAAAAACTCCGAAGCCGCCGCGCAGTACGGTTTCACGACCTGGCGTTCGAAACAATTGGTAAGCAAACCCCAGCCGCGGAGCAAAGTTCTCATAACCTGTCTTCCATTCCTTTGTTCCGAGGGAAGCCAACTGCATAGTTGCGAGGTTGTCGATCTCTGTGACTGCCACTGGAACTTTGCCGTTAGCTTCCGAAGGAGCTGGATTAACATCCCAGCGCACACCGAGATCAAGTGTCAGGCGCTGAGAAACTCTCCAGGTATCCTGCCCATAAGCCGAAATGTTTACGAACAACGGCTTCATCGCAGCACTCGCGAGAATTGTACCGCTCGGTGCGATAGCATTTTGTATCTGCTGCAAAGATGAAAACGTGGTGGTCAAGAGATAAGTGTTGATGGCAATGGTCGGAGTTAGTCGCCGCCAATCGAAACCGAACTTAAACTGATGCGAACCTGCGCTATACGAAAGGTTGTTCACAATGTTGAATTGTCGCTGATTGGCTGCACGACTGGGGTTGATCGAAACCGATGGGAGCGACAGTGAGGTCCTTCCAGGAAGATTGAGAGTGACACTCCCGGTCGGAGCGCCGGAACCATATTGACTCGGAACCAGGGCCGTCAGCGGCGGCGGCGTAGCGCCACCAAAATTATCCATCGGAAGCGCGGAGAAAGCTCCGGCATCGCTGTAGTTCACCCGTAGCTCGTTGCTTATCCTCGACGTCAGAGAAGCGGTCGCGCCCACGGTGAGGGTCTGAGTATCGAGACGACTAATCTGGAGACGGCTAAGGTTAATATCCTGTTGCCGTGCTGTGCTCTGCGAAGGTGCCTTGTTGTATCGCCCAAACAGGGTCAGTCTGCTGTTGATAGAGTGATCGATCCTAATGCTGGTTGCATCAAGGCTCGAAGGATCGGAATAAGAAGCCCTGAACTCAGCCAGCCCATTTCCCAAGTCCTTACCGTTGGGAAGTGGAAATCCGTTCAAGATCGGTTGCATACCGGCGGGCGCTTGCTGCCTCAATGCCAAAGTGGGAACGTTCGTAAGATTGAATTGGGGCAATCGAGGCGCAAGCCTTCATAGGAAAAGAAGAAGAAAGTTCGATTCCGGCCATGGTATCCCGGTTGATGACCTCCTTCACCAAAACGCGGGAGTAATACCGGACCACTGAATGTCGCGCCAAAGTCGTTCTGTCTCTCCGGTGGCTTGGCTTGTCCTGCCCGATTGGCAAACCAGTCATTGGCATCGAAAACGTCATTGCGGAGGTAGTCGAAAATGGAACCATGAAACTGATTTGTGCCGGAGCGAGTAATGATGGAAACCTGGCCCCCAGGCTGTCTGCCGTATTCAGCCGCGTACGTTGAAGTTTGAACCTTAAATTCTTGCAGGGCATCAACGGAGGTGAGACTCTGCGTGGTGCCAAATGTAGTCAGGCCCGGCAGGTTGCCACTGGCTGAAGTCTGGCCAAAGGCAAGCGGCTGAGCACCAAAATTTGCGCTCACCCCATCAACCATAAACGAGTTTGCACTTGACCGTTGCCCATTTACACTAAACTGGCCGCTCTGATTCGTATTGCTTGGTACGGTAACAACCCCGGGCGTCAGCGTAATCAGTGATTGAAAACTCCGGCCGTTGAGCGGAATGTTCGCGACAAATTGCCGATCCACAATCGTGCCCACCGCCGGTGATTCATTAATCAACGGCTCTTCACCGGTAACATTAACCGTTTCAGAAACGTCGCCAACCTTCATTTGAATCCGTAGCGATCGTTCGTCGTTGACGTTAAGCACGATGTTCTCGGATCGAATTATCTTAAAGCCATCGCGCTTGGCAGTTAACGTGTAGTTACCCGGAGGGTGAAGTTGCCGGCGTCATTGCTGGTCGTGTTTCGTTCGAGCGAAGTGGCCGTGTTGATTACTGTGACTGCCACACCAGGCACGGCCGCACCGTTCTGATCGACGACTGCACCGCTCAGAGTTGCGGTCGCAGTCTGGGCGGCGGCGGCAAAGGGGAAGGCGCAAAGAGCAATGAGTAGCAAAGAGCTAAGGGCAAAGGGCGAAGTACGGCGGCGTGTCATGGTTACGTCCTCCAAGAGAAAACAGAAGTCGAAGATCAGAAGTCAGCAATCAGTCGTCAGAAAATGGCAAATGAAAAATGTCAAATGACGTATGGAAAATGATCCGGTCGCATCCACCACCCCAAGCGGGCCGCCCGCTTGGGGACCCCGGTCCGCTTGCGGTTCTGACCCGCTCTTAAGCGCTGCCCGCTTGGGCCAATTGCCGGGCAGTGTTTGTGGCACTTCCAAGCGAGCGCGAAAACTCGTATGTCTTGACCGGCGCGACTCCGCCCGCGGCATATATGGAAAAGGATCTGCCGACAGCTTCATCGACCGACGACGTCAACTCGAACAGACGCTTTGCGGCGCGTGCGAGATCAGCGTCACCACTGATGTCAATGTTCTCGACTCGATCTGAATTCGATATTGAAGAGAACGCCGGTTCCAGTTCACGTCGAAGCGATTCCAATTCCTGCTGCGCGGCGCGCGCGTGTTGACCGATCATCGTGCGCCACTGCTTGCGGGCATTTTCATCGAGCGAGCGCAGATCGTCCGCGGAGAATCGCTCGGCAATCTGTTTTAGCGCTACCGCATGTCTGCGCGCGTGCCGTGCGCGTCCGATCTCTCGTTCGGCGAAGCGCCGTACTTCCTGATCGAGCGCCTCGCCCGAAAGACTCTTTTCTCGAGAAAGATAGGCACGCAGTTCGGCCTCTGCAGGCATTGCACTCTTAGCTTCTACTTCAAGGTTTCCGGTGGTAACTGAGTTCCCAGTTCCGCGACGTTCGCGCGCCTGACGCTGCGCCGCCTCGGCAACGGTCTCGACTTGAATCTGAAGCGCGGGGTTCTGCTTCAGCGGCGCCAGCGATTGCACAATCTCGTTCTTGCGCTTGTCGGTTTCGACTATCCCTTCTACGTGCAAACGGCCGTCATTAGTGCGCGTGAGACTAATCTGTTCGCCGTAAAAAGCGTCAGCTTGATTCAGTTGCTTGAGGACCTGAAGCTCCAAATCGGCGGTAGCCAAAAAAGGGGACGGGGCAGTAGCCGAAGCGGCGGTTTCAGGTTTCAGGTTTCGGGTTCCAAGTACTGAGGAAGAAAGCAGCGCCGGCTCAGGCTCGAAAAGCGCGGGCGCTACGCTGCTCGGCGAACGCCGCTCGAAACTGGTTTCAATGAATTTGTATTCGCGCGTTTCGTCACCCTGCCGAACCAGGACTGTCTGTTCGACGGCGTGAAGGTCTGAGCGAGTTAAGACCAGACTGGCGCTGATAACGCCGGACAGTTTTGCGGCCGGATCGCCTGCGTAAGTGATTGTGTAAGCGCTATCAGAACTAGCAGCCTGGGCAGCCGGCGCACCACCTATCAGCGAAGTAAACTCGCTGGCCGCTGGTTCCAGTTGCCAGGCGCTTTCAAAGTTGACCAGGGCAGAAGTGCGTTTATCAGGCGCGAGCTGAAGCTCAGGTTTCTTGCCGTGGTGATAGATTGTTTGGACGCCGTCTGAACGGAGCACGTCACCGGCGACGAGCGCGCCGCTGTCGTCATAGAGACGCCGCGCGGTGATTCCCTTCTCGGCGCTGTGCCAAACTTCTACGCGACGACTTGAGAGCAACTGGCCGGTAGACGATCTCTCTTCCAGTCGCAGCGTGCGATGCAGCACGTGATCGCGATTCGCTGCCAGCAAGTCTTCTGCCGCTGCTGATCTTTGGAGCAAGTCCGACGCTGAAAGCGGCGCAGTGGGACCGTGACGATAGAAGAGTGCGACCGCGATAAGTAGCGCCAACGAAATCAGGGCCGTGACTGGTCCCGGTCGCAGGAGCATTCGCCAATCGAACGCTCGCGCCAAAGAACGCAACCCCCTAGACGCGCGCTTCCGATGAGATTTGATCGAAGTCTTAACTTTCGCGGAATCTGCAACGTCGATCGCCGCTCCCAAAACTTCCTCAGAATCGAAATCTTCCTGATAAGACTCGACGGCATCAAAAGTTGGGTCGTGATAAGAGACATTGATCGTCGGCCACGGCCCACGAAAACTGAGAGAAAGATCGAGCGCGCGCCCGCAATCAAACTCGGCTCGCGCTGACTGTTCAATGCTCCCGTCGATTGGCTGATCCACGTCAAAGAAAAGCAGCCGTAGCCCCTGTTCACTGAATACTTCTATGAAGCCAATCGGCTCATCCACATTCACGGTGAGCACCTGCTTGCTCAACTCTGAGCTGACCTGCTGCGCGCCGAGAACAAAACCGTTGACCGCAATGCGCAGTTCCTGTGGCCGGTGCTCGATGGTTTCTTTCAACCGCCGCTTGTATCTGTTTTTTGATTCCACGATAGAAGTTCGCGACCCACCGCCTTGGCCGCCGCCATCTCCGGCACCGCCAGAACTGTCCGGCGGAACATCTCGGCCAAGGCGATCGTCAGAGTGCCGCTCCGCAAGCAAGGGCAGCCCGAGCAGTCGGTTAACTGCATCGAGGCATTGAGGACAACTCACGATGTGCGACAGAACGTTGCTTCCTACCGTGATCTGAGTCTTTGCGCGATAGATCTCTTTGAGTTGATCGGGCGAGAGACAGGCACCTTTTCGCGATTCGAAAATGGTCCGGCGCAATTCGGCGAGTAGTTCCGCGGTTGTCCGCGCATAACTAAACTGCTTCGCATCGGCTGAAGGCTTTTCGCCGGTGAACCTGAGCGACCCCGGATCGTTGAGATACGCTTTGGCCTCGCGTCGCGACTGTTGCACCCACCAATCAACCGCAGTGCGATTAGTGCGCATGACTTGCGCAATCTCGCTCGGGTAATAACCGTGGAAGAATCGCAGAATCAGAACTGCGCCGGCCTTTGAAGTCTCTTTGCGGGCGCAGGCGTATTGACAGATCTGCCGCAGCTCGTCCTGAAGATCGACATGCTCGCGCGGGTCGATCGATCTGAGTCCGATTTCTGCCGAATCAAAGTTGGCGATTGAAACGCGCGAGTCTTCCGTTAGCGTGGCGCGGCGAACCTGCGAGAGATGCATATTCCGCAGAATGCGGTGAAGATAAGCATCCGTATTCTCGATGGCGCCGAGTTCGGAACGCCTGACAGTGAACTGGATGAACGCGTCGTGGACTAGATCTTCCGCCTGCGCGCGGTTGTTCCCGGTTAAAGACAGCGCCCAACGCATCAGCAAGTCGTATCGCTGAATGAAGGCGTCCTCGGGTTTGGCCGGCTTTAGCAGCTTCAGCATGGACAGCTCGCCCAGTAAGAAGTGTTTTCCCAATTATATGACGAATGAAAATGGCCAATCAGAGGCGTGGCGGCGAAAAAAGTTTCTTCGGGCTTATCTTCTCAGCGAGGACTTCCTGATTGGCGCGGGCTTACGCCTTGGTAACAAGCACGCACTCTTATGCCCCGACATCCTTGTTTCATTCAGAGACTATGTTTACACTGCGGACTTTCAACGACAATGGACGAGAGCAACGGTTGCCTCGGCGGGCATTCAATAGGTTACGCTTCATTTCGGATCGTGGAGGAAATCATTATGCGAAAGCTGTCGGCGGGCCTCGCGGTTTGGTTGGTTACGTTCGCTATTATCCCAATTGCTTATGCGCAAGAGCCGGTTGACCGTGAAATGAATGCCAGGATTCGGGAGGAAGGGCTCAAGCGCTCAAAAGTTTATGAGACCTTTACTCATTTCACCGAAGTCATCGGCCCGCGCCTGACCGGGACACCGGCGCACAAGGCCGCGGCTGAGTATGCGCGAGACAGATTGAAAGAATGGGGCTTGCAGAATCCACGTCTTGAGCCATGGGAGTTCGGTCGCGGCTGGACGCTGGAAAAACAGACGATTGAAATGATCGAGCCGCGCTACCTGCCGCTGATCGGTTATGCCGAAGCGTGGTCGTCGTCGACCTCCGGTGAAATTGTTGGTGCGCCATTAATGCTTGGCGGAAAGTCGACCGCTGAACTCGAACCGCTGCGCGGCAAGATCAAGGGGGCGATCGTAATGAGCCAGCCGATTCAAACCGTATTCGAAGACAAAGACCGGCCGCAACCAACTACCGCGCAGGGCGATGTGCCTATCGGCCAGCCGCGACATCCAGTCGATCAGACCGCGCGTGCCAACGCACAGGCTTTGACGCAATTGTTGCGCGAAGAACGTCCAGCCGCCGTGCTGAGAACCAGCATGGGCATGCATGGCACGATGTTCGTCCTCGGTCGCGACGCTGGCGCGAATGCGCTGCCGAGTATCGTGGTTGCGGCAGAGCACTACAATCTGATCGCGCGAATGATGCAGCTCGGCGTGCCGGTAAAATTGCGAGTGAATCTTCAGACGAAGTTTTACGAGGAAGACAAGAACAGCTACAACGTGATCGCAGATTTGCCCGGCACCGATCCTGCGCTCAAAGATGAAGTTGTGATGTTGGGCGCGCATTTGGATTCGTGGCATTCCGCGACCGGCGCATCTGATAATGCCGACGGCGCTGCGGTAGTAATGGAAGCGTTGCGTATTCTGAAGGCTGTCGGCGCGCGGCCAAAACGCACGATCCGCGTGGCCATCTGGAGCGGTGAAGAGGAAGGTTTGCTCGGTTCGCGCAAGTACGTTGAGAAGTACTTGACCGGCGATGATAAGAAAGCCGAGCGCGAGAAGATGTCCGTTTACTTCAACATCGATCCCGGTACTGGACCGATTTACGGCTTCTATGTGGAGAATAACGAAGCGGCGAAAACAGTCTTCGACGCGTGGCTTGAGCCGTTCCGCGACTTAGGCGCGCGGCGCAACGTGCTGCCCGGCATCGGCAACACCGACCATTTAAGTTTCATTCGGGTCGGCGTGCCGGGCTTCAACGTGATCCAGGAGTACGCCGACTATGATGTGAGGATGCATCACACCAACGTAGACACTTTCGAGCGGGTCCGCGAAGCTGACTTACAACAAAATGCGATCGTGCTCGCGTCGTTTCTTTATCACGCGGCAATGCGAAGAGAGAAGATTCAGTTCAGCAAACCGGCCACGGCAAATTAATGATTCGCTCAAATTGACTTAACCACACTTCGGCTTTTTCTTTTATACTCGTATCCCCGCTCACCGGCCCCAACACTCTCAAACACTAAAAGGAGGGGCTTTCATTGGAACAGACAAGAGAGTTAGTACGACGACGTGCGCGAATACCTTTGACGCTGCCAATTCGAGTTCTTTGCAGGGAGAGTTGATACAACTAACAATTCCGATGCCGCACCAGTTGCGTTGCTTCGATCATACGGAGCCGATGTATTCAGTTTGGACTCTGGTGTGCCATGCGTCCGCAATTCCAAAGGCGCTACACCAGCAATCCGCGTTGTTTCGCGTAGGTGTTGGGTTCGTGGGCAAGCGGCCGCCGCTTAGTTATGAAGCAGATCCGACGCTGAGATATGAAGCGGTACCTATCGGGGCCGGACAGAATTCAATGTGGAAGTTGGGTAAACGCCTTTTGCCCAATCAACGAAGGGAAACGCGACTGATTATTCCACTCGAAGTGCTGGTGGAAACTTTCGATGAAAATGGTAATCCTTGCGTGCAGGAGAATACGGTCACTGAAACAATAAGCAGCTTGGGAACTTGTGTTCGCACCAACCTTAATGTCGGGGTAGGGCGCATTCTACGGATCAGCAGCAAGAGTGACCGTGTCTCGACTTTCGCCGCGATTCGCTCTCGCAAGATTGCTCCGGATGGTATTGCTCGACTGGGACTGGAATTTATCGGCGAGCGTTGGCCGTTACAGCGGATTTGAGAGCTAGCGTCAGAAGTTCTAATTCCGACTTCCGCTCGCAATCCGGAATCCCGCTTACTGCCTTCTGCTTTGTGCCTTCTGCTTTGTGCCTTCTGCTGTCTCTTCCCTTACCGAAGTAGCGCAAACGCCTGTTCACGGAGAGCATTGAAGCCGTCACGCGATCGGCGGGCGCGGTCCGTTTCGGTCTCAGAATGGCCAGAGGCATGCGAAGTATTGAAGGCCGCAATCACAGCGCGGCGGTTGGCGGGATTGAATTCCATGAACGCGCGAAAGCCGGCCTGGCTGCCAGTATGTCCGATGAACGTTGTGGTTTCCGATGGACCGGTGCGTTGATCCAGAAAGAACGAGAGTCCCATGTAT
>WNFV01006572.1_pt1 | contig 14894 bp, 17 predicted proteins | sample 5400101 | NCBI WGS metagenome assembly WNFV01 (sample SAMN13153361, study PRJNA577476) | soil metagenome | isolation source: 115 cm soil or saprolite under grassland replicate 1 | place: USA:California | collected 2016-06-15 | reverse complement strand
CTGCGCCGCGAGGTGCAGATGATCTTCCAGGACCCGTACTCGTCGCTGAACCCGCGCAAGCGGGTCGGCACGATCATCGGCGACCCGTTCGACATCCACGGCATCGCCGAGGGCAAGGAGCGCAAGCGCCGCGTCCAGGAGCTGATGGAGGTCGTCGGGCTCAACCCGGAGCACTACAACCGCTTCCCGGCCGAGTTCTCCGGCGGCCAGCGCCAGCGCATCGGCGTGGCGCGGGCACTGGCGCTGCGGCCCAAGCTGATCATCTGCGACGAGCCGGTCTCCGCCCTGGACGTCTCCATCCAGGCCCAGGTCATCAACCTGCTGGACAACCTGCAGCGCGAGTTCAACCTGACCTACGTCTTCATCGCCCACGACCTGTCGGTCGTCCGCCACGTCTCCAACCGGGTGGCCGTCATGTACCTGGGCAAGGTGGTGGAGCTGGCCGAGTCCTACCGGCTGTACAAGAGCCCCAAGCACCCGTACACCGGGGCGCTGCTGTCGGCCGTGCCCGTCGCCGACCCGGACCTGTCCAAGAAGCGCGAGCGGCTCATCCTGCTCGGCGACGTGCCGTCGCCGATCGACCCGCCGTCCGGCTGCCGCTTCCACCCACGCTGCCCCAAGGCCCAGCAGCGCTGCGTCGACGAGGAGCCGCCGCTGGAGGCCAAGGAGGCCGGCGACCTGGCCGCCTGCCATTTCCCGATGGAGCCGGGCGAGAACCTGGCCAAGGCCAAGCCCGGCATCAAGCAGGAGTCGACCACGGTCGTCGAGCCCGTCATCGGTAGCAGCTGATACACGCAGGACACGCGCCAACAGGGCCTGAACCCCCAACGGCCTCGCTGGCGCGTGTCCTGCGTGTACGGTGAGAAGTCGCTTGCCCGCGGCGCCGTCCAGGCCCGACGATCGGTCCACAGTGCCCCCGGGCCACAGCCAACAACCACAGGATGATCTACCGTGCTGCGCGTCACCGACCTGACCGTCGAGACCGGTCACCGCCTGCTCGCCGCCGAGGTGAGCTTCACGGTGGCGCCCGGCGACGTCGTCGGCCTGGTCGGCCCGAACGGCGCCGGCAAGACCAGCCTGCTGCGCACCGTCGCCGAGCACGCCCGCAGCCGGGGCCGCCTGGCCGGCAGCGCGCCGCCGGAAGGCGAGCCGGCCGTGTCGGAGCCCGGCGTGACCCTGGTCGGCACGCTCGGCTGGCTGCCGCAGGAGTCGCCGCCGGTGACCGGCATGACCGGGCTCGCCCGGCTGCTCGCCGCACGCGGCCTCGACCGGCGCAGGACTGAGCTCAAGGCCGCCAGGCGACGCATCGACGAGAGCCCCGACGTGATCGCCCGTGAGCGGGCCATCAAGCGCTTCTCCGGCCTGCAGGAGCGCTTCGAGCTGGACGGCGGCTACCGGGCCGAGGCCGAGGCGAGGCAGATCGCGGCCGGCCTCGGGGTCCCGCCCGGCGGGCTCGACCGTCCGCTGGCCGCGCTCTCCGGCGGTGAGCGGCGCCGCGTCGAGCTCGCCAGGGTGCTGTTCGGCCAGGCCGGCACGCTGCTGCTCGACGAGCCCACCAACCACCTCGACGGCGACGCCAAGCAGTGGCTCGCCGAGTTCCTGGCCGGCTTCGCCGGCGGCATCCTGGTCGTCTCCCACGACCTGCCGCTGCTGGACCGCGACATCACCGCCATTCTCGCGCTCGACCCGCTCACCGCGACGGTCGACACCTACAAGGGGACCTGGAGCGCCTACCTCGAGGCGCGCAAGGTGCGCGCGGCCTCGGAGGCGCGCCGCCGCAAGGTGCTCGAGCGCGACATCAAACGGCTCTCGGCCTTCGTCGAGAAGTACCGCCACTCCAACCAGACGATGGCGCGCCGGGCACTGGTCACCGAGCGCCGGGTAGAGCGCATGAAGGTCGCGCTCACCCCCGCGCCACGGGCCGGCCGCCGGGTGGCGGTGACCTTCCCCGACCCGCCCCCGTGCGCCCGCGTCCCGCTCGAGGCCACCGGGCTGTCCCGCTCCTACGACGGCCCGCCGGTGTTCAAGCACCTCTCCTTCGACCTGGGACGCGGCGAGCGCCTGCTGGTGCTCGGGCTCAACGGCGCCGGCAAGACGTCACTGCTGCGCATCCTCGCCGGCATCGACCGGCCCGACGCCGGCGAGATCCTCCGCGGGCGCGGCGCCGATATCGGCTACTACGCCCAGGAGCACGAGGGGCTCGACCCGCAGGCGACCGCCATGGCGCTGATGCGCGCCTCGGCCAAGGCGCCCGACGACGTGCTCCGCGGGGTGCTCGGCCACTTCCTGCTCGGCGGCGACCAGGCGGAGCAACCGACCCGCACGCTGTCCGGTGGCGAGAAGACCAAGCTCGCCCTGGCCCGCCTGGTGGTCGGCGGCCACAACGTGCTGCTGCTCGACGAGCCCACCAACAACCTCGACCCGCAGGCGGTGGAGGCGGTGCGCGGCGCCCTGCACGCCTACCGCGGCGCCATCGTGCTGGTCAGCCACGACACGCCGTTCGTGCGCGCCTTCGAGCCGGACCGCGTGCTGTTCATGCCGGACGGCACCGTCGACGTCTGGAGCGACGACTACCTGGACCTGGTCGCGCTGGACTGATCCATCGCGGGCGCCCCGCCTGACCGAGCCGGCGGGCAGCGCACTCTTCCCTTCCGTCGGCGGTGGTGATATCTTGATATCAAGATGACCACGAAGCAGCCCGGCGGCACCAAGAACCTGAGCACGAAGAACCTGAGCACGAAGAACATGGTGCTCCGCCTCGACCCACAGCTCGCCGAGCGCCTGCAGGCGGTCGCCGAGGTGGAGGGGCGGTCGGTCTCCGACGTCGTGCGCGAGGCGATCACCGCCCTGGTCGAGCAGCGCCGCTCCGACCGCCGCTTCCGCCGCCTGCTCGAGGAGAACCTCGCCCGCCACCGCCGCATGCTGGAGCTGCTCCGGGACGACGGGCCGTGAGACCCCTCGACCTCGGCGACCTGGTCCTGATCGCCGGCCGCGTGCTCGACTTCGACACCCGCACGGTGCTCGGGCTGATCGACCTCGACGCCGCCGAGGCGGCGCTGGCCGAGGCCGCCGAGGCCCCGCCCGAGCCCACCGAGCAGGCCGCCGCGCTCCTCTGCGTGCTGCTCGCGCGGCGTCCCTTCGCGCGCGGCAACCGGCGCGTCGCGGTCGTCGCCACCCTGCAGCTCCTCGCGACGGCCGGCCTGGAGGTCGACCCCGAGCCGCTCGGGGCCCTACCAGCGCTCGTCACCCGCATCACGGCCGGCACGGCCGGCCGGGCGGAGACCGCCGCCTGGCTGGCGGACCGGCTGCGCCCCTACGGCACCAAGGAGACCCGAATGCTCGGACGCTTCGGCGGCCGCGGTCAGCGCCGCCCCCTGTTCCAGCGCTTCACCGAGCGGGCGCGACGCGCCGTCACGCTCGCCCAGGAGGAGGCCAGGGAGCGGGGCCACGACCACATCGGCACCGAGCACATCCTGCTCGGCCTCCTACGGGTGCCCGAGGGGGTGGCCGCAAGGGCGCTGGAGTCCTTCGGGATCTCCCCCGAGGCGGTGGTGGCGAAGGTCGAGGAGATCGTCGGCCGGGGCCAGGGCTCCCCGGGCGGGCACATCCCGTTCACGCCCAGGTCGAAGAAGGTGCTGGAGCTGGCGCTGCGCGAGGCGCTGCAGCTCGGCCACAACTACATCGGCACCGAGCACGTCCTGCTCGGCCTGGTCCGTGAGGGCGAGGGGGTGGCCGCCAAGGTCATGGTCGAGCTCGGCGCGGACCTCCCGCGCGTGCGCGCGCAGGTGATGGAGCTGCTCGACGACGGCCCGCGGCGGACCGCCGCGCACAAGGAGCTGGTGCTCGACGAGCTGGCCGCCGTATTCGACGAGAACGAGCGCCTGCACGCGGAGGTCCAGCGGCTGCGCGACCTGCTGCGGGAGCACGGCATCGACCCGGACAACGGCGCCAGCCGCACGGCCTGAGCACGACGAAAGCCGCGAGCGAGGGGCCTCCTCCCGCCGGCCCCTCGCTCGCGACGAGCGGGATCACGCCATGGCGGTACGGCGGCCGCCGGCGAGTCCGAAGTACAGGCCGAGGACGGCGCTGGCCAGGTGCAGCGCGTTGTCGGGCTGGTTGAGGTTGAGCAGGTTGAGGTCCGAGCTGCCGGCGACGAACAGGCCGGCGACGCCGACCAGCAGGTAGACCGCGCCGATGGCGGCGCTCACCACGCGGGCGGTCTGCTCGTTGCGCGAGGCGGCGAGCCACACCGCACCGACCAGCAGGTGGACGATGTTGTGCAGGGGGTTGAGGCCGAAGAGGATCAGTTTGTCGCTGGACGTCGAGGCGAAGTCGGACAGGCCGGTGACGGCGAAGCCGGCGATGCCGACCAGTACGTACACGGCCCCGAAGACCGCCGCGAACCGACGCGCATCCATGGGCGCGCTCCCTCCTGTGACGATGGCGCGTGCTTGCGCTCGCCAGTGGTTCGCCCGAGCGCGCCCGGCGGTTCATCGTGGCGCGTTTCTCCCCTTCGTGGAAAGTTCGCGGCTTTTCGGCCACAGTGAGGAATCCACCGCTTCGGGGAATGGTTGTAGCTGCGGCGGTCCGACCGGGCCGCCCAGGCGTGCGGTTGGCAGGCTGGAGTGCTCCCGGTGACGGCCACGAGCCCGATGTTCCGACCGGTCACCACCCAGAACGCGTTCGAGCTGGTGATGGACCAGGTCCGCACGGCGGTCGACCTCGCCCTGCTGGTCCCAGGCGACCGGCTGCCGCCAGAGCGCGAGCTGGCGGCCCTGCTCGACGTGAGCCGGCCGACCCTCCGCGAGGCGCTGCGGGTCCTCGCCATGTCCGGCTACGTCAGCGTCCGCCGCGGCGCCGCCGGCGGCGCCTACGTCCTCGAGCGTCCCCGGGGCGGACCTCCCGAGCACGTCCGCAAGGCGTTGCTGGCCCGCAGGCAGGAGCTGACCGCGCTGCTCGAGTGGCGCCGGCTGGTGGAGGCCGAGGCGGCGGCCCTCGCCGCCACCCGCGTCTCCGACGACCAGCTCCGCGCCCTGCGTGCGCGCCTGGTCGAGTCCGGCAGCCGGCAGGTGCCGCCCGGCCCGGAGCGCTGGCGCGCGGCCGACAGCCGCTTCCACATGGCCGTCGCGGAGGCCTCGGACAACCCCTACATCCTCCACGCCGTCCACCGCGTCAGGGCCGAGCTGGCCCACGCCCTGGACGCCCTGATCCTGCTGCAGGCGGCGGCCGGGCCGGCCGCGGCGGTCGAGCACGAGGCCATCCTCGCCGCCCTGCAGGAACGCGACCCGGACGCCGCCCGCGCCGCGGCGGCCCGCCACGGCCATTCCACCGAGAGGCGCCTCGCAGCCTTCCTGGGCAACCTCTAGCAGAGCTGCGTGAGCAGGCCCGACGCGGCCAGGACTCAACCATTCGGGACGGGTGGTCGATGTGACGGTAGTTCTATGACCCATGCGCTCAGGAGCGTTCCCATGTCGCAGCCCGCCGGTGCTCCTGCGGTCAAGGTTGCACGCGTCAGGCCCGCCCTGATCTTCACCGAGGAGCAGGCGAGCAAGCTCCTGCGCGCGGCCGAGGAGCAGGACGTCGCCAGCGGCGGCATCTTCTCGGCGGGGCCCGCAGGCGTCCAGGTGTGGAGCGAGCCGTGGAACGGCGACGCCGGCACCCGCGGCTCCTCCGTCCACCTCGGCAGCGTCGACTGGACCTACAACACGCCGGCCCGCTTCTACATCACCGTCTACCGCTGCATGGTCACGGCGGAGGGCAAGGGCCGCGGCCTCGAGATCGAGGACGTGCTCAAGCAGGTCCTCGACCTGGTCGGCCTGCCGATCGACGGGGTCCGCGCCAACCTCCACGAGCCGCCGGCCTCAGACCCGCTGCGCGCAGCGACCGGGACCGGCACGGCGCCACCCTACCGGCGCGGCCAGTAGCCGCCCACCACAGCCCTAGCCGCGCTGCCTGTAGGGGGGGCAGCCGACGAAGCCGGCACCACACGAGCGAGCCGCCCGCCTCAGCCCTGGCCCTGCTGCCTGCGGGGCAGCCGTCAGTAGTTGTTGTCGTACGACGGGTTGAGGATGTGCTTGGAGCTGGAGTTGCCCCGCTCGCCGTCGTACTCCCCCACCGACGGGTAGACGAACGACCCCTGGTAGTCGGTGGCCTTGGCCTGGGAGCCGGACCGCTGCGGCGAGACCTTGCCGTAGCTCGGGCCGCGCAGCGCGCAGCCGCCGAGCGCCAGCGCCAGCGCCAGCGCGGTGCGGGCCAACGGCCGCGACCTGTTCATCGTCCCTCCAGCTCCCTCGCCGTCACTCCGGCGCGGCGCAGGACCGCCTGGTAGAGCGCGAGCCGCCCGCCACGGGTCATCGGCACCGACCGCGGCGACGCCGGGTCGTAGCCGAACAGCACCTCGAGCGAGTCCACCATGCCGTCACCGTCACCGTCGGGACCGGCCGGGCGGCGCCCGGCTCCCTCCGACCGGAGCCGCTCCATCGTACCGTCGCGCTCGGCCCGCACCAGGATGCGCCGGTAGCCTTCGAGCACCGAGGCGGGCACCGCCGGGTGCGACGAACGCTCCCCGGGCAGCGACCCGAAGCGCAGCTCGAGGTCGTTGTCGTAGCCGTCCCCGTCGGAATCGAGGCCCTCGCGGGAGGTGGCCGCGACGGCGGTCCTGATCTGTTCGATGGACACGTCGAAGATGCTCCGCGCCGCCGGGTTCGCCCTGAACAGCACGTTGCGGTAGTCCTCGCCGTAGCTGGTGAAGTCGAACGGGTCGGCCTGCACGCGGCGGTGGCACAGCGAGCAGTCGACCCGGCTGCGGGCCAGGTCGTAGCGCTCCCCCACGGCCGTCAGCGAGCGCCCGACGATGTGCAGGTCGCGCGAGCCCTCCCCGACGCCGGGGGGCGCCTTCGAGCTGCCCTGCGGCACCGCCGCCGCGGCCACCCCGGCGACCAGCGCCACCGCGACCAGCAGCACCGTCGCCGCCGGCCGGGCGTGCCGCCGGGCAGCGCCGCCGCGACCGGCCCCCTCAGCGGGCAAGGCGACCTCCCGCGAGCCCAGCCGCGACCACCAGCAGCGCCAGCGCCACGCCTGAAACCGCCGAGGCCGCCGCCCACCAGCGCCCCTGGTTCCGCCACAGGCGGACGAGCACCGCGACCGCCGCGGCGGCGAGCACCCCCAAGCCGAGCCGCTGGTGCACCCGGATGCGCGCCAGCCGGGCCAGGAACAGGTCACGGATGCCGGGCTCGCTCGGCGGCGTCGCCGCCAGCGCCCGGTGCACCTCCCGCACCTCCGGGTTGGTCAGGCCGGTCGCCACCGCCACCATGGCGGCCACCAGGCCCAGCACCAGCAGCAGCAGCGCCGTCCTCGCCAGCACGGCATTGCCGCGCACCGCCGCGACCAGCTCGAGGGCGAGCCCGGTCAGCAGCAGGGCGACAGGAAAGTGCACCACCATCGGGTGGAGGTCACGCGTGAAACTTGCCAGCCTGATCGACCCCGATCCGTCCCACCGGTCGACGACATCAGCCTCCCACACCGACCAGAGTACCGACCAGCGCCGGTCCCGCGAACCCCGTCGCCTCCCCTGCACCCTCGGCCCGTAACCGGTACCCTTCGGCACGAGCCCAGACTGGATATCTCGCCGGGTGCCCGGCACCGCATTCCCGGCAGAGCACGACCGGAGGAGCCCATGGCCAGCGCCAACCTCGTGCCCATCGTGATCGAGCAGACGAGCAGGGGGGAACGCTCCTTCGACATCTTCTCAAGGCTGCTCAAGGACCGCATCATCTTCCTCGGCACCCCCATCGACGACACCATCGCCAACCTCGTCATGGCCCAGCTCCTCCACCTGGAGAGCGAGGACCCTGACCGGGACATCTCGATCTACATCAACTCGCCGGGCGGCTCGATCACCGACCTGCTGGCCATCTACGACACCATGCAGTACGTGCGGCCGGACGTCTCCACCATCTGCATGGGCATGGCCGCCTCCGCCGCGGCGGTGATCCTGGCGGCCGGGGCCAAGGGCAAGCGCTATGCGCTGCCCCACTCGACCATCCTGATCCACCAGCCCTCCGGCGGCGCCCGCGGCCAGTCGGCCGACATCGAGATCCAGGCACGCGAGATCCTGCGCCTGCGCAGGCTGCTCGACGAGATTATGGCCAGGCACACCGGCCAGACGGTGGAGAAGATCTCCCGCGACACCGACCGCGACTTCATCATGAGCGCCGAGCAGGCCCTCGAGTACGGCATGGTCGACGAGATCATCACCGCCAGGCAGCTGGTGCCGATGATCGGCTCGGCGAGCGCTCCCGAGGGCGTCACCCGGCCGAGCGACGACGGCCCCGCCCCGACCGCGGCGCCGCCCGCCTCCTGACCGCGGGCACGGGCCCGCCCATGCCGTCCGCCAAGCACGTCGTCTTCGACCTGGACGGCGTGATGGTGGACTCGGAGCCCGTCCACGAGCGCGCCACCGCGGAGTACCTGGACGGCCTCGGCGCCACCGTCGACCAGGAGCTGTTCGACGACATGATGGGCCGCCGGGTGCGCGATCTCACCGACGCCATCGCCGAGCGCCTCGGCCTGCCGCCCGAACGGGTCTTCTGCGACCGTGAGGTGATCTTCTGGCGCCTGCTCGACGAGGGCATCGAGCCCATGCCGGGGCTGCACGCCGCGGTCGACCGGCTCGCCGGTGCCGGCCTGCCCCTCGCGGTCGCCAGCTCGGGCACGCGCGCCTACGTCGACCACGTGCTCGAGCGACTGGAGGTCAGGGCCGCCTTCGACGCGGTCGTCTCCGGCGAGGACGTCCACCGCGCCAAGCCCGACCCCGAGATCTACCTGCTCGCCGCCGAGCGCCTCCACGCCGACCCGGGCGACTGCGTGGCCATCGAGGACACCACCCACGGCATCGCCGCGGCGCGCGGCGCCGGCATGCGGGCGGTCGCGGTCACCCACCCGCTGAACGCCACCCTCGACCTGACCGCCGCCGACGCCGTGGTCACCGACCTCGCCGCCGCCGCGGCCTGGATCCTCGCCTGATGCGAGGCGCGAGACTGCGCACGGTCGCCGGGGTCGTCTTCGGCGTCGCCCTCGCCGCCGCGCTCGCCTGGCTCTCGCTGCTGCTGTTCAGCGGCGACGACCCCACCCTGGTGCCGCCGTCCTCCACCGCGCCGGTCACCACGGCCGCCTCGACCCGGACGACCGTCGCCCAGGCGCTCGGCGGCGCCGTCGCGGCGACGGCGCGCCGCTGAGGCCCGGTCCTCCTCCAGGACGACGCCGATGTCGTCGCCGGGCAGGATGTTCAGGGCGTACACCGGTTGCTACCGTTTGCCCATGAGCGCGTGGAGGTCGCCGGCCCGCTGGGTCAGGGAGCTGGACCCGACGGTCGCGGACGGGCTGCTGGTGGCCGCGATCACCCTGCTCGCGGTGCCGGGGCTGATCGCCCACAACCCCATCTACCGGCAGCTCGGCATGGACTTCCGCGCGCCCGACGCGCTCGCCGGGCTGATCATGCTGGCGCAGACGGTGCCGCTGGCCTGGCGCCGCCGCGCCCCCATGCTGGTGCTGGCCGTGCTGTCCCTGGCGTGGATGGTCAACCTGCTGGCCGGGTTCCAGCCCACCCTGGCCGACCTCGGCCTCTACGTGGCGCTCTACACGGTCGCCGCGCACTGCCCGCTGCGGCGCTCGCTGCTCGCCGCCGCCGCGTTCGCCTCCCTGGGGGTGGTGTACGGGCTCGTCTTCTCGGCCAGGTACAGCAACGTGTCCTGGCAGGACTGGGTCACCAGCTATGCCCTGATCGCGGCGGCCTGGATGCTGGGAGAGCTGCAACGGCGCCGGCGCCTCAACACCGCCAGGCTCGAGCAGCTGAACGCGCAGCTCCAACGGGAGCGGGACCTGAAGGCGCGCTGGGCGGTGGCCGAGGAGCGGGCACGCATCGCCCGCGAGCTGCACGACGTGGTGGCCCACTCGGTCAGCGTGATGGTGGTGCAGGCGGGCGCGGCGCGGCGGCTGGTGGACGGCGACCCCGGGCAGGCCAAGCAGGCGCTCGGGTCGATCGAGTCGACCGGCAGGCAGGCGCTGGCGGAGATGCGCCGGCTGCTCGGCGTCCTGCGGCGCGACGCCGAGGACCGCGCCGGCGGCAACGGGATGGGCGAGCTGGCGCCCCAGCCCAGCCTCGCCGACGTGGACGCCCTGGTCACGGGTGCGCAGGAGGCCGGCCTCGAGGTCGCGCTCGAGGTCGAGGGCAGCGCCCGGCCGCTGGCGGCCGGCGTCGACCTGTTCGCCTACCGGATCGTCCAGGAGGCGCTCACCAACTGCATCAAGCACGCCGGCCCGGCGCGGGCGACGGTGCGCCTTCGTTACGGCCGCGACCAGCTGGAGCTACAGGTCTCAGACGACGGGCGCGGCGTGATCGGGTGGTACGACGGCGACCGCGAGGACGGCGGGCACGGCCTCATCGGCATGCGCGAGCGGGTCGCGTTCCTCGGCGGGAACCTCGAGGTCGGCCCCCGGCCGGGGGGCGGCTTCCTGGTCGACGCGCGGCTGCCGCTGGAGCCGGCGAGCCCGTGACGCGGGTGCTGATCGTCGACGACCAGCCGCTGATGCGGACCGGCTTCCGCATGATCCTGGACGCCGAGCCGGACATCGAGGTCGTCGGCGAGGCCCGCGACGGTCAGGAGGCGGTCGAGCGGGCCGCCCAGGTGCACCCGGACGTGGTGCTGATGGACATCCGCATGCCGCGGATGGACGGGATCGAGGCGACCAGGCGGCTGGCCGGGGTGGACACCGGGGAGCCCGCCCGCGTGCTGATCCTCACCACCTTCGACCTCGACGAGCACGTCGTGTCGGCCCTGCGGGCCGGGGCCAGCGGGTTCCTGCTCAAGGACGTGCCACCCGAGGACCTGGTCGACGCGATCCGCGTGGTGGCCAGGGGCGATGCCCTGCTGGCGCCGTCGGTCACCCGGCGGCTGCTGGACCGCTTCGCCTCGCGGCTGCCCGACCCGTCCGACCTCGACCCGCCCGCGGCGCTCGCCAGCCTGACCGCGCGGGAGCTGGAGGTGTTCCGCCTGATCGCGCGCGGCCTCTCCAACGCCGAGATCGCCGCGGAGCTGGTGGTCAGCGAGACCACGGTGAAGACCCACGTGGCCAGGGTGCTGATGAAGCTGAGCCTGCGCGACCGGGTGCAGGCGGTGGTGCTCGCCTAGGAGACCGGCGTGGTGCGCCCGCGGCCGGGCTGAGGCGGCTCAGCCCGCCGGCGCGGCCGGTCCGCCGGGTTCGATCGGCTCGACGGCGACGCCGTTGCCGACCAGCCAGGCCTCGGCCCGGTCCAGCTCCTCGACCGGGCCGCTCAGCTCCAGGATGTACCAGGCGACGCCGGTCTCGACGTCGACGTTGGCCCGTCGCACGTTGACCACGGCCTCGGTGGCCTGCACCAGGCCGTGCAGGACGGGCTGGTGGACCAGCTCTGGCGGGAGGGTGCAGTGCACCAGGCGGCGGGCGTTCCGCGGCGTCTGGTCGGCGCCTTCAGAAGGGTGCGGACCAGTCCTGCTCATGGCGCACCGCCGCTCATGTGGCCGAGGCGGCCGTGCCGGCCGGCAGCGCCGCGTTCATGCTGCCCGAGCGGAAGCCTTCCAGGTCGAGCGTGACGTACTCGAAGCCGAGCTCGTGCAGGCCGGCGACCAGCCGGTCGCGTCGCTCGGGGTCCACCAGCGTGCCGAGCGCGTCCAGCGGCACCTCGATGCGGGCCAGGTCGCCGTGGTCGCGGACGCGGAGCTGCGCCAGCCCGAAGGAGCGCAGCAGCGCCTCGGCGCGCTCGATGCGCGAGAGCCGGCCGGAGGTGACCTCGACGCCGTAGGCGACCCGGGACGCCAGGCAGGCGGCGGCGGGCTTGTCGGCCGTGCGCAGCCCCATGCGGCGCGAGGCCTCGCGCACCTCGGCCTTTGAGAAGCCGGCGGCGACCAGCGGGGCGAGCACGCCGTGCTCCTCGGCGGCGCGCTGGCCGGGACGCCAGTCGCCGAGGTCGTCGGTGTTGGTCCCGACCGCGAGGGAGAGGCCCTCGATCTGCGCCAGGGGCACGAGCAGGTCGAACAGCTCCGACTTGCAGAAGTAGCAGCGGTCGGGGCCGTTGACGCTGTAGCCGGGGCGCTGCAGCTCGTGGGTGGCGACCACCACGTGCCGCACGCCCAGCTCGGTCGCGAGCAGCCGCGCGTCGGCCAGCTCGTGCTCGGCGAGGCTGGGCGAGACCCCGGTCGCCGCGACGGCGCGGTCCCCCAGCGCCTCGGCGGCCGCCGCGAGCAGGAAGGTGGAGTCGGCGCCGCCGGAGAAGGCCACCATCACGCCGCCGGTCGCCTCGAGCTCGTCGCGAAGCCGCAGGCGCTTGCTGTCGAGCATGTCCATGTCCGCCATTCTAGGAGCGCGGTCCCGGCTCGTGGCCGCTCCGTCACCGTGCCGTGAGAAACGGCGATGTCCCAGGGCGGCGGCTGCCGCTCAGCGGAAGGTCACGCTCTGGCGGGGGCGGCTGGCGAGCAGGGCGCGGGCGTGGGCGCGCACGCGGCGGGAGCCGGCGAGGAACACCAGGCGGGTGGCGGCCTCGCGCAGGCCGGCGTCGGCCTCGGCGCGCGCCGAGCGCGCCAGCCCGGAGAGGGCGAGCAGGCGCTCGGCGGCCGGGCGGCCGCGCCGGCTCGCCTTGACGAGCACCGCGAGGGCCGCGGGCGAGTCGATCTCGGCGAGGCCGTGCAGGGCGAGCCTGCGCACGCCCGGGTCGGCGTCGGCGCTGCTGGCGGCGAGCGGCGCGGTGGCGAGCACCCCGCCGAGCCGCACCATGCCCCGCACCGCCTCGCGGCGCACGGCGGGATGCTCGTGGACCAGCAGCTCCTCCAGCAGCGGCAGGTGCTCGACCCCGCCGACGCGGCCGAGCACGGTGGCGAGGTTGCGGGCCAGGTACCAGGGCGCAACCGTCAGGGCCGACTCGACCAGGTCGAGGTGCCCGGTCGCCAGCACCTCCAGCAGGCCGACCAGCTGGCGGCGGCGGCCGGTGGACGCCTCGCCGGCGAGCGCCCTGACCACCGCCACGACCGCCGGGCGGCCGAGGCCGAGCAGGGTCACCGTCGCCGAGCTCTCCCGGTCGGACAGCGCGGCGGCGATCAGCTCGTCCAGCTCGCCGGGATCGTCCCGGCCCGCGTCGGTCCCCATCCCTTCCGGGTCGGCCGTGGCCCGCCGCTGCTTGAGAACGCGGCTGCCCAGCGGGCAGGGCGACCGCGGCCGTGGCGGACGACTCACGACAGTGGTGCTGGTCCGAACGCGGAGGGCGGGCCCTCGCGGGCCCGCCCTCCGGTCGCGTCTGGCCGCAGCTGGCTCAGAAGTCCATGTCGCCGCCGCCGCCCGGCATGGCCGGGGCCTTCTCCTTCTCCGGCTTGTCGGCGACCACGGCCTCGGTCGTCGCTCGACCACCACGCCGCCCTCGAGGCCGGCGTTGAGGGCGATCTGCTTGAGCGGCTCCTCGAGCGCGCGGCGCACGATGGTGGCGCCGGTGGCGTCGTCGCCGGTGAGGTCCAGCTTGCTCAGCGCCTCCTGGGCCCTGAGCAGGGTCACGCCGCCACCGGGGACGATGCCCTCCTCCACCGCCGCGCGGGCGTTGGAGACGGCGTCCTCGATGCGGTGCTTCTTCTCCTTCAGCTCGACCTCGGTGGCCGCGCCGACCTTGATGACCGCCACGCCGCCGGCCAGCTTGGCCAGCCGCTCCTGCAGCTTCTCGCGGTCGTAGTCGGAGTCGGTCTTGTCGATCTCGGCCTTGATCTGGGTGATGCGGCCCTTGATCTGGTCGCTGTCGCCCTGGCCCTCGACGATGGTGGTCTCGTCCTTGTTGACGACCACCTTGCGGGCGCGGCCGAGCAGCTCGAGGCCGACGTTCTCCAGCTTGAGGCCGACCTCCTCGCTGATCACCTGGCCGCCGGCGAGGGTGGCGATGTCGCCGAGCATGGCCTTGCGGCGGTCGCCGAAGCCGGGGGCCTTGACCGCGACGCTCTTGAAGGTGCCGCGGATCTTGTTGACCACCAGGGTGGCCAGGGCCTCGCCCTCGACGTCCTCGGCGATGATCATCACCGGCTTGCCGGTCTGCATGACCTTCTCGAGCACCGGCAGCAGGTCCTTGACCGCCGAGATCTTGTTGTTGGCGATCAGGATGTAGGGGTCCTCGAGCACCGCCTCCATGCGGTCGGGGTCGGTGACGAAGTAGGCGGAGAGCAGGCCCTTGTCGAAGCGCATGCCCTCGACCGTCTCGAGCTCGATGCCGAAGGTGTTCGACTCCTCGACGGTGATCACGCCCTCCTTGCCGACGGTGTCCATCGCCTTCGCGATGACCTCGCCGATCTCGGGGTCGCCGGCCGAGATGGTGGCCGTGTGCGCGATCTCCTCGCGGGTCTCGATGTCCTTGGCCTGGTTCTTGATCGCCTCGACGGCCACGTCGACGGCCCGCTCGATGCCGCGCTTCAGGCTCATCGGGTTGGCGCCGGCGGCGACGTTGCGCAGCCCCTCGCGGACCAGGGCCTGGGCCAGCACGGTGGCGGTGGTGGTGCCGTCACCGGCGACGTCGTCGGTCTTCTTGGCGACTTCCTTGACCAGCTCGGCGCCGATCTTCTCGAACGGCTCCTCGAGCTCGATCTCCTTGGCGATCGAGACGCCGTCGTTGGTGATCGTGGGGGCGCCCCACTTCTTCTCCAGCACGACGTTGCGACCCTTCGGTCCGAGGGTCACCCGTACGGCGTCGGCGAGCTGGTTCATGCCCCGCTCGAGCGCCCGCCGGGCGTCCTCATCGAACGCGATGATCTTGGGCATGCGTGGCTACCTCCCTCTAGGTGGCTTGCCTTCGGTGTCCACTTGGCGAGCGTCCAACCCGCTCGCGGGTATGCCGA
>WNFV01005794.1_pt1 | contig 14895 bp, 13 predicted proteins | sample 5400101 | NCBI WGS metagenome assembly WNFV01 (sample SAMN13153361, study PRJNA577476) | soil metagenome | isolation source: 115 cm soil or saprolite under grassland replicate 1 | place: USA:California | collected 2016-06-15 | reverse complement strand
TTCAAAGTCCAGTCCAATATTTCAAACTTCTGTCGATGGACAGACTTTGGACTTTGGACATTGGACATTGGACAAACTGGTTCTTCGTCTTGGGTTGCGATATGTAAAGGGTCTTCGGGAAGAGTCGGGACAAGCCATTGTTCAGGCGAGAGCCAAGCGTCCCTTTCTAAGCATCGATGATTTACAACACCGCGTGCCGGAGTTGCGCAAGGATGAAATGAGGAAGCTGGCGGCAGCAGGGGCGTTGAATTTCATTCAAGCAAGTCCAAAGGAACGTCCAACGTCCAAAGTCCAACGTCCAAAGTCAAAAAAAGAAGAAGGCCCAAAGACCGGTTCAATATTCCACGCTCCCGTCGATGGACAGACGTTGGACATTGGACATTGGACATTGGACAAACCGGGGATAAACCGGCGCGATGCACTATGGCAGGTTGAACGAGTGGCGCGACCGGCGGGAGAGCTTTATGAAGAGCTTCATGAAATGGACGGCAATTCACCGCTGGCTCCTATGACACGACCGGAGCGCATGGACGCCGATTTTCGTGGCACCGGATTAACGATTGGCCGTCATCCGGTTGCTTATCATCGAGCGGAGTTGGATAAGCTTGGCGCTTGCCGCGCAATCGATATGCAGCAGATGCGCGATGGCAGTTCGATCAGCATGGCAGGCTGGGTGATTGTGCGGCAGCGTCCGGGCACCGCAAAGGGCTTTGTATTTTTGACTATGGAAGATGAGACGGGAGTGGCAAACGTTATCATCACGCCCCAACTGTTCGATAAGTATCGTTTAGTTTTAGTTGACCATCCATTTCTTCTGATCAAAGGCAAACTGCAAAACCAGGACAACGTTATTTCTGTAAAAGCAAAAAGCGTTCGCGCGCTTTCCTTTAAGGTGGCAGGCGCACCTTCGCATGACTTTCATTGATAGTCCACAAAGCATTGACTTCGAATGACCAATGTATAAAATCCCCGCACATTCAGATTGATGAAACAAAAGCACACATCTGTTTGACAGGCTCGTCGTGATCTGCAAGCTTTCGATGTAACGCAATCTGTTAGATTGCGGCGATTGTGACCTTTCAACTGAGTGCCAACCCATCTTCGCAAACTAACAGTTCGCGTTACATTAGCACTTGGGAGAAGACAACATGAAAATCAAATATCCTGCCGTGGTCGTGGCTACGCTCGTTCATTTCATTCTCGGAGGATTCTGGTACTCGCCGCTCCTCTTCGGAAATAAGTTTATCCAGATCATCGCCTGGACTCCGCAACAGCTCGAGGATATGCAAAAGAAGGGACCCGGGAAGGAATTGGCTATTGCTTTTGTGATGTCCCTGATAATGGTTTACATCCTCGCCCACTTTGTTCAGTACACAAAAGCAACAACCGCGCTGGCAGGAATTCAAACTGCGTTCTGGCTTTGGCTGGGCTTCATCGCCACCACTAATCTGGCCACCGTTCTCTTTGAACTGAGACCTCCTGGCCTCTACTTAATAAACATGGGTTATCAGTTAGTCGGCTGCGCGCTTGCCGGTGCGATACTCGCTGTCTGGAGACCACAGGAGGCGGCTGCATCCGCCGCGCAGCCGGCGTAGTCTCACTCATCAAAGGAACTGGGGTTCCATCTTTCACCTTTCAGGATGGTGCGATCTTTTCGCAACGCTTTCCGATGGTCTGCGTTACGCTTCGACGACCAGCTAGTACCTTGCAGCCTTTCCAGGCTGCCGTCTGTTTTTGCCTCCAGGTTTCTCGCCAAAACTTTCTTGCAAGCTTCAGGGAATTCAGTAAACTGCCCTTTGAAATGTCGAAGTCGATCATCGGGGATCACTTGTGGCTCGAGTTGACCGAGGCCCAGAAAGTTGAGGCTGTTCTTAAAGGGCACGCGACACTAAAGCAGATGAGTGAGGGCTTGCTTGACGGTTCGGAGAAATTACGCAACGCCTGCCGGGAGTTCCTGACTGAAACCGGTCCATCATTTGAAAACCTTCCTGTGGATCCCGAGCAACAAAACAGTCTGGATGAAACAACCCGCGCGGCGCTTAATTCCGCTTTTCGGAAACGTCAAATAACTAAAGCAGGGAACCGTATCCAGACTCCATTAACGAAACAAAGATTTGGTCTACCCGAAGGTTTCGTGCCGCGCCTGCAACGTTATGGGCGAAGCGTGTTGCTGGAATCGAATATCTACCGGCTGCCAAATGGCCAGGAATTTATTCCCTGCCATCCGACTGGTACGTTGGGAACGCATCGCCACTTATATGCCCTGCTAACCAGCGAGCAATATCTGGACGGGAAGCGAGGTTCAGTTTACATTCGCACGGACGGGAGAATTTTTGACTATAGCATTGATCACGGGAACGCATCGGGCGACCTCTTCGATACCGGCTATACGATCTACGAGCTGGAGCGCACCGGACGATATGCGCCTGAGCGCCGCAGAAAAAAGAAGAGGAGCAGCAGCAAAAATATCAACGCGCAACAGCCGGACGTTAAAGAGAAAGCAAACAGGATTTAGCTATGATTCGAAAGTTAAAATCAGGGAAGTATCGGCTCTACTCAAGGAAAAAAGATCCGAAGACCGGGAAGCGCAAGAATCTCGGCACATTCAATACGCGGGCGGCGGCTCAGAAACATGAGCGAGCAGTGCAATACTTCAAGCGACACTGAGTAACGCAAACTATTGGTTTGCGTACGATCAAGAACGGGCCTGGTGCGCGTTTCTTGTTGGCGAGTCAGCTTTCAAAGGACGCAAGGTGAGAGTTTGTGTTACAGCTATCGCTTTGGAGACCATGAATGGGTGAACACGATTCTGATGACTCGCCGCGGTTTGATCAAAGACCCTGGGGAAGCTTTACAGTCCTTGATGAAGCAGATGGTTTTAAAGTCAAACGAATCGAAGTACTACCCGGAAGACGTTTGAGTTACCAGAAGCATGCGCAACGAGCCGAACACTGGATTGTAGTAAAGGGAACTGCAAACGTGACGCTCGACGATCGCGAGGTGTTGGTCGAAGCAGGTCAGGCAATCGATATCGCGATTGGCGCGGCGCATCGAGTGGAAAACCGGGGTGGAGAGACGCTTGTTTTCATTGAAGTGCAACGAGGTGATTATCTGGGCGAAGATGATATTGTGCGTTTGCAGGATGACTTCGGAAGGGCGCCGGGTAAGTGAAGAGTGAAGAGTGAAGAGTGAAGAGTGATGAGTGATGAGTGATGAGTAATGACCGGCGATGCTTCCAAACGAGCATTCGTCGCATAATTCGCGGCCGCATGCCGCAACGGTTTTGTTGATTAGTCCAGCCAGCAACGACTAGTTTCAAGTCGGAACAAAACCTTCGGTTAGAATCAAACGACTGAGCGCGCGCAGTCGATTTTCAACGAAGACGAAAATGTCAGAATCCGAAGGCCTGCCAATAACAACTGAATTCGCCCAGGCGACGTCCGGCGCTACGACCGCGGACGCCATTGCCACTGCGGACTCAACTGACGCTACAAGCGGCTCCGTCGCTGAGCCGCAAAGTTTATGGACTGCTATCCGCGAATCGCTGCGCGGCAGCCATCGTGACTACACCTCAGGACCGATAGGCCGTGCAATCATCATGCTCGCAATCCCGATGGTGTTGGAGATGTGCATGGAGAGCATCTTTGCTGTCGTCGACATCAAGTGGGTTTCCTATCTCGGGCCTGACGCGATGGCTACCGTCGGCCTTACAGAGTCGATATTGACTCTAATTTACGCGATAGCAATTGGATTGAGTATTGGCGCTACGGCAATGGTCGCGCGGCGAATCGGCGAACACAATCCTGACGGCGCCGCGCGTGCGGCAGTTCAGGCTCTCGCCTTAGCCTTGATCGTGGCGATCGTAATTGCACTGATTGGGGCGCCGCTCGCGCCAAAGTTGCTTTCGCTGATGGGCGCTTCGCCCCTGGTTGTAGCCCATGGCGCCGGATTTACCAGAGTCATGTTGGCGGGCAACGCAACGGTCGTAATGCTCTTTATGATCAACGCGATCTTTCGTGGCGCGGGCGATGCGGCAATTGCGATGCGTGTCTTGTGGTTGGCGAATGCCATCAACATCCTGCTTGGCCCATGTCTCATCTTTGGTCTGGGTCCGTTTCCAAAACTGGGCATAGTCGGAGCGGCAATTGCGACAAATATAGGTCGCGGCACCGGAGCGCTCTACGCATTCAGCCGGCTGACTCGCAGAGACGGACGATTCGAAATCAAGCGCAGCCATTTCCGAATAGAGCCGGCAATCATGGCGCGGATGGTGCGGCTCTCCGCGACTGGCACGTTCCAGGTATTTATCGGCATGGCTAGTTGGATTGGCCTGGTGCGCACGATCTCCAGTTTTGGCACCGATGCAGTTGCCGGCTACATAATCGGCATTCGCGTCATCCTTTTCGCGTTGCTGCCATCGTGGGGGATGTCAAACGCTGCGGCGACGATGGTCGGACAGGCGCTGGGCGCAAAGAAACCCGAGCGCGCTGAGCGTGCCGTCTGGAAAGCAGGTTTCTACAACCTGATCTTCCTGGGGTCGGTAGGGTTGATATTCGTTCTTTTCGCCAAACACATCATCGGCTTGTTCACCTCCGATCCAAAGGTCGTGCCTTATGGCGTGGATTGTTTGCGTATCGTTGCCTACGGTTTTCTCTTCTATGCCTATGGCATGGTCTTGACGCAGTCGTTCAATGGCGCCGGCGATACCTGGACGCCTACGATCATCAACTTATTTGTTTTCTGGTTATGGGAGCTTCCGCTCGCCTACGTGCTGGCAATCGTTTTTGGCTTAGGACCTCGCGGCGTATTCCTGGCTATTATGATTGCATTTTCAACCCTGGCGATCGTTAGTGCTTTAGTCTTTCGCAGAGGAAACTGGAAGGCCAAGGCAGTGTGAACTACACTAACCGCCAAGGTCAGGAGCGTTAATTGAATTTCGCTTAGATTGAAAGGCAGACTAGTCATCGCGCCACAATCCTTCTGTTCCCTTGCGTCTTGACGTCTTCGCGGTTGAGGTCGGTCTTTTAGCCTTGTATGCAACCAATCATCATGAAATTTGGCGGCACTTCCGTGGAAGGCGCTACCGCCTTCAAGAATGCCGCGCGTATTGTTTTTGACCGCCAGGCACTGCGACCGGTGGTGGTTGTTTCCGCCATGGCTGGATTTACCGACGCGCTCCTCGATAGTGTGCAACAAGCGTTGAGTATGGAAGCGGAAGGGGCGGCGGCGAAAAGCATAGAGGATCTTGAAAAACATTTCGATCGTCACGTACGAGTGATTGATGCGCTGTTACGTGAAGAAACTGCGCCAATGCACGCGTTCGTGGACAAAGCGCGCGATGAGATCACCAAAATCCTCAACAAAGCGGCGGCCGAAGTTGGGGTTGATCACCAGCGACGCAAGTTTTTCGAGGATGCGATTGTTTCTTATGGTGAGCGGCTGTCGGCAGCGGTGCTTGCAGCAGTGCTCCGGGAAAACAAAATTGTGAGCCGGGATGTTGATCCGCGACGTTGCATTATTACGAGCGATGATTACGGTTGCGCGATCCCGTTAATGGGTGAAACTTTTCGCAGCACGCGGGAACAACTGCAACCCCTCCTCGAAGCGTCGTCTGTTCCCGTGCTTGGAGGTTTTGTCGGATCCACGACGACGGGAGAGACGACGACACTCGGACGTGGTGGTTCAGACTATACTGCCGCACTGATTGGCGCTGCCCTGGAAGCGAAGGAAATTCAAATCTGGACCGACGTGCCGGGTGTGTTGACAGCGGATCCCCGTCTCGTATCACACGCTCGGACAGTGCCACACCTCTCTTTCGAGGAAGCGGCAGAATTAGCTTACTTCGGCGCTAAAGTGCTCCATCCGAAGACCCTGCATCCGGCGATCGAAAGGGACATTCCCGTGCGCATCTGTAACTCGCGCGCCCAGGAGAGTGGCAGCACGTTGGTGGTTGGTGAGACAAAGAGATCGTCCCAGACAGTAAAGGCCATTGCGCACAAGACCGGAGTGACAACCGTTCAGGTGACCTCTACGCGGATGCTTGGCGCGTATGGATTTTTGCGCGCCTTGTTCGAAATCTTTGACGAATACAAAACCGCCGTGGACGTTGTGACTACATCAGAAGTGAGTGTCTCGTTGTCACTTGATGACACAACTTCGCTACCGCAGATCGTGGCGCAATTGGAAAAACTCGGGACCGTCTCGATCGAAGAAGGACGCGCGATACTTTGTGTTGTCGGCGAAGGCTTGCGCAGTACGCCCGGTATTGCCGCGCGCATCTTCTCGACGATTAGCGACATTAATGTGTCGTTGATCTCGCAAGGCGCTTCGAGGATAAACCTTACCTTCGCCGTGGAAGAAGGACGTGTTCGCGAGGCTGTGGCCCGGCTTCACAAAGAATTCTTTGAAAGTTCAGAAAGCGAAGATGCCTGGCGGGAATTCAACGACCTTGGCGCCGGAGTTTCAGCATAATCTTTTATAACGCACACTGTTAGTTTGCGAACCGACGCCAGCGATCACGCGCAAACTAACAGTTTGCATTACAGTCAATGAACGTTTACGAACTAACGCGAAAGCTAATCGACATCCCATCAGTTACCGGTGAGGAGAAGCAGGTCGGACTGTTTCTGAAATCGCACCTTGAAGCATTGGGTTATGTTGTTGAGATGCAGAAAGTCGAACACGATCGTTTCAATGTGATTGCCACTAGCGGCGCCTGGCCGCGGGTTATGCTCTCAACACACATGGATACTGTGCCTCCGCATATCGCTTCCAGCGAAAATGAAGAAAAGATCTTCGGCCGTGGTGCCTGTGATGCGAAAGGAATCATCGCCGCGCAGATCGCGACTGCCGAGCGTCTTCGGGAGGAAGGCGTACAGGAACTGGGTTTGTTGTTTACGGTCGATGAAGAACAGGGAAGCGCGGGCGCGCAGGCTGCGAATAGAAACCCGCTCGAGCAGCCACCCAAATACCTGATCAATGGCGAACCTACCGATAACAAACTGGCGGTTGCGACCAGGGGATCGTTGAGATTGAAGCTGCGCACAAAGGGACGCGCCGCGCATTCGGCGTATCCTGAGCAGGGCGAGTCAGCCATTGAGAAAATGCTGGATGTCCTCGCGAGTATTCGCAAATGCGACTGGCCGGTGGATGAGCTGTTGGGTACCACCACTTGCAATATTGGCGTGATTAGTGGTGGCACGCGGGCGAATGTTGTGCCGGAAGAAGCTTTTGCTGATTTGCAGTTGCGGCTTGTGAGCGCCGCAGGTCCGGTAAAGACGATTCTTGAAAACGCGATCGCGGGGCGTGCTGAAGTTGATCTTTTGTCGGAGCATGAACCTGTTCACTTGCAAACGATCGCGGGCCTTGAGCAGTGCACGGTCCGCTTCACCACCGACATTCCCTATCTCTCGAAATGGGGCACACCGCTCTTACTAGGACCGGGATCGATTCTAAACGCGCATACCGATCACGAGTTTGTTGAGAAGCAGGAGCTCAGCGAGGCGGTGGACCTCTACGTCAGGCTCGCGCGCGTCCTGCTTGCAAGAGAACCCGCGGCCCGAGAGGCAATGGAAGGAGCGTCAAGATGAAGCTGGCTCTCATCGGCCATGGCGCGATGGGGCAGTTGGTAGAAACCCTGGCGCGCGCCGACGGTGACGAGATTGGCGCGACCTTAACGTCGAAGGATTCAGCGCGTAACAGCGACGAGTTGGCGGCACTTCTGCGCGGACATGACGTGGCTATTGATTTTTCGGCGGGCGCGGCGGTTGTGGCCCATGTTGAAGCCTGCGCGCGTGTAGCTGTCCCGCTGGTTCAGGGAACGACGGGTTGGAAGGACCACGAAGATGACGTGCGCCGATTTGTCGAAGAACACGATGGCGCCATGGTCTACGGCGCCAACTTTTCCATTGGTGTTAATGTTTTCTACCGGATCGTGGCTGAAGCGGCGAGGCTGTTTGCAGGTCTTGGTCAGTATGAAGCCTTCATCGAAGAGCAGCATCACTCGCGAAAGATTGACGCGCCTTCGGGTACGGCACTGAAATTAAAGAGCGTGATGGCCGAACACGGCAAAAACCCCATTTCGATCGCGTCAACGCGCGCCGGTCACATTCCCGGTACTCATCGAGTAGGATTCGATTCCGCCGCCGATCAGATCATGCTGACACACATGGCGCGATCGCGCGAGGGGTTCGCTGGCGGCGCGTTGCTGGCTGCACACTGGCTCATCGGTCGCACGGGCGTTTACGAATTTAGTGATGTGATTGATGAAATACTGACAAAGTGATGGGTGATGAGTGAGAAGTTAGATTTTCCATACGTCATTTCCCATTTTTCATTTGCCATTGAATTGTTCATGCTGAGCAAGCAAGTGGCGAAAATAATGAAAAATGACAAATGAAAAATGATGAATGGAAAATCGTCCTTGTCCTGCTGTTCAAACTGGAGGTACTACGATGACAAAAAAAATCGACTGGCTCCGCGGCTGCGCAACTGCGCTGGTGACGCCCTTCACGGCTGACGGAGCGGTAGACGAAGCCGCCCTAACACGTTTAATCGAATATCAGTTAGCCGGCGGTGTGAAATTGCTGGTTCCCTGTGGCACGACGGGCGAGAGCGCCACGATGACTGAGGAGGAAGATCAGCGCGTCATCAAACGGACAATTGAGCTGGCGCGCGGTCGCGCGCGCGTGATTGCCGGAACCGGCAGCAACTCAACCGCCTCTGCTATTGACAACTCGCGGATCGCCGGGGATCTCGGAGCTGACGCCGTACTCGTAGTCGCGCCTTACTACAACAAGCCGACTCAGCAAGGTCTGTATGCTCACTTTCGCGCGATTGCAGCGGCCGTCGAACTTCCGATCGTTATTTACAACGTTCCTGGTCGCACCTCCTGCAACATCTCCGCGGACACCACCCTGCGACTGGCGCGCGATTGTGAAAACATCGTGGCGGTTAAGGAAGCGTCAGGAGACTTGGCGCAGATCATGGAAATCCTGCGCCAACGGCCCGACGGGTTCCGCGTATTTTCAGGCGACGATGCTCTAACATTTCCGATGATCGCGTTGGGTGCTGAAGGGCTGATTTCCGTGGCTTCAAACGAAGCGCCGGAGTTGATGGCGCGGATGGTGGATCTGGCGCTCGAGGGAAAATGGAATGAAGCACGCGAACTACACTACCGCCTCTTGCCGCTGATGGAAGTTAATTTTATCGAGTCGAGTCCCGGCCCGGTCAAAGCCGGTCTCGCCATGATGAACTTGATCGGAGAAAACTACCGCCTGCCTCTGGTTCCTATCCAGGAAAAAAGTCGCGCGCAACTTCGCGTAGTGCTTGCTGAGCTTGGACTACTAACACCCCAGGCTGGCTGCCCGCCTGGGGACTCCGTTTTGAAGGAAGCATCTCATGCCGCTACGTGAAGCGATTGAAGCAATCAGCTCTCGCGACGGAAGTCAATTCTCGGCTGAGGATCGCGCAATATTTGCCCAGTTCAAGGACGAGTTGAATCGTGGAGAGATCCGCGCGGCCGAACGTCAGCCGGACAGACGCTGGAATGTCAATGTGTGGGTCAAGCAGGGAATCCTGCTCGGATTTCGCATGGGCCAACTCATCGACATGTCCCAGGCACCGCCGCTGCGCTTCTTCGACAAAGACACTTACCCGGTGCGGCCCACAACTGTAGCGGATAACGTGCGCATCGTGCCTGGAGGCTCGAGCATACGCGATGGGGCTTACGTTGCGCCGGGCGTAGTTTGCATGCCGCCGATGTATGTAAACGTCGGAGCCTACGTCGACGAGGGGACAATGATAGACAGTCACGCGCTTGTCGGATCGTGTGCGCAAATAGGCAAGCGTGTTCACCTGTCGGCCGCGGCGCAAATTGGCGGCGTGCTCGAACCAATCGGAGCCGTGCCGGTAGTTATTGAAGACGATGTGCTGGTCGGCGGCGGCTGCGGAGTTTACGAAGGAACGATAGTTCGCGAGCGCGCCGTGTTGGCAGCCGGAACGATTCTGACCGGCTCGACTCCGGTTTACGATTTGGCGCGGGAAAAAATTTATCAGCGCACACCCGACGCGCCGTTGGAGATTCCGGCGGGGGCGGTAGTTGTGCCTGGCTCAAGAAGCGTTCGCGGAGAATGTGGCCAAGCCTGGGGACTCTCGCTTTATGCGCCGGTGATCGTGAAATATCGCGACGAGAAGACGGAACGCGCAGTGCAACTCGAAGACTATTTGCGCTGATGTTGCTTCACGAACTCAAATCAGCCAGACGCGATTGAGTTTCGCGGCTCCGCCGTCCGATGTGCGGTGGTGGCTCTGCCCCACCGGGCGATCACTCTAATTCAACTGGGGCTGCGCCCCTGGATGTGCGGGCGTAGCCCCAAGACTGAGGACATCCTCAGGAAGATCACAGACCTTCCGCACATCGGACGGCGGAGCCGAAAGAATAAACCAAGCTGGCCATGAACCTTGATGCGTTAACACAACGCACAGAATGTTTGAAGCACTTGTCTTATGAGGAAATACGAGATTCATTTGCTATTGGGCTACAGAGATGGCGAGCCGATCGAACAAGAGAAGATTAGGCGCGTTCGTGAGGAACTCGTCGCCATGTTTGGTTCGTTCCTGGCGCCATATCGAAGGACCTGGAAATATGACGGCGTAAAATACATTACGGCATTCAGGTCATCTAGCTAAGCTAATCATGATCGTAAAACTGAAGAAAAAGAGTGCGCGCTACCGAGACCTGACGTTTGCACAACCGTATGTTGTGACTGGCATCGAAGCCGATGATCTCCGCCTCTTGACCGACGCCGGTCGTCCATTCTTATATCCACCTGAGCTGTTTTCATTGGTCGATTCACGAGAACCTGTAGATTGGGTTACTCAGCGGTCTTTGCGGTGTACCATTGCGGCGCCTACGTCCAGAACACACATCGGAAGCTTGTAGCTCAGCGCGAAGATTGGAAGCGGATCGGCAAGTTCTTAATGCGAAATGAAGATGTGACTGAAGGAGGCTCAATTCCGTTGAAACAATTTGAGCCGCCCACGTTTTTGCGTGGAATCGAAAAGAGCCCGATTCGTCAGATCACGGATCGCGCGAAGCCAGGCGACATTAGTTTCGGCCTGGGCGAACCGGATCTTCAAACTCCCGATGTGATTCGCAGGGAAGCAATGCGCGTCATTCAGGAGGAGCAGAACGGTTACACGCTGCAGGCAGGACTGCCAGCGCTGCGCGAACGCGTCGCTCAGGACTATCCACACCTGAATCTCTCGACCGATCAGGTGATAATTACCGCCGGCTCGCAGGAAGCAATGTATCTTGCCTTGATGACGCTGGTCGAAGCGGGCGATGAAGTGTTGATTCCCAATCCCGGCTTTGTCGCTTATCCGACGATTACTCGCATGGCGGGTGGACGTCCAACATTCTATCGACTGCCAGCCAACAGCGATTTCAGTTTTGATTTGGATGATTTCAAACTACGGATCAACTCGAAGACGAAAGTCGTCGTTTGCACCAGCCCTTCCAATCCAACGGGTCGCACCTTGACGAGCGAGGAGCTGCGCGGGATGGCACAAGCGGTGGAGGAGAGCGGCTCCGACGCATTTATCATCAGCGACGAAATCTATCGAGACCTTTACTACACCGGAGAGCGCCCCAGTTCAATTTCGGAGTTCTATCCGCGCACGGTGTTGATCAGCGGCCTTTCGAAATCGATGAGCATGACTGGCTGGCGCCTTGGGTGGATCCTTGGCAACGAAGCTTTGATTCGTGGCGCCCACCTGCTGCATGGCTATGTTACAACCTGTGCTTCAACAATCTCGCAGAAGGCGGCGCTGGCCGCGTGGAGTAATGAAGCGGTTGAAGCGCGCACGCAGATTCGTGGCACTTTCCAGCGACGACGCGATCATCTGTTGGCATTGCTACGCGGCGTGGGACTGCGCTGTGTTACTCCCGAGGGTGCTTTCTATACGATGGTCGACGTCAGTCGCTTTGGCTCGTCCGTCGGAGTTGCAGAAGCTATGCTGGAGGCTGGGGTGGTGACAGTGCCGGGCAACGCTTTTGGCAGCGAAGGAGAAGGTTTTTTGCGCGTTTCGTTCTGCGCTGATTTTTCTGTATTGGCGGAAGGCGTTAAGCGAATGAGCGTGGCGCTGAAGAGTTTGAAAAGAATCAGTGTTTAGGTGTTGTGGTGTGATGGGATTTCGGACGCAAAGGCTCCAGAGGAGCCGAATGTTTATAGAGTCCCGCGCGATACAGGCCTTAGCTCCGTAGGAGGGACATGTCGCCCCTAACGGCTGGAAGACCAAATAGTGGGATTGAGACTATAGATATTTTGTCCCTAACGGGACTTTCAACCCCACAACAACTCTCTGGCCCTTTGCGTTTATTATCTCGTACGATTTGACAACCAATGACTAAAAGATTTCAAGTGGGAATACTTGGCGCTACCGGCATGGTCGGGCAGCGCTTCATTCAGTTGCTGGAAAACCATCCGCAGTTTGAAGTAAGCGCATTGGCCGCTTCGGATCGTTCGCAGGGCAAGAGTTTCCAGGAGGCTTGCACGTGGCGTTTGGCCGGAGGGATGCCGGCCTTTGTGAAATCGATGACGATCGCACCGCCGCAGCCGCCGCTCGACTGTGAACTGATCTTTTCCAGTTTGCCGGGGGACATCGCGCGCGCGAGCGAAGGAGCGTTTGCTCGCGCAGGTTTTCCAGTAATTAGTAATTCTTCAGCTTTTCGGATGGATGGTGATGTGCCGTTGCTGATTCCCGAAGTGAATCCCGAGCACCTCGCCTTGCTTGATGTGCAAAGAAAGAACCACAGCGGGCAACAGGGCTTCATTGTCACGAATCCAAACTGCTCGACGATCATGCTGGCTCTCGCATTGGCTCCACTGCATCAAAAATTTGGCGTGAGCAGCGTGGTCGCCACCACCATGCAGGCATTGTCCGGCGCCGGCTATCCGGGCGTTGCTTCACTTGCCATCAGCGATAACGTGTTGCCTTTCATCGAAGGAGAAGAAGAGAAGATCGAACAGGAGACCATGAAGATTCTTGGTACATTCAAAGGCACGAGGATCGAAGAGGCCCCGATGGCAGTAAGCGCGCAGTGCCACCGCGTTAACGTGACGGATGGTCATCTGGCTGCTGTGCGCGTGAAACTGCTTCGCCCGGCCAGGATTGAAGACGTTAGCGCAACGCTCGCATCGTTCAGGGCGTTGCCGCAGGAGTTGCATCTTCATTCTGCGCCGGAACGTCCCATCATTGTGCGCGAAGAATTGGATCGTCCCCAGCCGCGTTTGGATCGCGACGCCGGAAGTGGAATGACCGTCAGCATAGGCCGCCTGCAATCTGACAATGTGCTCGATTATCGCTTTGTGGCGCTGAGTCATAACACGATCCGAGGCGCTGCCGGCGCTGCAATACTCAACGCCGAGCTATTGATCGCTGTGGGAAAATTGATATGAAAAAGCTTATCTGCCTGACGCTTCTGCTGGGCTTCATTGCGCCTGGCTTTGCACAGAAAGTAAAAGAAACGTCCGCGTTGCAATCGATGGTTGATACTGAGCTCGCCTTCGCCAGGATGTGTGAAGAGCGGGGCATACGCCCGGCGTTTATGGCGTTCATTGCAGATGATGGAATTTTGTTTCGACCCACGGCGGTCAAAGGCAAAGAGTGGATGACAGAACATCCGTTGCCATCCTCAGACAAGCGTCCCTTGCTCAGTTGGCAACCGACGTTTGCAGATATTGCGCTCGCAGGAGACCTGGGATACACGACTGGGCCATGGGAGTATACGGCGGACATTCACGACGCCAAGCCGATTGCTTTCGGAAACTTCCTGACGGTGTGGAAAAGACAGCCGGATAGATCGTGGAAATTTGTGATTGACCTCGGCATCTCCAATCCGCAGCCGGAGCAAGTAGCAACACCGTGGCAACTGCCGAGCGACTACCAGCAGATTTCCAGGTTTGGTAGCACCAGGAATATTAAGGCAGACACAAAAGCGCTGCTGGAGCGCGAGCGCGAATTCTCGCGCGCCTCAGTAACGCGCGGTGCGCAGAAAGCTTTTGAAGACTATGCAGCGAGTGACGTGCGTATGTTTCGTAATGGCCAACTGCCGATTGCCGGCAAAGCCGCCGCCGCCGCTACTCTTCCTGCAAGCTCGATTGTTTGGACCTGGGAGCCGGCCTTCGCCGACGTATCTCACTCGGCTGATCTCGGCTACAGTTATGGAACCTACCAGCTCGCGAAAAAGGATGGGACGGTTAAGACTGAGACCGGCAACTACTATCGGATTTGGAAGAACCAGCATAGCGTCCTGCAAGGCAGCGCTTGGAAGGTAGTGGCGGATTTACTGGATCCGTTGCCGGAGCCGAAGAAGACCTGAGTCGCATGTTTGACGAAGGTTTCCGTAATCTCTGATCAGTTTAATTTCCCAAATGGACAGGGCTACCGCTTCGCGGTACTGCTTCCAGAGATGTTTTTCAGTGGTTGCCACCACGCGACAAACTCAAGTTTGTCGGATATTTCATGTCACCCGCTGACTTGCCCCTCCAAACAGCAGACATCTATCATGAGCAATGCTCTCAGCGCTGAATATTGTCCTGGTAATCCTGCTCGTTTTAGCCAACGGTTTCTTCGTCGCTTCTGAATTCTCCCTTGTCGGCGTGCGACGTTCGCGCATTGCCACGCTGGCTAACGGCGGCGACAAGCGCGCGCAGCGGCTGATGCGTCTACTGGACAATCTCAATGCTTATATCTCGGCCACTCAACTTGGCATCACGCTCGCTTCGCTCGCACTCGGTTGGATTGGTGAACCCGTGGTCGCGCGTTTACTGGAAGCCCCACTTAAAGGCCGAGTGTCGGAAGCTGTGCTCGATACTATCGCCTTGGCCATCG
>WNFV01009709.1_pt1 | contig 14898 bp, 18 predicted proteins | sample 5400101 | NCBI WGS metagenome assembly WNFV01 (sample SAMN13153361, study PRJNA577476) | soil metagenome | isolation source: 115 cm soil or saprolite under grassland replicate 1 | place: USA:California | collected 2016-06-15 | reverse complement strand
GCGCGCCCACGTGCAGCACCTGGTCGGCGAAAAGCGGCAGCAGCGTCGTCCGGTTCATCGCGAAAAGCGAGAAGACGGCGACGACGATCAGCAGCATGCCGACGATCGGCTCACGGCGCGCGTACTCCGCGCCCTGCGCGAGGCGCGTACGCAGCGGTTCTTCGACTCGATGCCTCGCCACCGGCGGCAGGTTGCGCATCAGCAGCAGCGCACCGATTGCCGCGAGGTAGCTGACGGAGTTGATCAGGAAGCAGATCGGCACGCCGACGAGCGCGATCAGAACGCCAGCGATCGATGGTCCGATGACCGCCGAGGCGTTGAAGACCGACGAGTTCAGCGCAATCGCGTTCAGTAGGTCTTGCTTGCCCACCATCTCGACCTGGAAGCTCTGCCGCGTCGGGACGTCCAGCGCGTTGATGGTCCCGGCGGCGATCGCCGCGACGACGACCATCCAGTACTCCGCGTGGCCGGTCGCGGTGAGCGCAAACAACGAGAACGGCGGCAGGACGAAGCACGTCTGGGTCACCAGCAGCACCGACCGCTTGCGGTAGCGATCGGCCAGCTCGCCCGCGAACGGGCTCAGCACCAGCACGGGCAGGAACTGCGCGGCCAGCACCAGGCCGACGAGGAAGCCGTTGTGCGTCAGCCGGAGGGCCAGCCACGGCAGGGCGACGGTCTGCATCCACGTCCCGGTTGTGGAGACGACCTGGCCGGCGATGAAGAGCCGGTAGTTGCGATGGCGCAGCGCCCCCAACATGCGGCCCGGCGCAGCCTCGCTCACCTGGGTGGGATGATCCCAATGTGGCGAGGCTGCACGAGGTCGTCGACATCGACGCGCCCCCGGAGCGCGTGTGGGCCGTCGTCGCAGAAGACGTCAAGAACGCCCCGAAGTGGTCGTCGAACCTGGACCGGGTGGAGATGCTCGACGACCCACCGCCGGGCAAGGGCACGCGTTACCGCTACCACCTCGACCTCGGCGGTCACAAAGAGAGGCTGGAGGTCGAGCAGGATGTCTTCAACAGGCCCAAGAGGTGCTCGGGCCGTTTCATCAGGGGCCCGCTGACCGGGACGTGGTCCTACACGTACACGCCGCGGAGGGATGGGACGACGCGACTCGTCTACGAGATGGATTACCAGCTGGGGGGACTGCTCCGTTTCGCGACCGGTGTCCTCGGCCCGCAGTACGCGGCGGGCATCCGCAAGAACATGGAGTCGCTGAAGAGGTATATCGAGTCAGGCAGAGGTCCCAAGCCTAAGCAATAACGGCATCGGCTTCGATCTCGACCTTCCAGCGCTCGTCGAGAAGAGCTTTTACCACCACCATCGTCGCCGCCGGCCGCGCCGGCCCCATCACCTCGCCGTGCGCGCGACCGACCGCCTCGCCGAAGGAGGCGTCGGTGACGAACATCCGGGTGCGCACGACCTGTTCGACCGATGCGCCGGCCTCAGTCAACGCAGTGGCGATGATCTCGAAGCATCGCTTCGCCTGCACGTAAGGGTCGGGATCGACCGATCCGTCCGGCCACACCGGCGCCGTTCCCGACACCAGGACGCGGTCTCCGACGCGCATGGCGCGGCAGAACCCGATCGTCTTCTCGAAAGGCGACCCCGAGCTAACCCGCTGTCGCTCGGTCAGGATCTCTTGAACGGGAGCAGCTCCAGCTGCTCGAAACGGTCCTGGACGGCTGTCCGCAGCTCCGCGACCAGCGCCCGGAGGCGCTCCTGAGCTGTTGACTCGGTGACGTTGACGATGCGGATCCTGCGCAGTGTGCTCTGGAGCGCGTAGAGGCCGGCCGGCTCGTTGGCGGTCATGCGTGCCGCCGCGTTGCGGATCTCGCGCGCGGCGTCCTCCTGGCCATGGGCCCGCAGCCAGTTGGCAAGGCGGGCCGCCGCGATCAGGACGCGTTGGGTCTTGGGGTTGAGCGCGGGAGGCACGACCTCGCGAGCACGTCGCGGCTCGAAAAGCGCGGGCAGACCCTGGGGGCGCTTGACAGACCTGACTCTCTGGAGCACCGCGCGAGGCCCGATGATGACCAGGATTCCGGCTGCCACCAGAAGCACGACGACGAACCCCACGATCGCGTCCAGCATTTTTTCCTAGGTTACGCTTGGTCGGGCGTGGATTTGCATCGGTTTACGGGGCGAGGTTAAGGCGTGGCTCCCATCGCCGTCATCACCGGGGCGTCCTCGGGCATCGGGGCGGCGACGGCGATCGCGCTCGGACGGAAGGGCTACAGGATCGTGGTTGGCGCGCGGCGGGTCGAGCGACTTGGGCGAGTCGCCGGTGAGGAGGGGTTCGCGCTTCGTCTCGATGTCACCGACAAAGCGAGCGTCGAGGAATTCGTGCGCGAGGTGGCAAGGCGCTTCGGCCGCGTCGACGTGCTCGTCAACAACGCAGGCGGCGCGCAGGGCCTGAACCCCATCGCGGACGCGGTCGACGAAGAGTGGGAGTGGATGTGGAAGACGAATGTCACGGGCCTGATGTGGATGACTCGCGCGTGCTTGCCATTGCTGCGCAAAGCCAAGCACGGCCACATCGTCAACGTCGGCTCGATCGCGGGCTTCGAGACCTACAAGGGCGGCGCCGGGTACACCGCTGCCAAGCACGCCGTGCGGGCGATCACGAAGACGCTGCGCCTCGAGCTCAACGGCGAGCCGATCCGCATCACCGAGATCGCGCCTGGGCTCGTGGAAACGGAGTTCAGCGTCGTCCGGTTCCACGGCGACCGCAAAGCCGCCAAAGCCGTGTACCAGGGGCTGAAGCCGCTCACGGCTGAAGACATCGCCGACTGCGTCGTGTTTGCCGTGACCCGACCACCCCACGTCGACATCGACGAGATCGTCGTCCGGCCGGTGGCGCAAGCGAACGTGACCACCGTCGCTCGCAAACCCAGCTCCCTCTCCCCATCGGGGAGAGGGTCGGGGAGAGGGGCTTAACCAGGCACCAGCAGCAGTTTCCCGGTCGTCTTTCGAGCCTGGAGGTCGATGTGCGCCTGGCGTGCGTCCGCGAGCGGGTACCTGGCGCCGATCTTGACGTCGAGCTTGCCGTCGCGGACCAGGTCGAAGACCTCGCGAGCGCGCTCGCGCAGCATCTCCTGGGTGCGGGTGTACGTCTGTAGGGTCGGCCTCTGCACGTACAGCGACCCGAGCGGCGCCAGCGACTGCACCCGAAGCGGTTCGGGCTGGCCGCTGGCGGCGCCGTAGAGAATCATCCGTCCGCAAGGCCGGATCGCCTCCAGGCCCTCGTAGAAGGTCGTCTTGCCGACACCGTCGTAGACCGCGGCGACGCCCTCGCCGCCTGTGATCTCCCGCGCCCGCCGGGCGAAGCCCTCGTAACCAAGCACCTCGTCGGCGCCTGCCTCGCGGGCCAGCGCCGCTTTCTCTTCGGTCGAGGTGGTCGCAACCACCTTGCCGCCGAGCAGCTTGACGATCTGGGTCAGCAGCAACCCGACGCCACCCGCCGCGGCATGAACGAGGACCCAATCTCCCTCCTGGACCGGATAGGACTCCGTGGCGAGGTAGTTGGCCGTCATGCCCTGCAGAAGCACGGCCGCGGCGACCTCGGAGGTCACGCCGTCCGGGATGGGGACGAGCTTTTTGGGATCGGCGGCGACGCGTTCGGCGTAGCTGTGCGGAACGTCCACCCACGCCACCCGGTCGTCACTGCCGTGGATCCTGCCCGCGCCCTCGACGCCGATGATCGCCGGAGGTTTGGCGCCGTAGCCGAAGCCCTCCCGCTCGTACACGTCGCGGAAGTTGACGCCCACGGCCTCGACGTCGACCAGCACCCTACCGTCGGCAGGCTCCGGGTCGGGCGCCTCTTTGAAGTCGAGAACCTCGGGGCCGCCGTTGCGTTCGAAGACGACTGCTTTCACCAACTGCCTCCTACTTGATCAATCCGGCCGCACGGGCTTCGTCTTTCGTCATTCAACAGCCGGGTTCGCCGTAGTTCCCACAGCACCCCTTTCCGCCGGTTTTTCTGCGCAGGTTGTCGGCGATCAGACGCAGTCGTTCGAGCGGGCCATAAGACCCCGCCGTGAGATTGCGAACGAAGCTGGACGGTGACACGCGCAATCGTCGATTCATTCGTAGTACTGATTGTCGTACTCGATCCAGCCGGGGCTCGGACAGCCGCTGGAGGTGATCGCGTGGGTGCAGTGCACGCCATACCGCGGCCCCGGGTCGACATACAGCTCGCCGTGGATCACCAGCTGATCGCCCTTGTGAAACGGCACCCACTCGGAGAGCTTGGTGTTGTGGTCGACCTCGAGCACCGCGCCGGTTGAGGTGCGGACGGTGAATCGCTCGTGCTCGCCGGACTGGACGGGGTCGTTCAGGGCGGTGGCGTGGAAGGTCACCTCGGCGCCGGAGTTGTCGTTCTCGATCGCCTTTTGCAGTGCCTGGTCGTCGGGCGACTCCCGCCCGCCGCAAGCCACCAGCACCAACGCCGTCGCGACGAGCGCGACGCGAGTCATGTCTCCAGCGCCTGCTCCAGCGTGATCCGGCCTTCGTACAGCGCCTTGCCCAGGACGACCGCCTCCGCACCCGACGCCGCCACGCGTCGCAGGTCGTCGAGGGAAGCCACCCCACCCGAGTACTGAAGCTCGTGCCTCGTCATCTTGCGCACGCCGGCGAGCGTCTGCAGGTCCGGTCCTGTCATCGTGCCGTCGCGGTCGATGCACGTGAGGATCAATCCGGCCAGCGGGAGGTCCGCCCATCGGCCCACCAGTGCCTTGAGGACCACCGGGTCGGTGTCGAGCCATCCGCTCACCGCGGCCTTGTTGTCGCGGACGTCGAGCGCGGCGAGGATGCGGTCGGGATGTCCAAACGCGACCTTCTCAAAGAGGTGCGGATCGCGGACGGCGGCGGTCGCCATCACGACCCACTGAGCGCCGGCGCCGAGCAAAGCCGCCACCGCTTCCTCGGAGCGCACGCCACCCGCCACCTGGACCTGGATGTCGGACTGCTGGAGCACGCGTGTGATCACGTCCCGGTTGCTCGCCGACCCGCGTGCAGCGTCCAGGTCGACGACGTGCATCCGCCTGGCGCCGGCGGTCGCGAAACGGTGCGCCATCTCGACCGGGTCGTCCGCATAGACGGTCGCCTGCTCGTACTTGCCCTGGGTCAGACGGACGCATCGTCCGCCGAGGATGTCGATCGCGGGTATGACGAGCACGCGCTACCGGTAGTTGGTGAACTGGAGCGGGACGGGGATGTCCTCGGCGTCGCGAAGCGACTTGATCACGAGCTGCAAGGTGTCCTTGTCCTTGCCGACCACGCGCAGCTGGTCGCCCTGGATCCGCACCTGGACTTTGGTGGATACGTTCTGGATTCGCTTACGCAGGTCGCGGGCGAGGTCGTCGTTGATGCCAGCGTTCAGCTGCACCTCGATCTGGCCGCGGCCCTTGCCCACCGTCTTGGGGTCGCCCGCCTTGAAGAGCTTGGCCGACAGCTGGCGGCGAGCTGCCTTCTCGCGCAGCACCTGCACGGCGGCACGCGCGCGGTCCTCGCTTGCCGAGTCGACAACGATGACGTCGCCGCGATGGTCGTAGCTGGTCGCCGTGTCCTTGAAGTCGAACCGCGTCGCCACCTCTCGGCGCGCCTGGTCGAGGGCGTTGGTCAGCTCCGCGGGATTGAACTCGGAGACGACGTCGAACGAGTACTCAGCCACCGCTGTGCAGGATCTCGTTGAAGCCGATGACGACCGCGGCGACCGCGAGCGCCACGCCGACCAGCGACGAGATCGCAAGCATGGCGCCGATCCCGGCCGTGGCTTCGTCCAGCGCCTCGGGCGGCGGCTTGTCGTAGGGGTCCGGGCCGTAGTCCAGGTCGTAGATTCCGTCCTCACGGGCGCGCTGCACCAACTCGTTCAGGACGGGCTTGCCGCCGGGTGGAAGGGATTTGCCTTCCAGGTTGGCGACCGCCTCCTTCAGGTTGTCGCGCGTCCGGCCCAGCTCGGCGACGACCATGTCGAGAGTCTCGGTGGCCGCCGGGGTGGAGTGCTTGCGGCGGAGGTCGGCAATGATGCCGTACATGCCCACGCCCGGATTCATAACAGAAACTCTTCCCCGCTTGCGGGGAAGTCGGCCTGCGCCGGAGGCGCCGGCCGGATGGGGCTGCCCAACATTGTGTCCACCGGCGGGTACAGTCGGGCCGAATACACTTACCTCCTGTGGGTGTGGAAGCGAAGACGAAGGCCGCATTGAAGAAAGACGGCGCCCATCCGAACACATGGGTCTTCTTCGAAGGCGAGTTTGCCCGCTACCACGACGTCAAGCTCGGGCTGATGACGCACGCCCTGCACTACGGGACGGCGGTGTTCGAGGGCATCCGCGCCTACTGGAACGACAAGAAGGGCCAGCTCTACCTGCTGGCGGCGGCCCTGCATTACGACCGCATGAAGCGCTCCGCCAACGTGATGCGCATGACGCTGCCCTACTCGACAGAGGAGCTCGTCAACAACACGCTGGAGCTCCTACGCCGCAACCAGTTCAAGTCCGACGTTTACGTGCGCCCGCTTCTCTACACGTCCAGTGAGGAGATCGGCGTCCGCCTGCACAACCTCGACCGCGCCTTCTTCATCTACGCGGTCCCGTTCGGCAAGTACGTCGAGGTCGACAGCGGCATCAGGTGCATGGTCAGCACCTGGCGGCGCGTGCCGGACCAGTCGTTGCCCGCGCGTGCCAAGATCACCGGCTCCTATGCGCAGGCTGCGCTGGCGAAGTCAGAGGCCGTCGAAGGCGGCTTCGACGAGGCGATCGTGCTCACCGTCGACGGTCACGTCTCGGAGGGTTCAGCCGAAAACCTATTCATGCTGAAAGACGGCGCCTTTGTCACCCCGCCGGTGACCGATGACATCCTCGAGGGCGTGACACGGCAGCTGCTCATGAAGGTCATCAAGGACGAGCTCAATCTCGAGGTGCTCGAGCGCAGCATCGACCGCACCGAGCTCTACACGTGCGACGAGCTGTTGCTCTGCGGCACCGGCGCGCAGATCTCGCCGGTGATCGAGGTCGACCGTCGCCCGATCGGCAACGGTACGGTTGGCGAGTTCACGCAAGAGCTGCAGAACATCTACTTCAGCGCCGTCCGCGGTGAGGCGCCGAAGTACAAGGACTGGACCATTCCCGTCTACTGAAAATAGTCGTCGCGCCTAACGCCTTCAAGGGAACGCTGACCGCATCCCAGGCCGCTGCCGCGATCGCACGTGGCGTGCGCGAGGTGTTCTCCGACGCTGACATCGTCGAGGTTCCTGTCGCCGACGGCGGCGACGGGACGGTCGAGGCGTTGGTCTCCGCAAACCAGGGTCGGTACTTCACGGCCGACGTGGAAGGACCACTCGGCGATCCTGTCCAGGCGACTTACGGCCGCTTCGGCGCCGGCGCCGTGGTCGAGCTCGCGGCCGCCAGCGGCCTGACCCTCATCGACCCCGCTCGCCGCGACCCGCGCAAGACGTCGACCTATGGCTTCGGCCAGCTGCTCACGGCGGCGCGGCAGCCCGGCGTCACCGAGCTCCTGGTCGGGATCGGCGGCTCCGCGACCAACGACGGCGGCGCCGGCATGGCGCAGGCCCTGGGTTACCGGCTCCTCGACGCCGAGGGCCGGGACCTACCGCGGGGCGGGGCTGCGCTGGCTCGGCTGAATCGAATCGATCGCGGCGCGTTCGAGGCTTGGCCCCTGAAGGTGCGGGTGGCCTGCGATGTCACCAACCCACTCACGGGCCCGCGGGGTGCGAGCGCCGTCTACGGGCCGCAGAAAGGAGCGGACGAAGACGCCGTGCGGGAGCTCGACGCAGCCCTGGCGCGCCTGGCTGAGGTCATCGAGCGCGACCTCGGCAAGAGGGTCAGCGACCTGCCTGGCGCGGGCGCGGCGGGCGGGACGGGAGCTGGGCTGGTGGCATTCCTCGACGCGGGGCTCGAGCGAGGAGCTCCGCTGATCGTGACCGCCAGCGGCTTCGACGCCAGGCTGCCGGGCGCCGACCTCGTCATCACCGGCGAGGGCCAGGTCGACGAGCAGACCGGATATGGGAAAGCTCCCGGTGAGGTGGCGCGGCGGGCCCACGAGGCAGGCGTCCCGGTGCTCCTGGTGGCGGGCAGCAAGGGGCCGGGCTGGGAGGCGTTGACCCAGTTGGGCGTCACCTCGATCGTGACGCTCAAAGAGGAAGGTATCGACCTGCAGCAGGCCCTAAATGACCCAGAAGGGATGCTATCGCGGGCCACAGTAGTAGCCTGCCGCAGGCATCCATGGACCACCAGGTAGAGGAAGGAAAGCCGGAAGCGCGGGCGGCGGCGGAGCCGAGCGACGTCGCGCTGGTCGAGGCGTATCGGAACGGCGATGTACACGCCTTCGAGGAGCTGCACAGGCGCTACGTCGCCTCTATCTACCGGCTGGTCCGCCGCAAGCTCGGGGATGCGCTCCTGGCCGAGGACATCGCCCAGGAGACGTTCATGAAGGCGCTGCGGATGATGGACCGCGTCGACGACTCGTTCAACTTCGGCGGCTGGGTCCACACGGTGGCCCGCAACCTCTGCTACGACGAGCTTCGCCGGCGCCAGCGCGATCTCCGCGCGGACGGCACGGACGACGAGGAAGACAACGAGCTGATGTCGAACCTGCCGTCGACGGCGCGGGCGTTCGACCCGGTCCTGGTCCAGGAATCGAACGAGACTCGCCGCCAGGTCTGGCACGTCGCGCAGCGGCTGCCCGAGAAGTACCGCCTCGTCCTCACCCTGCGCGAGCTCCAGGACATGAGCTACCGGCAGATCGCCAAGACCTTGAAGATGTCCGAGAGCGCGGTCGAGACGCTCCTCTACCGCGCCCGCCTTCGCTTCAAGGAGGAGTACCTCGCCTCTCAGCGCGAGGGCGAGCTGAGCCACGAGGAGGTGCTGCCGCTGCTGGCGCCTTACCTGGCCGGCAAGCTCCGCCGCCCGCAGGCCGAAGCAGTCCGCATCCACATCGCTGCGTGCGCCAAGTGCGCCCGTCGCATCGGCCGCCGCCGCCTCAAAGAACAACGCAGGAGTGAAGCGACATGAGGGTTAGTACAGTAGGTATGCAATGGCCAGAGTAGTCGTGCGCTTCTTCGACGACGAGACGGTCGAAGGAACGGCCCGCGACCTCGACTTCGACGAACCCGACTTCCTCGTCGAGGTGGATGATGCCGGCGGCCTCGAAAACAACGAGACCGCCTGGATCCCGCTCACGGCGGTGAAGTGGGTCGAGCTTCAGCGCGACAAGGAGCTGAACGACACACCCACCCGCAAAGTCGCCATCCGCTTCCTGGACGGTGAGGTGCTGCGGGGACATCTCGACGGCACGCTGGAGCGGCACCGCTACGGCGTGGTGCTGCACCTGCACGCTGAGCAGAGCGACAGCCCGATCCGCAAGCTCGGGATTCCCTTCTCGGCCGTCAAAGCGCTGTTCTTCGTGCGCGAGTTCGACGCGCGCGGCGAGGAGGCAGGCACGGCTTCGGACGCGTACCTGGCGCGCCGGACGATGGCCCCGCTGCTCGATGTGCTCGAGGAGATGGACATGCTGACCCGGCTTCACCGCGATGGGCTGCTGTCCGACCACGAGTACGCCTCGAAGCGAACGCTGGTCCTGGAAAGGCTCTAAGGGGACATAACTCTTCCCCGCTTGCGGGGAAGTCCCGGCCGCAGGCCGGGGATGGGGCCGGCCCCTCCGGCGCTGCGCGCCACCTCCCCACTGCGTGGGGAGGAGTTCGGCAGCCCGCGTAGAATTTCGAACGTGGCCGAAGGCAACGGTTCGCGCGGCGAAAACGGGTCGGTGAAGGGCTCCTTCAAGGTCAAGGCGGGATTGGCCCAGATGCTGAAGGGCGGCGTGATCATGGACGTCGTCACGCCCGAGCACGCCCGCATCGCGCAGGAAGCTGGGGCGTGCGCGGTGATGGCGCTCGAGCGTGTACCGGCCGACATCCGCAAGGAAGGCGGCGTCGCGCGCATGTCCGACCCCGAGCTGATCAAGTCGATCATGGCCGCGGTCACCATCCCGGTCATGGCCAAGTGCCGGATCGGACACTTCGTCGAGGCCCAGATCCTCGAGGCGCTCGGCATCGACTACATCGACGAGTCCGAGGTCCTGACACCAGCCGACGAGGAGAACCACATCGACAAGCACCCGTTCAAAGTCCCGTTTGTCTGCGGCTGTCGCGACCTCGGCGAGGCCACCCGACGCATCGCCGAAGGCGCGGCGATGATCCGCACCAAGGGCGAGGCCGGGACCGGCAACGTGGTCGAGGCCGTCCGCCACGCCCGCGCGGTCAATGCAGGGATCCGCAAGCTGCAGGGCATGAACCACGCCGAGCTCGTTCACGAGGCCAAGGAGATTGGAGCGCCGGTGGACGGTCTGTTTGTCGGGTCAGGCATCTTCAAGTCCGAGGACCCCTTGAAGCGTGCCAAGGCGATCGTCGCCGCCACGACCTACTACGACAAGCCAGAGGTTCTGGCCGAGGTATCCGCGGGGCTGGGCAAGGCGATGCACGGCCTCGAGATCCCGGCCATCCCTAAGGACGAGCTGCTCGCTGCCAGAGGCTGGTAAAGGCCGCAAGCCACCCCTCATCGGGGTCCTCGCGATGCAGGGAGCCTTCGCCGAGCATGTCACCGCGCTCGAGGCGTCCGGCGCGCGCACGCGCCTGGTCCGCACACGCGATGACCTCGAAGGCCTTGATGGGATCGTGCTTCCCGGTGGAGAGAGCACGACCATGACGATGCTCATGGAGCGCGTGGGGTTGCTCGAGCCGCTGCGCGAGGCGATCCGCGGCGGGCTGCCGACGCTTGCCACATGCGCGGGCATGATCGTCCTCGCTGGTCGAGCGGACAGGCGACGTCGAGGTGATCGCGTCGCACGATGGCCATCCGGTGGCCGTGCGCCACGGCCGGATCACCGCGCTTGGTTTTCACCCCGAGCTCAGCGGCGACCTGCGGCTGCATAGAGAGTTCGTGCGCCTGGCGGCATCGCACCGATGAGAGTCCGACCCGCGGGCCTTCTCGACCTCGCTCGAATCGAAGAGATGCACCGCTCATCGGAGATCAAGCTCACCGAGACGGCTCCGCCCGCGGCGCGACTCTGGTCGCTGCTCAGCTCCACGCTCTCGGCGCTCCTGCCTCTCTCGCAGGAGACGCTCATGTACGTCGCCGAGGAGCATGGCAAGGTGGTCGGATTCATCCAGGCCTCTGGGCAGCCGCTGAGCCTCGACCTGCGCCGCGCGCGCGTGCTCCAGATCCTCAATCTTCATGTCGCCGACGAGTCCGACCCCGATGAGGTCGCGCCTGCGCTCGTGCAGCATCTCTGCTACCAGGCGCTGGAAAGCGGCGCGCTGCGGCTGTTCGTCCGCCTCCCCGATCGCGATCCCCTCCTGCCGGCCTTCCGGCTCCAGGGCTTTCGCCAGTACGCGACGGAGCAGGTGCTGTACGGCGAGCGGCCCAAACAGCGCTCCGACGAGTACCCGCTCGGCATCCGGCCCAGCAAGCGGGGGGACGACCGCAGGCTCTACCAGCTCTACCGGAAGGTCACGCCGCAGGGCGTTTCGCAGCTCGAGGCGCCGACCTATCGGGAGTGGAAGCCCCTGCACGCGAGCGAGGTCGCGGGCAGCCACGTCGTCGACCGCATCGAGGTGGTCGGCTGGGTCCGCATGCAGCGAGGCGGAGGCGCGCGACCGGACACTCTTCAGTTCATGGCCCTTCCCGAAAGTCCGCTGCCGGCGGAACTCGCCGACTTCGGGATCTCGCTGCTCGGAGACTCGGACGCGCCGGCCTGGTCGAGTCTCCGTCACTATGATTCGCACATGATCGACGCCCTCCGCGGGCGTGGGTTCTCGGTCTTGCTGACGCAGCTGCTACTCGTCAGAGAGCTCGCGGTGAGGGTGCCGAAACCGGTGCGCGAGAAAGGGCTGGTGCCGTCCTTCGGATGAGCGCAGAACCTCAGCCCACGCGGCAACCACGCGCCGCCAATTGGGACGAAGAGATCGAGCTCCTGGCGCGCGCGTTGCCACCTGAGCTCGCGCGCTCGCTCCACGAGCGCATTCACCCCAGCGAGCTGCTGGAGATCGTGCTCGACCTCGGTCGCGAGCCGGAGGCGCGCGTCCCCGGGCGGGAGGTGCTGCTCGCCGACCACCCGGTCTCGACGTCCGACCTCGACCACGTCGAGAACAACGTCGGCCAGTTCAGTGACGACAACCGCGCCGGGATCGAGCGCACGCTGCATCGCGTTTCCGCGATTCGCAATCGATCTGGTCGCATCGTCGGCCTGACCATGCGCGTCGGCCGGGCGGTGACCGGGACCGGCGAGATCATTCGCGACATCGTCGTCAGCGGGCAGAGCATCCTGCTCCTCGGCCGCCCCGGCATCGGGAAGACGACGATGCTGCGCGAGTGCGCGCGACTTCTCGCCGACGAGCTGCGCAAGCGCGTCGTCATCGTCGACACCTCGAACGAGATCGGCGGCGACGGCGACATCCCGCACCCCGGCATCGGCCGCGCACGACGTATGCAGGTGAAGACACCGCTGCTCCAGCACGCGGTGATGATCGAGGCCGTCGAGAACCACATGCCCGAGGTGATCGTCATCGACGAGATCGGCACCGAGCTCGAGGCGGCCGCGGCGCGCACGATCGCCGAGCGCGGGGTGCAGCTGATAGCGACCGCGCATGGTCAGACGCTCGAGAACCTGCTCGTCAACCCGACGCTCAACGACCTGCTGGGCGGGATTCAAAGCGTGACGCTGTCGGACGAGGAGGCGCGCCGCCGCGGGACCCAGAAGTCGGTCCTCGAGCGCAAGGCGCCCCCGACCTTCGACGTCCTGGTCGAGATCCAGGACCGCGACCGAGTTGCCATCCACGTGCCGCTCGCCGACGTCGTCGATACAGCTTTGCGCGGGCCGCTGCAGACACCGAAGATTCGCGTCCGCACTCGCGAAGGCCGGGTCATCTCAAACGTCGACGTGCCGACGCTGGTGCCATCGGAGCCCGGGCCGGCGATGGTGATCAGCACCAAGCCGCTGGGCATCTTTCCGTACGGCGTCAGCCGGCACCACGTCGAGCAGTCCATCCGGGAGCTCGACCTTCCAGTCCGGGTTCTGGGCAACCTGGACGGCGCCGGCGCGGTGCTGACCTTGAAGAACCACTACCGCCGCCGGCCGGACAGCCTGCGCCAGGCGGAAAGCCGTGGCCTGCCGATCCACATCCTGAAGAGCAACTCGGTCAGCCAGGTGCGCGACGCGCTGTCTCGCATCTATGGCGTGGAGAAGCAGGACGAGGCGACCACGCGGGCGCTGGCCGAGGCCGCGGCCGCAATCCGGCAGGTCAAGGCGACTCTCCGCCCGGTCGAGATCTCGCCCCAGAACGCCTACCTGCGGCGGCTGCAGCACCAGCTGGTGGCCGAGAACGATCTCTCGGCCCGGAGCACCGGCAAGGAGCCCCAGCGCCGGTTGCGCATCACGCCGTCGCCCGAAGAGCCGGTTAGCTAACCTTCCCGGAGTTCATGGCCAAGCGTGGTCTGTTCATCACGTTCGAGGGCACCGAAGGCTCGGGGAAGACGACCCAGGCCGAGATGCTCGGCGAGTGGCTCGCCGACAACGAGCCGGTGGTCATCCGTGAACCGGGCGGCACGGAGCTGGGGGAGCAGATCCGGGACGTCCTTCTCTACAAGGGCCTGGCGATCGACGCCGAAGCCGAGATGTACCTGTTCATGGCGTCGCGACGGCAGCTGATCGCCGAGGTCATCGAGCCCGCGCTGGCGGCGGAGCAGATCGTGATCGCCGACCGCTACCACGACTCCACGCTCGCGTACCAGGGTGGCGGGCGCGGCCTGCCGACGATGTGGCCACCGACCTTTCCTCGACCCGACATCACGTTTCTGCTCGTGGGCGACGTGGAGGCGGGGCTCGGCCGGCACATGGCGGCGGGCAAGAGCAAGGACCGGATGGAGCAGGAGTCGATTGACTTTCACCGCCGGGTGGCCGAGGCCTACGAGCGGCTCGCGGCAGAGGAACCCAAACGATTCGTCCGCCTCGACGCCACCGGGTCACGCGACAAGATCCAATACGAGGTCCGCGACCACCTCAAGCCGCTGCTAGATCAGACCCGGTAACTCCGACCGCGGAACTTGATCGTGGATGGCCCGTTGTCGCTGGCATGAGAACACTGTCCCATCGGCACGTATCCCACCGTGTGGGCGTCCCAGGGCGGCGGACCGATGTCTACCCTGGGTGTCTTCGTGCGGGTCGATGCCGCGACCGTCAAGGTTGTCGCACCCTTCGTCGCTCCGAGCTCGTGTACGGTCTGGGACTCCGTCTCCAGCGGTGCGTTCGTCTGCATGGGCGACGCCGTCATGACAGCCGGCGGCACAGCCGACCAGAAGGTCACTCAGCCGGTGAGCGTCCGCCAGGCCGATGGAGGCGAGCTCTGGCACGCCACCGTCATCGGGCAGAACGCTCCGTTCGGGCCATACCTCGCGCCGGATGGACAGCACGTAATGGTCTGCTGCAACGACCTGAACCTCTCGGATCCACATGAGCTCCTCGTCGGGCGCGACGGCAACCAGGTCAACCTTGCGAAGGGTTTTCACGGGAGCGGTTGGCTTGACTCGAAGACGATGGTCGGATGGCTGAACACGGATCCCCTGGCGCAGGGCCCGTTCTCGCTGGGGTATGTCGTGTCAAATGCTCCCCAAACAATTACCTCGATGAATCTGGCCGGCGTTTTCCTCGGGACAGTCAGCACCTAGTAGGTGCGCGCGCCTGACGCCCTACAGGTCGAGCGCCTGGGCGACGAGCTCGCGGTGGTACGTGGCGTCGCCGAGCGTGACCTCAGACGACTTCGCTCGCTTGAAGTAGAGGTGCATATCGTGCTCCCACGTGAAGCCGATCCCGCCGTGCACCTGGATC
>WNFV01005790.1_pt1 | contig 14901 bp, 10 predicted proteins | sample 5400101 | NCBI WGS metagenome assembly WNFV01 (sample SAMN13153361, study PRJNA577476) | soil metagenome | isolation source: 115 cm soil or saprolite under grassland replicate 1 | place: USA:California | collected 2016-06-15 | reverse complement strand
GGCCAGGTGCCACCACGTCCCGGTCACCTGAGTGCCACCACGTCCCGGTCGGTAGTGTGGAAGGAAACGGGCTGGAGGAGGGTTGACGTGGGCGAAAAACGAGCCCTGCTCGGTCGGCGCGCCGGCGTGAGATGGTCGCCGCGGTGCGGGCGGGTCAATCGCAACGGGCCGTTGCCCGGTCGTTCGGCGTCAGCCTCGCGACCGTCCAGCTGTGGCTCCAACGGGCGGCCGACGAGCGGCTGGACCGGGTGGATTGGTCGGACCGGCCGTCGACCCGGCACCGCCTCGCGCGGATCGACCCAGGTCTCGAGGATCTGATCCTCGATCTTCGCCGGGAGCTGCGCGAAACGAGCGTCCTCGGCGAGTACGGAGCGGCCGCGATCCACGGCGCGTTGCTCGAGCGGCCCGACCTGCGGTGGCCGCTCCCGGCGGTTCGCACGATCGGCCGTGTCCTCGACCGCCGCGGCGCCCTCGATGGCGGCCGTCGGGTCCGACGCCCGGCGCCACCACCCGGGTGGTATCTGCCCGACGTGGCCAGTCGTCGCCGTGAGCTCGACAGCTTCGACATCGTCGAGGGTTTGTATCTGCGCGGGCAGCCCGAGCTCGGAATCCTGACCGCGATCAGCCTCCACGGCGGGCTGCCGGGCGCCTGGCCGGGCTTCGGGATGCGAGTGGGCCAGATTGTTCCGGCGCTGCTCGAGCGCTGGCGCGCGTTCGGCCTGCCGGCCTATGCCCAGTTCGACAACGACACGCGGTTCATCGGCGGGCTGGCCAAACCCGACTCGATCGGACCGGTGATCCGGTTGTGTCTGGCACTCGGCATCGTGCCCGTCTTCGCGCCACCCCACGAGACCGGCTTCCAGGCGTCGATCGAGGCGCTCAACGGCCGCTGGCAGGGGAAGGTCTGGGCCCGCTTCTGGGAACCGACGCTCGGAGCCCTGCAGCGGAGATCGGAGCGGTGGATCGAGGCCGCCCAGCGGCGCTCGGCGGTCCGGATCGAGGCCGCCCCGGCCCGCGAGCCGTTCCCGGCCGGACCGATCGAGCCGTGGCACCCGCCAGGTGGCCAGATCGTCTTCCTCCGGCGGACGACCGAGGCGGGTGGCGTCTCCGTCCTCGGCCATCGCATCGACGTCGACCGTCATTGGCCGCACCGGCTGGTCCGGGCCGAGCTCGATCTCGCCGTCGGCCGGATCGACTTCTTCGCCCTGCGTCGGCGGGATCCCTTCGATCAACCGCTCCTGGCTCAAGCCCCGTACGTCATCCCCGGGCGCTGGTTTCGGTGACCGGGACGTGGTGGCACTGTCAGCGTTTCTTCGTTCAGGTGACCGGGACGTACTGACACTTGGCCACCAGGCCGATGCGAACGCTTGTAGGTCGCGCCCGGAGCCGCGGCCCCGGAGCCGCGGCCCCTTCGAGCCGCCCCGCCTTACCCGGCCGGGGCGACGCCCGAGCCGACGGGCGGAACGGCTGCGTCGAGGAGATCGTCCGTGGTGGCGCTCCCCCAGCGGTCGCTGACCGGCCAGATGAGCCACAGGCCCACGAGCATCGTCCCGAGCAGGGACAGCACGGCGAGCTGGTAGGCGCCATTGCCGATCCGGTCAACGAGCAGGAACACGATGACCGAGTAGAGGATCTGCCCGATGACCTGGGAGGCCTTGCCGACGAGGCCGTAGAGACCGAAGAACTCGCCGATCTGGCGCCGCGGCGACAGCCGCAGCATGAACACCCGGTCGGCGACCTGGACTCCGCTCAGACCCGAGCCCAGGATCCCGCCGGCGACGAGGAACAGCACGACGCCAGGCAGGGTGCCGGGAAGCGACAGCGCGGCGGCCCCCAGCGCGAGACCGACCGCCCATGACGCGAGCACCCAGACGAGCGTCCGTCGAGGCCCGAACCGGTCGACGAGACCGCCCCACACGAACGACGCTCCGATCGCCACGACGGTCAGCCCGAGCGAGATGAGAAGGAACTCGCCGGTGGTGAAGCCCATCCCGCGAACGGCCACCACGCTCATGACGACGATGATCGTATTCACGGCGTCGCTGTAGAAGAATCGGCCGATGAGGAACCGTCGAAGGCCCGGCACCATGCCGCTGTCGGCCAGCGTCCGGCCCAGCTGGCCTATCGCCGCCGGTACGTCCCTCAGCCGGAACTGCTCGCCACCGGTCGGAGTCTCGCGGACCACGAGGAAGATCGGCGTCGCAAAGATTGCGAACAGGACCGCCGATACCAGGAACATTGCCTCGGGCGCCCTGATCCCCGTCGCCAGGAAGAACAGACCCACGAAGATCGTGCCCATGTAGCCGACGGCCACGCCGGTTCCGGAGAGCCTTCCCCGAGCCGCCGGGGTCGAGACCACGGACAGCGTCGCATCGTAGTAGATGAGGGCCGCCTGGTAACCGAAGTTCGCGATGGCGAAGAGCGCCGCCCCGACGAGCGCCGGGCTGGCCCCGATGAGCGCCGTCGGAAGGATCGTGAGGACCGTGAAGAAGAGGAGGAATGGCAGTCGTCGGCCACCACGATCGCTCATCGCGCCCAGGACCGGCGAGATCAGTCCGTTGAGGCCAACGCTCGCGGCGACCGCCAGGCCCTGGACGAGCTGCCCGGTGGCCTGGCCGAAGCGTGTGTCGTCGGTCAGCCACAGGCCGATCGCGACGGAGACCACCGCATAGCTGAAGATCGTGTTGGCGAAGTCGTACAGCGCCCATGCGGCGGGAACGCGCGCTCGACCGCCCGGTGTCATGGCGGCCAGCACGCGCCCGGGGTTCGGCATCGCCATCGATGATAGCCGGGGCGAAGACGCCCCCGGAGCCCCTGCTACGATGCCGAGATGACCGGCCGTATGATCGCGACCGAGCGCCGGACATGGCGCCCACAGGCCTTCGGGGGCAGGCGCCCCCGAGACGTGCGCGACCCGATCATCGAGCCACTCTGGGCGGGCGAGCGGATCCTGCTCGCGATGGACAGCCCGGACGCCGAGCCCGAATTCCACGACGAGGACGGCGAGGCCCTTGAGGGGCCGGCGCTGGAGGCGATCGCCGTCCAGCTCCGCGACGCCATCCGGACCTGGTCCCTGGTCGTGGACGGCTACCTGACCCGCCAGGCGACCATGCCAGAGCAGGGCATGGACCAGGGTATCGCGACGCCGTCGGCCGGCGAGCTGGTGGGCCAGATGATGTTCGGCAGGCGGATGGCCGAGGCCGTCTCCAGGGGTGCAGGCAGGACGGCGGCGAACGACCCCGGCCGGCCGATCTGTTTCGTGGCGGTCGACCTGCTGGCCATCGACGACGACACCCTGCTGGACGTCCCCCTGCTGGAGCGCAAGCGGATCCTCGACAGCGCGTTCGAGGAGCGGGCGCTCCTTCGCCGCACCCCGTTCGTCCGGCCGCCTGCGGACCAGTGGATGGTCGCCTGGCGCGGGATGGGCTTTCGCGAGGTCGCGTACAAGGCCGCCAACAGCCGGTACAGGCCCGGAGACCCCAATGACGACTGGGCGGCGGTGGCAATTCCCCGCGACTGAGCCGAGTCCAGCGACGGCGTCGACTCGCCGGTGGTAGGGTGAACGCGATGCCCGCGACCGCACTCCCGCCGGCTATCCGCGACGAGATCGCTCGCCTCGGTCGCGCCGACATCATGGTCGGCATTCCGAGCTTCAAGAACGCGGCCACGATCGGATACGTCGTGCGGGCCGCGCAGGCCGGCCTCGTCCAGTACTTCCCCGACCTCAAGCCCGTGCTGGTCAATGCGGACGCCGGCTCGCCCGACGGCACCGGCCGCGTCGTCGTCGAGACCGAGCCGCCCGACTACATCGAGCAGATCCTCCTGGTCCGGCCGACCAACAAGCTCGACCGGGTCAGCCTGACCTACCCCGAGATCAATGGCGTCGGCGGCAAGGGCGCGGCTCTTCGGACCATCTTCGAGATCGCCGCGGCCCTGGAGGTGGAGGCGCTCGTCGTCGTCGACAGCGACCTGCGCTCCATCCTGCCGGAATGGGTCGAGCTTCTGGCCGGCCCGATCCTGAAGGGTGGCTACGACTTCGTGGCGCCCCTCTACGCGCGCTACAAGTACGACGGTACGATCACGAACACCGTGACCTATCCCCTGACGAGGGCGCTCTACGGTCACCGCATCCGGCAGCCGATCGGCGGCGACTTCGGGGTCAGCGGAGACCTGGTCCGCCACTACCTCTCGTTGGACAATTGGACCTCCGATATCAGCCGCTTCGGGATCGACATCTGGATGACGACGAGCGCGCTGACCGGCGGCTTCGCCGTCTGCCAGGCCCGCCTCGGGGCGAAGGTCCACGACCCCAAGGATCCCGGGGCGGACCTGGGGCCGATGTTCCGCCAGGTCGTTGGCACGATCCTCCGCCTGGCCGCCGCGCACGACGATGCCTGGCTCCAGATCCGCAGCTCGCACGACGTGCCCGCCTACGGTTTCGAGCGGATCATGGACCCGCCGCCGCTCGAGGTGAACACGCTCCGGCTGCTCACCGAGTTCCATCACGGCTCGCTGACCATGGCCGACACCTGGGCCCAGATGCTTGCCCCGGCCAGCCTCGACATCGTCCTCACCCTGGCGGCAGAGGCGGGCGAGCTGGCCGCAGCCGCCCAGACCCGCCTCGGCATCGCCGGTGGCGGCGAGGGAACCGGCGGCGGAGCGGCTGGTCATTCCACCCTGGAGATGGCAGAGGCCCTGGCGGCGTTCCATTTCCCGGACGACTGGTGGGCGCGCGTGGTGTACGACCTCGTGGTTGCCGCGCGCGAGGCCGACGCGCCGGTTGAGAAGTACGTCGCGGCGCTCGTGCCGATCTACTTCGGGCGGGTGGGCAGCTTCGTCATCGAGAACCGGCACGTGACGACCGACCAGGCCGAGGACCGGGTGGAGCGCCAGGCCCGCGAGTTCGAGCTGCTGAAGCCCTACCTCGTCGAGCGCTGGAACGACCGGCCCAAACGGCCCACCGGAAAGGCCGCGGCGGCGGGCACCGGCGCCGCCCGGGCCGTGACCAGCAGAGTCGGGGGCAACGGGCGACGCGGCGGCTCCCGAAGCCGGTGAGCATCCGATGAGCAGTCGGCCGCCGCTTCCGGCGCGAATCCTCATCCCGGTCGCAAACCCGATGACGGCCGAGGAGCTCGTCCGCATCGGCGCCGGGCTGATGGAGCGCAAGACCGGCGAGCTGACCGCGCTGGGCATCGTGGAAGTGCCCGAGGGGATGCCCCTCTCTGAGGGAGCGACGCGTGCCCGCCACGCCCGCCGGCTGCTGCAGCGCGTCCTCGACTTCGCCCCAGAGGGAACGACGATCCATCCGATCGTGCGGATTGGCCGCCACGCGGCGGAGGGAATCGTGGAGGCGGCCGCCGAGCAGGAAGCCGACCTCATCATCTTCGGCTGGGGCGGCAAGGCTCCCGCGCAGCGTCCCGACGGCCAGGGATCCGTGGTGGGCCGGAACGGCCAGGCCACGGTCTTCTCGCCCACGATCGACGAGGTCGTTCGCGACTCGCCATGTGACATCGCGGTCGTCAAGCAGCGTGGGGCGACCGAGCTGCGGCGGATTCTCGTCCCGATCCGTGGCGGCCCGCACGCCGAGCTCGCCCTGCGATTCGCCGACGCGCTCGCCCGACGGGACGGCGGACAGGTCATCGCGCTCCACCTGGTACCGCCGGGCGTCACGCTGGCCGTTCGGGCCCAGGCGGAACGGGCCCTCGTGGCATTCGTCAAGCAGCACATCGGCGGCCGCGCGGAACCGCGGCTGCGAGAGGCGGTCAACGTCCGCAACACGATCCTGCGCGAGGCCGAGCAGGCCGACCTCGTCGTGATGGGCGCGTCGGCCCTGCCTGGCGCCGAGGCGGACGGTGCGGCCCACCTGTTCGGCGCGCTGCCGGAGGCGATCGCCCTGCGGGCGAAGCCGACGGTCATCGTCGTCAAGACCCGCATGCGGATCTCGCATGGCACGTTCGAGCAGCTGGCCTCGCGCGCCGAGTCGCTGGCGGCAGCCGATCGGGCGGCCGAGGAGGCGCGGTCCGTTCCGGCCCGGTTCGAGCGCTGGTTCGGCGAATCCAACTTCCATCACGCGGAGTTCGCCGACCTGCGCCGCCTCGTCCAGCTCAAGGAGAAGCAGGCGCTCACGATCAGCCTCGTCCTGCCCACCCTCGACGAGGAGGAGACGATCGGGCCGATCGTCCGGCGGGCGATCCGGGAGATGATGGGACGGGTGCCGCTGCTCGACGAGATCGTCGTTGTCGACTCCTCGTCATCTGACCGGACCCGTGAGATCGCGGAGGCGGAGGGTGCCCGGGTCGTCCAGCACCCTGATGTGCTCAGCCGGTACGGCAGCTTCAGGGGCAAGGGCGAAGCACTCTGGAAGTCCCTCCACGAGACGAGCGGCGACATCATCGCCTGGGCCGACACGGACGTCCGCCACTGGCACTCGCGGATGGTCTACGGGACGATCGGCCCGCTGCTGCACGAGCCACGGTTGCAATATGTCAAGGGCTACTACCAGCGACCTATCGTGGAAGGCGGCGTGCTCAAGGAGGGCGGCGGCGGCCGGGTGACCGAGCTCGTGGCCCGACCGCTCATCAACCTCTTCTTCCCCGAGCTGTCGGGGCTCATCCAGCCCCTGTCGGGAGAGTACGCCGGCCGGCGGGCCCTGCTGGAGACGATCCCGTTCTTCACCGGCTATGCCGTCGAGATCGGACACCTCATCGACGTCGCCGAGCGAGTCGGGCTCGAAGGGCTGGGCCAGGTGGACCTGGAGCGGCGCGTCCACCGCAACCAGGAGCTCGAGGGGCTGTCGCGGATGAGCTTCGTCATCCTCCAGGCGTGCATGAAGCGGCTCGAGGAACGGCGCAAGGCGCGCCTCTTCGCCGAGCTGGGATCGACCATGAAGCTGCCGCGCTCGGGCCGCGGCCGCCTCAGCCTGGAGGTGATCGAGCTCGCCGACCAGGAACGCCCGCCGATCATCCGCATCCCGGAGTACCTGGAGCGGCGGCGGAAGTCGGGCATCCTGGCATCGCTCGAGTCGACGCTGCGCTAGGCGGCGCCGGGTTGTCGAGCGAGCGGTCCATCGTCGTCGTCTTTGCGCCGGACTCGTTCAAGGGATCGCTGACATCCGTCCAGGTCGCCCGGGCGCTGGCGACCGGCTGGGCCCGGGGTCGTCCCGCTGATCGGCTCTCGCTGGCTCCCCTGGCCGACGGCGGCGAGGGCACACTGGTGGCGATCGAGGCCGCCGGCGGCTGGGACTGGCGCGAGACGGAGGTGGCCGACCCGCTGGGCCGGCCCGTCCGGGCCCGCTGGCTCCGGTCGAGCGACGGCCTGCGCGCGATCGTCGAGATGGCGGAGGCGTCTGGCCTCTCGCGCGTGGCCCCACTCGACCGCGACCCGCTGCGAGCGTCCACCTTCGGGACCGGCCAGCTGATCCTCGACGCGATCGCGTCGGGCGTCAGGCACATCGTCCTGGGGATCGGCGGAAGCGCGAGCTCGGACGGGGGGCTCGGGCTCATCGGCGCGCTCGGTGGCCTGCCGACTCGCGACCCGCCCGACCCCACGCGGACGCCGGACCGGGTCGATCTGGACGGCCTCGATCCCCTCCTCGCCCAGGTCGAGGTGCGCATCGCCTGCGACGTCACGAACCCCCTGCTCGGCGAGCGCGGCGCCGCCGCAACGTACGGTCCGCAGAAGGGCGCGAGCGCCGGTCAGGTCGAACTGCTCGACCGCCGGCTGGAACGCTGGGCAGACGTCCTTGAGGCGGCCGGCGGCCGGTCCGAGCGAGATACCCCGGGCGCCGGGGCTGCCGGCGGCCTTGGCTTTGGGCTGCTGGCCATCGCCGGCCGCTTCCGATCGCTGGAACTGGTGTCAGGGGTAGAGCTGGTCATGGACGAGACCGACCTCGCGGGCAAGCTGGCCGGCGCCGAACTGGTCGTCACGGGCGAAGGGCGGATCGATGCCCAGACTGCCTTCGGCAAGACCGCGCTTGGTGTCGCCCGCCGCGCTCGAGCGGCAGGCGTGGCCTGTATCGCGGTTGGCGGAAGCGTCGAGCCCGAGGGCGTCGTCGCCCTCGCGGCGGAGGACGTGCTGGTCGTGCCGGTCGTCGAGACGCCCCAGTCCGTGGAGGCTGCGATGGCCGCTGGAACGGCGCCCCTGGAGCGCTGCGCCGAGCGTCTCGCCCGGCTGGTCTCCCTCGGCGGCTCGATCGCCTGACACGGTCCTTTCGCCGAAAGTCACCCGTCAAATCTGGTACTCGGCGGCGGCGATGGGCGCCGGCGCGAGAGTTGCGTGCGCGCACATAGGCCGGTGGCGCCGAACGGGCGATTACGTTCGGCCTACGGACGGTGTCATTCTTTGCCTCGCCGCTGGGTCGCGGCCGGCGTCGTGGCCCAGCACCATCGTCACCGCCAATTCATCGGGTCCCCACTCGGGATCGCCCAACGGTAGGGATCGTCGACGAGCGCCAAACCCGGCGCCGCGGCCCATGGTCCGGGCCGCCTCCATCGACGGAGTTCCCCGCCTGACGCGATCGGGCCTGGCCGGCTTTGCTGCCCAACCGGCCAGGCCCCGTCGTTTTGTGGCCCGTCGCTCGACCCGGCTAAAGTGCGGCCGCCCGGTCTGCCGCACAATGCCGCCATGCCGAACCCCGCCGCCGTCCGCGCAGCCTCCTCGAAGGCGGCGAGGCCGGCGCCGTCCCGTCGGAAGGTGCGCCGGCGTCGGGCGCCCGATCCGGCCAAGGCATGGGCCCGGCGGCTCGAGCGGACCAGGCCCGGCCTCGTGGCGTACGTGCTCGAGGGGCTGGCGACGCTCCACGGCCGGCCCGCCTGGGAGCGCCGGCTGGATCCGACCAGCGAGCTCGTCCTCACGATCCTGACCCAGAACACCGCGGACGTGAACGCCGAGCACGCTTTCGAGAGCCTGCGCGCCGCGTTCCCATCCACTCGGCCGGTGGAGGTCCACGTGCCCGGCGCCGGTTGGGGCGGCCGCGGCCTGACCCCCGGGGCCCCGCCTGACTGGGCCGCTGTGGAGGCGGCTCCGCTGGTGGACGTCATCGAATCGATCCGGATGGGCGGCCTGGCCCCCCAGAAGGCGCCTCGCATCCAGGCGGCCCTGCGCCGGATCCGGGAGGAACGCGGCGATCACTCGCTCGAGTTCCTGGCCGGCCTGCCGGCGCTGGAGGCCCGGGACTGGCTCACCTCGATCGGTGGCATCGGCAAGAAGACGGCCTCGATCATCCTGCTGTTCTGTTTCGGAATGCCGCTCATGCCCGTCGATCGCCACGTCGAGCGGGTCTCCAAGCGGATCGGCCTGCTCCCGGCCAAGGCCACGGCCGACCAGGCGCACGACTATTACCTGGCCCTCCTTCAGCCGAACCAGGTGCTGGAGGCGCACGTCAACCTCATCCGCCACGGCCGTCTGGTCTGCCACGCCCGCAATCCCGAGCACGACCGCTGCCCGGTCCGCGACCGCTGCCGTTTCGTCGACCCAAAGGCGCCGTAGCCGCGCCGGACCTCGACCGGGAAATGGAACGGCCCCCCATTTGACCGGAGGGCCGTTCGCTACTGGGCCGCTCTGCGAGAGCCGGCCAGTGGTTACTTCAATCCGAAGTGGAAATCGATGGTCGTTCCGTCGTTCAAGGTGATCTGGTAGTAGTACGTCTTGTTCTTGCTCAGGCTCTTCGTGGAGATGTTGAAGATCCACTGTTGATCGCTCGAGCTCCACCGGAAGGCTGAGTCGGGCGTCGTGCTGTCCACGGCCTCATCCACAAAGGTGATGGTCCCGTTGGTGACTTGGACGAGCCTGAAGCTCACGACCAGGCCGGCCGTGCCAATGGAGTTCCCGAGAGCATCGCACACGCGGAACTTGGCCGGCACCGTGCTGCCCTGTCGGAAGACGCTGCTTCCGTCTTCATTGATCGGCTGCAGGATCGTATGCCCCGCCGATCCAAGGCACGCAGCCGTGCTGTAGACGACCTGGAGGTTGCCGTTCGCGTACGTGATGGCGTAGTTGCTGGCTAGGCCGGAGCCGAACACGGCCGCGCTTGGCACGATCGGGTAGCTGCCCACGGCCGCGCCGGCCGCCGCGCCGAGCGAGGTCAGCGTGACGCTGCTGATCGCGTCGGTTCCGACGAGAGTGCCGACGCTAACCGTGAACTCGGTGCCGCTGAAGGTGAACGTGTTGCCCAACGTCTTGGTCTGGTCGTTGGCTTTGATCGTGACCGTCTTGGGGGTGATCGCGAAGGTCACCGGAGTGGCGGCCAGGACGAGGGTGTAGTTGCCGCCCGCGCTGAGCGTGCCGAGGTCGATCGCGTAGGCCCCGACGTTCTCACCGATGGCCCGGCTGAGGGCGCCCGTGAAGACGCTGTCGGTGTCGCTGCCGCCGAGGGCGGAGTGGGTGAAGGTCAGGGTCGGGTCGGCCGCGCCGTAGACCTTCGACTGGCCGCTGTCGGGGGTGATCGTGACCGTCTTGGGGGTGACGGTCAGAGTTGCCGCGCTCGAGGTGGCAGAACCGCAGGAGTTGGTGAAAACTGCGCGGTATGAATTGCCGCTAAGAGACACCGCCGGCTTGATGAGGGTCAGAGTCGCGGTCGTTACACCGGTGCTCGTGAAGCCCGAGCCCGAATCTACCTGCCATAGCACGGAGGGTGCCGGAGATCCTGAAGCGGCAACCGTGAACGTCGCGTCGGCGCCATAGGTGATCGACTGACCGGTCGGCTGGATCGTGATCGACGGGGCCGAGCAGGCATTGACGACGAGGGTTAAGGCGCTGTTGCTGTTGCTTGTACCGGTACTTCCCCCGGTTCCGTTGTAGCAGGCGCGAATGAAGTGGCTTCCTGCTGTGAGAGAAGACGTCGTGAAGGTGACTTGGCCGCTCGCGTTTGGCGTCTGGGCGGACTGATGGAGGATGAAACCACCGCCTCCGCAATTCGCATTGCCGTCCTCACCAAAGACGACAGTTCCTTCTGTAACAGGATCGCCGCTGGTGTGCCCGGCGCCTGACTGAGCGTAGGTGACGGTCGCCGTGAACGTCACGGACTGGCCGACAACAGAAGGACTGACGCTATCGATGAGATAGAGACTTGTCGCAATGGCATCGGTAAAAGTCGCAACAGCCGAACCCGACACGCTGCCCGTGGCGACGACGGAATAGGTCGCCACGAACCAATTGGGCAGGCTGAACTGGTCGGCGATGCCGCCGCCGGCATCCGCAACCACATCGACGTTGCGGCTCCAGGTGCTGCCCACGCTGTCATTGACGTAGATGTGCACCGTCTCGCCGGCGTACCAATTCGAGCCGGCCAACGTGACCAGCTCGCCGGGGGCGTAGTCCGCCTTGTCGCTCGAGATTGTTGGAGCTGCCGCGGGCGCCACAGTGGGTGCCGTGGTCGGCGCCGAGGTGGCCTCCGGTGCCGGCGTGGGACTCGAGTCCGGCGTCGGCACCGGAGATGGATCGAGCGTCGACTCCGGCGTTGCCGACGGGCTCGCCTCGGCCGACGTCGCCGGGGCGCTCGGGTCCGGCGACGGGTCGGCCGCGGCGATCGGGATCGGCGCGAAGAGCGACGCGAGGAGCAGGAAGACTTGAATCGCGGCGAGCACGCGCAACGCCCGCTTCGCACGAGGAGCAGTGGGACCGGGCACCGGAACCTCCCAGGTGTGCCAGGTCGCTTCCGGCGGCAGGGGACACGAACTTCCCGAGGCCAAAGCGGCGTCGGGACGATCGGCTGGGCTTCGAGTCGAGGAGACGGAAAAAATGAGACTGGGGATGAGTGCTGTGCGGCTCGACCCGGGTGCCCGTGGCCTCCGGAAGAGACCGAGGCTATTCGATCTGGACCCAATCGGGGGATCGGGTACCACAAAGGTACTACGTCATGTCCGCCATGGGTACCCCAACATTTCGTGCCGAACCGCTCCGGACCGCCACCCGCTGCTGTTTCCGTTGCCGTATAGCACCGAGCGAGCGTGGCCAGTCTCTCTGCCGACCGTACTAATGACGGTCGCGCCCAAGGGATCTCGTCAGGTGCCAAGCCTTCGTATGCCCGCCGGGGCATCGATTCGGGATGAGATCGAGGCGTCCTCCTGTCAACGCCGGCCGAAATCTGGACAGGAAACGCCGGCTGAAAACTGGACACCCTCAGCGCTCCTTCTCGCCGGTGAGCACCTCCTGTCGCTTGCCCCGTAGCCGGAAGCTCTCGCCCTTGAGGACGACGACCTCGGCATGGTGGACGAGGCGGTCGACCATCGCCGCCACGGCCACGGGATCACCAAAGATCTCGGCCCATGCCGAGAACGTCTTGTTCGAGCTGACGATCAGCGAGCGCCGCTCGTACCTCGAGCTGATGAGGGCGAAGAAGAGGGCCGCGGCCTCGGGGTCGAACGGGATGTAGCCGACCTCGTCGACGATCAGCAGCGGGATCCGGCCGAGCCGCTCGAGCTCGTCGTCGAGCCTCCCCGCCCGCTTGGCCGTTCCGAGCCGGTTGACCCACTGGTGGGCGGTCGCGAAGGCAACCCGCTGGCCGCGCCGCGCGGCCTGGACGCCGAGGGCGATCGACAGGTGCGTCTTGCCCGTGCCCGGCGGGCCGAGGAACACGACGTTCTTGGCCTCGGCCAGGAAGTCGAGCTGGGCGAGGTGGGCGATGAGCGTCCGGTCGAGCGAGCTTGCGATCGTGAAGTCGAAGTCGTCGAGGGTCTTGGTCGCCGGGAAGCGGGCGGCCTTCACCCGGGCCGCCCCGCCGTGGCTGTCCCGGGAGTTGACCTCCTCGGTCAGGACTGCGGCGAGGTACGTCTCGAAGTCCCAGCCCTCGTCGCGAGCCCGCTCGGCGAGCCGTCCGGAGACCGCCTTGATCCTGGGCGCCTTGAGGGCGGCCGACAGGAAGGCGAGCTCGGCTGCCGTGGCGCTCACGAGCTCGCTCCGACGAGCGCGTCGTACCGAGCGAGGTCGACCTCGGGCAGCTCCACGTCGCCGGCGGTCAGACGATCGCGCGCCTCGCGGGCGAGGCGGATCGCCCGGCCATGGGCGGGGGCGAGGACGACGTCGGCCGGGACGAAGCTCCGCCGGTGCGTGGCGATCGGCGATCCCTCGCTGGCCAGGCGGACCATCGATGGACTGACCCGGACCCCGATCCGTCGCCCGACGAACGCCGGCGGGACGGAGTAGTCGACGTCGAGCACCCGGACGAAGGCGTCCCTGCCGGCCCGGGCCTCGAGCCGGAGGTCGGTGTCGGGGAGCGGGTCGGGCAGCGGGTGGAGCGACCGCCGCTCGACGGCCCAGCGGGCTGCCACGGATGCTCCCGTCCGGCGGAGAACCCGGCGGGCGGCGACCTCGGTCGCCCACGCGTCGTGCTGCGCCTGGAGGTCGGCCAAGTCGGCGAACGTGCGGAGCGGGACGAAGCTCGTCTCGAGGTACTCGATCGTCCGCTCGACGTGGCCCTTGGACGTCGGCCGCCGCGGTCGGAGGACGACCGGCTGGAGGCGGAGCTCACCGAACAGAGCGGCGACCTCGGGGTGGAGCCGCGCCCGACCACGCTCGCGCCTCGCGACGATGGACGCGTCGTTGTCGCAGACCCCCTTCTCGGCCACCCCGCCGAGGCGGGCCAGACAGCCGGGCAGGGCCGCCAGGAAGTCGGCCATCGTCAGCCCGAGGGTGAACACGACGGCGTGGGCTCCCGAGTGGGGCAGGCTCGCGACGAGCCCGAACGCCTGGCGCGTCTGGCCCTTGCCGACCGCGACCCCGATCCCGGTGTGCCACCAGTCGAGCTGAACGATCTCGCCCGGCAGGTACGACGTCCGCTGGAATGCCCGCGCGGCGAGGAACCCCGGCCGGACGGCCGCGAGGTGATCCTTGAGGATCGTGATCCCGCCCCGGTATCCGGACCGCTGGAGCCGCTCGCGGATGACGGTCGCGGCCGCGGTCGGATCGGCCGCCAGCAGCGCCGCGATCTCGTCGCGGTACGGGTCGAGCTGCGAGCCCGCCCTCGTTCGCGCGTACCGCGGCGGCCCGCTCAGAGCCAGCAGCCGGATGACGGTCGTACGGCTCATCCCCAGCCGCCGGGCGATCGCCTTCCTCGTCAGGCCCTCGCGATGGAACAGTCGCTGGACCTCGGCCCAGTCCTCCACTCGATACACTCCTCTCTCCCTCGGTACCGGGCGTTGCCTTGCCTGGCCCGAGGGTGCCATCCGAACCTGAACTGATGTCGAGGGGTGTTCAGGTTTCGACCGGCGCGGAGTGTTCAGTTTTCAACTGGCGTCGACAGTAGGTTTGGGTCGGAGGCATCCGGTCGCCAAACGGTCATCAGGCTCGAGCGCCAGAAGCCGCACGATCAGGCGACGAAATCCCGACGGCCGTCCTTCAGACCGACCCTGAACTGAAAAGGCACCGATTTCACGCTTGTAAGCCGATTCGGACTCCTCCGTCGACAGGTGGCGTGGCTCCGTTGTTTCGGCTCGACAGTAGAACCCAGCCGTGGTCCACGGCCTCCTCCCGCCCTGGAGCCGATCCGCCGGTGAGGCGACTCGATGGCGGGCGACGAGGTCGACGTCGGCGAGGGCGACGTAGCGCTTCACCATGTCGAGCGTCGTGTTGCCAAGGATCCGCTGGATCGGTGTTAACATCCGGCGACAGCAACGGGGTCGGCACAATGGCCAACAACCCCTGGGTCGCGATCGATCCGACAACGTCTCCATCGCTGCGGGCAAACGAGCTTCGCCAGATCGGGCATGACTATCTGGGTGCCGGTCGCGCCGCTCGGGTGTGGCAGTCGATCGCCGAGTCCTGGCGTCTCTCCAAGGTCGCCGGCATCGACCTCTCCAGTTCGCAGGCGGGACAGCCGGGCCTGACCCTCGCAAATCAGTCGGTGCACGCGGGGCTCGTTCGCCGACAGACCGCGATCAACGCCGCCGCACATGCCAGCCTAAGGAC
>WNFV01007546.1_pt1 | contig 14905 bp, 9 predicted proteins | sample 5400101 | NCBI WGS metagenome assembly WNFV01 (sample SAMN13153361, study PRJNA577476) | soil metagenome | isolation source: 115 cm soil or saprolite under grassland replicate 1 | place: USA:California | collected 2016-06-15 | reverse complement strand
TATCCGAAAGAGAACGGAAAATCCGACATCGCCGTCGCGGGGCTGCGCGACATCATGTCGCCGCAGTCACGCACGCTGGTGCTTGCGGTATTTGGTGCAGCGTTCTGTCTCATGCTGATTGCGAGCACCAACCTTGCGAACCTGCTGTTCGCGCGAGCGATGGCGCGCAGGCAGGAGTTCGCCATACGCGCCGCAATCGGCGCCGGCCGCGGACGGGTCCTGCGGCAGCTGCTCACCGAAAGTCTCGTCGTCGCATCGCTGGGAGGGGCGTTCGGCTTCGCGATCGCGGTTCTCGCAACGCCGCTGCTTGGCCGGTTGGTTCCCGCCGCGCTGCCAGTCGGATCGACACCAGAGCTGGACTGGCGCGTGTTCGTCTTCGCGACCATCCTCACGCTCACAACCAGCGTCGCGTTCAGTGTTGGACCTGCGTTGTACACGTGGCGCAAGGCCGATGTGCGGCTGCTTCGGACACGTGCGGTCAGTGGTCAATCTCAGCGCCTGCGCGCCGCGCTCGTGCTCGCCGAAGTCGTCGGCGCCGTTACGCTCCTCGTCGGCGTCGGGCTGCTGATGAAAGCGCTCTGGCGCGTGCAAGCCGTCAATCCGGGATTCCGCACGGAGGGAGTGCTGGTGCTGCGGACCGGTCTTCCTTCGCCAAAGTACGCGACGCCCGCGACCCGACGAAGTTTTTACACCGCGGTGCTCGGCGAGACGCGCCGCCTTCCAGGAGTGATCGCCGCCGCTTACATCAGCTATCACCCGATGGATTCTTCGAGTGGGAGACTTCCCGTTCTCGCGCCTGGAGCCGCCGACGATCCGTTGTCGGCCCCCGAAGCGATCATCCATTTCGCGACGCCCGGCTTCTTCAACTCGCTCGGCATCCCGCTTCGCGCAGGCCGCGACGTGACCGATCGCGACGATGGCGCGGCGCCCTTCGTTGCCGTCATCAGCGAATCACTCGCCGGGCGTCTGTGGCCGGGCCAGGATGCGATTGGCCGGCAAGTAAAAGTTGGCGGGGTGAATCGCACGGTGGTGGGCGTCGCAGGCAACATCGCTGTGCGAAGCATCGAGGAGCCGAGCGACTCCCAGATTTACTTCGCCGCCGAACAGCTCGGTACGACGTCGATGTACTACGCGCCGAAGGATCTCATGATCCGCGCCACCGGGAATCCGACGGCTCTCGTGCCTGCGCTGAGGAACATCATCCACACAGTCGATCCGCAACTTGCCATTTCCGATGTGCGCTTGCTCGACGATCTCGTCGCCGCCAAGAGCGCGCCACGCCGCGATCAATTGGTGGTGTTGGCGACATTCGCCACTCTCGCCCTCCTGCTGGCCGCCATCGGTATTCACGGGCTGCTGTCGTTCACTGTTTCGGCCCGCACCCAGGAAATCGGCGTTCGCGTCGCGCTTGGCGCCGCTCGACGCGACATCCTCGGCATGTTCCTGCGCCAAGGCCTGGCGCTCGGTACCGTCGGTGTGGCCGTGGCGCTGCCGCTCGCCTACGCCGCGGCCCGCGGCATGGGCGCGCTCCTCTTTCGCGTTGAACCCGGGGACCCTGCGGTGTATGGGTCGGCGGCTGTTTTGGCGTTGGTCATGACTCTCGCCGGCACTCTCCGATCCGTTGTGCGCGCCGCACAGATCGATCCAGCGACGGCCGTTCGAGCGGAATAGATCGGCAATCCGTTCCGCTTCGCCGTTCCACGCTTCGCCTTTCCACTTGACGTTTTCGAGCCGTGCAATTATACGCAGAAGCAACGGCCGTCAGTTTGTGTCGTCCACGCAAGGAGATGTCATGCCGCTCTATGCACGGATCTGGCTGTCAGTGTTTTTTGGACTGCTCGTGAATTTCGCTGTCGCCTCTGCGCAGACCGCGCTCGGCACACTCCGCGGCACAGTGGTCGACGAGCAGGGCGGAGCCCTGCCGGGCGTGACGATCACGATTCGACATCTCGAGACCAACACCGTGGAGTCGGTCGTCACAGCCACCGACGGGAGGTTTTTCGTCCCCAACCTGCGGCCCGGTGCGTATGAGCTGACGTCGGAGCTCGCCAGCTTCGCGACGCAGAAACAGTCGCTCGACCTTCGCGTTGGCCAGGATCTCACCGTCAACTTCTCGATGCGTGTCGGCGGCATCGCCGAGTCGGTCGAAGTGGTCGGCAGGAGTGTCGCCGTCGAGACGCAGAGCACCCTTGCCACCGTGGTCAGCAACAAGCAGATAGACGATTTGCCGACGATCGGACGCAACTTCAGCGCGCTTGCCACACTCGCGCCGGGCGCCACGACGTCTACGGCGACGGGCACCGGTCAGGGCACCGGAGTGTCGATATCGGGACAGCGTCCGTTTACCAACGGCATCGTCGTCGACGGCGCCTCGAATCAGATGCAGTTCTACGGCCGGCAGTCGAACGATTTCCCTCAGGATTGGATCCAGGAATTTCAAGTGCTCACCAACGCCTTCACTGCGGAATTCGGTCAGGCTGCCGGCGGCATGCTGAATGTCATCACGCGCAGCGGCGCGAATGCGGCCACAGGGCGTGCGTATGGATTTTTCAGGGATGCGAAATTCGACAGCCCGCCATTCGCCGGCCGCTACGACACGAGCAACAACCCGGTGTTTCTCGACGAGACGCCTCCCTTTGACCAACAGCGGTTCGGCGGTTTTCTGGGCGGCGCGCTGCGCAGAGATCGATTGTTCTACTTCGGCGGGATCGAGCGGTTGCGGCTCAATTCGTCCGAGGTTCTCGGCATCTCGAATTACTGGCGGCAGTTCGTGACCGACACGATCATCCCGACGGGACAGCGCAGCACGGTCGGTCTGATCAAGATCGACGCGAACGCGAGCTCGAACAACCGCGGCTACTTTCGTTACACCAACACCCATCGCCGCGATCTCAATGTGCCCGGAACATCACCTGGGTCGCTTGGCCCGCTCAACACGCTCGAGAGCCGGCAAACCTTCGGTGGACCGCTGTGGAACGTTCTCGGCAACTGGACGACGACGTTGAGCAATCGCGCTTTCAATGAAGCGCGTGTGACCTACGGAGTGAACAAGCCGTGGATTCTCAGCAATCTGGCAGGCGAGACCGGTGGCTCGGGTCTGTTGAAAGCGGCCGGATACAGTCCGGCCGCCGGCAATACGACGGGACGCTTTGCTTCAATCAGTTATCCGGGCGCCACCTTTGGCGCCACGTCGTTCACCGGACTGGAGGGGGAAGGCAATCTGTTTCTCGTCGACAACTTCTCGATGATTGTCGGCGGTCACCAATTCAAGCTCGGGGCGCAGCTCACGCGCACCAAGATGTACATGGACGTGGAGGCCTCGCACAAAGGGCGCTGGACCTTCACTCAGGATCTGGCGTTCGACATCAACAATCCGGCGAGCTATCCATCGAGCTTCAGCGGCAATATCGGCACGGGCGAGGCCTATCCGGTGGCCTGGAATCCGTCCTTCTATGTGCAGGATACCTGGCAGGTGCGGAGGAATCTCACCCTGAACCTTGGCGCGCGATACGATCTCGACAACTCCACGACGACCGTCAACGATTACGTGGATCCGTACAACGCGCGGATCGTCGCGCGCCTGGGAGGCGATCCACCACTCCAGAAGTCGAAGGGCGACACGAACAACATCGCGCCGCGCCTTGGCGTGGTGTGGTTACCGACCGCCGATCGGAGCACGACGCTGCGGGCCAGCTTCGGCCTCTACTACGATCAGAACCACTGGAACTTCACCGACATCTACCTGAACGAGACGCTGCTTGCCTTGCGGCGCATCAATCTCAACGCGAATACGCAAGCGAACAACCCGTTCTGGACGCCCGCGAACACCGCCATCGGCATCGCCGAGATGCGCGCGTTTCTCGCGCGCAACTTTCCGGCGTATCCGGATCTCAATCGGCTGCCCTTTGCGCAGGAGACGATTCTCGGCGTCGCGCCTGACTACAAGATTCCGTACTCCGCAAATACGGCGGTCGGCATCACGCGTGACTTCGGATCCGCCGTGAGCGTCCGGGCCGACTACGTGCATACACGCACACACGATCCAAGCATCGGGCCGGACACCAACTGGATTCAAAACGCTGACGGCACGTTCTCGCGCCGGGATCGGCGCTACGGCAACATCACGCTGGTGACAAACGGCGGGTTCATCAAGTACGACGGGCTCGTCGCGCGCGCCGAACTCCGCGCCTCGGCCACCGCGCGGGCGGGACTTTCCTACACGCTGTCGAAGACCACCTCAAACATGTCCACAGGCCTCAGCACCGGCGGCGTCACCAACCCGTTCAATCTCGACGAGGACCTTGGTCCTGACGACAACGATCGGCGCCACAACGTCGTGCTCGACGCGTCGTACCTCGTGCCGCGTATCGCGACCCAGGTGGCGGGTATCGTGAGTTATCGCAGCGCGCTCCCCTACAGCGTGAGCACGAGCTTTCAGCTCGACGCCGATCCGTTTTCCGATCGGCCCGAGCCACGCAACTCCCGCCGTGGGGACAAGGAATCGAACGTCGACCTGCGCGTGAGCAAGATTCTTCGATTCGGCGGACACTACAACGCGACGGCGTTTTGGGAGATGTTCAACGTATTCAATGTGGACAACTGGCTGCGCTACCAGGGAAGCCTGCAATCCTCTGCGTTTGGGTTGCCGCTGACCGAAGCGCCGAAACGGCGCCAGCAGCTCGGATTTCGCTTCGAGTTCTGAAGCTGTCAGCGAGGTCGATACCGCTGCGGGACCTGGTCGGGACCAGGCGCCTGCAGGAGCTCTCCGTTCGTCATCACGTCCATTCCGTGAAGACCGACCGCGTCGACGTAACCGAGCAGCTTGCCGGTGGTTCGATCGACTTTGATCAACCACCCAGGCACGCTGTTCGGGCCGCGAGGAATGCTCGACAGCCACATCGCATCGCCGGTCAGCTTCAGTCCAAAGGTCTTTCCGTACTGTGACCACTCCCCCAGAAACTTTCCGTCGCGGTCGAATCGCTGGATGCGGCCGTTCTCGCGATCGGCCACATAGATGACCCCCTTCTCATCCACCTGGATCGAGTGCGGCAGACGGAACTGACGCGGGCCGGTGCCGGCGCTTCCCCACTCGCGAAGTTTCTTGCCGTCGGGTAAGTACTCGAGAATGCGCGCATTGCGGTAACCGTCCGCGATCAAGAGATTGCCGTTGGGCGCGAACGCGATGTCGGTGACGCTGCAGAAAGCTCCGCACGGCGCCGGCTGGCCACCGACTTCGATCTGCATCAACGTTTTTCCTTCGGGCGAAAACTTGTAGACCATCGAGCTTGCGGCGTCGGTGGTCCACACGTTCCCCTGCGGATCGATGCGAATGGCATGTGGCATCGTGTACAGACCCCTGCCCCATGAGCGCACGACGTTCCCATTGCGATCGACGACAACCACCGGGTCTGCCTTGTCGCCGCGCTGCAGCAGGTAGATGAGGCCATTTCGATCCGATGCCACCCACGACACCATTCCAAGCGCCCACCCATCCTGCTTCGGAGGGTGTGTGACGATTGGCGCCGGGTCGAGCGGCAATTTCGGCGCGCTTTGCAGGAGGGCACGCAGGTTGACGTTCTGCGCCTCCATTTTGGCGCGCTCATCGGGCGGCATGCTGCCGGGATTCTGAAATGACAGCGGCACGAACAAAAGGTAAGTCAATAGACGCTGAAACATCGACCGGCAAGCTATCATCCTCTTTCGTTCGATGACAAGGGTCTTGACGGACTCATTGTCCATCTGCGTGATACGCTTCCCTCCGCCCCAGCGGGAGGAACGACATGCGTAAGGTTCTCGCGTTGCTCGTGCATGGTGTCCTCGTCTCGACCCTCCTCTTCGCGCAGACATCCGAACGGCTGAAGCTCGTTGAACGTTACGAGAGAGATCTGAAAAGCCGCGACGCTGCCAAGCGGGCCGACGCGGCCCGTGGTCTGGGCGATCTCGAGATGACGGAAGCCATCGACGCGTTGGTCGTCGCGTTGAGCGACACGAACGCCGTCGTGCGGCAGGCCGCGGCGAGCGGGCTCTGGAATTCCAGCGGCGTCGCAAAGCGCGCCGTCGCGCCCCTGCGCCGAGCGCTCGGCGACAGCGATCCGGCAGTCGTCGTACGCGCGGCCGGAGCGCTGATCGCAATGGACGAAGACCCCTCTTCCATGGCCGACCCGTTGCGGGGGGTGCTGCAGCGCGGCAACGAAGTGGATCGGTTTCTCGCCGCGCGCGCGCTGATCGGCATCGAAGCGGCCGACCGCCTCGCGCCGCCCATTCTCGACTATCTCCGGCGCAACGTCCCCGATCCCAAGGCTCCTGGCGACTGGTCGGCGAGGCGCGACAACTTCGAGGCAGGCACGAAGGCGCTCCGGCGTCTTTCGGCGACGAACGATCGCGCGTCGATTCCTCTCCTCTCGGCGCGGCTGCAGGATCATCCGCTCATCATCGAATCCGTTCTCCTGGCGCTCGGCGACTTCACGCCGCGACCCGACAGATGGGTCGAGACACTTCTTGCTTCGCTCACCTCTCCGGCTCCTGACGTCCGCCAAACGGCAGCCGCGCTCCTCGGCAAGCAGACCGTAGAGGCCGACGTCAAGCTGTGGGCGATTCCGGTGTCGCGACTCGTGAGCGACCCGGATAAAGGCGTCCGCGACGACGCGATACGGGCGTTGAAGGGCGCCCGCGGACTCGCGATCGGCGCGATGGGCGCGTTGACACAAGCTGTGAGGACAGAACCCGATGGCGATGTGCGCGCGTTGGCCGCCGAAGCGATCGGCGAGATTGCCGACGCGTCATTCGCAACCGACGCCGCTGTGAAGACCGCTGCCGCCAGGGATGCGCTTCCTGCCCTGGTGTCCGTGCTTGACCGCGATCCAAATCGTGAAGTGCGAGCGAAAGCACTCCGAAGCATTGACAAGCTGCAGATCGACACGACCGCGGCGGCAGCAATTCTCGCGCGGGCTGCCGTCCAGCAAACCGATCGCAACCTGCGGCTCGACGCGCTGCAGCTTCTGCGTAATCGCGGGAAAGAGGCAGCGCCGGCGCGGGCCGCGATCACGCCGCTCAAAAACGACAACGACGAGTTGATTCGCCGGCTCACCGACGCGGCGCTCGAAGCGATGACGTCGTCCAGCTACGGTTCCCGCACTGTGTCGACGGTCGCTGTCGATCCCGGCGCCCGCGACAAGGCGCTGGCGTTTCTGCGCGAGCGCAAACATACGTTCACTGAGGAGGCGTATTACTCCGCGCTCGACGAGGTGGAGCTCGACGTCGTTGAGGCATTCCTCGACGCGGGAATGTCTCCCAATCAGAAGTTCTCGCGCGCCTACGGAAATCCGGCGCTGCGTGTCCTTCTCGAGGCGGATGAAGCCTGTGGCGCAAAAGCCCGGCCGACCCCAAGCGACGCGAAAGCCATTCTGCGGTTGCTGCTCGCGCGGGGAGGCAATCCCAACATCAGCGACGATCGCGGCAACACCCCGCTGATGGAGGCGGTGGCAGCCTGTGATGTCGACGTGACCAGGATCCTGCTCGGCGCCAAAGCCGACATGAATGCGAAGAACATCACGGGCTTGACCGCGTTCGAGTTCGGGCTCTTCGACAGCACAGACGGCGCAGCGGCGCTTGCCGCAGCGGGATTCAGGCTCAGCGCGGAAAAAGTGAAGATGTACCAAGAAGCATATGCAAAGGATTCAAAACGCCTGGAGCTGATTCGGAAGGCGACAGGGAAATGAGCTCCTTCACGAAGACACTCGTTGTCGTTTCGCTGCTCGGAGCCTCGCCATCGTTCGGGGCGACATGGAAATCCGAGGGCCCTTACTTCGGTAACGTCACATCGATCGTGGTCGATCCCGCAAGTCCCGATCACCTGTGGGTCTCGACGCACGGCGGCGGAGTGTGGCGGAGCGTCGACGGTGGGAAAACGTGGCAGCTCTCGGGAAAAGAGCTGAGCGACCGCGTGGTGACCTACGTCACGCTTCAGCCGAAGAGCAACATGCTTTGGGCCGGCGTCGAGAACGGCACGCTGGCGCGATCGAAAGACGGCGGCCAGACCTGGGAATGGCTGCGCCACGATCTTGCCATTTCGCCCCATCCGCCGGCGTTCGACCAGGCCGGCGCGATCTGGATCGCGGACGTGAACCTTCACAAACGCTCGACTGATGCCGGAGCAAAGTGGACCGACTTCCGCGTCACTGGTGGCGACGTTCGCGTATTCGCCTTTCATCCAGGCAATCCGAAGATCATCTGGGCCGGCGGCGTCAACGGACGGTCGGGGCTGTGGAAATCGAGTGACGCCGGCGCCTCGTGGAAGCAACTTGGCCTCGGCTTGCCGGAAATGAACTCGGTGCAGAAGCTCATCGTGGATCCTTCGCAAGCAGACACGCTCTACATGGCCGTCCGTCGCGGCGGCTTCAAGAGCATCGACGGCGGCGAGAACTGGACGGCCATCGGCGGCATGATTCAGGACGCTGAGATCGAGAGCCTGACACTACATCCCTCATCACCGCGCACGCTCTTCGCGGGGACCTCCAAAGGCTTCTTCAAGAGCAGCGACGGCGGACAGACGTGGAACACGATCGGCGGTGGTCTGCCCCGCTACATCATCACAACCCTGGCGATTCATCCAGCATCTGCCGACGTGATGTGGGCCGGCACATCGGGCGCCGGCATTTACAAGACCACCGACGGCGGCAGGACGTGGACGGAGACGAATCGCGGATTTGCCGCGTCGTGGATTCAAAAAGTATGGGGCGACGCGGCGGGTACGATCATCGCGCAGACGACTCGCGGCCTCTTTCGCACCGACGGCAAGAGCGGATGGACCGAAGTGCTGCAGCCGTTCTCGGACGATGAGGCGCGGGCAGATATCATCATTTTCGATGCGAAAGCTCCGAGGATGGTCCACGCAGGATGGGCTTCGAGTTACTACCGATCGACGGATGCCGGCATCACGTGGACTGAGATCGACAAACCATTTCAGGATCCGTCACCGAGCTTCAGCAGCCTCGCAATCGATCCGAAGAACCCGAAGGTGCTGTACTCCGCGGATCGAAACGCCAGCAGCGGCGATCCTCTCATTTTCAAGAGCACCGACGGTGGTGTGAGATGGAAGCCCGCCAATCGAGGTGTGACCGGGACTGGCATTCTCGCGCTCATCGCTGATTCCGCTGGCACGCTCTTCGCGCTCGGAACGGAGGGCGGTTTTTGGCGTTCGGCGGATGGTGCGACCACCTGGACGGCGGCCGGCAGTGGGTTGCCGTCGAAGAATCTGAAAGGGCTGGCGCTCGACTCGACGAACGCCGCGCGCATGTACGTTGCCGGTGAAGATGCCTTCTACCGATCGGAGGATGGTGGTTCGACGTTTACTTCCCAGAAGCTCGAGCCCGAAGCCGTGATCGTGGATGCGAAGGGCAGTGTCTACGTCGGCACTTTCGAAGGCGTCTCCCGATCGAGCGATGGCGGCAGGACCTGGACGCCTTTCAACGACGGATTGACGAACGTCGACGTTCGCGCACTTCACATCGCCGGCTCGCGGCTGTATGCAGGGACGGCCGGCGGCGGCGTGTTCTGGATTGATCTCGACTGAGCAGGGAGCAGCTTCAATGAAACACCTTCGAATGTCACGTCCAGCGGTGATGCGTCTGCTCGTTGTCTTCACGCTCGTCTGCCTCGCGCCGCTCAAAGGGCAGATTGCAACCAACGAAGTCTTTCCCGCGAAGAGCTGGGAGTACGTGGCGAAAGGCGATCTTGCCGCGTACGGCTGGTCCGCCGAAGCGCTTCAAAAGACGACGAACTACATCCGCGACGAGTCGAAGACCACGGGCCTCGTGGTGGTCGATCGTGGACGCGTCGTCTACCAGTACGGCGACATCGAAGAGCTTTCGTATCTGGCGTCAGTGCGAAAGAGCATCCTGTCGATGTTGTACGGCTACTGGGTGGAAAACGGAACGATCAAGCTCGACGCGACGCTCGAGGCGCTGAACATCGACGATATCGGCGGTCTCTTCCCGATTGAAAAGAAGGCGACCATCCGCAACGTCATCACCGCGCGATCGGGTGTGTATCATCCCGCTTCGTACTCGGGCGACGATCTTGCCGAAGCGCCGCCACGCGGTTCGCAAAAGCCCGGAACCTACATGCTCTACAGCAACTGGGATTTCAATGTAGCGGGCGCAATTTTCGAGCAGCTGACGCGACGCGATATCTACGACGAGCTCCAGGCGCAGCTCGCCATCCCGCTGCAGTTCGAGGACTGGAACCGAAGCGCGCAGCACAAAGAAGGAAACCTGACGATCTCCAAGTACCCCGCGTACCCCATTTGGCTTTCCACGCGCGATATGGCAAGGGTCGGCTACCTGATGCTGCACGAAGGCAATTGGAACGGCCGGCAAGTGATGTCCCGGGACTGGGCACGCAACATCGTCCGCGTCGTCACACCGGTTCAGGAAATGAATCCCGTGCGCCGCCGCGACGGATATTTCGGGTACGGTCACATGTGGTGGGTCTGGGATGGTCCGAAGGCGGTTGGCCCGTTCAAAGGCGCGTACTCGGCGGTGGGCGCTGTGGGTCAATGGATCACGGTGTTCCCCTCATTGCGTCTGGTTGTAGCGCACAAGACGAACAACATCTATGGCCGCAGCACGAGCACGGCGTCCTGGCAGCGAATTCTGGAGCTGTTGTTCGAGGCGAAGGGCGTGAAGATGGCCGAGCCGTATCCGTGGGCATCGAGACCGACGCAGTAGCGGGCGGACGATGTGAGGGCCGTGCCGGCGACGTACTGACGCGAAAGGCGCGACAAACATCTTGCCCCAGTTGCTGGCGGCGGCCGTCACCATCCCCCAGAGGAGAGTGATGGTCGGCCTGCCGCTCGGGCAGCCGCCATCACGTTGACCACTACGCGTGCGCAGCAGGAACTGACCAGCGGGCGCTGGCGCACGCCTGCTGGCTGCTACGATTTCCCCGCTATTTGGGCACGCAGGCGCTCTTCCTGTGCGCGCAGCTCGGGCGTGAACTCCTTGCCGAAGTCCTCGGTCTCGAAGATGGGACGAATTTCAACTTCGGTCCCTCCATCGAAGGGCGCTTTCTTGAGCCACTCGACGGCTTCGTCCACGGATTTCACTTTCCAGATCCAGAAGCCGGCGACGAGCTCCTTCGTCTCGGCGAACGGCCCGTCGATCACGGTCCTCTGTGCGCCTGAGAACTTCACGCGTTTGCCTTTCGAGCTCGGGTGGAGACCCTCTCCCGCCAGCATCACGCCCGCGTTCACCAGTTGCTCATTGAACTTGTTCATATCGGCCAGAATTTTTTCCGTCGGCATCTGACCCGCTTCGGATTCCTTGCTCGCCTTGACGATCACCAGTACTCGCATCGTTTGTCTCCTCTTCGATTTGGTGCAGACTGATTAGCCGCGAAATGAAAGGCGGCGACCAATGCGCCGCCCATTGAAGACTGTTGCTTCCTTGATCACGGCACAGCGATCACGATCTCGTTCGATGACGCGGCGCTCATTCCGCACGCGTTCACTGCGAACACCCGGACGTAGTACGTGCCCGGCGCCGCGGCTGCCGTAATGGCCGTCGCGTTCCCGATGGTGCCGGCAAACACGTCGCTCGCCCCAGGAGCCGAGCCTGCTTGCAGAACGTACGCGGCTGCGGCGGGTGCAGCATTCCAGGAAAGCGTGACCGTGCGGCCTGACCGGGTGAACGACAGACCGGCCGGCGCCGAACGGACAGAGCAGCCGGAGCCACCTCATGCGGCAAGGATTCACAAGAGCTCAGCCCAGGGGCCACACGAGTGATGCAACAACGGCGCCGATTGAAGGACACGAGGAGGATGTCGATTTGATGGTCCTCCGTTCGTCTATATGCAAGAGGGGAGGAGATCGGTGCTGCAAATCACTCCGTCCGAGCGAGCGGCGCTTCAACTGCTGGCGACAGAGACAGCCGCTACCACAATCGCTGAGCGGCTCGGCATCAGCCACTCTGAAATCGAGGCCTATCTGATCGCACTGTTCGGAAGGATGGGCGTCAGGACTCGGGCTGAGGCGATTGCCGCAGCGTTCCGTCGAGGACTCCTGGCGTCTGAGTGAAGTTTTCACGACGATTGCGTTCCATGGGTCAGCAAGACGCTGCTCGCTTACTGAAAACGCATCGGACGAATTTCCACTGAGCCGACCCCGCCGCCGCACGCAGTGGGAAGTTTCTGTGCCCAGTCGATTGCTTCGTCGAGATGTCGGCACTCGAGAATGTAATAGCCGGCAAGCTGCTCGTTCGTCTTGGCAAACGGACCGTCAATCACGAACGATCGGCCGCCGATCACACGGACGGTCGTCGCGGACGTTGTAGGAGCGAGCGGTTCCGCGGCCACCAACACGCCCGCTCCGCGTGCCTGTTCAATCACCACGCGATGCCCTTGCTCGCGCCCGTGATCGAGGTTCGTCGGCGTTAAGTCGTCGCCGGCTCCGGAACGTCCAGCAGCTGCCGGACCTCGATGGTCCCCCATCTTGCGACGGGGATTTTCGCGGCAATGGCAAGTGCCTCCTCGCGGTCTTTCGCCTCGACGACAAAGTAGCCGCCAAGCTGCTCGCGCGTCTCCGCAAACGGTCCGTCAGTTACCAGTGGCTTGCCGTCGCGCACGCGGACGCTTGTCGCCGAGGCCGTTGGACTTAGCTGGGAGCCGTCGACGTACTGGCCGCTCGACAAGAGCTGCTGCCTGAGTTGCCTGAACTCCGCGAGAATTGGCTGCCGCTCGCTATCGCTTCTCTTGTTCCAGGCCTGCTCATCATGGTGAATCAAAAACATGTACTTCATCGGTGCCTCCATTTGTAAGACGCCGGTCAGTCGCCCGGATCGACATGTCGGCGAGAAATATTTACGATTTGGCATGGCGCAGGATGCCACGGCGGCTGTCGAGGCCGTGTATCTCTCGGATTGGGGCCGGCTCGTCGCCACGCTGATTCGCATCGTCGGCGACTTCGATCTCGCGGAAGAGGCGATGCAGGACGCGTTCACCTCCGCTGTCGACCACTGGCGGATATCCGGCGTTCCCGATTCGCCCCGTGCCTGGCTCATTCAGACCGCCCGTCGCAAAGCCATCGATCGGATCCGGCAACGAAAGAGGTTTGAGGCGCACGTGCAGTCCTACGCCGACTCGGGAGCCGGCCGGGCGGTCCCGGAGGAGGATGACCAGACAGCGGAGATCCCGGACGATCGACTGCGGCTGATCTTTACCTGCTGTCACCCGGCGATCGCGCTCGAAGCGCAGGTTGCGCTCACGCTGCGCACGCTGTGCGGCCTCGACACGGACGCGATCGCGCGTGCGTTTCTCGTGCCTCAAAGCACCATGGCGCAGCGGCTGGTGCGGGCCAAGCGGAAGATCCGGGAGGCGCGTATCCCGTACGCCGTCCCCGGCGCGGCGGCCATGCCGGCGCGCCTCGACGCAGTGCTGACGGTGATCTATCTCGTCTTCAACGAAGGGTATGTCACGACGCGAGGCGCGCCGCTGGTGAGAACGGATCTCTGCGCCGAAGCGATCCGTCTGGGACGGCTCGTGAGGGCGTTGATGGCGCCCGAACCGCCCGCAGAAGTCACCGCTCTGGTCGCGCTCATGCTCCTTCACGATGCACGCCGTGATGCCCGCCTCGACGCGGCTGGAGATGTCGTGTTGCTCGAAGATCAAGATCGCCGTTTGTGGGATCACGAGCAGATTGCCGAGGCATTGCCGCTTGTCGACGAAGCGCTCCGCGTTGGGCCCGGCCGGTTCGCGCTGCAGGCAGCCATCGCGGCGTTGCATTGCCGGGCCGCGCGCGCTGACGAGACCGATTGGCCACAGATCGTTCGGCTTTACGATCTCCTGGAGCGCCTCCATCCTTCTCCCATCGTCTCGCTGAACCGCGCCGTGGCCATCGCGATGGTCGACGGCCCCAGCCGCGCACTCGAGTTGATTGAGACGCTCGCGGCGGCTGGCGATCTTGACGGCTATCATCTGCTGCATGCCGCACGCGCCGATCTCTTCCGCCGCCTCGGATTCTTTGCGGAGGCCGCGACGAGCTATGCACGGGCGCTGGCGCTCGTCACCAATGCAAGTGAGCGGCGATTTCTCGAACGCCGCCTGCGTGCGATTCAGGGCGACCAATCGCTCAATTGAAAACGGAGGGCGAGCGTTGGGCGCCCGCCCATGTCGGGCAGCACGGACGCCGTCGTCAAAGCATGCTGGATTGGCTGTGCAGTCCTGATGCACCACTCGGATGCGGCGGGGACTCTTCGACGATCTGCGCACGGCCACTTCCATCAAAGCACCGCACCGTAAACGTGTGCTTGCCCTTCTCGAACGGCCAGTCGTACCTCCAGACAACCCACGTGAGACCAGAGAGTGGTGTTCGCAGCTGCGCCTCCCGCCATTCGCCGCCATCAACCTGCACCTCGACCTTCGAGATGCCGCGAGCTCCCGCGTGTGCGATACCGCCCACGGGCACGAGAGTCTCTCGAGTGGCCTCTCCGATCATCATGTCAACGGCAATCGTGTCGATCACCGAAGTTGCCTTCATCCGCGCTTCTCTGTCCCATCCCCGCGTCACCCAGTAACCATCGTCCGAACGATCCGTCGCCTCGATTGAAACGATCCATTTGGGTTGCTTCATCCCGTAACGATCAGGAATGTAGATCCTTAAAGGAAAACCGTGCGCCGTGAGCAACGGCACGCCGTCCCAAGCGTAGGTGAGCATGACGCGCTCATCCGAATTGATTGCATCCAGCGCGATTGTCTCGAAGAAGCCGTCGGCCGATCTGATCTTCAAGTGCGTGGCGTTGCTCTGTACGTGCAAATCCGGCACGAGACGCTTGAGGCTGACACCCGTCCAAAGGGCGGTGCCGGTCAAGTCTCCGGCGATTGGGTTCGAGATGCATGACAGTGTGACGAACTG
>WNFV01005788.1_pt1 | contig 14906 bp, 13 predicted proteins | sample 5400101 | NCBI WGS metagenome assembly WNFV01 (sample SAMN13153361, study PRJNA577476) | soil metagenome | isolation source: 115 cm soil or saprolite under grassland replicate 1 | place: USA:California | collected 2016-06-15 | reverse complement strand
CGTACACGCTCTCGGGCAGCGACCTCTTCGCGGTCCTCGAGAAGAACCCGAAGGCGATGCGCCAGCTGCTGGCGCGGCTCACACGGATCGTCCGCCGCCTCTCCGGCCAGGTGGGCGACTTCGTCTTCCTCGATCTCGAGAGCCGCGTCGCGAAGTACCTCCTCGACCTCAGCGAGCTCTCGGAGGCGAAGTCCGAGGTCGAGCTGACGCAGGACGACCTCGCCGCGTTCGTCGGCGGCACACGCGCGGCGGTGAACCGCTGCCTCGCCGACCTCGAGAAGGTCGGCGCGATCTCCGTCAGACGTCGTCACATCGAGATCGTCGACGCCGAGAAGCTCCGCTCGCAGGTGCGGTACTAGGAACGCCTGGTCGGCGGCACTAGACTGCCGCTCCCATGCCGGCGATCGCGCGGATCCCGGCCATCGCGGACGTGCTTGGGGATGTCCCGATCTTCGCCGCGCTCACGAGCGAAGAGCGCGAGGAGCTCGCTTCCCACATGCGCGTTCGTCACTTCGCGCGCGATGAGGTCATCTTCCACCGTGACGATCCCGCGGGGCACTTCTTCGCCCTCGTCGCCGGGACCGTGAAGCTCACGGCGCACGACGACGCGGGCCGGGAGGTCGCGATCGCCATCCTTCGCGGCGGCGACGTGTTCGGCGAGCTCGAGCTCTTCGACGCCGACATCCCGCGCTCCGTGACCGTGACGGCCATCACGGAGACGCAAGCCCTCGCGCTCGACCGCCGCGACTTCTTCGACGTGCTCGAGCGGCACCCGCGGGCGATGCGCCTGATGCTCACTTCCCTCGCGCGCACGATCCGCGACACCGCGCGCCGCATCGAGGACCTGGTCTTCCTGGACCTGCCGAGCCGCGTGGCGAAGGCCCTCCTCGACCTGCGAACCACGCACGGAGCGAACGGCGAGATCCACCTCACGCAGGACGACATCGCGGCGTTCGTGGGGGCGACGCGAGCGTCCGTCAACCGCGTCCTGTCCGACCTTGAGGGACAGGGCATCATCGGTATCGGGCGGCGCCAGATCGAGATCAAGGATCTCGCCCGCCTGCAGCGTCAGATCCGCTACTAAAAGCGGAAGAGCGGCCCCGAAGGGCCGCTCTTCACGCACGCGCGGGGCGTCTTGCCGTTAGTAGTCGGTCGGGTGGATGTCGCCACCGGTGTCGAGCCCCGAGTCCTGCGCCGATGACGTCGTGCCGAGGTCGTCCGCGACGACACCCGAGTCCTGGACCGACGTCTCGGCGTCGAGCCTGGCGAGGTGACTGGTCGCGCCGGTCGGCTCGAATGCCGTGTCGGTGCCGCCCGTCAGACCCGCGTCGATGACGTTCCCGTCGCCGCTCGCGTCGGTCGAGTCGAACGCTGCGCTGGTCCCACCAGGGAGGCCGGCGTCGATCGTGTTCAGGTCGCCGCTCGCCGTGGTCGGGTCGAAGGCAGAGACGTTCGGTGACGCCGGGTCACCAACGATGACCCCGGTCCCGCCCGCCGTGTCGGGGTCGAGCATCGCGCCGGAGAACGACGCGCCGCTGTCGCTGCCGAGGACTCCGTGACCCGAGGAGCCGCCGTCGTCGATCAGGGCGCCTCGGCCCGTGAACGTGCCCTCGTCGACGAGGACGCCACTGGATGACGTGGCCGCGTCGCTGACGAGCACGGACGATGTGCCGCCCATGCCACCGATGACGAAGGCCTTGCTCATCCGCTGGTCCACACCGAGCGAGGTGAGCCGCGTCGGGTCGCCGCTCGTGATCGCGCTGCGCTCGTCCTTCGTGAGATCGAAGCCCGCCAGGGCCCCCGCGGGATCCCGCTGCAGCTGGCGGCGGAACGCCGCGTCGCTGACGGCCCTTGAGATCACCTGACCTACGGTCTGCTTGGACACTTGGTCCTCCTTCTCTCCGCCCGCACGCTGGTGCGTTCGTTGCGCCGGTAAGGATCGCAGGATGGACCCATGCGGTAGACACGGGCGAGCACTCAAGCAACGTGTTCTTGAGCACGCTCCCGGCGTCGGCCCGAGCGCGGTCGGCTACTCGAGCTCCGGCATCTCCACGGGGTCGCCCTTCGGGCGGCAAACGCCGCAGTGCAGGGCGTCGTCGACGACGAGCGCCCGCAGCCGCTCGTGTTTCGCACCGCGGAATACGTCGACGATGAACGGGTGCAGCTTCGCGTGCTGCCGGCAGACGCCGCGGCCGCAGAAGCGGCAGGCGCCGAGGGCGGTCCGCTCGCACGTCCAGCAGTCCATACCCCTTATGTTGCCCCGCTCGCGACCGAGGCACCGAGGCCCGGCGCGTTCTCGTAGTGGGCGGTGCGCTCGCGGAAGGTCCCCATCGTCTCGCCCGACGCCTTGACGAGCGTCGCGAAGTCATTCCGCGCGAGGCCCATCACGACGAGGTCCGTCACCGCGCGGACCGACGCGGTCCGAGCGCTGCCGAACAGGAGCGCGAGGTCGCCGAAGTCCTGGTCGGGGCCGAGCGTCCGGATCGGCCGCTCGTCGGGGCCGATCACCTCCGCGGTCCCTTCGCGGATGACGTAATAGCGGTCGCCCGGGTCCCCGGCGCGGAAGACGAACTCGCCCGCGGGGAAGCGCCGGATCACGAGCTTCGCGGCGAGGCGGTCGAGCTCCGTCGGCCCGAGGGCGCGGAAGAACGGGATCTTCGCGAAGCGCGTGCGCTCCTCCTCGGAGGCGCGGATGCGCGCGGCGACCTCGTAGCGGTCGCGGATCCACCGCCCGAAGTGGCCGCGGTCGATCGACCAGAGCACCGTCGTCTCGGTGGCGCGGACGGTCGCGGTCCGCGGCGTCCCATCGAGGAGCGCGAGCTCGCCGAAGCCCTCGCCGGGGATGATCGGATGCATCACGGACCCGTCGCTGTCGAGCACCTCGAGCCGGCCGGACCGCACGATGTAGAACTTGTCCGCGTCCTCGCCCTGCGTCACGACGACGTCGCCGTTCTCCGCGTGCTCCTCGCGGATGTGGTCCGCGAGCGCGGCGAGCGCCTGTGGCGTCAGGTTCGAGAGGAAGCGCACGCGCGCGAGCACGCGGACGCGCTCGGCGAGGACGGCCTGCGCGTCCCGCACGTTCTCGCGGCGCGATGCGCGGAGCGCCGCGCGCGCCCAGCCGACGAAGCGGATCGCGAGCTGCACGAGGATCGGCCCCACGAATACGACGAGCAGCACCGCGAGGATCGCGACGCCGACGATGCCGCTCCCCGACAGCTCCCCGGCGAGCGGCGCGACGCGCGCGCGCCACACGAGCGTCGCGAACGCGAGCGTGCCGAGCGACGCGACGATCGCGAGCGCGCCGTACGTCCCGAGGAGGATCTCGTTCCGCGACCAGCGCTCGCGCCGGCGCAGCTTGCGCATGAGCGCCGTCCGCGCGAAAGCGATCGCCCGCTGTCGCAGGAGCGGCGCGTCGAGGGCGTCGGAAAGGACGTGATAGCCGTCGAGGTCGAGGATCGGCAGCAGGTTCACGACGAGCTGGAAGACGAAGATCGACGACGCGCTGAACGCGAGGCTCGCGACGATGGGGTCCGCGGCAGTCATCGCGATGACGGTCGTGATGAACGCCACGCTCACGCCCGCGATCGGCCCCGCGAGCGCGACGATGACGCGCTGCCGCCGCGGCGCCATGACCATGTCCGTCGCGTCGACGTACGCGCACGGGAACAGGTAGTAGACGGCGAGCCCGAGGAGGCGGACGCGTCGGCCGAAGTGGCGGATCGCGAGCGCATGCCCGAGCTCGTGGATCGAGATCTGGATCACCTGGAGGATCGCGAGCGCGACGACGCCGACCGCGACGCTCCCGCCGACGCGGAAGAGATCGTGGCGCGGCGAGCCGAGCTCGCGCACCCAGAGGACGAGGCCCGCGACCGAGAGGAGGAGGACGACCGCCGCGCCGGCGCGCGTGAACGCGAGCCGTCCGCCGGATCGGTAGAGCAGATCGATGACGGCCTCCGCGTTCTTCCACGTCGCGACGTTCCACATGATCAGGCGCCGCAGCCATAGCGACATGCGGACGAGCGGATCGCGCAGCGCCCGGCGGCGGCGGAGGCCGGCGTACGCGTCCACCGATGCCTCGCCGAAGAATCCGTTCGCGGCGAGGTTCGCCGTGAGCGTGGCGAGGCGGTCGACGGCGAGGAACCCGCGCCGCTGCAGGTGCTCGACGAGGATCTCCGACGTCGAGCGCTTGCCGTCCATGAGCCCGAAGAGCTCGGCGTACGCCGGATCGAGGCGCACGTAGGTCCCGGCTCCCCGGTCGCCATGACGGTTCTTCAGCATCGTGTACGGCGTGCCGTCACGCGTGCGCAGGTCGACGCGCTCGATGTCCGGGACGGGCCTCGGGACGAACGACGAGAAGTCGAGGCGCTCGGCGAGCGCGGTCCAGACCCCTTCCACGGCCACGGGAGGATAGGCTCGCGGTAGGATCGTCGTCTCATTCGGGATAGGGGGAGGTCATGTTCAGATGAGCGGAAAGGCTTTCCGCGGCGTCCTCGTTCTCGCCGCGGGACTCTCGATCGTCGCTACCGCATGCGCTCCGACGTCAACACCGGGAGGGTCACCCGCGGCGACCGCCGCGGGCACCGCTGCCGGGACCGCCGCGGCGACCGCCGCCATCCCGCGTGGCGGCACGTTCATCTTCGCGATGTGGCAGGAGCCGGCCACGCTCGCGGGTCCCTACGTCAACCAGACCATCGCGGGGCTCGTCGCACAGACGGTCGTCGAGGGCCTCGCGACGACCGACAACGACGGCAACTACGTCCCCATGCTCGCGAAGACCGTTCCCACGCTCCAGAACGGCGGCGTGAAGCTGTCCGCCGACGGCAAGAAGATGGACGTCACGTGGGAGCTCAAGCCCGGGATCAAATGGTCCGACGGCCAGCCGCTCACGAGCGCCGACATCAGGTTCACGTGGGAGACCTGGATGAAGGACCCGAAGGTCGTGAACCGCGCCGGCCACAGCGACATCGAGAGCATCGACACGCCGAACGAGCTCACCGCGGTGGTGCACTACAAGGTCGTGTACGCCGCCTACACGCTGAACTTCGGCTGGATCCTGCCGAAGCACGTCCTCCAAGGCGTCGAGGACATCAGCAAGAACGACTTCAACCGGAAGCCGATCGGCACGGGCCCGTTCAAGGTCACTGAGTTCGTCGCGGGCGACCACATCACCGTCGAGCGCAACCCGAACTACCGCGAGGCGGGCAAGCCATACCTGGACAAGATCATCTTCAAGAGCGTCCCCTCACGTGAGGTCGGCATCGCCCAGATCAAGGCTGGCGAGGTGCACGGCCTCTGGAACCTGTTGGAAGCACAGATCCCCGACCTCGAGAAGGAACCGAACGTCAAGCTCATCGTCTGGCCGAGCTCCTCCGTCGAGCGCATAGAGCTGAACCTGGCGCAGAACAAGGATGCGACCGATCCGGCCAGCGTCCATCCGGTGCTCGGCGACATCGCCGTCCGCAAGGCGGTGCTTTGGGCCGCGCCGAAGCAGCAGATCGTGGACAAGCTCCTCGGCGGCAAGCCGAAGGTCGCACAGTCCGGCTACTCGCAAGGGTGGGCGGCCTACAAGGGACAGCAGGACGGTTACGACCCGGCGAAGGCGAACGCCGAGCTCGACAAGGCGGGTTGGGCGAAGGGCGCGGACGGCATCCGCAGCAAGGGTGGCGTCAAAGCCTCGCTCACCTTCCTGACGACGACCGGCGACAAGATCCGAGAGCAGATCCAGCAGGTCCTCGTCGACGAATGGAAGAAGATCGGGATCGAGGTGAAGATCCAGAACCAACCGTCGAGCGTGTTCCTCTCAGGGAACTTCGACAACGATCCGCGCAAGCGCGGCACCTTCGACCTGAACATGTACGCGACGTCGCCCGGGATCGACCCCCATACCCACATCTTCACGCGCTTCCACTCGTCGCAGGTCCCCTCCGCGTCGAACAAGGCGGGCCAGAACTACCTCCGCTTGAAGAGCCCCGAGGTCGACAAGGCGATCGATGAGGGCGGGGCGACGGTCGACCCCGAGAAGCGGAAGGCGGCGTACGCGACGGCGATCAAGGCCATCAACGATTCGTACGCGATCATCTTCTTGTACGAGCGCTCGAACATCGATGCGCACCGACCGAACGTCGGCGGCTGGAAAGGCCACACCTGGGACAACGTGACCTGGAACACCCAGGACTGGTTCCTGAAGCCGTAGCGAGGTTCCCGAGATGGGGCGGTACGTCGTCCGGCGGCTGATCCAGGCGGTACCGCTCCTTCTCGGGATCAGCGCGGTCTCGTTCGCGATCCTCAAGCTGACGCCCGGCGGTCCGCTGGGGGCGTACGAGAACAACCCGTACGTCACGGGCGAGGACCTCGCCCGCCTCGAGCGCGCCTTCGGTCTCGACCAGCCGGTCTACATCCAATACGTCATGTGGCTGACGAAGTTCTTCGTCGGCGACTGGGGCTACTCCTACATCAGCCATCAGCCGGTGCTCACGCTGATCGGTGAGCGCCTGCCGAACACCATCTACCTCATGGGTGTCGTCTACGTGACGGTCCTGCTCATCGCGATCCCCGTCGGGGTGACGACGTCCCTGAAGCAGTACTCTTGGTACGACCACCTCGTCACGGGCTCGACGTTCGCGTTCCTCTCCACGCCGACGTTCTGGCTCGGTCTGCTCCTCATCCTCGTCTTCGGATTGCAGCTCCGACTCTTCCCGCTCGGGGGCATGTACACACAGGGTGCCCCGTTCAGCATCGGCGACCGGCTGCACCATCTCGTCCTGCCCGTCGCGACGCTCTCGCTCGTGCAGATCGGCCATTACTCGCGATACCTGCGCGCCAGCATGCTCGAGACGATGGGGCACGAGTACGTGCGCACCGCCCGGGCGAAAGGGCTGACGGAGCGGACGGTCGTCCTGCGGCATGCGCTGAAGAACGCCGCGATCCCGCTCGTGACCATCGCCGCGCTCGACCTGCCGGAGCTCTTCGTCGGAGCGCTCGTAACGGAGCAGATCTTCGGCTGGCCCGGGATGGGCCGGCTGTTCTGGGACTCCGCGACACGCAGCGACTACCCGGTCCTGATGGGCATCCTCGCCGTCTCCTCGACGCTGATCATCCTGTCGAATCTCCTCGCCGACGTGATATATGCGTATATCGATCCCCGTATCCGGTACAGCTAGTCCCGATGCTGCCGTCCGGCAGCGCGGGCAGTGGCAGATGGCGCTCGAGCGGTTCGCCGCGCACCGTCTTGCGGTCACGAGCGTTCTGATCCTCGGCCTCGTCGCGTTCCTGGCCGTCGCCGCTCCGCTCGTGTCCCCCTATGACCCGGAGAGGATCGACCTGTTCCTCATCCGCGAGGCGCCGTCGATCGACCACCCGTTCGGCACGGATGGCCTCGGCCGAGATCTCGCGACGCGGATCCTTTACGGCGGCCGAGTGTCCCTGGCGGTGGGAGTGCTCGCGATGACGGTCGCGATCTCCCTGGGGACGCTCGTCGGAGTGCTAGCGGGCTATTACGGCCGGCTCACGGACAGCGTGCTGATGCGGCTCGTCGACATGATGTACTCGTTCCCACGCCTGTTCCTGCTCATCCTCTTCGGGGTGATCTTCAAGGGCATGACCGTCGGCGTGATCGTCCTCGTGCTCGGGATCCTCTCGTGGATGACTACGGCCCGGCTCGTCCGAGCGACGTTCATGTCGCTGAAGAACCGCGAGTTCGTCGAGGCGGCGCGAGCGGTCGGCGCGCGCGATGCGCGCATCATCGTGCGCCACATGCTTCCGAACTCGATCGCGCCGATCATCGTCGCGGCGACGCTCGGTGTCGCTCAGGCGATCATCGCCGAGAGCACGCTCTCCTTCCTGGGGCTGGGTATCCAGCCACCGACGCCGTCGTGGGGGAACATGCTCCAGGACGCCCAGGATGAGCTCAACCGCGCGCCCTGGCTGGCGATCTTCCCGGGGCTCGTCATCTTCCTAGCCGTGGTGTCGATCAACTTCATCGGCGACGGGTTGCGCGACGCGCTCGACCCCCGTCATGTGATCAAGAGAGAGCAGCGATAGCGACGCCGGACGCGCTCGACCGGTACATCACCGAGAACCAGCGCCGGTTCACCGACGAGCTGCGCGAGCTGTGCGCGATCCCCTCGGAGGCGACCGACCCCGCTGCGCTCGACCGGGCCGCCGCGTGGTGCATGGAGCGCATGCGGGCCGCCGGGTGCACGACGCGCGAGGTGCGCATCCCGGACGTCCCGGCGCTGGCCGTCGGCGAGGTGGGCACGGGCCCCCGGACCCTCATCGCGGTCCAGCACTACGACGTGCAGCCCGCCGTCCCGCTCGAGCTGTGGACGACGCCGCCGTACGAGCCGAGCGTGCGCGACGGCAGCGTCTACGCGCGCGGCGTCAGTGACAACAAAGGTCACCTCCTCCTGCGCATCCAGGCCGTCGAGGCGCACCGCGCCGTGTTCGGCGAGCTGCCGATCCGGATCCGCTTCCTCATCGAGGGCGAGGAGGAGGGCGGTTCAGTGAACCTGCACCGGCTGCTCGAGAAGGATCCGAATCTGACCGACGGCGATGGCGCGCTGAAAGAGGGCGGCGGCATCGATCCCGACGGACGCCCGAGCGTCTCCTGCGGCAACAAGGGGATCTGTTACGTCCAGCTGTGCGTGCGCACCCTCGCGCGCGACGCGCACTCGGCCGGCGCGACGCATCTGCCGAACGCGGCGTGGCGGCTCCATGCCGCCCTCGCCACGCTCATCGACGCACGCGGCCGCATCCTCATCGACGGCTTCTACGACGACGTCACGCCGGTCCCGCAGTCCGAGCGCGAGCGGCTCGCGGCGCTCCCATGGGAGGCCGACGAGGCGCGCCGCGTGTACAAGATCAAGGCCTTCGCATGGGGACGGAGCGACCGCGAGGCGCACCTCGCGTCGGCCTTCGAGCCGACGGCGAACATCTGCGGGATCATCGCGGGATACATCGGACCGAAGACGAAGACGGTCATCCCGTCCGAAGCCTCGTGCAAGATCGACTTCCGCCTCGTCCCGGAGCAGGACCCCGAGCGGGTCGCGTCGCTGCTGCGCGCGCACCTCGACCGGCACGGGTTCACGGACGTCCAGGTCGACCACGTCGAAGGCGAGCGCGCATACCGCGGGCCGATGGACGATCCCCTCGTGAAGGCGTGCTCATCCGTGCTCGAGGAGGCCTACGGCAAGCCCGCGAAGGTGATCCCGAACAACGCGGGGACATCGCCGATGTGGCTCGTGAGCCACCGCAACCAGCTCGCGAACGCGACGATCGGCATGGGTCACGTCGGCTCGGCGGCACACGCGCCGGACGAGAACGTGATCCTCGCGAACTACTGGCGCACGCTGCGCGCGACGGCGCGCCTCTACTCGGAGTACGCAAAGGCCTGACGACCTCGGCGCGAGGTGATCTCTCCCTGACGCGAGCGGAGGACGCCGCGGCCGCGCGGCTCCTGCGGTTCGGCGATCCGGTCCGCGGACCCGGCTGGAACCCGCGGTCGCCTCCGGACCCGAGGCTGAGCGTCCCGCGCACCCGCGCCTTGCTCGACCTCGCCGGCTCCCCCGACGCCGCGCTCACGTGCGTGCTCATCGCTGGGACGAAGGGCAAGGGATCCACCGCGGCGCTGATCGCGAGCATCCTGTCGGCCGCCGGCATGCGCGCGGGGCTCTTCACCTCGCCGCACCTCCAGAGCTGGCGCGAGCGGATCCGCGTGGACGGCACCGCGATCGGGCCGGCCGCGTTCGCGCGCGCGGTCGATGACGCGACCCGGCTCGTGCCTCGCCTCCGGCGGCGCCGACGCGATCTCGGCGAGCCGAGCGCGTTCCAGCTGCTCACGGTCGCGGCCCTCGGCCACTTCGCCGCCCGACGGTGCCGCGTCGCCGTGCTCGAGGTCGGCCTCGGCGGACGCTACGACGCGACGAACGCCGTGGAGCCGTCGAGCTCGGCCATCCTGCCGATCGGCCTCGATCATCGAGCCGTCCTCGGAAGGACGCTCGGCCTCATCGCGATGGAGAAGGCCGGCGTCATGCGTCGCGGTCGCCCCACGTTCATCGCGCCACAGCGACCCTCCGCCGCGCGCGCCCTCGCGCGCGCATGCGACGGCGCCGGCGCCCGTTGTACGACGGTGCGCCCGGTCTCGCGCACCGTGCGGCTCGGGCTCGCCGGCGACCACCAACGGGTGAACGCGGCGGTCGCGATCGCGGTCGTCCGCGCGCTCGGCGCGTCGGTCGGTCCCATCGGCGAAGCCGCGATCGCGACCGGGCTCCGGAGGGCGGCATGGCCGGGTCGCTTCGAGATGCTGCCCGGCCGTCCGCCGGTCGTGCTCGACGGCGCGCATACCCGCGAGTCCGCTGACGCCCTCGCGCGCACGCTCCGGCAGCGTTCCCCCGGTCGAAGGATCCACCTCGTGTTCGGGTGCACGTCCGATCGCGACCCGCACGCGATCGCGCGACCGCTCCAGAGCGGCGTGCTCGCCTATGCGACCGCGGCGGCAGGTCCCCGGTCGATGCCCCCCGAACAGGTCGCGCGTGCGTTCCGCGGCCGGCTCGCCGGTACCTATCCGAGCGTCGCCGCCGCGATCGCTGCCGCGCGGCAGGGCGCACGTCCTGATGGGATCGTGTGCGTGACCGGCTCGCTCGCGCTCGTCGGCGAAGCGCGCAGCGCGCTCGGCCTCCCCGTCCCGGAGCGGCTGTGGCCATGAGCGCTCGCGCGTCGTGCGACGCAAGCGCGTGACGACCTCCTCCGGACCACGCATCCGGAGGTCCGCACATGACGAAGCTCGTCCTCGCGATCGGCGCCGCGAACGCCGACGCCATCCTCGACGGCACCCGCACGGCCGACCACCGCGCGCATCCGCCACGGCGGCTCCCGGCCCGCGCCTACCTCGCCGTCCCGAAGGTCGGCGTCGTCGGCGAGTGCGAGCTCGGCGAGCCCGAGCGCAAGACCGACGACGGCTGGGCGATCCCGGTCTCGAACGTGAAGCGCTACGCGCGCCCGCGACCCCTCGAGAAGTTCGGGCTGGCGAAGACGCCCAGATCGTTCCGCTACCTGTAAGCGCCGGCGCGAGCCGATCAGCGCGAGGCCGGGTGAGGTCGAGGGGAGCCGGGTCTCCTACGAGGCGGCCTTGCCCAAGATGCATCGCGCTGATGTGAGTGGCCGCCGAGGGGGAGACCCGCGACCCGAGGACACGTCACCCGGCCGAGCGCTGATCCCTAGTTCGCAGGCTTCCAGTTGAACGTCACGCGGGTGATCAGACCGCGCTCGGTCTCGAACGTCCAGGTGGTGAAGTTCGCGAACTGTCCCGGCGCGCGGGTGAGCCCCTTGAGCACGACGGTGTCGCCGTCGACGTGCTCTTCGCGGATGATCCGCACGAACGGCGGCGCCATGCGCATGAGCTGGCGCGCGCCGTCCTTCCCGTGCAGCTCGTTCTCGCCGCCGGGCAGCTCGATGACGACGGTGTCGGCGCACACGGACGCCGCCTTCTCCGGCTCCTTCGCCTGGAGGGCCGACATGAATGCTTTCGCGGCCTCGAGCGGCTTCACGGCGCCACCGGCTCGGCGCCGAGCGACGCGATCCCCGTCGTGATCCAGTCCTCGCGCATGCGGATCCCCATCACCCCGAGCGCGAGCGCTGCCGCGATGCCCGTCGCGAGCGCGGACGGCGCGATGCCCGCGACCGGATCGAACGCGACGTACGGATCGTCCCGGACGACGAAGACGAGGCGGCCGTCGCGCTCCTCGAGCCGATGGTCGCGGCCGCCGATGAGCGTCGGCGTCCCGCTCTCGGCCACGCGCTCCTCGACGTGCGCGCGTGCGTCGTCCGCCAGCAACGACACGACCGCGGGGCCGCCTTCCGGGACGAGCGCGAGCGCGCGGTCGGCGCCGTCGCGATCGACGGTCCCGACGACCAGAAGGTCGGGGCGCGGGGCGTGCACGACGTCGGTGGGCGATACCGCCTCGTCGACGAGCAGCGCGACGCGCTGGCTCGCCTCCGCGAACGCGGTCAGGCCGAGGATCACGGACGCCTCGTGACGCGTGAGCTCGCCGAGGTCGCGCCCGAGATCGGCGAGCTGGTAGCCCGATGCGGCCGTGAGCGTGCCGGCGCGCGCGAGGAGGCCGTCGTCGATCGGCGCGCCATCGATCGTCGTCGCGGCGAGCGAGCGACCGAGGATGCCCGTCGGCGCCCCCGCCGCCCGGAGGACCGCGGCCGTCACGCGCGCGATCTCGCCCGCGTCCGGGCCGACCACCGCCGCGACCAGGTACCGAACGTCCGGGCTCTGCAGCGCGGCCAGGCAGAAGCGCACGCGCTCCAGCGCCTTTCCATCCGACGGGAGATCCGGTAGCGCTTCGAGATAAGCCCGCACGAGCGGCGCGTCCACCTCTTGGATGGTGGCACAGCCGGTGCGATGATCCGTCGCGCGATGGCGCTCCGCGGGCTGGTGCCATACGCCATTGCCGCCGTGCTCGTGGCCGTCGGCTCGTCGCTGGCCGTCATCTCGACGGTGCGCCCGACGACGGCGGGGATCGCGCCGACCGCTACGCCGTCGGCATCAGCGACGGCGCGCGCCGCGCCGGAGCTCTCGAAGGCATCGCGCCTCGCGTACTGGCGTGACGGCCGCTTGTGGGTCTCGAACCTCGACGGCTCGTTGCGCCGCTCCGTCGCGTCGATCGAGGATCTCCGGCGGGTCTCGCTGACGCGCTGGGCGATCGACGGCAGTGCGGTCGCTTTCGTCGACAGCGGCCTCTCGCTCGCCGTGGTCGGGAGCGAGGGCGGCAGGCGCGTCGACGTCGACGTGCCCATCGAGCTGCGCAACACGGGCTATCGCATCAGCGACATCCGGTGGGCGCCCGACGCGAAGCGGATCGCCGCGACGCTCCTCCGGCCGGGCGACGGCCGCAGCGACGCGTTCCTCGTCGAGCTCGCGGCGACGAAGCCGGCATGGACGCGCCTCACCGCGCTCGAGGACCTCTTCGTCGGCGACTGGATCTCGAACGACGAGCTGCTGGCGTCGACCGCCGGCGGCGCGATCGGCGTGCTCGGCGCGCAGACACCGAACGCGATGCGGCTCATCAGCGGCGTGCAGGCGGTCTCGCCGGTGATCGGTCCCGAGGGACGCATCCACTTCCTCGTCGGCCGGATCCCCACGAGCCGCGACCCGTCGCTCGCGTACATCACCGCGAACCGCGCGTCGGTGTGGAGCGCGGCGACGGACGGCAGCGACGTGCGCCGAGAGACGACCTGGGAGGTGAACGACATCCGGCTGGACGCGCGGCTCCCCGACGGCCGCTACCTCGCGCACCGCGGGTCGAGCAACTCGCAGGGCACGGTCGCCGAGGACATCGAGCTCCTGCCGACGAACGCGGGCGTCATCGAGCGCATCCGTCTCGCGCCGGACGGGCGGACCGCGTACGGGTTCACGCCCGAGCGCATCGCGAGGATCGACCTCTCGAAGCTCGGCGGCCCGTCGGCGGTGACCGTCTTCCTCGACACGAGCGGCGAGGCCGACGTGTGGTTCCCGTCGTCGCTCTCGCTCGCGCGCGGGGGCCAGCGCGTCACCGGCGCGCCGGCGGCGCGGTCGGCGTTCTCGCTCGGCAGCCACATCTGGCAGCTCGATGGCGGCGTCGCCTCGCTGCTCCGGCCCGCGCCCGTCCTGCGGCGGACGTTCGTCCCCGCGCCGCGCTGGTCCCCGACGGGCGAGCACGTGCTCGTCGTCGAGCAGGCGGGGCCGCTCTCGTCCTCGACGACGTTCGTCGCGTACGCGATCGACCGCTCGGGCAACGCCGTACGGCTCACGGGGAGCCAGGCTGCGGCGCGGTCGTACTCGTGGTCGCCCGCCGGGAGCGAGGTGGCGATCGTCGTCGACGCCCGCGGCGTGAGCGGCATCGCGACGGACGCGCAGCTCGAGGTCCGCTTCTTCGATCCGAGCGGGCGCGCGACGCGCAGCGCGATCCCCGGCAACGAGGTCGCCTGGACGACACGCGGCATCCTCGTGCTCCGGGACGTCAGTGGCGCGCCGGCGATCCAGCGCATCGAGGGCGAGGGCCAGGCACGGACCGTGGTCACGCGCGAGCGGCTGATCCGCGACGGCTTCGCGCGAGCGCCCACGCCGGTGACCGCGACCGTGAACACGCTCGATGCCGCCCGCGACGGATCGTTCGCCAGCCTTCGCATGGTGGCGCAGGGCGGCGCCACCGGCACGTACGTCGTGCTCGTCGATGGCGAGGGTGGTCCGCTCCGGTACCTGCCCGGCGAGAACCTCTCGGACCTGGCATGGTCGCCGACGCGGCCGCTCGTCGGATACACGCTCGACGTGCGCACATCCGAGGAGCGCGCGGTCCTGCTGTCGCCCAGCGACGGGAAGGCGATCGCGACGCAGGGTGGCCGGTTCGCGGGGTGGTCGGCGGACGGCCAGTGGTACTACGTCACGAGGGCTACGGGCCTCTTCGCGTATGCGCTCACGGGCGGCGCGCCGGTCCTTGTCGGACCCGGCGGCGCACCGCTCAGCACCGCGCCGGCCCGTTAGCCGGCGCGCACCATCCCCGCGAAGCGGCCGAGCGCGGCGAGGTGCTCGTCGAGCGAGCCGAACTTCGCGTTCATCGTGTTCATCTCGATGTGCGTCGCGTCCATACGTCGCCACCACTCGATCTCGCGCGGCCACTCCTCCGGCGCGACGCGGAACGCGTTGACACGTCCCTCGAGCCCGACGCTCTTCGGATCGCGACCGGCCTCGCGGACGAGCTCGCGGAACAGCGCGATGGCCGCGGCTCCTTCGTCACCGGGCTGCACGTGCGTGAACCAGCCGTCCGCGAGCTTCGCGATCCGGCGGAGCGCCGGCTCGACGATGCCGCTCGCGCGCTCCGTCGGGCTGACGTTGCTCTTGTAGCCGCCGCCCATCCAGATGGGGA
>WNFV01005786.1_pt1 | contig 14907 bp, 13 predicted proteins | sample 5400101 | NCBI WGS metagenome assembly WNFV01 (sample SAMN13153361, study PRJNA577476) | soil metagenome | isolation source: 115 cm soil or saprolite under grassland replicate 1 | place: USA:California | collected 2016-06-15 | reverse complement strand
GCGGCCCGGCTGGTGGCGGCCGAGTTCGGAGCCGGTTCGCCGGTGCTGGTGGTCGGCGGCGAGGGGATCCGCGCGGCGCTGGAGGAGTACGAGCTGCGCGAGGTGCGCAGCAGCGACGACAAGCCGGTGGCCGTGGTGCAGGGTTTCGCGCCGGAGGTGGACTGGGTGATGCTCGCGGACGGCGCGCACGCGATCAACGCGGGCGCGAAGTGGTTCGCGACCAATCTGGACATGACGATCCCGACCAGTGGCGGCCGGGCGCCCGGCAACGGCACGCTGGTGAAGGCGGTCAGGGCGGCGGTCGACGTCGACCCAGTGGTCGCCGGGAAGCCGGAGCCGCCGCTGCTGACGACCAGCGTCGAGCGGCTGGACGCGAAGCGGCCGCTGATGATCGGCGACCGTCTGGACACCGACATCGCCGGCGCCAACCGGGCCGGTATCGCGAGCCTGTGGGTCGCGACGGGGGTGGACACCGCGGCCGACCTGGCGAGTGCGCCGCCGCAGCTGCGGCCGACGTACGTGGCGGCGGGCCTGGCCGCGCTGACCGAGCCGCAGCCCGGCGTGGAGGTCGCCAGGGGCAAGCACCGGTGCGGCGGCTGGGAGGCGATCGCGGCCGGCGGCGAGGTGTTGCTCACCGGCGACGGAGACCGGTACGACGGCCTGCGCGCGCTGCTGAGCGCGGCCTGGGCGGCGGCGGACTCGGGCAAGGCCGCCGACGTGACCGAGGCGCTCGGGAAGCTCGACGCGAGCGCGGGATAACGGCGCTGGCGAACGGGCTGCCGCGGACCGCGATACCGTGGCAGACGACGCACGAGAATCCTTGCAGCGCGATACGTTTCAGGAGGACGTCATGATGATGGACGCACTGCGCGGCTACGTGCAGCTCGCCAGCGGCTTGACCGAGGTGACCCGCAAGCGCGCGCAGCAGGCGGCGAAGCAGTTGCTGCAGCAGAGCGGCGCCGAGGCCCTGACCACCGGCGTGACGACGAGGGTCAGCGAGCTCGCCGACGAGATCGTTGCCACGAGCAAGAGCAACCGCGCGCTCCTGCAGGCGATCGTGACGAACGAGGTCGAGGGCGCGGTGGCGCGGCTCGGCTTCGTCCGCGCCGAGGAGGTCGCGGCGCTGCGCCGGCGGCTGGAGAAGCTCGAGCAGTCCGCGGGCGGGCCGAGCAGCCCCGCCACCAAGGGCACCGCGGCCGCGAAGAAGGCGCCCGCCAAGAGCACGGCGGCCAAGACCGCGGCGTCGAAGACCGCGGCCAAGAAGACGACCGCGCGGAAGACCGCCGCCAAGAAGGCGCCGCCAGCGAAGACCACTGCGAAGAAGTCGGCCGCGAATTCGGCCGCGGCGAAGGCCTGACGTGACCGAGTTCCCCGACGACGCCCCCACCGGTTTCCCGGTCGAGACCGAGCCGGAGGTGCCGCTCGACCCGCAGACCGAGCCCGGCGCCGGCGAGCCCGACTACGACTCCGAGCCCGGCCGCGACGGCCATCCGCTTGTCGAGGAGACCATGACCCGGCTCGACGACCTGCACGAGCGGCCGGTGTCCCAGCACGCCGAGGTGTACGCCGACCTGCAGGAGCGGCTCCAGTCCGCGCTGGCCGTCGCGGACCGTACCGACGACCACGGCTGAGCGGTGGCGAAGGCGGTACGACGCGCCCGGCTGGACGCGGAGTTGGTCCGCCGTGGGCTGGCCCGGTCCCGCGAGCAGGCCGGTGAGCTGGTCGCCGCCGGCAGGGTGAAGGTGGCCGGCGTGGTGGCGACGAAACCCGCCACCGGTGTCGGCGCCGACGCCGCGATCGTGGTCGACACCTCCGAGAGCGACGACCCCGGGTACGCCTCGCGCGGTGCGCGCAAGCTGCTCGGCGCCCTGGAGGCGTTCGTGCCGCAGGGCCTCGCTGTCGACGGCCGCCGGTGCCTGGACGCCGGCGCGTCCACGGGCGGGTTCACCGACGTGCTGCTGCGGGCCGGCGCCGCGCACGTGCTGGCGGTCGACGTCGGCTACGGGCAGCTGGTGTGGGCGCTGCAGACCGACGAGCGGGTCACCGTGATGGACCGCACCAACGTGCGGAACCTGACCCTGGACGACATCGGCGGGCAGCCGGTCGACCTGATCGTGGGCGACCTGTCGTTCATCTCCCTCACGCTGGTCCTGCCCGCGTTGACGAGCCTCACCGCCGACGACGGCGACCTGGTGCTGATGGTGAAGCCGCAGTTCGAGGTCGGCAAGGACCGGCTCGGCAAGGGCGGCGTGGTCCGCGACCCGCGGTTGCGCGCGACCGCCGTACGGGACGTGGCCGCGGCAGCGGCCGGATCGGGCCTGGGAATTCGCGGTGTCACGGCGAGCCCGCTGCCCGGACCGTCCGGGAACGTCGAGTATTTCCTGTGGATGAGACGGGATGCGGCCGCTCTCGATGAGACGATGCTGACGGCCGCGATCGAGGCAGGCCCGCAGTGATGTTCGCAGCGATGTTCTCAGCGATGTTCTCAGGGACGAGCGGAGGGGCAGTGGAGCAGGACGTGCGCCGGGTGCTGCTGGTCACCCACACCGGGCGCGAGTATGCCCTGGAGGTGGCCCGCGAAGCCCACGCGTTGCTGCACGACGCGGGCATCGTGGTGCGGGTGCTCGGGGCGGAGGCGGACGCGCTGGCGCTGGATCCCGCCGAGGTCGCCGACGACCCGGAGAAGGCCGCGCTGGACGTCGAGCTGATCGTCGTCCTCGGTGGGGACGGGTCGATCCTGCGCGGCGCCGAGCTGGCCCGGCCGCACGGCACGCCCGTACTCGGGGTGAACCTGGGGCACGTCGGGTTCCTTGCCGAGGCGGAGCGCGAGGACCTGGAGCACGTCGTCGGGGTGGTGGTCGACCGCAGCTACGTGGTCGAGGAGCGGATGACCCTCGACATCGAGGTGCACGCCGACGACCGCCTGGTGACCCGGACCTGGGCGCTGAACGAGGCGAGCGTGGAGAAGGCGTCCCGGGAGCGGATGGTCGAGATCATGGTCGAGGTGGACGGCCGGCCGCTGTCGCGCTGGGGCTGCGACGGTGTCGTCTGCGCGACCCCGACCGGGTCCACGGCGTACGCGTTCTCGGCCGGCGGGCCGGTGGTGTGGCCGGAGGTCGAGGCGATCCTGATCGTGCCGCTGTCCGCGCACGCGCTGTTCGCCCGGCCGATGGTGGTGGCGCCGACCTCGCGGCTGGGCATCGAGCTGGTGAAGGCGTCCGACGGCCGCGGCGTGCTGTGGTGCGACGGCCGCCGCACCGTGGAGCTGCCGCACTCGGCCCGGATCGACGTACGACGCGGGGCCACCCCGGTTCGCCTGGCCCGGGTGCACACCGCGCCGTTCACGGACCGGCTGGTGGCGAAGTTCGACCTGCCGGTGCTGGGCTGGCGGGGTGCCGCCGAACGCAGGAAGGGCAAGAACCGCAAGAACGGACGGACTGGCTGATGTTGACCGAGATCCGGATCAGCGGGCTGGGTGTGATCGAGGACGCCACGCTGGACCTCGACCCCGGGTTCACGGCGGTCACCGGCGAGACCGGCGCAGGCAAGACCATGGTCGTGACCGGTGTCAGCATGCTGCTCGGCGCGCGGACCGACAGCGGCCTGGTGCGGCACGGGATCCGCCGGGCGCGGGTCGAGGGCCGCGCCATCGCCGTACCCAAACAGGTGGCGGCACAGGCCGAGGAGCGCGGCGGCGAGCTGGAGGACGACGAGCTGCTGATCGCCCGGGAGGTGTCGTCGGAGGGCCGTTCGCGGGCGTTCCTGGGCGGGGCGTCGGTGCCGGTGTCGGTGCTCGGCGACGTGTCAGGCGACCTGGTCGCGATCCACGGCCAGGCGGACCAGCGGCGGCTGCTGCAGCCGGCCCGGCAGCGCGCGACGCTGGACACGTTCGCGGGCGACGCGGTGCTGAAGCCGCTCGGCGAGTACGGCACGGCGTACAAGCGGCACCGCGAGGTGGTCGCGGAGCTGGACGACCTGACCGGGCGGCAGCGGGACCGGCTGGCCGAGGCGGACCTGCTGCGCTTCGGGCTGGACGAGATCGCCAGGGCCGAGCCGCAGCCGGGGGAGGACGCCGACCTGGCCGCGGAGGAGGAGCGGCTCGCGTACGCCGACGGCCTGCGTACGGCGGCGACCACGGCGGCGGCCGCGCTGGCCTCGGAGGACCTGGACTCGGCCCGGCCGTCGGACGTGCTCGGGCTGCTCGCCCAGGCCAAGCAGATGCTGGACGCCGAGCGCGGGCACGACGCGACCCTGGCGGCGCTGGCCGACCGGGTGGCGGAGCTGAGCTACCTGGCGGCGGACCTGGCCGGCGAGCTGTCGTCGTACGCGGCGGACATCGACACCGACCAGGCGCGGCTGGCCGTGGTGAGCGAGCGGCGCGCGGCCCTGACCGCGTTGGTGCGCAAGTACGGGGACAGCGAGGGAACCGTCGACGAGGTGCTGGCCTGGGCGACCCGGTCGGCGGAGCGGCTGGCCGAGCTGGACGGCAGCGACGAGCGGATCGAGCAGCTCACGGCGGAGCGGGACGCGCTGGCGGACCGGCTGGTGGAGCTGGCCGCGCAGGTCTCGGCCGAGCGCCGCGCGGCGGCGGAGCGGCTGAGTGAGGCGGTGACGGTGGAGCTGGCCGGGCTGGCGATGCCGCACGCGACGCTGAGCGTGGCGGTGCGGGAGGCGGCGCCCGGGCCGACCGGCGCGGATGAGATCGAGTTCTGTTTCAGCGCCAACCCGGGCAGCCCGTCGCGGCCTTTGCAGAAGGCGGCGTCCGGCGGTGAGCTGTCCCGGGTGATGCTGGCGCTGGAGGTGATCCTGTCCGACACGCACCCGGTGCCGACGCTGGTGTTCGACGAGATCGACGCCGGGATCGGCGGCCGGGCCGCGGTCCAGGTCGGGCAGCGGCTGGCCCGGCTCGCCGAGAAGGCCCAGGTGATCGTGGTCACGCACCTGCCGCAGGTGGCCGCGTTCGCCGACCGGCACCACGTCGTCCGGAAGTCGGACGACGGCTCGGTGACCACCAGCGGGCTGGAGGCGCTCGACCAGGCCGGGCGGCTGCGGGAGCTGTCCCGGATGATGGCCGGGCTGGAGCACTCCGAGGCGGCACAGACGCACGCGGAGGAACTGCTCGCCCTCGCCGCGGAGCGACACGACGGGCGGCGCAAGCGGAAACGCTGATCGGCTGGGACGATTATGTGCGCGGCCGTCGTCTGCTGGCATGGCAGGATGGCGTCGCGATGAAATTGCCTGTGCTCCGACCCCTCGCGCGAATACGCAGCCGCGACACCGGCCTGCCCGGCATCCACGGTGTGGTGCGGCTGGACCGTCGTACCAAGAATCTCACCAAGCGGCTGCGGCCCGGTGAGATCGCCGTCATCGACCACGTCGACCTGGACCGGGTCAGCGCCGAAGCGCTGGTCGCGTGCCGGGTCGCGGCAGTGGTGAACGTGGCGGACTCGATCAGCGGGCGGTACCCGAACCTCGGACCGGAGATCCTGATGGAGGCCGGCATCCCGCTGGTCGACGGGATCGGCCGCGAGGTGTTCTCGCTGCTCCGCGAGGGCGAGACGATCCGGATCGACGGCGGCGTGATCTACCGCGGCCGGGGGGAGAACGCCGAGGAGATCGCCAAGGGCATCAGCCAGGACAGCGACTCGGTCGCGGAGGCGATGGACGAGTCCCGGGCCGGGTTGTCGACGCAGCTCGAGGCGTTCACCGCGAACACCATGGAGTACCTGCGGCGCGAGCGCGACCTGCTGCTGGACGGCGTCGGCGTGCCGACGATCCACACGCCGATGGACGGCCGGCACGTGCTGATCGTGGTGCGGGGGTACGACTACCGCGACGACCTGACCGCGCTGCGGCCGTACATCCGCGAGTACCGGCCGGTGCTGATCGGCGTGGACGGCGGCGCGGACGCGCTGGTCGAGTGCGGGTACCAGCCGGACCTGATCGTCGGCGACATGGACTCGGTCAAGGACGAGACGCTGAAGGGCGGCGCGGAGGTCGTGGTGCACGCGTACCGCGACGGCCGGGCGCCTGGCGCGGACCGGCTCGAGCGGCTCGGCGTCGACACGGTCGTGTTCTCCGCGGCCGGCACCAGCGAGGACGTCGCGATGCTGCTCGCCGACTCCAAGGGCGCCTCGCTGATCGTTGCCGTCGGCACCCACAACTCACTGGTGGAGTTCCTGGACAAGGGCCGTGCCGGGATGGCCAGCACGTTCATCACCCGCCTGCGCGTGGGCGCGAAGCTGGTCGACGCGAAGGGCGTCAGCCGGCTGTACCGCAGCCGGGTCTCCACCCTGCAGTTGGTGCTGCTCGTCGTGGCCGGGCTGTTCGCGCTCGGCGTCGCACTGTTCTCCACCGAGGTCGGCGTCGAGTTGTGGCGGATCCTCATGCAGCGCTTCAACGACATCGTCTTCTGGATTCGGGAGCATTTGACGTGATCGACTTCCGCTACCACATCGTCTCGATCGTGGCGATCTTCTTCGCCCTCGGCGCGGGTGTGCTGCTCGGCGCCGGACCGCTGCGGGACACCGCGGCGAAGGGCGTGAGCGAGCAGGCGCAGCGGGACCGTCAGGCACTCGAGAACGCGCGCGAGGATCTGATCGACGCCAAGGCGCTCGACAAGTACCGCGACGACTACGTGTCCAAGGTCGCCTCCGGGATGACCGCGGCCCGGCTGAGGGATCGCAAGGTCGCGATCGTGCGGATGCCGCAGGCCGAGGACAAGCTCGTCGACGACATCAGCACCGAGCTCGAGGCCGCCGGCGCGCAGATCACCACCAAGGTCTCGCTCGACTCCGACCTGTTCACCACCGAGCAGCGCCCGCTCCTGAACCCGCTGGTCAACCAGCTCATCACCGCTGACGTGACCTTCGGCAAGGACAGCACCACCTTCGAGCGGGCCGGCCAGATCCTCGCCCGCGCGATCGCGTCGAAGGACGACGGCAAGTCGGTCGACGAGGACGCCAGCAGGATCCTCGGCGGTCTGACGGGTACCAAGCTGTTCAGCGTCAAGCCGACGCCCAAGGACCGCGCGACGCTCGTCGTGGTGGTCGCCGGCAAGGCGCCGTCGCCCGCTCCGGACGACAGCACCTACAGCGACGAGGCCGACCTGGCCGGGGGCCTCGACGCGGGCAGCGCGGGCGTGGTCGTCGCCGGTACGCCGGCGAGCGCCCAGCACGGCCTGCTGAAGACGCTGCGGGCCGACTCCGGCATCACCAAGATCGTCTCGTCCGTCGACGTCGCCGACCTGCCCAGCGGCCGCGCCACCGTGGTGTTCGCGCTGGTCGAGCAGACCGAGGGCAAGGCGGGCCAGTACGGCGGCGTCGACGCCAAGAACGGAGTGGCGCCGGCGGCGGTGCTGGCGACCGGGCGATGAGCCTGCGCAGGCTCGGCGTCGCGCTGATCTCGGCCGGCGCGACCGGCGCGCTGGACCGCGCGTCCCGGCAGCTGCCGAAGCAGCGGCGCGACGTCTTCGAGCGCACCAACTTCCGCGACGAGCCCGTCACCCTGCTGGAGGGCCCGGTCGCGGTCGCCGGCGCCCTCGCCGGGGTGCTCGCGGACACCGGCACGCCCGGCCGGGTACGCGCCGCCGCCGCGGTGGCCGGCGCCGTCTCGGGCGCGGTCGGCGCGTACGACGACCTGCTCGGAACCACCCAGGCCAAGGGCTTCCGCGGCCACCTGAGCGCCCTGCGCCGCGGTGAGGTGACCAGCGGCTCGGTCAAGATCGCCGGCGTCGGCCTGGCCGGCCTGGTCGCCGCCGCCCTGCTCCCAAGCCGCCCCTCCCACGACCTGCCCGAGATGTCGGGCAGGTCGTACGGCCGCGCTCTGGACGTGCTCGCGGACGGGGCGCTGATCGCCGGGACCGCGAACCTGGTCAACCTGCTCGACCTGCGCCCCGGACGCGCCGCGAAGGCGGTCGCGGCCCTGAGCCTGCCCGTGGCGCCGTTGCGCGGACCGGGCGCGGCGGTCGTCGGTGCGGTCGCGGCCGCGGCTCCGGGCGATCTGGCTGGGCGGTCGATGCTGGGCGACTGCGGCGCGAACGGGCTCGGTGCGATGGCCGGTACGGCGCTGGCGGCGGCGCTGCCTCGCCCGCTGCGGCTGCTGGCGCTGGCGGGTGTGGTCGGGCTCAACCTGGCCAGCGAGAAGGTCAGCTTCACCGAGGTGATCGCGAACAACCCGGCCCTGCGCGCCGTCGACGACTGGGGCCGGCCGTCGCGATGAGCCGCGCGGGTGTCGCGCGGGCCGCGGTGGTGGTGGCCGGGATCACGATCCTGGCGCGGGTGGTCGGGTTCGGGCGCTGGCTGGTGTTCTCGAAGACCGTCGGCGCGGGGTGTCTGGCGGACGCGTACACGACGGCGAACCAGTTGCCGAACGTGCTGTTCGAGATCGTGGTCGGCGGGGCGCTGGCGGGCGCGGTGATCCCGGTGCTGGCGGGGCCGGTGGCGCGCGGGGACCGGGCCGCGCAGGGGCGGATCGTCGGCGCGCTGCTGACCTGGTCGGTGCTGCTGCTCGCGCCGGTCGCCGCGGTCGCCTGGCTGCTGGCAGGCGGCTACGCGGACCTGATGCTCGACGGTTGCCCGGGGGCGGCGGCGACCGCGGCGCGGATGCTGGCGATCTTCGTTCCGCAGGTGTTCGGGTACGCGGTGGCCGTGGTGGCGACCGCCGTACTGCAGTCGCACGGGCGGTTCGCGGCCGGGGCGCTGGCGCCGCTGGTGTCGAGCCTGGTGGTGGTCGCGACGTACGTCGCGTTCGCGGGGCGTGCTCCGCGGGCCGATGCGGCGTCGCGCGGGGCGGTGGACCTGCTGGCGTGGGGTACGACGCTGGGCGTGGTGGCGCTGGCCGCGACCGTACTGGTGCCGATGCTGGCGCTGCGGCTGCCGGTCCGGCCGGTGCTCAGGCTGGATCCCGGGGTCGGGCCGGTGCTGCGCCGGCTGGCGCTCGCCGGGCTGGCGGTGCTGGTGGCGCAGCAGCTGACGTTCGTCGTGGTGACGTACCTGGCGAACCATAGGGGCGTGGACGGCAGTGTCGCGGTCTACACCTGGGCGTACGCGATCTACCTGCTGCCGTTCGCCGTACTGACGCAGCCGCTGACGACGGCGGTGTTCCCGCAGCTCGCGGCGAAGCACCAGGACGCCGGCCCTGAAGGTGCGTTCCAGCGGCTCGCGGCCGGGTCCACGCAGGCGGTGCTGTACGCGGGCGGGTTGGGCGCCGCGCTGCTGGCCGGTACGGCGCTGCCGGTGGCGCGGGTCTTCGCGTACGACGACGGCCTGGTCCGGGAGGCGACGGCGTCGTCGCTGTCGGACGCGCTGGTGGCCTTCGCGCCGGGTCTGCTCGGGTTCGCCGTCCTGATGCATGTGGGGCGCGTGCTGTACGCGGGGCACGCGGGCCGGCCGGTGGCGGTGGTGACGACGGCGGCCTGGATGGTCGCGGCGGTCGCGGCCGTGGTGCTGACGACGTGGCTGGACGGCGTGGATGTGGTGGCCGGTCTCGCGGCGGCGGTGTCGCTGGGAATGGTCGCCGGGGGCGTCGTCATCATGCGGGCGGTACGCAGGATCGCCGGCGCGGAGGCCGTCGGCGGCGTTCCGAAGGCGCTCGTCCGCACGTCCGTGGCGGGAGTGGTCGCCGCGTTCGCGGGGTATGTGGTCGGTTCGCCGGCGGACGACGGAAGCATCCTCGGCGACTGGGTCGCTGGATGGTCCGGCGGGGCGCTGGGCGGAGTCGTGTTCGCCGGCTTGTCCGCGCTGGTCGTGGCCGGTGGCTTCACGTTCGTGCTGCGGTTGCTGGGCGGCCCCGCCCTGCACGTGAGCCTGCGGGCGCTGATGCGGCGGAAGGGCGTGACATGAGGATCGGGTTGCTGCTGGCGGAGTCGCGCGGCGGGATCGGGCAGCACGTGGCGTCGCTGGTGCCGCGGTTCGCCGCCGCCGGGCACCAGGTGACGGTGTGCTGCCCGCAGGAGACCGCGGACCACTTCGGCTTCGAGCCCGCCAAGCTCGTCTGGGATCCGGCGCGGCTGCGCGGCTGCGACGTCGTACACGCGCATGGGTACAAGGCGGGCCTGGCCGCGCGCCGTGACCGGCTGCGGCCGCTCGTGGTGTCCTGGCACAACGCCGTACTCGCGACCGGGTTGCGGGGAGTGGCGATGCGTTTCGGGCAGCGGGTGGTGGCGCGGTCGGCGGACCTGACGCTGGGGGCGTCGAGCGATCTGGTCGAGCTGGCCCGGCGGTACGGGGCGAAGGACGCGCGGCTGGCGCCGGTGGCCGCGCCCGCTCCGCCGGCCGCGGTACGTTCACGCGCGGAGACGCGCGCGGAGCTCGGGCTGGGGGATGAGCCGCTGGTGCTGAGTGTGGGGCGGCTGGCGCCGCAGAAGGACTACCCGATGCTGCTCACGGTCGCGGCGGCAGTGCGGCAGGCGCACCCCGAGGTGGTGTTCGCGGTGGTCGGTGACGGGCCGCTGTACGACGAGCTCGCCGCGCGGATCGCCCGGGAGCACCTGCCGGTGCGGCTGCTCGGGCACCGGTCCGACGTACCGGATCTGCTGGCGGCGGCCGACGTGTTCCTCCTGACGTCGCGGTGGGAGGCGCGGGCGCTGGTGGTCCAGGAGGCCATGCAGGCCGGGGTGCCGGTGGTGGCGCGGCCGGTCGGCGGGATCCCGGAACTGGTCGGCGACGCGGCGCTGCTGGAGCCGGACGCGACGGGACTGGCGGACGCGGTCGGGATGGTGCTGACCGATCCGGAGGCGGCCGCGCTGATGCGCGACGGCGGCCGGGCCCGTGCGGCGACCTGGCCGGACGAGGACCGGGTCGCGGCCGATCTTCTCGACACGTTTACCAGCCTGATCGCTTCACGTGGTTGACAGCAGGTAGGCTGGAGGCCCGTGGACAGAGCCTCGCAGAATCAACCATGGGCACATGGCACAAAGCACGTTTTCGTCACGGGGGGTGTCGCCTCGAGCCTTGGTAAGGGCTTGACGGCGTCCAGCCTCGGTAGTCTCCTCACCGCGCGTGGCATCCGCGTCACGATGCAGAAGCTGGATCCGTATCTCAACGTCGATCCGGGCACCATGAACCCGTTCCAGCACGGTGAGGTGTTCGTCACGAACGACGGCGCCGAGACCGACCTGGACATCGGCCACTACGAACGGTTCCTGGACCGGGACCTGTCCGCCGTCGCGAACGTGACGACCGGCCAGATCTACTCGTCGGTGATCGCCAAGGAGCGGCGCGGCGAGTACCTCGGCGACACCGTCCAGGTGATCCCGCACATCACCAACGAGATCAAGGACCGGATGCTGGCGATGGCCGGCCCGGACGTCGACGTGGTGCTGCACGAGATCGGCGGCACCGTCGGCGACATCGAGTCGCTGCCCTTCCTGGAGGCCGCCCGGCAGGTCCGGCACGACGTCGGCCGCGACAACGTGTTCTTCCTGCACATCTCGCTGGTGCCGTACATGGCGCCGTCCGGCGAGCTGAAGACCAAGCCGACCCAGCACTCGGTCGCCGCGCTGCGCTCGATCGGTATCCAGCCCGACGCCGTGGTGTGCCGCGCCGACCGCGACATCCCGGACAGCGTGAAGCGCAAGATCTCGCTGATGTGCGACGTCGAGGTCGAGGCGGTCGTCGCCGCGGTGGACGCGCCGAGCATCTACGACATCCCGAAGGTGCTGCACTCCGAGGGCCTGGACGCGTACGTCGTGCGACGGCTGAACCTGCCGTTCCGCGACGTCGACTGGACCCACTGGGACGAGCTGCTGCGCCGCGTGCACCACCCGGCGGACTCGGTCACGGTCGCCCTGGTCGGGAAGTACATCGACCTGCCGGACGCCTACCTGTCGGTGGCCGAGGCGCTGCGCGCGGGCGGATTCCACAACGACGCGCGGGTCGAGCTGCGCTGGATCGCGTCCGACGAGTGCCAGACCCCGGAGGCGGCGGCGAAACTGCTGCACGACGTCGACGCGGTCTGCATCCCGGGCGGCTTCGGCGTACGCGGCATCGAGGGCAAGATCGGCGCCATCCGGTACGCGCGCGAGACCGGCATCCCGGTCCTCGGCCTGTGCCTCGGCCTGCAGTGCATGGTGATCGAGGTGGCACGCTCGCTCGGCGGTTTCGAGGACGCCAACTCGTCCGAGTTCGACCCGGACGCCGAGCAGCCGGTGGTCGCCACCATGGAGGAGCAGAAGTCGATCGTGTCCGGCGACGGCGACCTCGGCGGCACCATGCGGCTCGGTCTCTACCCGGCGAACCTGGCCGAGGGCTCGATCGTGCGTCGCCTGTACGAGGCCCCGCAGGTGCAGGAGCGGCACCGGCACCGGTACGAGGTGAACAACGCGTACCGGGACAAGCTGGAGGAGGCCGGCCTGGTCTTCAGCGGCACGTCGCCGGACAACGAGCTGGTCGAGTTCATCGAGCTGCGCCGCGACCTGCACCCGTACTTCGTCGCCACCCAGGCGCACCCGGAGCTGCGGTCCCGGCCGACCAAGCCGCACCCGTTGTTCGCCGGGCTGATCGCGGCGGCCCTGGAGCGCCAGCGCGAGTCGCGGCTCCCGGTCGACGAGGGTGCCGCGGATGCCGAGCAGGTCGCGAGTGTCTGACCACACCGAGGTCCGGTACGGCGAAGGGCTCGCCGACGTCCGCGAGTCCTGGCCGGTCGGCGCGTCGGAGACCGTACACAGCACCGGGCGGGTGATCTCGGTCCGCCGCGACCGGGTCGAGCCGCCCGGTCGCGACGCGTTCACCCGCGACGTCGTCGTACATCCCGGCGCCGTCGGGGTAGTTGCCCTGGACAACGAAGAGCGGATGCTGCTGGTCCGGCAGTATCGGCACCCGGTCGGCTACCGGCTGCTCGAGCCGCCGGCCGGGCTGCTCGACGTGGCGGGGGAGGACTACCGGGTCGGCGCCGAGCGCGAGCTGTGGGAGGAGGCCGGGATGAAGGCCTCCGACTGGCGGGTGCTGGTGGACGTCTTCACCTCGCCCGGGATGACCACCGAGGCGGTGCGGATCTTCCTGGCCCGCGACCTGTCGGCGTCCGACGAGGTGTTCGACCGGGCCCACGAGGAAGCCGACATGGAGGTCGTCCGCGCGCCGCTGGCCGACGTCGTACACGCCGTGCTCGCCGGGGACCTGCAGAACCCGATCCTGGTGATGGGCTCGCTCGCCGCGTGGACCGCACTGCACGGCGAGGGCTTCGACTCGCTGCGCCCCGCCGACGCTCCCTGGCCCGCGAAGACGTGAGCTTCCGGCCGGCCCGCGCGGGCCGGCCGGAAGGCCGCGATCAGTGCACGTCGAGGAAGTTGTTGTCGATGTTCAGCGTGTAGCCGCCGTGGGTCTCGGTGTGGCCGCCGCGGTACTGGTGCACCCGCTGCGCGTTCGACCACTGGCTGCTCGGTACGTACGGCCGCAGTTCCACGTTCGCCTCGAGGTTCCACCACGCGCCCCAGATGTGGTTCGGCCTCGCGTAGCTGGTCGAGTCGTACGTGTCGGACAGGTCGCTGATCCCCGAGCTGACGCTCGAGTAGACCCCGGACCGGTAGTTCAGCTCGTGCAGACGGTTCGTCCAGCCGGACAGGAAGCTCAGCACGGCCCGGCGGCAGGTCGAGTTGGTGTTGTCGTAGGCCTCCATGTCGTAGTAGATCACCGAGTTCGTACCGATCCCGAGGTCGCCGGCGTTGTTCACGGCGTTGCCGGCCGCCGCGCGACCCTGGTCCCGCGCGGTCGAGGCGTCGCTCGACAGCCGGTTCGCGAACCCGGTGCAGGGCGCCTGCAGCCCGACGTGGATCGGGAGCAGGTGCCATCCGCCGTTCACCCGGTTGGCGACCCAGTCCGCGGTCAGGTTGGGCTGCGCGCAGGCCCGGCTGACGCCGCCGATGTAGATGCCGATCGACCGGTAGTCGGTGCTCTGCTTCCACGCCGACATCACGGTGCCGCTGGGCGCCGTGCAGGCGTCGAAGCCCTTGCCGTTGAACGTCCCGGGCACCTCGAAGCTCGTCAGCTGGGTCGCGGTCGCGGTTCCGGCCGGGCGGGCGGTGGCGGGGGAGGCGCCGGTGGTGAGCCGGGCGGTGCTGAGCAGGCTGCTCGCGGCCGAGCCGCCGTACGTCGAGACGAGGACCCCGGCGCGCTCGACCAGCACCGACGTCTGGCCGTCGCCGTCCGGGCGGACTGTGGTGGCGGCGCCGTCGGCGACGCGCGTCGCGCGGGCGAGCTGCGACGCCGTGCCGGCGGGCTGTACCCAGACGACCGGAGCGCCGCCGACGGCGTGCGACGGGCAGGACTGCAGCTCCCCGGCGCTGCCGACGTACACGGTCGGGCGGTCCAGCAGCACGCAGGCCGTCGGGTTCCGGTCGAGGTCGACGACCCGCCAACCGGCCGGAGCCTGCAGCACGTAGCCGTGGTAGCTGACCGTCTGGGTCGCGGCGGCCTCCGCCGACGGCTGGGCGTGGGAGCTGAGAGGTGTGGCGGTGATCGCGATGGCGCCGGCGGCGACACAGCGCAGGAAGGTGCGGGCGGTGGGCATGGGCGGCCTCCAACGGTGTGATTGAACGGAGACCAGCCTGTGATCGAGACGCAAAGTAGTCAACAGATGACGGCGCGCTGCCCTGGCCTCGCCAGAATGTTGCACCACCGTTCACGCGGCGTTGTGGGTTCTCGCGCTGTGTTGTGCCTTCTCGCAGCGCACGAGGTACGACGTCCCGCACGGCCGTGCGAAAACCCACAAGATGCGCGCGGCCCGGACCGCGTCAGCCGGGGGGATCAGGCTCCGAGGCCGACGGGTTCGCCGCTCACCTGGGCGAGAGCGGTCGCGACCGTGCGGGCGTTGGCGGCGAGTTCCTCGTCGGGCAGTGCCGGTAGCAGGTTGTTCCAGACGGCGAGCATGGCGCCGCGCATCTGCATCGCGCCGAGCGGCCGCGCCATGAAC
>WNFV01005785.1_pt1 | contig 14909 bp, 13 predicted proteins | sample 5400101 | NCBI WGS metagenome assembly WNFV01 (sample SAMN13153361, study PRJNA577476) | soil metagenome | isolation source: 115 cm soil or saprolite under grassland replicate 1 | place: USA:California | collected 2016-06-15 | reverse complement strand
GCCAGCGGGAATTCCTGGCTGACGCCGCCGCCCCCGTGAAGCTGCATGGCGCGGTCCACCACGGCCTGCGTCATGCTGGGCACGGCGACCTTGATCTCCGCGATGGCCTGCTTCGCCGCCTTGTTGCCCACGGTGTCCATCATGTAGGCGGCGTGGAGCACGAGGAGCCGCGCCTGGTCGATGTCGATGCGCGACTGGGCGATGCGCTCCAGGGTGATGTCGTTGTCGGCAAGCGGCTTGCCGAAGGCCACGCGCTTGGTCGCCCGCTTGCACATCAGCTCGAGCGCGCGCTCGGCCACCCCGATCTGGCGCATGCAGTGGTGGATGCGGCCCGGCCCCAGCCGTCCCTGGGCGATCTCGAAGCCGCGGCCTTCGCCCAGGAGCAGATTGGTGGCGGGCACGCGGACGTTCTCGAAGAGGACTTCGCCGTGGCCGTGCGGGGCGTCGTCGTAGCCGAAGACGTTCAGCATGCGGATCACCTTGATCCCCGGAGCGTCGCGTGGCACGAGGATCATGGACTGCTGCTTGTATTTGTCCTGGTTCTTGGCGTCGGTCTTGCCCATGAAGATGAGCACCCTGCAGCGCGGGTCGCCGATGCCCGACGTCCACCACTTGTGGCCGTTGATGACATAGGAGTCGCCGTCGCGCGTGATGCTCGACTCGATATTGGTGGCGTCCGACGACGCGACCTTGGGCTCGGTCATGGCGAAGGCCGAGCGGATCTTGCCCTCGAGGAGCGGCTCCAGCCACTCCTTCTTGTGCTCGGGCCGGCCGTAGCGCTCGAGTACTTCCATGTTGCCGGTGTCCGGGGCCGAGCAGTTGAAGGACTCGGCGGCGATGGGCGAGCGGCCCATGATCTCGCAGAGCGGCGCGTATTCGAGGTTGGTCAGGCCCGCGCCCCGCTCGCTTTCGGGGAGGAACAGGTTCCACAGGCCGCGCTCGCGGGCCTTGGCCTTGAGCTCCTCCATGACGGGTGGCACCTGCCACCGCGTCGGCCCCTGATTGAGCTGCTCGGTGAACACGGGCTCGGCGGGATACACGTGCTTCCCCATGAAGTCGGTCAGCTGCTCCATGTACATCTTCGTCTTCTTCGAGTACTCGAATTCCATCGAAGTCCTCCCCGGGGGTCTGAGTGTGTGGCCTAAATAGACACCATCCGGCCGCCCGACGCAATGGACTCGAGGACGGCGTCGAGGACGACCTGGGCGCGCAGGCCATCCTCGAAGGAGGGCGACGGGCTCTCCTTCGTCCGGATCGCCGCGAGAAAGCGCTTCACGAGCGGCGCGATGGTCGTCTTGCCCGTGACCTCGAGCGCGTCACCCTCGCCCGCGCTCGCGGGCAGTCCCGCGGGCGTCTTCACCGGGGCAAAAGCGCCGCCTTTGGGAGCGTGGCGGAGCTCGCCCCGCCACCAGCGCGGCGTGTCCCGGCCGAGGCGGTATTGGAGAGCCCCCTCCGTCCCGTAGGCCTCGAGCGTCTGCTCCGTCGTCCCGTGGGCGGCGCGGCTCACCGTGAACGTCACCTGAGCGCCGGACACGAGCTCCGCCGTCACCGAGCAGTAGTCCTCGGCGTCGGCCGGCTTGGCCCCGCCCGGCACCGTGCGGCACGGATGGGCGATGCCCGCGAGCGCGCCCACGCGGGCAAACTCGCCGAAGTGCCAGCGCACGAGATCGATCACGTGCACGCCCATGTCTCCCATGGCCCCGTGGCCGGCCTGCGCTCGATCCATGCGCCAGGTGGGCGCCACCGTCGGGTCGGCGAAGCGCGGGCCGAGCTGGCGCAGATGCGCATGGAGGAGACGCCCGAGCGCCCCCTCTTCCACCATGGCGTGCAGGCGCTGCATGGCCGCCGGGTAGCGGAAGTTGAACGACGTCATGGCGGTACGGCCGGAGCGCCGGGCTGCCTCGAGCATGGCGCGCGCCTGTGTCGCGTTCATGGCCAGCGGCTTCTCGCAGAGCACGTGGCAGCCCGCGGCCAACGCCTCGAGGGCGATCGCTTCGTGGAGAGCGGGGGGCGTGGCGATCACCACGATCTCCGGCCGGGCCTCCGCGAGCATCCGCTCCCAGCGGTCGAAGACCCCCGGCACGCCGTAGCGCTCGGCGACTTCGCGCGCCACCTTCTGGTCGCGCTGACAGACGGCCACCACCTGGCAACCGTGCGCCTGGAAGGCGGGAATGTGGGCGCGGCCGAAGCCGAGCCCGATGACGCCGACGGTACGGGACGGGACAGCCACGGTCACCTCTCCTCTCGGGGCGGATAGCGCAGATTGACGTCTCGCTGCGGGAACGGAATCGCGATGCCTTCGGCCTTGAGCCGGTTGTTCACGGCTACGGCGATGTGACTGCGGATCGCGCCCCACTCCTCGAAGTGGTCGGTCCATGCCCGGAGTTCGAAGTTGAGGGCGCTGTCGCCGAAGCTCTGGAAGAGGGCAAGCGGCGACGGCTTCGCCAGCACCCCTGGCACGGTAGTAGCCGTCTCGACGAGCAGAGCGATCACCCGTTCGGGATCGGAGCCGTAGGCCACCCCGATCGGCAACTCGAGCCGCCGCGTCCGATCGGATAGCGTCCAGTTGGTCAGATTACCCGAGATCAACGTCGCATTGGGCACGATGACCTCGGCGCCCCGCCACGTATGGACGGTCGTGGAGCGGATGCCGATGCGCCGGACCTCACCGTCGAGATCGCTCATCTGGATCGCGTCGCCCACCTGGATCGGGCGCTCCAGGAGCAGGATGACGCCCGATACGAAGTTGTTGACGATGGTCTGGAGGCCGAAGCCCACCCCGACGCCGAAAGCGCCCGTGAGGAGGGTGACGCGGTTGAGGTCCACACCCATCGCCCCGATAGCGACCATGAAGCCCAGGAGAAGGATCACGTAGTGCAGAAGGCTCGAGATCGCATAGGGCAGACCGCGCCCCATGGGAAGGCGCGGGTAGACATCCTCCTCCAGGGCGAAGCGGACGAAGCGAGAGACAAGAAAGGCGGCCCAGATGGTCACCGCCAGCGCCAGGACATCACCCAGCGAGATGCTCACGAATCCGCGGGTAAACTCATAGTTGAGCACGCTCAGCCCGAGGCTCTTGACCTCGTCCAGCAGCGAGAACCACTGGAGGGTGGCCGAGAGCCACAGCAACGCGGCCACCCACCAGAGCAGCAACGCGGCGCGGCGCTCGAAGAGGATGCGGTAGCGAGTGACCATGTGCAGCCGGCCGAGCGGCCAGACTCGAAGCAGGTACGCGAAGACGCCGAGGGCGACGACCAGCCCCGCATACAACGCTAGCGCCAAGTAGGCGCTTCGCAGGATGCCCCCACTCAGGAGTCGGGACAGGCGCATATAGCCGACGGCGCCGAACAGGAATGAGACCGCAAGCGTCACCACCCCGAGCCACACGAGAGGCTCCGGCACCCTGTAGCTTCCGAGCACGAGACCCTGTCGCTTCCGGAGCCACAGGATCGCCGCCACTCCACCCACTCCGAACAGGAGCACCACCGCCTGCTCGGCGACCGGAGCGCTGAGCAAGGCGAAGTCGCGGAGCCGGTTCAGGACGAAGAACGCCGCGGCGACCCAGACGACCGCGGTTGTGCCCGGCTCGGTGACCCTCCTGAGGATGCGGATGACCGGTACGAGGAGGGCAACCCCGATCACGTTCACCATGATCATGGGCGGTCTCACGTAGACCCAGTCACTCAGTATCAAGCCTACGATCAGCGCGACCGCCACCGGATAGTCGAGGACGCGAAGCATAGGGTCGACGGTGCCCGCGGCGGCCCAGGCGCGCGCCTGACGGCGCGCCGTCACCGCGAAGGCCACCAGAGCCAGGAAGAACACAACATGGAGTCCGGTCCGTCGGGAACGGTCGGCCACGAAGCGCGCGAGGACGGCCAGCTGCGGCGCGGCGGAGTCACGCACCAGGCCGGGCAGATCGGACAGAGGCGGAGCTTCGCGCCACGCGCGCCAGACGGGCGGTCGGTCGGGGCGAAAGAGGGTGGACAGTTCCGCGCTCGCCTCCTGGGCGATCCGCGCGGAGGCTTCCTGCGCGGCGGCCAGTTGTTCGCCGATCTTGACCTGCAGAGTCAGGAGCGTCACGCGGCGTGCCGTCGCGCTCTTGCGCACGGCCGCGATGGCAGCGAGCGCCTCGTCGACCCGCGTGATGAGGGCCGGCGGTGCCTGGGTGCGACGCGCCTCCTCACGAGTACGGGTCCAGGTATCGGCGAGCTCTTCGAGCTGATCGATCACCGTCCCCACGTCGGTGGCCCGGACTCTGAGCTGATCCGCCCAGACCTTGAGATCCCCTTCGAGACCCGCCCACAGGTCGGACAGGTTGGTCAGCTCGGTCTGCGACGATGCCGTCGAGAGCTGGCCCTTGGTCTCGATCTGGGCGTCCGAGATGCGCTGGGCCATTGCAGGCAACCCGCCTTCGATGGCAAGGAGCGTCGGAGAGGGTCCGACGCGCTGCTCCAGGCTTCGGAGAACGGTGATGAGCTTGTCGGCCTCGAGCGGGATGTCCGGCGCAGGAATGGCACCCGCCACCGGCTGGGCCGGCACGGGCGCGCCGGCCGCCTTCGTCGGGGGAGTCGCGGCGGGGGCGGCGGGACCGGTCGGTGCGGGCTGGCTCGACGTGGGCGGTGGAGACTTGCCGAGTGCGAATGCCCCGGGCACCGTCGCGAGAAGGACGACCGAACCTAGCGCGACGACGAGGGCCAAGCCGACGTTGCCGGCGGAAGCGCGGCTCCCGCCGGCACGATCACGCGCCGGTTGCTCTGTTGCAGCCGGCCTCAACGCGCCGCGAAGGGAGACGATGGCGGCAGGGGTAGGACGGGTGCCGCGAAATCGATGGAGCCCACGCCGATGGCCACCGCGAGGGCCAATGCAATGCGGAATGGCTTCATGACATGACTCCTTCGGTCGAGAGGTGTGCCGCCGAGCGCCCGAAGCCGGAGTATAACGCACTCTCACCGCCGGATACGGTATCCTCCCCTCGGACCATGGCCCTCCTCGAAGTGCGCGCGCTGACCCGCAGCTTCTACGGCGTTCACGCCCTCAACGGCGTGGACCTCGAGGTGGAGGAGGGCACCATCACCGGCCTCATCGGCCCCAATGGCGCGGGCAAGACCACGCTGTTCAACTGCGTCTCCGGCCTCATCCCGCCCCAGTCGGGCCGCGTCGTCTTCGACGGACGCGACATCACCGGGCAGACCCCGCACCGGATCACCCGGCGCGGTCTCGTGCGCACTTTCCAGATCGCCCGAGGATTTCCACGGCTGTCCGTCATCGAGAACCTCATGCTCTACGGCGCCCGCCAGCCCGGCGAGACGCTCTGGAAGTCCATCGCGCGTCCCGCCGCGGTGGGCCGGCGCGAGGCGGAGCTGCGCGAGCGCGCGGCCACCATCGCCCGGCGCTTGAATCTCGGACGCGTGGCCAACGATCTCGCCTCCGCCCTGTCCGGCGGGCAGAAGAAGCTCCTCGAGATCGGGCGCGCCCTGATGACCGATCCGCGCGTCATCTTCCTCGACGAGCCGATCGCCGGCGTCAATCCCACGCTCGCCAACGAGATCGCGGCACACCTCGAGTCACTCGTGCGCGAGGAGGGTCTGACCTTTCTCGTGATCGAGCACAACATGGACATGATCGCGCGGCTCTGCCGGCCCGTGGTGGTCATGACGGAGGGGCGCCGGCTTGCCCAGGGCAGTTTCGCCGAGGTCGCCTCCGATCCGCGGGTGCAGGCGGCCTACATGGGAGAGCGCGAGTGGGCATCCTGACGTCACAGAGTCTTTTGCAGGTGGAAGGACTCGTCGCCGGCTACAGCGCCGCCGACGAGATCCTCAAAGGCGTGGATCTGACCCTCGACGCCGGCGAGATCGTCTGTGTCATCGGCCCGAACGGCGCGGGCAAGTCCACGCTGCTCAAGGTCATCGCGGGCATTCTCGCGCCGCACGAGGGCTCGGTGCGCCTCCGAGGCGAGCCCATCGGCGGCCGTGCCCCGCGGGCCATCTCTGCCCTCGGCCTCGCCTTCGTGCCGCAAGAGCAAAACGTCTTCCCGAGCATGACCGTGCGCGAGAACCTCGAGATGGGGGGATACCTCGATCCCGCGGGCGGCCCGGCAAAGGTCGACGCGATCTTCTCGCGCTTCCCCGTGCTCGCCGAGAAGCGGCGACAGGCCGCGCGCACGCTCTCGGGGGGACAGCGCCAGGTGCTGGCCATGGCCATGGCCCTGATGGTCGAGCCGGCGGTGCTGCTCCTCGACGAGCCCTCGGCCGGACTTGCCCCGCGCGCGGCCGAGCAGCTCTTCGAGACCATCGCGCGCATACACGGAGACGGCGTGGCCATCGCCATGGTCGAGCAGAACGCGCGAGAGGCTCTGCGTCTGGCCCACCGAGGGTATATTCTCGTGGACGGCCGCAACAGCCTGACCGGGCCCGCGGCAGATCTCGCTCTGAATCCCGACGTGAGGCGCATCTTCCTTGGCGGATAGATCCGAACGGAGGCCGTCCATGACCAACGAAACGTCACGCATCTCGCGTCGCGCCGTGCTCAGCGGCGCCGCCGCGCTCACCGCCGTGGCCACCCTGCCCGCACGGGCCCAGGCACCCCCCGTCAAGCTCGGCACCCTCACCCCGCTCACGGGAGCGGGCGGCTCTTACGGATCTTCGATGCGGAAGTCCATGGCCTGGGTGGTCGAGCAGGTCAACGGCGCGGGAGGCGTGCTCGGCCGCCGGGTGGAGCTGGTGAGCGAGGACGACCAGACGAATCCCGACGCGGGAGTGCGCGCGGCCCGGAAGCTCGTCGACGTGGACAAGGTCGCCGCCGTCATGGGCACCTGGGCCTCCTCCGTGACGACCGCGGTGGCGCCGCTGTGCTGGGAGAGCAAGACCTTCCTCACCACCGTGTCCGGCTCGGACACCATCACGCAGCTCCCGCACCAGGGCTATCTCGTGCGGACGCAGCCGAACACGCATCTCCAGGTGGCCAAGCTCTCCGCCTTCCTGCTGGAACTGCGCGCGAAGCGCGTCTTCATCCTCTCCGCGCAGACGCCGTTCGCCGAGCCGACCCACAAGCTCCTCGCCGAGGCCCTGCCCAAGGGCGGCGCGCAGGTGGCGGGCCAGGTCATCTATGACAAAGACAAGACCACCTTTCGCTCTGAGATCGATCAGGCGCTCCGCAGCAACCCCGACATGATCTATCTGAACGGCTATACGCCGGATCTCACCGTGCTCGTGAAGGACCTCTTCAAGGCCGGCTACTCCGGGCAGAGGATCGCACAGGGCTACGCCGCCAACGCCAAGCTGTTGAGTTCGCTCCCCAACGAGGTCACCGACGGCATCTACGTCATCTCGCCCTCGCCCTCCGTGGACTCGACCGCCTACAAGCGCCTCGCCAAGGCCCTGGGCGTGGAGGACGTGGATCCGTACTCGGCCCAGTGCCACGATCACGCGAGCCTCGTCTGCCTGGCCATCGCCAAGGCGCGCGAGGCGACGGGCACGGCCATCAAGGACAATATCCGCAAGATCTCCCAGGGCTCGGGGGCCAAAGTCGACAACGCCGTGGACGGGCTCAAGCTGCTCGGGCAAGGCAAGGAGATCAACTACGAAGGCGCGAGCGGCCCCTGCGACTTCACGGAGACGGGCGACATCATCGACACGAAGTTCCGTTACGAGCAGGCCGAGAAGGGCAAACTCAAGCTCTTGCGGATCACCTGAGGCCCGGGTCCGACTCTGCTCCGCGAGACCCTGCAGCTCCTCCTCAACGGCCTCGTCGCCGGCACCGTCCTCGCGGTGCCCGCCATCGGCTTCACCGCCATCTATGCGGTGCTGCGCTTTCCCAACTTCACCGTGGCCTCCCACGCCACCATCGGCGCCTTCGCGGGCTACGTGGCCAATACCGCCTGGGGACTGTCCGCGGCGCCGTGCGTGGCCCTGGCTTTCCTCGTGGCGGGAGCGGCGGGCGTGCTCAATGACGAAGTCGTGCTCAAGCCGCTACGCCCGTCTGGAGCCCTGACCACGGCCATCGCCGCCATCGCGCTCAGCATCGCGCTCGAGAATGTCCTGCGCTTCGTCTTCGGCAACGACCTGCGCGGCTATGCCCTGCCCATACGACGCGACTGGCAGTGGGCGGGCCTGCGCATCGGGCCGCAGCAGGTGCAGAACTTCGCCATCGCCCTGGTAGCCATGGCCGCCGTCTTCGCCTTTCTCGCCTTCACCCGCACAGGCAAGTCCGTGCGCGCCGTGGCCGACAATCCGTCGCTGGCCGGCATCAAGGGCATCAATGCCGACGCCGTGGCCCGGCTCGTGAACTTCGTGGGCATGGGCCTCGCCGGGGTGGGAGGCATGCTGATCGGGCTCGACACGACCATCGACCCCCTCACGGGCTTCCGCGTCATCCTCTCCGTGTTCGCCGCGGCCGTGGTGGGTGGCCTCGGCAGCATCCCCGGGGCGGTGGTCGGCGCGCTCTCCATCGGCGTGGCCGAGGAGCTCTCCCTCCTCGCCCTCTCCCCCGCCTATCGCACTGCCGTGGGCTTCGTGGCCATCCTGCTCGTGCTCACGCTGCGGCCGCGCGGCATACTCGGGGAGCGCGCCTATTAGAAACTATCTCGTGGCCATGGCCACCTACGCCGGCCTCTACGGCCTCCTCGCCCTCGGCCTGAACCTGATCTGGGGCATGGGAGGCATGATCAATCTCGGCGTCGTCGGCTTCTTTGCCCTCGGCGCCTACGTGTCGGCGCTCGCCGCGCTCAAGCTCGGTGCGCCGATGGTTCTCGGCCTCGCCCTGGCCGCTCTCGCCGCCGCCGCGGCGGGATGGCTCATGGCCCTCACCACGTCGCGCCTCCGCGGCGACTACCTCGCCATCATCACCCTCGGCTTCTCGGAGGTGGTCCGCCTCATCGCGAGCAACGAGATCTGGCTCACGCGGGGCACCGACGGTATCTCCGGCATCCCGGGACCGTGGCGCGGGCGCCTCACTCCCGAGCAGTTCAATCTCGTGTATCTGGCCCTCGTGGTGGCCGCCCTCGCCGTGGTGGTGGCCATACTCGAGCTCCTGCGCCGGTCACCCTACGGCCGCGTGCTCCGGGCGATCCGCGACGACGAGCAGGTGGCCGAGGTCGCGGGCAAGCCCGTCCGCGCCTTCAAGGTCGAGGCCTTCGCCCTGTCGGCCGCGGTGCTCGGGCTCGCGGGTGGGCTCTACGCGCACTACACGTCGTTCATCGCTCCCGACGCCTTCGTGCCGCTCGTCACCATCTACGTCGTGCTCGCCCTGACCATCGGAGGCACCGGCAACAACTGGGGCGCCGTGCTCGGCGCCTGTCTCGTCGTGTTCTTCCTCGAGTCGACACGTTTCGCCACGGCCTGGCTGCCCGCGCTCGCGCCCGTGCAGGTGGCCGCCGTGCGCGAATTCGTGATCGGCCTGAGCCTCATCCTGGTGCTCCGGTTCAGGCCAGCCGGCATTCTTCCCGAGCGCCTGGCGCGTATTGCCTTGCCTCTCACCTCGATGCCGTCTCTGGAGCGTCCGTGAGCCGACACGCCCGCGTCGATCCCCTGCCCCATCTCGAAGCGGTGGCGCGCGCCATGATGGACACGGGCCAGCCCGATGTCGGCTTCCAGGCTCTCGACCGCGCCATGCAAGCCGTCATCGGCCACAAGCTCTTCACCGTCCTCGTGCACCACGCCCGGGCGCGGGAATCCGAGCGGCGATATACGAATCAGCCGGCGGCCTATCCGGTCGGCGGTCGAAAGCCCGTGACGGCATCCGCCTGGACGGAGCGGCTCTTCGTCGAGCGGCAGCCCTATATCGGCAGGACCGCCCAGGATATTCGCGCCGTGTTCTTCGACCACGAGCTGATCCTGTCCCTCGGCTGCGCCTCGGTGCTCAATGTCCCCGTGGTATGGAACGGGCGCACGCTCGGCACCATCAATCTCCTCCACGAAGCCGCCTGGTACGACGAGACCGACGTGCCCCTCGCCCAGACCTTCGCCGCCCTCGCCACCCCCGCCCTCCTCGCCCTCACCCATGGCTAGCCGCGGCGGCGTCCGCATCGGAGTCGTGATCGACGGCAGGTTCCTGTCTGACCATTGCCGCTGACTCGCACAACCGGGCAGGTGGCGGAGGGGGCGGGGGTGCGCTCCCCAGACCCGTATCCTCTGGGGAGCTTCTCCGAAGCCAAAACCCACAATCTCGTGGCGGGCCAGAGTGGCCCCGCGGAACGCAACTCAGCGTGGTCTGGGGAGCGCACCCCCCGCCCCCTCCGCCACCTGCCCGCCTCGCGCGCGGAGCTAAGCCAGAGCGCTCAGCCAGAAGCGCAACTGAGCAACCCTGATAGACCCGTCGGCGTTGAAGTACTTTCCCTGCCAGGCGTCGGGCTTCACCTTGAGGAAGCCGTCGCCCTTCTGGCGCGGGTCCTGCTGGGCCACCCGCCACGCGAAGTGATCGTACACGTCGAGCACGTGCGAGGCATAGGCCGCGGCGAGCTTGCGATTGCCGCGAATCATCACGAGGTTCTCGTCGTTGTTGAACGAGGCTTTGTGGCCGAGGTTGTGGCTGCCCGTGATAACCACGCAGTCGTCGGAAAACGGATCGATGACCACCACCTTGTCGTGGATGATGGCGAAGCCCGCGCTCAGGATCTCCTTCATCCATCCCGCGGGGGCCGACTTGTCGTCGAGGGCATCGGCGGCGATCACCCGGCGGTCCTGCTTGCCCTTCCCGTCCTTGGGCGGCGTGATGCCGTGCAGCTCGTAGTAGAAGGACTCCGACGCCGAGGGATTGGTGACGCAGCCCCTGACGAAGAGGTCCTTGTTCGCGCGCTGGGCGTCCGCGGCCCACTGCGCGACATTGGGACTCCCCGGATAGAAGACGAGGAAGAGCACGGCGTGCTTGGCCCCGTCGATGGCCTTGACCACGTCGGCCATGTCGGGCGGACGCTTCTCGTTCTTGGTCGAGCTCGACCGCAGCTTGGGCGTATTGGGCGAAAACCAGCTCGTGAGCGTGCCGTCCGCCCCCAGCGAAATATCCTTGCTCGCGGCGGCCCAGGTGCGAAGAACCGAGCCCTGGAGCGCCTTCGGGTCCGTCTCCGCCTGCTGGGTGTCCGCCTTGAGCTGCTTCCAGTAGTCGAGATAGCGCTGTGCGGCTTTCGCGTTGTCCAGGACGACGGTGTTGTTGGTCTGCGCGCAGAGCCCGGTCGGCGTCCAGTTGGTGGAGCCCAACAGGACGGCGCGCGGGTGGCCGGTCTTGTCCACGTAGACCACGAACTTGTTGTGGCCGATCTGGTTGCCGGGAAGGAGCCGGCTGAACATGGTGGAGGCCGTCTTGGTGAGGCGATCCCTCGCGTCCTGGTTGCCGTCCACTTCCGCCTTGGGCTCGCCCACCGGCCGCACCTCCTGCTCCATGGCGTTGGACAGGACGATGGAGAGCTTCTTGCCGGCCTTTTCCAGGAGCGGCACGAGCTCCTTGTCGTGCAGCTCATAGAGGGCGGCGTAGAGCTTTCCGCCCGACTTGGCCCGCCCCACGAAGTCCGTGAGGGCTTCGACCATGTCCCCGGACAGGCTCGCGCGCAGGGTATCCGTCGGATTCTCGATGCGATCGAGCAGTCCCTTCTTGCTCGGCTTCCCCTGCAGGGCGCGGGAGATGCTCTGGGTCGAGATGAGTCCGCGGTTGAAATAGACGTGCATGGCGTCCGAGATGCGGGAGCTGATCTCCACCTCGTTCGAGATCACCTGGGGGATGTGCATGGGGGCGAGGCTGCCCGGCTCGCCCTCGAACGGCACGATCTTGTAACGGAACGCGCGCTCGCCCGTCTTTTCCGCGATGAGGCGGGCGTACACGTCCTTCCAGTAGAACTTCTGGATGGGGAACTTCTCGCACGTGTCGGTGCTGGCCCGCTTGAAGCCGGGGAAGACTGCCACGGCGGGGAGAGCCGTCTCCTTGCCGTTGGCATCGATCCGGTACACGGCGAAGCCCATGCACCCCTCGAGCTTCTGCCCGTAACTCCACGCGACCGTGATCACGTCGTTGTTGGCGAAGGCAATGGCGTTCTGCATGGCGGGTCCTCCTCCGGGTGGCTATCCTCCGCCTTCAGGGAGAGGGCCACGCCGCGGACCACCCGCGAGTTCTGTGTGCCGAAGGCCGCTCTCCGCACCTCGTCGGCCCATCGACATTCCTCCCAGTAGGTGAAGGGCTCCCGAGGCAGTACTTCCGAATGTGCACGGGTGATCCTGCGTCAGCAGCCTGGGCGGCGTCAAGACGCCCGGGAGGGAAAATGGCGTGAGGCGCCGGGGCCAGAAAGCCCGGGCGCCCTTGCCGTCAGCCTCAGAGAAGCCGGCTTACTTTGCCCCGGCCTTCCTGTCCTTGTGAAGATTGGCCTTGTCCTGATTCACTTCGTGATGATCCTCACGCCGGTCGCGATTGTCGGCGCGGAAGTCCCTGCGGTCCGCGCGGAGGTCGCGGCGGTCGCGATTGATGTCGCGCTGATCGGCGCGGACGACCCGACGGGCGCCGCGGAGATTCGCCCGATCCTGCTGAACGGCGGCCGAATTACCCGCCGCCCGATCCTGCTGAAGCTGCTTCTCGTCCTGTCGAACGGTCTGCCGGTCGCGGTAGCGCTGTTGCCGGTCGGTGCGGAGATCCCGCTTGTCCTGCCGGATGTCTCGCGCGTCCTGGCGCATGTCCTGGCGGTCCTGGCGCAGGTCGCGCTGCCCGCGCCGGAGCTCGCGCCGCTCCTGCTGTACCTGCGGATCGGGAACGGGAGTGGGGGTCTGCGCGCCGGCGCTCGGGGCCCAGACGGCCAGTGCAACGCAAGAGGTGCGCCATCAACTGACGATAAATCAGTGGCTTACGTGCTCGGCCCTGAGGCGCGACTCGCACACTTCGTCACCCGATCTGCCCGGGGTGGTCAGCCGTGCTACGATGCGCCGACTCTCCAGAGGAGGCATTCACGTGGCAGCCAAGACGCCTGAGCAGAGCGAAGTCCTCGTCGACCGCAAGGACGCCGTAGTCACCCTGACCTTCAACCGCCCCGAAGCCCGCAATGCCATGACGTGGAATATGTACGAGCGCCTGTACCAGACCGCCGAGGAAGTGGACGCCGACGACTCCGTCCGGGTCCTCGTGCTCCGCGGGGCGGGCGGCAAGGCCTTTGTCGCCGGCACCGACATCAGTCAGTTCACGAGCTTCCGGACGGCGGAGGACGGCATCCAGTACGAGCGTGAGGGGGAGCGGCGCACGGCACGCCTCGAGCGCGTGGGCAAGCCGGTCATCGCGCAGGTCGAAGGGTTCGCGGTGGGCGGCGGCTTCGCCATCGCCGCCGTGTGCGATATCCGCATCGCCACACCGGAATCGCGCTTCGGCTTCCCCATCGCGCGCACCCTCGGCAACTGCCTCTCCATGGAGAACTACTCGCGCTGCGTGGATCTCTTCGGGCCCTCGCGCGTCAAGGAGATGATCATGCGCGCCCGCCTCATCACCGCGGAGGAGGCCCACGCTGCGGGCTTCGTCCACGAGATCGTGCCCGCGAACGAGATCGGGGCGCGCGTGAGGGCCATCGCGGAGGAAATCGCCGCCCACGCCCCCATCACCCTGCGCGTGACGAAGGAGGCCGTGCGCCGCATTCAGGAGCGCCGGCGCCTCGAGGGCGGCGACGACCTGATCGCCCTCACCTACACCAGCGCGGATTTCCGGGAGGGCATGAGCGCCTTCCTCGAGAAGCGCCCGCCGCGGTGGACGGGGAAATAGGGCGGATGATCCGAAGTGTTCCCGGCCGTACCCCACGCGTGCATCCGGGCGCCTGGGTCGATCCTTCCGCCCAGGTCATCGGCGATGTGACCATCGAGGAGGGCGCCAGCGTCTGGCCCCTCACTGTGCTCCGCGGCGATCAGGACAACTTTGTGACGCTGGGCAGGAACTCCAATGTCCAGGACAACTCCGTGCTCCACGTCACGCCGGAGTTCCCCTGCATCGTGGGCGCCAACGTCACCATCGGCCACCGCTGCGTCGTGCACGCCTGCACCATCATGGACAATGTGCGGATCGGCATCGGGGCGGTCGTGCTGACGGGTGCGGTGGTGGAGGAAGGCGCGCAGGTCGGAGCGGGCGCCCTCGTGCCCCAGGGCAAGGTCGTACCCGCGGGGTGGCTGGTCATGGGCGTGCCCGCCCAGCCCATCCGGAAGATGGGAGAAGACGAGCTCGAAGACATTCGCCGGAACGCCCGCGAGTATCTCGAGCTCTGGCACCGCGACTACCGGGTCGGCTGAGCGGCTGAGCTACTTGGCCCCGGGAGGCGCGCCGAGGTTGCGCGCGACTTCCACGTCGCGGCTCTGATCGCGCGTGCGCGTCGGGCTCAGGATGATCTCCTCGACCACGGTGCGCTCCGGAAGCGTCACGCACATCAGGATGGCCTCCGCCACGTCCTCCGGCTGCATCATGGTGGCGCGCGCCGCCGCGTCGGGGGGCAGGGGGCGGTTGTCGAGTATGGGGGTGTCCACTTCGGCGGGCATCACGGTGGTGGCGCGGATGCCCTTGTCGCGGAGTACGGTGTGCACGTGGCCCATCAGGTTGAGCACGCCGGCCTTCGCCGCGCCGTAGGGTGCTCCCCCGATCAGGCCGGGCCGCATGGCCGCCACCGACCCTACGGTGATGATGGTGCCGCCCCCGCGCTCGATCATGCCGGGCAGGGCGGCCTGGATGAGCGCGTACACGCCGGTGAGGTTGACGTTGATGACGGCCTCCCACTCCTCTTGCCCGACCCAGCGGACATTGCGCGCCTTGCTCGAGTGACCGGCGTTGTTGATGAGGATGTCGACGCGGCCGAGCTCCTTGACGACCGCCTCCACCAGCGTGCGCCCGTGCTCGGGCCGGGAGACGTCGCCCTCGCGCGCGGTCGCCCTGCCTCCGGCCTTCGTGATCTCCGCCACCACCGCGTCGAGGGG
>WNFV01012746.1_pt1 | contig 14911 bp, 12 predicted proteins | sample 5400101 | NCBI WGS metagenome assembly WNFV01 (sample SAMN13153361, study PRJNA577476) | soil metagenome | isolation source: 115 cm soil or saprolite under grassland replicate 1 | place: USA:California | collected 2016-06-15 | reverse complement strand
AGGGCGCCAGGTCGATCGCCATCGTTCGAGTCATCGCCTCCATGCCACCTTTGCTGGCGTCGTAGGCGGCCATGTAGCGATGGGCGCGCGCGGCCGCGAATGAGCTGATGTTGATGATGCAGCCGGGCTTGCCCTGGTCCACCATGAGGTTGGCGGCGCGGTGGCTGTGGAGATAGACGCTCTTCAAATTCGTTCGGATCACCGTATCCCAGTGCTCCTCATCCATCTCCAGGATGTGGGCGATCGGAGACGCCCAGGCGGCGTTGTTGACCAGCACGTCTACACTGCCCCAGGCGCTCAGCACCCGCTCGAACGTTGCCTCGACGTCGGCTTTGAGCCCAGCATCGCCGGGGATCGCCAGGGCTGCCCCACCGGCGCCCTCGATGCCTCTCGCCACTCGCTGAAGCGCCTCGGCGCCGCGAGCGGTGATCGCCACCCTGGCGCCCTCTTGCGCGAACCGTTGGGCGATGCCCTTGCCAATACCGCGACTCCCGCCCGTGACGATCGCAACCTTGCCCTGCAACGACATCACTCAACCCCTCTTAGCGCCCGCTGAATGGCGACAGGCGGCCTGCTAGCCGGCCCGCGCGCGGGCGCGAAATTCGCGCCCGCCAAAGACGTACGGCCGCATCCACGCGTAGCGCTCCGGGCTCGACCGCGCCATCCAATCGGCGTTGTACCGATAATGTAAAAACGACTCGGCAAAGTCCTCGCTAGCGGAGAGCAGGGCGTACGTCGAGACTGGCCTGCCCTGGCCGCGAGCGCGATCGTCGCCAGGCCAGAAGACGTGTTCGAAAGCGGTCTGGAGGCGGCGCTGATCGGCAAAGGCAACGGTATGGCCGATCTCGTGGACGACGGTCGCCTGGAACAGGGTCAGGCCGGGAATGACGTGGGGACGATTGCCCACGCCGCGACACGTCACCAGACCGATCGCCACGCTCGTATCGACCGTCTCGCCGTAGGTCTCTAGGCCTAGATCGGCGCCCAGCGAGAGCCCTGCGATCGGCCCATTACGTACCAGGTCGGGCGGCAGATCGTCCAGCGTCTCGACGATCTGCTGGAATTTGTGTCGCGACAGACGGTCGGCACCGACGGACACCAGCCCGTACCGCCCGGCCAAGAACCGGTTACGGGCAGACCGCTTGAGGGCCTCGAGCTGCTGGATCGAGTCCATCGCGCTCCACGCGGGCCCAACCCCATGGGGGACCCGGTCGAGGACGACCACGACGCCCGGCCATAGTAGCGCAAAGCGACGGGTGGGCAAGAATGACCCCCTCTCCCCGTGGAGCGGGCAGGCGAGGGGTATTCAGCTGTTGCCCGTGTTTTGAAGGGTGCGTATAATCGACTCTAGATCGGGCGACTAGCTCAGTTGGTTAGAGCGCACGGTTCACATCCGTGAGGTCCCGGGTTCGAGTCCCAGGTCGCCCACCTGGTGGACGCTGTGCGCCCATCGATTCGCGGGCGCGATCTAGCTTGGCGGCCAGCACGAAATCGCTCTCGGTCAGGCCGCCTATCTTGTGAGTCCAGATCTCCACGCCTACCCGGCCCCAGGACAGGTGAAGGTCCGGGTGATGGCCCTCTGTCTCGGCGATCTGGCCCGCTCGATTGACGAAGTCGAGCGCCTCGGCGAAATCCCGAAAGCGCTGCCACTTCACGAGCTTCTTGTCGTCCTCGACGCACCAGCCGTCGATCTGCGCCAGGAGCGGCGCGATTTGCTTGGCTGTCAGGGGCGGTGTTCCACCCCGACACGGCACGCACGAACGGCTGGTCAGTGATTGGGACATAGCGTTGGCTCTACGAGAGCCTAGCCGCGCTCGGAGCTGAACTGCAACATGGCGGCCGGCAGGTCGGTCCTGGGTCAGCCACGGCACCTGCTGTTCGCCCTCTGTCTGGCAGTCGCCTCACTCGCGTACGTCTACGCGCGCCAGAGCGAACGGGCGACCGTGCCCGACCATGGCGATGCGTGGGCCGACATGCTCCACCTTGTAGCCGCGGATAAATTCAATCGATACGGCTACGCACGGCTCTGCTTTGGCCTGACACTGGATGACGGAGCAGAGATTGGCTTACAGCCATCCTATTTCCCGCATTGGCCGCCATTTCCGGCCATCATTGTCAGCCTGCTCTTTCGGCTCGGCCTGTCTACAGAACAAGCCCGGATCGTCCCGCTGCTGGTCTCCCATTCGGCACTGATCGCGGTCTACCTCGTGACACGGCGCGTGCTAGGCGACTGGCGGGCCGGCATCGCCGCCTTGCTCGCGCTGGCGTCCTCGGCCCCCTTCCGCTTGCTCTCGGACTCGTTCGCCTACCCCTCATACGACTTCGCCGCCAAAGCCTGGACCTTTCTTTTCATCACTCTCGGGACGCTTAGCTCAGGCTGGCGGCGACTGGCTTGGCTCGTCACGGCAGGCGTGGCAGCATTCGCCACACTTGCACTGTCTGGCTTTGAGATGGCCCCAGCCATCGGGTCGTACAGCGTCCTGTTCCCACTCCTGTTCACGCCCCGCGCTGAGCGCTTGCGGACGACACTGCTCTCGGCGCTCTTCGTCGCTGCCGGCCTGCTGGGCGGGATGTTGTCCAGGATCGTCCACAACGCCTGCATGCTGGGTGGGGCGGGGCCGGCTTTGACCGATTTCGCTGCCGTCTTCGCGAGGCGCTCGTTCGCCGACTATGGTGAGCTGTATGGGGGCCAACCGTATTTGGAAGAGCTTCTGTACCGGCTCGGAGCGTACTATCCACTCCATCTAACCGTGACCCTCGCCGGCGTCGGCTTTGCGGGCCTGCTGGCGTACCGCAGACGGTGGCGGCCTGAACTGTCCGCTCTGACGTGGCTGGGCGTCGTCCTGTCGAGCGAGAGTCTGTGGTTCATCCTCCTGCGTCAGCACAGCCATGAGCACGTCCACACCATCGATCAGGTAGCAGTCTCAGGCAGCATCGCGGTCGCCCTGGCAGTCGGCCTGATTTGGACAGCAGTCGGCCACTCGACAGGGTTGCGCTACGGCGCGCTAGTCGTGGGGGCGGGGTTGCTGATCACAGCCCTCGCGGGGACGGGCGTGCGGCCCTACGGTAACCTGCCGAGCAAGGTGGATTGGAGCCGTGAGAAGCGCCGAGTGGAGACCATGGCGTCGCGCCTGCCGGCCAACGCCGTCGTCGTGCTGGAGGGGGCGCGGATGCCGGGCACGGATTATTTCCTCGGTCGGACCTCTCTGCGGGGACGAGGCCTGATCGAGCCGATCGGACCTCCGGAGCGACCTTGGTTCTTGATGACCCGAAGGGCCGAAGGAGACCCGATCTACGAGGCCGCACGGACCCAGTACCGGCTGCTCTCGGAAGCCGGCGACCTGGCGCTCTTCGCGCTGCGCTGAGCGCGCCCGCGGACCTGCCACGCCGCCTGGTCTGGCGTCCACCGAGAGTTGCAGCTACCCTGAGCGTGCAAACCTGGCGACCTGGGAGTTAGTCCGATGAGAGTGACCGAGCTTCGCCTGCGCCAGCTCAGGGGGGTGATGGAGTTTGGCGGCGACTTCTGGGAGGAGCGGCTGATCAGGCCAATCGACATTTACCCTGAGCACCGGGCCGAGGGGCCAGCATTTCTCGACAAGCTTGGCGAGGGTAGTTACCGAATCGAGGCGACGTTCGTCGAGCTTCTCACCGACGAGGGCGTCAGCGGGACCGGTGGGCCGATCTCGCTCGACCAGGCTTTTATCATCGACACGCAGCTTCGGGGGCTGGTCGAAGGCTCTGATCCGCTTGCGCACGAGCTGATCTGGGACAAGCTGTACCGCTATGCCGTCCATGGTCGGAAGGGGCCGACCATGATGGCGATCAGCGCGATCGACTGCGCCCTATGGGACCTCAAAGGCAGATGGGCTAACACGCCGGTTCATCGTCTGCTCGGCGGCCCGACGCGGCAGCAAATACCGGCCTATGCCAGCGCGCTCGGCTATTCGATCGAACCCGAGCAGGCAGCGGCGCGCGCCCGCGAGTTCGTCGGCCAGGGCTACCGGGCCACGAAGTGGTTCTTCCGAAACGGCCCGAGCGACGGTCGGGACGGGATGGCCCGCAACGTGGAGCTAGTTCGAGCCCTTCGCGAGGCGGTGGGCGAGAACGTCGACGTGATGCTCGACTGCTGGATGAGCTGGGACGTGCCGTACACCGTGGCGATGGCGGAGCGACTTGACGAGTTCAGCCCGCGCTGGCTCGAGGAGCCGGTCATGCCGGACAAGATCGATAGCTATGCCGAGATCCGTCGCCGGGTGGCCATCCCGATCTCGGGTGGCGAGCACGAGTACACGCGCTGGGGCTTGAAGCAGCTCATGGACGCTGCAGCGGTCGACGTGCTGCAGCCCGACATCTATTGGGCCGGTGGCATCTCCGAGATGCTGAAGATCTGCGCGCTCGCCTCGACCTACGACCTGCCCGTCATCCCACACGGCCACTCCACGCCGGCTTCGGCTCAGTTGATCGCATCCCAGCCGCCGAACCTCTGCCCGCTGCTGGAGTACCTGGTCAAGTGGAACGAGGTCCACCAGTTCTTCTTGAAGAGGCCGCTCAAGCCGGAGGGCGGTCTGGTCATGGTCCCAGACGCGCCCGGCATGGGCATGGAACTAGACGAAGCGAAGATCCAGCAGGAGCGGGTCTTACGCTGGGGCACGATGCCCTGGGCGTAAGGGCCGACCGGGTAGGGCGCGGTCCCCGGGCCCAACAAGTGCGCGTTGCGGGGCGGGCACACCCCGCCCCTACGCGGGCTGGCGTAGCTTGAACCGCTGGATCTTTCCGGTGGCTGTTTTGGGCAATTCGTCGACGAGCTCGATCCAACGTGGCACCTTGAAACGAGCCAGACGGCCAGCGGCGAACTCGCCGAGCTCAGCGGCGAGTGTCTGCGACGATTGGCCAGGTCTGGCGACGACGAACGCCTTCGGTCTCTCCAGACCGGCCTCGTCCGGGCAGCCCACCACAGCGCACTCGACGACAGCTGTGTGTTCCAGCAGCGCGGCCTCCACCTCCATCGGCGCGACCCACTGGCTGCTCACGCGCATCAGGTCATCGGCGCGTCCACAATAGTAGTAGAAGCCCTCTTCGTCGCGGGTGTATTTGTCGCCGGTCCGGAGCCACTCGCCGAGGAACGTGCACGCCGATTGGGAGCGCTTGTTCCAGTATCGGGCAGCCGTGCTGGCACCTTTCACGAAGAGGTCGCCGATCTCCCCAGGCGGGGCCTCGTGCCCGCGCTCGTCGAGCAGACGAGCCTCATAGCCGGGCAGCAGCTCGCCGGAGCTGCCCGGGCGGACCCGCCCGGGCCGGTTCGACGTATAGATGTAGCCCGCCTCGGTCGAGCCAAGCCCGTCCAGCAGCTCGATGCCGGTCGTCGTGACCCAGCGTTCGTAGAGCGGAGCGGGAAGCGCCTCGCCGGCCGAAACCGCCAGGCGGATGAACCCTAGGTCGGGCGGCCGGTCGAGGCGCTCGATCTCCTGGAGCAGCGCGGCGTAGAAGGTGGGGACGGCGAAGAACAGGGTCGGGCGCTCGGCTTCGAGCAGCTCCAACACGGGCGCTGGAGCCGGGCGCTCTGAGGAGAGAAGCACTGAGGCGCCCCCGAGCAGGGGCAGGTAGAGCGAGTTGTTCAGTCCGTAGGAGAAGAACAGCCGCGAGGCCGAGAATGTTACGTCGTCCGGCCGTAGGGCCAGCACGTGGCGGGCGTAGATCGAAGCGCACGAGAGCATGTCGCGATGGAGGTGGACGACGCCCTTCGGGCGGCCCGTCGTGCCGGAGCTGTACAGCCAGTACGACGGCTCGTCACGGCTGGTCTCGGCGCATTCGAGCTCGGCTGGACTGGCCGCGCACGCCTCCTGGAAGCTTGTCGTGCCCGGCGGGACGGCCCCGTCGCCCAGGTAGAGAATGACGCGAAGGTGGCGGAGCGCGTCTCGATTCGGGGCAATTTTTGGCCACACGTCGCCATCCACGACGAGTCCGGTCGCCCGGCTGTCCTCCAGGTAGTAGCGGTACTCATCTGGCCCCGACAGAGTGTTGATCGGGATGGGCACGGCGCCGGCCTTCATCGCCCCCAGGAAGCTGGCCAGGAACTCGGGGCAGTCCGGCAGCAGCACCGCGACCCGGTTCTCGCGCTGAATGCCGAGCCGCAAAAGGGCGTGCCCGGCTCGATTGGCAGCTTGCTGCAGCGCTCGGTAGCTGATCTCGCGTCCTCGGAATCGGACTGCCACGCGGTCACCCCGTCCTTCCGCCACCTGGCGATCGATGAGCGCGCTCGCCATGTTGAACACCTGCGGGATCTCGTTCGAGGTCATCGCGATCCTGAGGATACCCCAAGGCCTTCGAAGTACGAGCGGTCTTGACGGGGCCTGTCGCCCGGGAGTAGCGTGGTGGTGCGTGGTCGACGCTGACCGCGCGGGGAGGTGCTTCGATGAAGAAGCTGCGCAACATCATGCGAGAGGGTTTCCTCGTCACGGTGCGGCGCACCGCGACGGTGTCCGAGGCCTGTCGCGCCATGGCCGACCGCAACGTTGGCATCGTGGCTGTGCTGGAGGGAGATCGGCTGGCCGGTCTCTTCTCGGAACGGGATGTCGTCCGGCGCGTGGTCGACAAAGGCCTCGACCCCGCGCGAACGGCGGTCCAGGATGTCATGACCACCGACCTCATCGTGGCCAACGCCGACGACGACTACCAGTCGGCGATGGCCAAGATGGACAAAGCCAACATCCGGCATCTGCCTGTCGTGAGCGAGGGCCGCCTACGTTCGATGATTTCGATTCGGGATCTGATGCGGGTCGAGCTGCGCGATAAGCACGAGGAGCTCCGCTACCTTCACGAGTATCTCTACCACGTCCCGCCCGACGTCGCTCAGCAACAATAAGTGGCCATGACCTGCGATCTTCGCTTCTCGACGCTTGTCCTGGCGTGCCTGCTGGTCCTGTTGGTCGCGGCGTGCGGCCCTACCCCACCCCCGGCGACCGGCTCATCGACCAGTGCGCCCGCGGCCGCGGGCATTCCGACCCAGGGCCCGCTGCCCGCGCCGCCGGCCGCCGCGAGCGCTGGCCCGCGCGCTACCACCACCTTTGACGCGGGGGCTAAGCCGGGCGGCAACATGGTCGCCGCTTCGACGACCGACGCCGTCAGCTTCCACCCTTACCTGACCACGGACACCGCGTCCGGCTCCTTCCAGGCGCTGGTGTACGGAGGTGACCTGTGGGTGTATGACCCGCACACCCTCGAGCCGCGCCCGGAGGCCGCGACGAGTTGGACCATCTCGAACGACCGCCTCACCTACACGTTTACCCTGCGCGACGATCTTCGCTGGACGGACGGCACTCCGATCACCTCGGCCGACTACAAATGGACCTTCGACCAGGCATCCAACCCGGCTAACAAGTACCCCTATATCTCCAATCTTCAGCTCATCGCCTCGTATGACGCGCCCGATCCGAGAACGATCGTGATCAAGATGAAGGAGCCGATCGTCGTTGGCCTGGAAGCGGCCAACACTATCGAGCCATTGCCGAAGCACGTCTGGGAAAAGCTGGACTGGAGCGACCCGTCGAAGAACCCGCAGATCATGAACCCCAGCGTCACCTCGGGCCCATATATCCTGCAAGAGTGGCGCAAGGACGACCACGCTACGTTCGTCGCTAACGACCGCTACCTTCGTGGCCGCCCGCTGATCGATGCATACACGGTAAGAGTTGTCCCGAGCCAGGAGATCGCGTTTCAGATGCTCAAGAGCGGCGAGGTCGACCTGGCAGGCTTCACGCCCGACAATTACTCGGAGGCGAAGCGGCTGCCCAACGTGACGGTCTACGAGTGGTGGCCGGCCGCCGCGTCTTGGAGCTATCTGGGGTTCAACTTTCGGCGCCCGTGGCTCCAGGACATCGAGGTGCGTCGTGCGCTCTCCCATGCTGTCGACCGGAACGCGATCGCCGAGTACGTTTTGAACGGGCTGGGGCGGCCGACTTTTTCGATCTTCCCGCCCTCGAGCTGGGTGTACACCCCGAACGTCCCCACCTACGAGTACAACCCCACTACGGCCAGAGAGATGCTCGAGAAGGCCGGCTGGCTGCCCGGGCCTGGCGGCGTGCGTCAGAAAGACGGCCAGCAGCTCAAGCTGCGGATGCTGTATGGGCCCAACACCAGCAAGACCCGCGAGCGGATCGCCACGGTCGTCCAGCAGGCCTGGGGCGACTTGGGGGTTGGGGTGGAGGTCCAGGGGATGGAGTGGGGCGCCTACCTCTCGACACTCAAATCGGAACCGTACGACTGGGACGTTTGCGTCCTGGGTTGGAGCTCGACCCTCGAGCCACACTGGATGAACCAGATCTGGCGCGAAGACTCAATCCCGGCCCTCAACTCCGTGGCGTACGTCAACAAGCGCGTCGAGCAGCTCTTCGACCTTGGTGTCCGCGAGTTTGACCGCGAGCGGCGAAAGCAGACCTATCAGGAGATCCAGCAGATCATCTCGAGCGACGCGCCGTACGTGTTTCTGACCACCGACCTGGCCTACACGGGCATCAACAACCGCATCGGCGGGATCGAGCCAACTCCCCTCGGGATCGGCCACAACCGGGAGCGATGGTTTGTCAAGTGACGAGCCGTCAGCCAGTAGCTATCAGCTATCAGCGGCCTCCGCAGGCCGGTGAGCGCCGCGGCGCGCCTCGTGTGCGCTTCAGCTGCTGATCGCTGATGGCTGACCGCTGACTGCCTGGTTTCGTGACCTCCGGGCTGGCGCGATATATCGCTCGACGATCACTCCACTCGGCCCTGCTGGTCCTGTTGATCACCGTCCTCAGCTTCTCGATTATGCGGCTCGCACCCGGCGGGCCGGAGAGCTTCTTCTGGAGTCATTCGGGCTCAAAGATCCGCTCCCCGTCCAGTACGCCAAGTGGCTTTGGAACGTGGTCCGTCTGGACTTTGGCTACTCCTTCATCGATCGCCGGCCGGTTATCGAGAAGATCGCCGAGCGGGTGCCGGCTACCTTTCAGCTCTCGCTGACCTCGTTCGCGCTCGGATTGCTAGGCATCCCGCTCGGCGTTTACGCGGCCACCCGGCGGGGTCGTTGGCAGGACCAGACGATCCGGCTGTTTACCGTCTTCGGGAACGCCGTTCCGCACTGGTGGCTCGGCCTGATGCTGTTGGTCCTCAGCGCCTCAACCATTCGGATTTTCCCGCTCGGCGGGATGTACACGGTGGGCGACGGCTCGCTGCCGGATCGGCTGTGGCATCTCGCGCTCCCGGCGCTCGTGGGGGCCCTCGGCGGCTGGATTGGATTCAGTCGGTTCGTGCGCTCGGAGATGCTCGAGGTGCTCGGCCAGGACTACATTCGAAGCGCCCGGGCCAAGGGCCTCAGCGCTCGCCTGGTCCTCTTTCGGCACGCGCTGCGCAACGCCTTGATCCCGTTGATCACGATCCTTGGCAGCAGCCTGGCGGGATTGTTGTCGGGCGGGGTCCTGTTCGAGACCACGTTCTCCTGGCCCGGGCTGGGTCGGATGTCGGTCGATGCCGCCTATCAGCGTGACTTTCCCGTCCTGATGGCGCTGACCGTCATCTTCTCATTCCTGATCATCCTGGGAAATCTGATCGCCGACGTGAGCTACGGCCTGGCCGACCCACGGGTCCGCTACGAATGACCGGGACCGCGCGCCGACTGTGGCGTGACCGCATGACGATGGCCGCGCTGGGGATGATCATCGTCATCGTAGCGGTCACCATGCTGGCGTCTTGGATCGCGTGGGGCGTGCTCGACGTGGACCCGTATCGTCAAAACCTTGTCCAACGCTACCGTCCGCCATCGCCAGCCAACCTGCTGGGTACGGACGACCTTGGCCGGGACAACCTTGCGCGCACCCTGATTGCTGGCCGAGTCTCACTGTCGATTGGTCTGACGATCGCCTTGGTCTCCCTGGCCATTGGGGTGCCAATAGGGCTAGCGTCCGGCTTCTACGGCGGCCGACTGGACGACTTGACCAATGCGATCATCCAGACACTCATCAACATCCCGACCCTATTCCTGCTGATCCTGCTCTCGGCCACGCTGAGGCCGGGTGTGCTTGTGCTGGCAATCATCATCGGCGGGCTGGGCTGGATGGGCACGGCGCGCCTGGTGCGCGGGATGGGGCTCTCAATCCGCGAGCGCGACTACGTGCTTGCGGCACGGGGGCTCGGCGCCTCGGACGGCCGCGTCATGGCGCGGCACGTCCTGCCCAACGTGTTCTCGATGGTCACGGTGATCGCCGGCTTCGACGTAGCGGGCGGCATTCTGGCCGAGTCCGGCCTGAGCTACCTGGGCCTCGGGGTCCAGCCACCCGTCGCGTCGTGGGGCAGCATGCTGGCCTCATCCCTGGAAAACGTCACTCGCGCGCCCTGGTTGGTCGTAACCCCTGGCGCGGCCATCTTCCTGACCACCCTGGCCATCTTCCTGCTCGCAGACGGCCTCCGCGACGCGCTGGACCCTCGCCTGAAGGCGTAGAGCGCGGCTAGCGCAGCCAGTGAATCAGGCTAGTCGGCTCGGGATCAACTGCCTGCGCCCGCAGGAAAGTGTCGAGCGCCAGCACGAGCTGTCCCACTGTCCGTGCTGAGCTGCGCGAATAGCGACGATGGGTCGTCAGAAGGAGTCCGAAGTGGGCTCTGCCCTGCGCCCGGTAGAGACCGTCAACACGCAGGAAGTCGGGCACGTTCTCGGTTACGACTGCGCGCCGTTCGTCCTGCGCCAACGCGAAGAGGTCGGCGTCGTCCAGCTTTGCCGCGTGGGGACGGTCAATCGCAGCTACGACATCGTGACCACGCCTACGCAGCTGGTTTGCGATCTCCGGGTCGAACATCTCGTCTAGTAACAGCTTCAACGCGCAAGCAATTCATGCTCGCGCAGCCAAGCGGCCTCAGCTCGCTCGGCCTCGTCATCGACCCGCTGTATCCACTCGTCGATCTCTTCTCGATGCTCGGCGTAGTAGCCGAGCGCGGCTTGCACCTGGTGCGGCATGAGGCCCGTCAGTTCGACCACCGTGTCTATCAGCGGTTCACCCCGCTCAGCAACGTCTCGGATCACGCGCGCGACCTCCCAGACGTCAGGACCGCCCATAACCGCCGGACGGCGGCCGACGGGGCCGTCTCGGAATACGATGCCCGGGTGAGCCTCCATTCGAAGACCCTCCTCGATGAGACGCCTGGCGAGCCGGGACTTTGGCTCGCGGGTCATTCGAGCGCGGGCTTCGAGTTGAGCGGTGGTCGCCGTGTCCATTCGAATCGAGAAGAGCTTGCTTGGCATACAGCCGCACTCCGGAGCTGGGTTGTATTACACTGTAGCACAGATCTGGGAGACTCAGGTGGCGCTGGAAGAGACGACGTGGAGCTTCGCTGCCCTTGGGGCCTCTCGGGCTACCGACTCCTTGGGGCGGCGCGTTTCTTGGCGTCGAGGAGACGGGCACCCAGGACGGACGAGCTGCGCGGCTGCGCTTCGCCCACGGCCTGCGCCGAGCCTGCCGCCGATGGGCTGGCTCGGGCCGCTTCGCCGCGGCGACCGTCGGCGAAGCCGGCCGCCTCGATTGAGATCCGACTCTTGGCGGCCAGCAGTTTGGCGGCCGCCGGCGCGGCCGCTCGTCGGGCACGTCCCAACCAGTTGTCGAGCACATGCGCCCAGGCCCGCTCCGCGTCCATCCAGCCGAGGCGCAGGCGTCGGGCGGCCACGTCGAAGAGGAACAGCAGCGCGGCCAGGACAAGCAGCGGCGGCCACAGCTCGCGCGGCTGGCCGGACACGGTCTGCTCTCGGATGAAGATGTCGCGCGGCTCGGCCAGGATCTTACCCCCGGTCTCGCGGGCGATCTGGCCGAGCAATTCTGGGTTCGCTCGCAGGTCGCGGTACTCGGCGGAGTAGGGGATCACGAAACCAGCCGGCCGCCCGGCCTGGAGCGTGCCGTCCGGGCTGGTCTGAACGATATTCAGGAAGTAGGCGCCCTCGGTCGTGATCGGTAGGCGCCCCTCGTAGCGCCCCGGGGCGACCTGGGGAAGCGGGATCTGGCTCTGCGTGTTCGAGGGGTCCACCACTGTCGCGCTGGTGCTCAGGAAGTTCTGGTACGTCTTGTCGTCGCTGATCGCGTCGACCGTGACTCGCGCGGTGCTGCCCTCCGGCGTGATCTGGACCTGCAGGTTGCGGTCAATCGGGTTGGGGATCGTCCGTTTGACGACCTGGGCCCAGAATCGGCTGAAGTCCGGCCAGGTCAGCCAGTCCTGGGCCCAGCGGTTCTTAGCGTCGGACGTCCAGGCGACGACGTGCCCAAGCCCGTACTGCCACTCGGAGAGGATCGGATCGACCTGTTTGGACACCAGCAGTATCTGACTAGTCGGTTTGGGGGTCGTGGAGACATAGCCGAGCAGGGGCGGCATCAGGCTGACGTCAATACCCTCCAGGATCGGGCTGGCCCCCACCTGAGTGGGGCGGAATGGCTCCTCGACGATCGCTGCCCGCGCCACCTCCTGTGTGTCCTTGATCACCATCTGGGGGACCTCGAACGGGTCATTGCCCTCGAAGTACCTGCCGTGACCCAAGTCAGCCAGGCGACGTAACAATGCGAAGTCGGCGTCCGAGCCGATCGCGATAGTGGACAGGGTGACGCTGTTCTGAAGCATCCGCTGCGTCAGCGTCTCATAGTCGCCGCCGGTACTGAGCCCATCGGTGAGGAGCAAGATGTGCTTGACCTTGGCGTCGCGGGCGACGATGTCGTTGAACGCCGTCTCGACGGCCGGGTAGATCGCGGTCCCTCCGCCGGGGCTGATCGATCCGATCTGGGTCTGGACGTTGCCTGGGTCGGTCAGAAACTGAGTCTCCACCACCCAGCGAGAAGTGTCGTCGAACGACAGGACCCCCACCTGGTCCTGCTCGCTGAGCAGCTCGGTAGCGCGGATTGCCGCCTCTTTGGCCAGGTCCATCTTCGATGAGCCGGGCCCGCCGGCCATGCTCCCGGAGGCGTCGATGACCAGAATCAGCGCGACGCTGGCGGTCAGCGTCCGCCCCCGCAGGTCCATGCGAACCGGCAGCGCCTCCTCGAGCGGGGTCCGGTTGTAGCGGCCCACGCCGTAGCTCTTCTCGCCGCCGATGACTACCAGACCACCCCCCAGATTCTGAACGTACGAGTTGATGGCGCGCATCTGCGTGACGCTGAGCTGAGCCGCGGGCACGTTGGCCAGCACCAGGCTCTCGTAGCCACGCAGCGTCGGAAGGTCGAGGATGGCCTCGTTCACTTCCTTGATGTCGACCTCCAGGCCGGCCGACCGCAGGGCGTCAGCCAGGTAGCGTGCCTCGCCGGCGTCAGACTCAACCACAAGAACGCGAGGTCTCCCGGTGACTACCGTGTAGCTGCCGCCCTCATTGTTCTGGACGAAGCTGTCGGTTGCGCTTTCGATCTGAGCCCTGAATAGGTGGAAGCCCTGCCCGAGCGGGTCCTGTGGCAGGACGATGCTGTTGATGCCCTGGCTCAGCTCCACGCTCTGGCTACTGAGCAGCTTGCCGTCGGCGAGCAGGTGGACCTGGGCTACGGTGTCCTGACTCGCCTCGATGGTCAGTACCGCCGAGAACGTCTCGCCATCGCGTACGAAGGCGGGCGTCTCGAGTTGGCGGACCAGCACCTCGGGCCCGAGCTGCTGGGATAGCGGGACCGCCAATATCGGCACTTTCGTGGCCCGCGCGACTCGCGCCTGGTCGATCGCTCGCCCGACGTTTTCGTTGCCGTCGGAGATGAGCACGATCTTGCGCGCCACGGTGCTGGGCAGGGTCGCCAGTGCCAGACGGATCGCGGCCGAGATGTCGGTCTGGCCGCCGCCGACGATCGATGCAATCGGGGCGACCTGGCGGGCGCTGCTCAGCGGGCGCTCGACAACTGCCTGGTCGCCGAATGCGATGATCGCTGCTCGGTCACGCTCCCCCATCCCATTTATCGCCTCGCGAAGCCAGGCTAGCTCGCGTTCACGCATCGAAGGCGTGACGCTGTCCGAGACGTCTACCAGGAAGGCCACGGCCTGTTGGTCGGCCTGCCCAATGACGCGCGGTCCGGCCAGAGCCAGCACCACCAGCAGGACGACGGCCAGCCGGACCCAGAGGACCAGTCGCCGCCTCCTGCGCGGCAGGTGCGTTCGACTCGCGCGATCGATCAGCCAAAAGGCTGGCAGCAGCCCCAGCAGCAGCAGCGCGAGCGGGTGCGTGAAATCTAGGGACATGGAGTCGCCATTCGCCACTCCATTATCAGCTTCTTCTGTGGAACCAGAACCATTCGAACAGCAGCAGGCCGAGCGCGAGGGGGGCGAGCCAGAGCCAGATCTCGCGGTTGACCGGCACCAGGTCGGCCTGGGTGCCAGCCTGAAGCGGCCGACCATTGCCCAGCAGCACGGTTCGGGGCCGAATATCCGACTCCTGCTCGTCGGAGGCGTTGACGGCGAACAACTCCTCGAGGATCGTCTGACCCGCCGCTCGTTGTGAGACGCCGTACAGACCCGGCTCGCCTGTGTCGGCAAACGTTATCGGCTGGCCCTCGACGTGGATCGTCTTTGGCGGACCACTCGGTCTCCGGATGACCAGGTCTTCAGCCTGGGGCAACGGCGCTATCGTAATGGCGTCGCCGGGATGCAGGTCACGCTGGGCCGCCTGGCCGCCCGGTTCGAGGTACCCGAGGATGTTCGCCATCATGATCGGGAAGGCGGCCGAGAGCGGCAGGTTCGACTGGCGGATGTCGAAGGGCATGATCACAGTCCGCTGGCCATCGTGCTCGCCCGCCAGCAGCAGGGGTGCGTCATCCGACTCGATCAGCGTTCGCGCCCAGCCGGGGGGCGCGATCCGCTGGGCGCGCGCGATGGCGACGTCACGGAGGTCGACAAACTGGAGGACCGGATCATCGCGCTCCCAGTGCCGAATACGGGGGCGGCGCAGCTC
>WNFV01006083.1_pt1 | contig 14914 bp, 12 predicted proteins | sample 5400101 | NCBI WGS metagenome assembly WNFV01 (sample SAMN13153361, study PRJNA577476) | soil metagenome | isolation source: 115 cm soil or saprolite under grassland replicate 1 | place: USA:California | collected 2016-06-15 | reverse complement strand
TTCGGCGCCGTGCGGGTGCGCGGCGAAGTCGAAGCCGCCGAGGGCCCGCGCCAGTGGGACGAGGCCGTGTGGGACGGCAAGCCCGGCGAGCGCAGCGTCTGGGTCATCGCGACGACCACCACGCATATGCAGGAGGTCAAGCACGTCGCGATCAAGGGGGGGCAGCCCGGCTCGGCGCTCCGCTACTACATCCCATACCGCGTGACCCTGAATCCATCGCCCGAGAGCGCGGTGGTGTTCCCGCTCTCTTTCATCCGCTTCTATGAGGACCGTCCCGGGCTCTGGGAGCGCTACCTGGCCAAGTCCATCAACCTCGGCGACGGGGTCGCGGTGCTGGTCGGAGCCAATCAGACGCCGGCCTTCGCCGACTGGGTGTACGTGATCGTCCAGCATCCGCCCCAGCCGGCAACATTCAAGGCCGTGCTCGGATGGGGACCCCGGATGAGCGGCGACAAGTCGAGCAAGGAAGGACGGGATCCGTGAGGCGATTCGCTCTCTCAGCCGTCATCGTGTTCTGCGTCGCCGCGGTGGCCTCAGCGCAGAGTCAGGGGCAGCCGCCGAGCCAGCCGAAGGGGCAGCCTCCGAGCGCGCCCGTGAGCGCGGCGTCGCTCACGGTCCTCGTGGACCAGCTCATCGAGCTCTTCCCGCGCGTCGACGGCGAGATCGTTGACGTCAAGGGCGACAGCGTCACGCTCGACGTGGGGCGCAAGCACGGCGTGCATGTCGGCCTCGAGCTCGAGATCTTCCGCGAGGGCGCCGAGATCAAGCATCCGCGCACCGGCCAGGTGCTGGGCCGGGAGGAGAAGACGCTGGGCCGCGTCCGGGTGACCGGGGTGCAGGAGACCCTCTCCACGGCCGCGATTGTTCAAGGCGCGGACATCAAGCCCGCCGACCGCTTCCGCACCGCGGCCGGCAAGGTGAACCTGGTGATGCTGCCGTTGCTGGGCGGCGTCCGCGAGACGCTGGTGGAGGCGGCGACCCAGGAGCTGGTCGAGCGCCTGTCGCAGACGGGCCGCTTCCGCGTCACCATGGGCGACACTATCAACGTGTTCCTGGGCGAGCAGGGGCTCAAGGCCGAGGACTTCCTGGCGGGTCGCGGCGTCAAGCAGGCCGCGGAGAAGTTCAAGGTCGACCACATCCTGGCCATCCTCTTCAAGCGGGTCCAGGGCAAGCCGTTCATGGACGTGCGCTTCTTCTCGCTGCCGCAGGCGGACCCGGCGATCACCATGGCCTTCTTTGTACCGGCCACCATCAAGCCGTCGGGCACGACGGGGCGCTTCTCCCAGGGCGGCCCGGCCAACCCGCCGCAGGCCAAGCCGCGCTCGCTGCTGGCGCGGCTGCTCGGCGGCGATCTCGAGGCGGGCTCCTACTCGAGCGGCGAGGGCAGCATCCCGCTGCGCCAGGTCGCGCGCTTCAACTTCCCGGTCCTGGCCATGGACATCGCCGTGTCGCCCAAGGACAAGATCCCGCGGATGGCCGTGAGCGATGGCGACCAGGTCTACATGTACAAGATCGTCGAGCAGCGGTTCGAGCCCGAATGGAGCAAGTCGGTCCGCAGCCTCGGCCGCGTCTTCTCGCTCCAGCTCGCGGACTTGAACGGCGACGGCAATCTCGAGGTCATCGGCAACCGGTATGATCCGCGGACCAGCCTCAGCGGATTCATCCTGACCCAGAAGGACGGCAAGCCAACGATGGCCGTCGAGAACATCGAGGATTTCCTCTTCGCCGTGGACCTCAAGGGTGACGGCGTCAAGCAGACACTCTGGACCCAGAAGTTCAGCCCCGAAGCCTTCTTCACATCGGGTCAGGCCAGTCAGGTCGTGCTCAAGAACGGCAAGCTCCTGGTCGAAAAGCCGGTGAGGGTGCCCTCGACTTTCCGGCCCATGGGCGCAGCCTTCTCGAATGTCATGGGCAAGGAGAGCCGCGCGCTGGCGTTCATCGACGATTACAACCGTCTGCAGGTCGTGGACGACACGGGAGCGGAGCTCTGGCGCTCCGCGACCGTCGTGGGAGGCGGGGCCGCTCAAATCGAGCTGATCACGGGCACGGCCCGCAACCAGCGGAGCCGGTTCCTCAAGATCGAGCCCACGCCATTGGCCGTCGATCTGGACGGCGACGGCGTGGAGGAGCTGGTAGTGCCCCAGAACCTGGTGAAGGAAGGGCTGCTGGCCGTGGTCTTCAAGGGTCCGGCGGGCTTCCGGCTGCAATCCATCAATACCGGCTTCGAGGGACTCATCACTTGTCTCGGGGCCTTCAAGACCGAGGACACCACTCAGCCGACGGTTATCGCCTCGGTGGTGCGCTTCAGCAACTTCCTCAGGACCTCGGGCGAGACCCAGATCATCATGACCATGCCTCAGGAGTAGCGCCGCTGTTCGAGCTGATGACTTTCCCCCTCGTCACCGTCCCCCTCACCCTGCCCTCTCCCCCTCGACGGGGGAGAGGGCCGCAGTTCGAGCCGAGGCGCTCGTCTCGAGCGGCGAGGCGAGGGCTGGGAGGGTGAGGGGTCGTCCATGATCCAGCCCTACCGTGGCGTCGCCCCCACCATCCATCCGTCCGTCTTCATCGCCGACTCGGCCGACGTGATTGGAGATGTGGAGCTGGGCGAGGAGTCGAGCGTCTGGTTCAATACCGTGGTCCGGGGCGACGTCAACGTGATCCGGATCGGCCGCGGCAGCAATCTTCAGGACGGCACGGTCATCCACGTCAACCGCCGGGGGATGCCCACCATCCTCGAGGAGCGCGTCACTGTGGGGCATGCGGCCCGGCTGCACGGCTGCCATATCAAGTCCGACTGTCTGATCGGTATCGGCGCGATCGTGCTCGACGGCGCCGTGCTCGAGGAGGAATGCCTGGTGGCCGCCGGGGCGCTGGTGGCCCCGGGCACCAAGGCCCCGCGGGGCAGCGTGCTCATGGGCGCGCCCGCGCGGGTAAAGCGCCAGGTCACAGACGCCGATCTCGACCTGATCCACCGCTCGGCTCAGAACTACATCACCCTCGCCGCCGAGTACAAATCGGCCCGGGGCGTCCGCGCATGACCATCAAGGCCGTCCGCGGTGTCCGCGACATCCTGCCCTCCGAGAGCCTTCGCTGGCAGCGCGTGGAGGCGGCGGCGCGCGAGGTCTTCGAGGCCTATGGCTACCGGGAGATCCGGCTGCCGCTCTTCGAGCGCACGGAAGTCTTTGCCCGCGGCATCGGGGATGAGACGGATATCGTGAGGAAGGAGATGTACACCTTCGACGACCGCGGCGGCGACTCGCTGACGCTTCGACCCGAGGCCACCGCCTCGCTGATGCGCGCCTATATCGAGCACGGACTGCACGTTCAACCCAAGCCGGTGCGTCTGTACACGCTGGGGCCCATGTTCCGCTACGAGCGGCCGCAGAAGGGTCGGTACCGCCAGTTCCACCAGGCCGACGTGGAGGCCCTGGGCGAGACCCATCCGGGGCTGGACGCCGAAGTCATCGCGATGCTGATGGACTACTTCCGTGCCCTCGGGCTCGGCGACCGGCTGGAGCTGCAGATCAATTCGATCGGCGATGCCGGGACTCGGCCGCTCTACGTCGGGCGCCTGGTGGAATACCTCACGTCGCGGGAGAGCCGGCTCTGCGCCGAGTGCCGGGAGCGGCTAGGACGTAATCCGCTGAGGGTGCTCGACTGCAAGGTGCCCGGCTGCCAGCCCATCATCGAGAAGGCGCCGTCCATCCTCGATTCGCTCCCGCCCGAGGCGGCGACGCACTTCGAGCAGGTGCGCCGCTGCCTCGACGCCATGGCGATCAAGTACACGGTCAATCCCCGGCTGGTGCGAGGGCTGGACTATTACGTGCGCACGACCTTCGAGGTGAAGACCACGGAGCTGGGCGCCCAGGACGCCGTGGCCGGCGGGGGGCGATACGACGGTCTCATCGAGCAGCTCGACGGCCCGCCCGACCCGGGCATCGGCTTCGCCATCGGGCTGGAGCGAACCGTGGAGCTGCTCGGCGAGAGAGAGGCCGCCGGCGCCCCGCTGGTGCTGATGATCCCGCTGGGCGAGGCCGCGCTCGAGCGCCTCCTGCCCGTGGCCCGCCAGGCGCGTCAGGCCGGCGTGGGTGTGGAGCTGGGGTACGGAGCTCGGAAGCTGCCCAAAGAGCTCGAGCGGGCCAACCGGATGGGCGTGGGCTGGGCCGTGATCGCGGGAGACCAGGAGCTGGCCACACGTGAAGCGGTGCTGCGGGAGATGAAAACCGGGGAGCAGCGGCGGGTGCCGCTGGATGGCCTCGCGGCCGAGCTGATCGCGCTCGCGCGCCGGAAGGTTCCCTCTCCCCCAGCAGGGGGAGAAGGTCAGAAGGTTCCCTCTCCCCCCCGAGGGGGAGAGGGTCAGGGTGAGGGGGAGAAGAGAGGGGCGCGATGAGGACGGAGCCCCTCGGTAACTGGAAGCGGACCCATAGCTGCGGCGCGCTCGGCGCCGGCGACGTGGGCAAGACCGTGACGCTGATGGGCTGGGCCTTCCGCCGTCGCGACCACGGCGGGCTGATCTTTGTGGACCTCCGCGATCGCGAGGGCATCACCCAGTGCGTCTTCAATCCCGGCTCGGCGGGCGACAGCCATGCCAAGGCCGAGACGGTGCGGGGTGAGTTCGTCCTGGCAGTGCGCGGCTCGGTGACGGCCCGGCCGCCCGGCACGGAGAATCCCAAGCTCGCGACGGGCGCCATTGAAGTGCAGGTGAGCGAGGTCAAGATCCTCAACGACTCCCGCCCGCTGCCCTTCCAGCTCGACGCGGAGAGCGACGCCGAGGTGGACGAGACACTCCGGCTCAAGTACCGCTACTTGGACATGCGCCGGCCCGCGGTGCTGCGCGCCTTCCAGATCCGGGACGCGGTGTGCCGGGCGGTGCGAGACTACCTCCACGGCCAAGGCTTCCTCGAGGTGGAGACGCCGTTCCTCACGCGCTCGACGCCGGAAGGGGCGCGGGACTTCCTCGTGCCCAGCCGGCTCCAAGCCGGCAGCTTCTACGCCTTGCCCCAATCGCCCCAGCTCTTCAAGCAGCTCCTGATGGTGGCGGGCTTCGAGCGCTATTTCCAGATCGTCCGCTGCTTCCGGGACGAGGACCTGAGAAAAGACCGGCAGCCCGAGTTCACCCAGATCGACATCGAAACCTCCTTCCTCGATCGGGATGAGTTCCTGCCCATCATCGAGGGCATGGTGGCCGAGGTGTGGCGCCGGGTGAAGGGGGTGGAGCTCGAGCGCCCCTTCCCGCGCCTGGGCTATGACGAGGCGCTGGCCCGCTTTGGCTCTGACAAGCCGGACTTGCGCTTTGCAATGGAGCTGACCGATGTCTCGCCGCTCTTTGCCGGCGGCGAATTTCAGGCGTTCGCCCAAGCTGTGGCCGCGGGCGGCGTGGTCAAGGGGCTTCGGGTCCCCGGCGCTGCGGGGATGAGCCGGAAAGAGCTCGACGACCTCACGGCCGAGGCCAAGCAGGCCGGCGCCAAGGGCCTGGTCTGGATCAAGGTCAATCCCGACGGCGTGCAGTCCCCGGTGGCCAAGTTCATGGGCGCGATCCAGGAGCAGCTGCTGGCCAAGCTCGGAGCGCAAGCGGGCGATCTGCTGCTGCTCGTGGGCGACACCGTGGCCGTCGCGGCCATGGTGCTCGGGCGCTTCCGCGTAGATCTCGGCCGCCGCTTCGACCAGATTCCGGCCGACCGCGACGTCTTCGCCTGGGTGATCGACTTTCCGCTTGTGGAATGGAATGTAGAGGAGAAGCGCTGGGACTCGGTGCATCATCCCTTCACCGCGCCCAGGGACGAGGATCTAGCGCTGCTCGACTCCGACCCCGGCCGGATGAAGGCGAAGGCCTATGATCTGGTCCTGAATGGGCAGGAGGCCGCCGGCGGCTCCATTCGTATCCATCAGCAGGCAGTTCAGGAGAAGATGTTCGGGCTCATCGGCATCTCGAAGGAGGAAGCGAGGAGCCGCTTCGGTTTTCTCCTGGAGGCCCTCGAGTTCGGCGCCCCGCCCATGGGGGGCATCGCGTTCGGTCTGGACCGGCTGGCGGCCAATCTGGCGGGACAGGAGTCCATCCGGGAAGTCATCGCCTTCCCCAAGACCCAGAAGGGCACGTGCCCGCTCACCGACGCTCCGGCTCCGGTGGACGCGCGGCAGCTCCGCGAGCTCGGCATCCGTGTCGTGGAAGGGGCGGGGCCGGCATGATATCCTGCCGACTGGAGGCATGAGCCCTCGTTGACTGAAGCCACCGGCGTTACCCGCCGCATCGTCCTGCCACCGGACCTCAATCTTCTCGCGCTGCTCGGCAAGAACGACGAGCACCTCCGCACGCTCGAGAGCCAGTACGACGTCCGAATCACGGCCCGTGGCCACGACGTCACGCTCAAGGGCGAGGAGCGCCAGGTCATCGAGGCCGAGCGGGTCATCCGCGAGCTGGTCCAGATGCTGCGCGAGCGCCCCGTGCTGGCCGCCTCCGATGTGCGCTCGGCGCTGCGCATCGCCGGTCACGACGCCGGAGCCGACGTCCGATCTGTCCTGGCCGACGCCATCGCGGTGCCGTCGCGCCGGAAGCTCATCACGCCGAAGACGGCCAATCAGAAGCGCTACCTCGATGCCATCCGTGCCCACGACCTCGTCGTGGCCATCGGGCCGGCGGGTACCGGCAAGTCGTACCTGGCGGTGGCCATGGCCGTGTCGGCGCTCGTGAAGCGGGAAGTCGCGCGCATCATCCTGACGCGCCCGGCTGTCGAGGCGGGCGAGCGCCTGGGCTTTCTGCCGGGTGATGTCGTGGAGAAAGTGCATCCCTACCTCCGGCCGCTCTACGATGCCCTCTACGACATGCTGGAGCCCGACAAGGTCACCTCGCTCACGGAGAAGGGCGCCATCGAGATCGCGCCGCTCGCCTACATGCGCGGGCGGACGCTCAACGACGCCTTCATCATCCTGGACGAGGCACAGAACACCACGTCCGAGCAGATGAAGATGTTCCTGACGCGGCTGGGGTTCAATGCCAAGATGGTCATCACCGGCGACATCACCCAGGTGGACCTGCCGCTGAACCGGCAGTCCGGCCTCATCGAAATTCAGACGGTGCTGCAGGGCATCGACGGTATCCGCTTCATCTACTTCGACGACCGCGACGTGGTCCGGCACGACTTGGTGTCGGCCATCGTCCGCGCCTATGATCGCGTCGACTCCCGGGGCGCCGCGCGCCGGGCGGTCCCGCTCCAGGAGCCTTCCGGCACCGCCCCGCCCGAGCCCTCCCAGGCTTGAGCGTCAGCATCCAGAATCTCCAGAAGCGCGTGCGGGTGTCGGCTCCCCGGCTGGCGCGCCTGGCGCGCCGGATTCTCGCGTCGTTAGGGCGGGCCGACCGGGACGTGCATATCAGCGTGGTGGACGACCGGCGCATCCGACGGCTCAATGCCCGCTATCTCGGCCAGCGTCGGCCCACCGACGTGCTTGCCTTCAATCTGGAAGGACCCGGGCCGGCGCGGCTGCTCGGCGAAGTCGTGATCTCCGCCGAGACGGCCTCACGCCAGGCGCGGCGGCTCGGCGTTCCGGCCGCCCTCGAGCTCGACCTTCTCCTGGTCCACGGTCTCCTCCATCTGGCCGGCTACGACGACCGCGAGCCGCTCGAGGCCCGGCTGATGCACGAGCGTGAGCGCGAGCTGCTCTCTCGCGGCCGCCCCATGATCCCTGAGCGCTTGTGGACTGGCTTGCTCGGCGGTCGAGACCACGCCCCGATGAGCGCCGGAGGCGCGAAGAGGCCAAACCGCACAACCGTGCGATTCGGCAGTAAGGCGAGATGAAAAGAGCGCCGGAGGCGCGAAGAGGCCAAAGCGCACAACCGTGCGATTCGGCAGTAAGGCGAGATGAAAAGAGCGCCGGAGGCGCGAAGAGGCCAAAGCGCACAACCGTGCGATTCGGCAGTCAGGCGAGATGAAAAGAGCGCCGGAGGCGCGAAGGGGCCAAACCGCACAACCGTGCGATTCGGCAGTCAGGCGAGATGAAAAGAGTGCCGGAGGCGCGAAGAGGCCAAACCGCACAACCGTGCGATTCGGCAGTAAGGCGAGATGAATTGACTCCTCCGGTCCACCGCGCGGGCTTCGTGGCTCTCGTGGGCCGGCCCAACGTGGGCAAGTCCACTCTGCTCAACCGGCTGGTGGGCGAGAAGATGGCCATCGTCTCGCCGCGTCCTCAGACGACCCGCACCCGCATCACCGGCATCCGGCACCGGCCGGAGGCCCAGATCGTCTTCGTGGACACGCCCGGCCTGCACGAAGCCTCGGGGCGGCTCGGCCGGGTCATGGCCCGCACCGCGGAGCGCGCGCTGCATGACGTGGACCTCGTCTGCTTCGTGGCCGAGGCCACCGAAGATCCCGGGCGGCTCGACGAGGCGGTCCTGAGCCCGCTCAAGAGCTGCCGGGCACCGGTGTTCTGCTGCCTCAACAAGGCCGATCTGGTCTCGCCGAAGGACAAGCTGCTCCCGCTGATCGCGGCCTACCGCACCCACTTCCCCTTTGTTGAGATCATCCCGATCTCGGCGGAGCAGGGGGATAACTGCGACCGCTTGCTGGAGCTGATCACCTCGGCCCTGCCAGAGCGGCCGCCATATTTCCCGCGCGAGTCGCTCACCGACCAGCCGGAGACCTTCTGGGTGGCCGAGGCCATCCGGGAGAAGATTTTCCGGCTCACTCATGAGGAAGTGCCCTATGCCTGCGCGGTGCGCGTCGAGGAGCTGACCGAGCGCCAGCGACCGGAGATGCTGTACATCCGCGCGAGCATCTTCGTCGAGCGCGACTCGCAGAAGAGCATCGTGATCGGCAAGGGCGGCGCCATGCTCAAGCGTGTCGGAACGGCGGCCCGCCGAGACCTCGAGCGCTTCTTCGGCATCAAGGTCTACCTGGAGCTGCGCGTCCAGGTGCGGCCGAACTGGCGGAAGGACGAGAAAGCACTGAGGGAGTTCGGCTTCATGCAGACCTCTTAGCCATGGCGCTCTACCGGACGCAGGGCCTGGTCATCGGGCGCCGCGCCCTCGGTGAAAGTGACCGGCTCGTGGACTTCTACACCCACGATTTTGGAAGGGTGCGGGGCGTGGCCAAGGGCGCCCGCCGGCCCCGGTCGCGCTTCGGCAGCGCGCTCGAGCTCTTCACGCTGGGCGAGCTGCTCTTCTTCGACACGGGGCGTAGCGATCTCGTGCGCGTGGATCATTTCGACATCGTTCGCTCCTTCGTCGGCGTGCGCGAGAACCTGGAGCGCCTGGGGCAGGGGGCGTGGGCCGTGGAGTGCGTGGCGTGGCTGACCGCGGAGCGCGACCCCCAGCCGGCTCTCTTCGGCCTGCTTGTGCGGGCGCTCAGCGCCCTCGAGCGGGGCCTCCATCCCCAGCGAGTGGCGAACTGCTTCGCCCTGCGCGCCGTGGATCTGCTGGGTCACCGGCCGCGAATCGACCGGTGCGTGAGCTGCGGCCGTCTCTACCCATTCGCCGGCGCCGCGCTCGACGTCGCTGCCGGCGGGCTCGTCTGCGCGGACTGCAGCGCGGGGCCCGACGCGATCCCGATCTCCGGCGGCGTGGTGGGCACGCTCAAGCGCCTGCGCGCCCTCGGCTGGGACGAAGCGATCCGGCTGCCGCTGGCGCCGCCAGTGGACGGTGAGCTCTCCGTCGTCCTCGAGGGGCTCGTGTCGCGGCTCATGGGACGCTACCCGCTGGCCTCCCGCTTTCTGATCCAGACGCGCCAGGGTCTGCTGCGCGTCGCCGAGCCTCGCGCCCCTCACCCCGACCCTCTCCCCTGAGGGGAGAGGGAGTTTTCGAGGACCCTCGCCCCCACAGGGGAGAGGGCAGGGTGAGGGGGTGATAGTGAGTGCGCCCATGCTATCCTAACGGCCATGTCCGTGACGATGGACACGCTCGTGTCCCTCTCCAAGCGCCGCGGCTTCATTTTCCAATCCAGCGAGATCTACGGCGGCACCGGCTCCTGCTGGGACTATGGCCCGCTCGGCGTCGAGCTCAAGAACAATATCAAGCGGCTGTGGTGGCGGGACTTCGTCCAGAGCCGCGCCGACATGGTGGGCATCGACGCGTCGATCCTGATGCATCCCACCGTGTGGAAGGCGAGCGGCCATCTGGATCACTTCACCGACCCCATGGTGGACTGTCGGGAGTGCAAGCTGCGCTTCCGCGCCGATCAGGTGGACGAGCGGCCGTGGACGCATTACTGCCCGGCGACCAAAGGAAACAAGTTCACCATCCCCGCGGGCGAGCCGTGCAGTCACTGCGGCGGGCGCCGGACGCTCTGCCCTGACTGCGGCAAGGGCGAGCTCACGGCCCCGCGCCAGTTCAATCTGATGTTCAAGACGTTCATGGGCCCGGTCGAAGAAGACGCCTCCATCACCTACCTGCGACCCGAGACGGCCCAGGCGATGTTCGTCAACTTCGACAACGTGCTCCAGTCCATGAGGTTGAAACTCCCATTTGGCATCGCTCAGGCGGGGCGGGCGTTCCGCAACGAGATCACGCCCGGCAATTTCATCTTTCGCACGCGCGAGTTCGAGCAGATGGAGATCGAATACTTCGTGAACCCGCACGAGACCGTGGACGGGCGCCCAGCTGACGAGTACTGGCACGATCGGTGGATCGAGGATTGCCTGGCGTGGTTCCGGCGCTACGGGTTGCGGAAGGAGAATCTCCAGCTGCGCGAGCACCGGAAAGACGAGCTCTCCCACTATTCCAAGCGCACGGTGGACATCGACTACCGCTTCCCCATCGGCTGGAGCGAGCTCATGGGCATCGCCAACCGGACCGACTTCGACCTCAAGCAGCACGCGCAGTTCAGCGGCAAGTCGCTGACCTACTTCGACGAAGAGCGCAAGGAGCACGTGGTGCCCTACGTGATCGAGCCCTCGGCCGGGGTGGATCGCGCACTGCTGGCGTTCCTGGCCGATGGCTACGTGGAGGAAGAGGTGCGGGGCGAGAAGCGCGTCGTCCTGCGACTCCACGTGGAGCTGGCGCCGCTGAAAGTGGCCGTTCTGCCGCTGCTCAAGAAGCGGGAGGAGATCGTCAGGACCGCGCAGGCCATCCGCGCCGAGCTCGCGCGGCAGTGGCGGGTTGTCTACGACGACACGGCCGCCATCGGCCGCCTCTACCGCCGCCAGGATGAAGTGGGCACGCCCTATTGCGTCACCGTGGACGTGCAGACCGTGGGGGATAGCGGGAAGGGCGAGAGCGGCGACGGGAAGGTGACGATCAGGGACCGGGACTCGATGGAGCAGATCCGCGTGCCCATCCCCGATCTGGCCGCGGTAGTCGGCGAGCTACTGAGCGGCGGTGAGTGGACCACGGCCGCCGCGCGCTATCCCACCGCCAAGACCTCCTAGAGAATCACCCTCACCCTCCCCTCTCCCTCAAGGGAGAGGGATTTCGATGCTCCCTCTCCCCTCCGGGGAGAGGGTCGGGGTGAGGGGCTAGGGGCTCTGGCCGCGGGGAGGAGTCCCTGCTGGAGTGCCTAACGGCCCGGGCTGACTCGCCTGATCCGGCGGCACCGCGCCGGGCGCGTACCTCGATGGGCCGCAGGCATTGGCCGGCTCGGTGCCGATCACAAAGGCCATCATCACCGGTCGCACGCAGCCGCCCGCCGCGCTCAGGTCCACCGGAACAACCACCACGCGCTCCGGCTGGGGGAAATTCTCAACCGGCGTGCCCGCCAGTGCCTCACTCATGAAGGCCGTCCAGATCGGCACCGCCACGCGGGAGCCCGTCTCGTCCTTGCCCAGGCTGCGCGGCCGGTCGTACCCCACCCAGACGCCCGTCACGAGCTGGGGCGTGTAGCCGATGAACCAGGCATTGGAGTAATCATTGGTGGTGCCGGTCTTGGCCGCGGCCGGACGCCCCAGCGCCTTGGCCGCGACGCCCGTCCCGCGCTCGATCGTGCCCCTCAGCATGTAGGTCGCGACATAGGCGACCTCCGGAGTGATCACCGGCTTGCCCTGAGGCGTGTTTTCCTCGAGCAGCTTCCGCTGTGGGTCGAGCACGTAGCGGATGGCGGTGGGCCGCATCCAGGTGCCCTGGTTGGCCAGCGCGCTGTAGGCCGAGGTGAGTTCGAGCAGGGTGAGGTCCGAGGTGCCGAGCGCCATCGAGAGATTTTCGATCAGCGGGCTCTCGACGCCGAGCCGGCGCGCGACGTCGACCGTGCGCCGGATCCCGGTCCGCTCCAGCACCTTGACCGCGGCGACATTGATCGACTCCTCGAGCGCCTGCTGGTAGGTGATCGGGCCGCGGAACTTGCGGTCGTAGTTGTCGGGTTTCCACGGCTTATTGTTGCGCCCCACGGGAAACTCGATGGGGGAATCGTCGACGATGCTCGCCGGAGTCATGCCGGATTCGAGCGCCGCGAGGTAGACGAACACCTTGAACGCCGAGCCCGGCTGCCGCCGGGCCTGGACGGCGCGGTTGAACTCGCTGCGGAAGAAATCGTAGCCGCCCACCATGGCTTTGATGTAGCCGGTTTGCGGGTCGATCGCGAGCAGGGCGCCTTCCGGGCGATCGGGCGGCCGCTCTGTCGACGCGGCGGTCTTCTCCTTTCCCGCCGACGCAACGACGACACGGCGGGACTCGAGCGTCTTGAGGCCCTCGCGCAGCGAGCGCTCGGCCTTGACCTGCATGGTGGGCGACAGCGTGGTGTACACATGCAGCCCGCCTTTGAAGACGATGTCGGCGCCGTACTGCGCTTCGAGCTGCTGTTGGACGTACTCGAGGAAGTACTGGCCCGTCGTGCGCCGTCGCTCGGGCGGAAGCAGCTCGAGGTCCAGATTTCCCAGCCGCTTGGCCTCGTTGGGTTTGAGCGTGCCGGTCTCGACCATGCGCGCGAGCACCGTGGCGCGCCGCCGCTTGGCGGCCTCGGGGTGGTCGAAGGGTGAGTAGGTGCCCGGCGCTTTGGGCAGCCCCGCCAGCAGCGCGCACTCGACGGGGCTGAGCTCGTGGACGGACTTGCCGAAGTAGGTGCGCGCGGCGGCCTCGACGCCAAAGGCGCCGTGGCCGAAGTAGATCTGGTTGAGATAGATCTCCAGGATCCGGTCCTTCGTGTAGCGGTGCTCGAGCTCGAGCGCGAGGACCGCCTCTTTCAGCTTGCGCTCGAGGCTCTTGTCCGGAGTGAGGAACAGCACTTTGGCCAGCTGTTGGGTGATGGTGCTGCCGCCCTCGACGATGCGCCCGCGCAAGAAGTTCGATTTGATGGCGCGGGCGATGCCCATGGGGTCCACGCCGAAGTGCGAGTAGAAGCGCGCGTCCTCGGTGGCGACGACCGCCTCGCGCAGCGCTTTCGGGATCTGGGCGAGCGGCACGAAGATCCGACGCTCGACGTGGAGCTCGGTGATCAGCTCGTCGTTCTCGTCATAGACCTTCGAGCCATCGCTCGGATCGAAGCTCTCGAGCTGGGTCACGGACGGGAGCGAATGGGGAAGGATGGCCAGGACCCAGAAGGCTGAAGCCGCGACGGTCAGGCCGACGATGACGGCGGCGCTGACCACAGCCATCAGCACCCAGCGGCGCCAGGGCCACCGCCGCCAGGAAGGCACTTTCCTCCGTCGTTCGGGAGACATACCCTTGCTATTATACAGGTGTGTCCGCGACGGGCCCGTCGATCAGCGAGCAGCTGGCGCGCATCCGCCGGGGCGCCTCCGAGATCATCGTCGAGGCGGAGCTGCGCGCGAAGCTGGAGCGCTCATTCAAGGCCCACGCCCCCCTGAAGGTCAAGCTCGGGCTCGATCCCACGGCGCCGGATCTGCACCTCGGTCACACCGTGGTGCTGCAGAAGCTGCGTGACTTCCAGGAGCTGGGCCACCAGGTCATCATCATCATCGGCGACTTCACCGGAATGATCGGCGACCCGACCGGCCGCTCTGAGACGCGCCGGCCGCTCACGTGGGACGAGATCCGGGACAATGCCGAGACGTACAAGGCGCAATTGGGGAAAGTCCTGGACATGGGACGAACCCAGGTGCAGTTCAATTCGGAATGGCTCGGGCCCCTGTCCTTCGAGCAGATCATCCGCGAGACGGCGCGCCTCACGGTGGCGCGCATGCTCCAGCGCGAGGACTTCGCCGCCCGCTACGCGTCGGGACGGGCCATCAGCCTGCACGAATTCCTCTATCCGATCGCCCAGGGCTACGACTCCGTCGCGCTCGGCGCCGATGTCGAGCTGGGCGGCACGGATCAGACGTTCAAGGACTCGACGGAATCCAAAAGATGTCGAAGAGCCTCGGCAACGCCATCGGCATCACCGAGCCGCCGGCCGACATGTACGGCAAGCTCATGTCGGTGACCGATGAGCTGATGTTCCGGTACTTCGAGCTCGTCACGCGTATCTCCGAAGAGGAGATCCAGGTTCTGAGAACGCTGCACCCCATGGAGGCCAAGAAGCGCCTGGCCTGGACGGTCACGGCCATGTACCACGGAGAGGCCGGGGCCCGTGAAGGCGAGGCGCACTTCGCGCGTGTTGTCCAGCAGAGGGAAGCGCCTGAAAGCATTGAGGAAATCCATCTGTCCCTGCCGGGCCCCGAAGTCCCGCTTTGGAAGGTTCTCAAGGAGGCAGGGCTTGTCGTGTCGTCTTCCGAGGCCCGCCGGATGATTCAGCAAGGAGCTGTCGAGGTGGACGGAAGTCGGATTTCCGATACGAACCACACCCTGGTGCCGGGCCGTGGGTACCTCGCCCAGGTAGGCAAGCGGCGGTTCAAGAGGGTGATTCTGGAGGAGTATCGGGTCTGAAAAAGTAATACTTGACAGGACGTTGGCCCATCCGTATTATCGCTTCTTGCCCTTGACCTCCGAGCAGTTGGGAGGTAGGGTGTTGAGAGTAGTCAGCCGGTCGGAAGCACTCCAGCTGACCTCGCTTCAACCACATAGGGGTCACACCCCGCCGTTCTTTGAAAATCGCATATGTTA
>WNFV01015495.1_pt1 | contig 14917 bp, 14 predicted proteins | sample 5400101 | NCBI WGS metagenome assembly WNFV01 (sample SAMN13153361, study PRJNA577476) | soil metagenome | isolation source: 115 cm soil or saprolite under grassland replicate 1 | place: USA:California | collected 2016-06-15 | reverse complement strand
GTGCGCGCCGTCCCCCCGCCGTGCCCGCCGAGCGTGAAGGCCGGCCGGAGGATGACGGGGAGTGAGAGATCGGCGGGGAGGTCCTCTGGCGCGGTCACGATCGTGGACTCCGGGACGCGAAGACCCGCGGCGCGCACCGTCTCGCGGAATCGCTCCCGGTCCTCCGCGCGGTGGATGACGTCGATCGGGGCGCCGATCAGCTCGACGCCGAGATCGGCGAGGACGCCTGCCTCGGCGAGGGCGACCGCGATGTTGAGCGCCGTCTGACCGCCCATCGTCGGCAGCAGGGCATCGGGCCGCTCGCGTTCGAGCACTCCGGCGACGCCCTCGACGTCGAGCGGCTCGAGGTAGGTGCGGTCGGCGAAGCCCGGGTCGGTCATGATCGTCGCCGGGTTCGAGTTGATGACGATCGTCCGGAATCCGTCCTCGCGCAGCACCTTCAGCGCCTGGCAGCCGGCGTAGTCGAACTCGCACGCCTGGCCGATGACGATCGGCCCGGAGCCGATCAAGCAGATGGACTCGAGGTCAGGCCGCCTTGGCAAGGCCGCTCACCTCCTCGACCCAGCCGTCGAGCAGCGGCCACGCGTCATGCGGCCCCGGGCCCGCTTCGGGATGGAACTGCACCGAGCGCGCGCGCAGCTCGGGGAAGTCGAGGCCCTCGACCGTGCCGTCGTAGAGGGAAACGTGCGTCGCCTCCCGCGCCTCGCTGGGCGCGACCGCGAAGCCATGGTTTTGGCAGGTGACGAGGACGCCGCCCGTGGCCCGCTCGACGACGGGGTGATTCGCGCCGCGGTGGCCGTAGGGGAGCTTGAACGTCGAGTGCCCGGTGGCGAGCGCGAGCAGCTGGTGGCCGAGGCAGATCCCCAGCATCGGGACACGTCCAACCAAGCAACAGACTGTTGCAATCTCCTCCTTCAGGGGCTCGGGATCCCCGGGGCCGTTCGAGAGGAGGACGCCGTCGTAGCGCGCGAGCTCGTCGGCGTCCGCGTCGTGCGGGAAGACGGTGACGGCGGCGCCGGCCCAGGCGAGGCGGTTCAGGATCGAGCGCTTGCAGCCGTAGTCGACGACCGCGATCCGCGCCCGGCCGGCGTCGGAGAAGACGCAGGGATCCTGCGTCGAGACCCTCTCGGCGAGTCCGCGGCCCGCCATCGGGGGCTGCGCACGGACCCCGGCCAGCGCCTCGTCGAGCGACGCCTCGCCGGCGACGCCATCGGCGCCGTAAAGCAGACGATCTGCTCCGCGTAGCTCGGGTCGGTGACGACCTCCTGGTAACCGGTCATCGCCGTCGTGAAGACGGCCTCGCCGAACGCGTAGCCGTCGGCGCCGACGGACTCGCCCCGGAAGACGGTTCCGTCCTCGAGCGCGAGAAAGCCCTTCACGCTTCGTGCACCAGCCTGCCGGCCGCGATCGTCGCCCGCACGCGCCCGCGGAGCGTCTCCCCGATCAGCCACGAATTCTTCGAGCGCGAGCGGAACCCGTCCTCGCTCACCTGCCAGCTGGCGTTGGTGTCGAGCAGGACGAGGTTCGCGGGCGCGCCGACCGCGATTCGCGGCGCCTCGAGGCCGTACGCGCGCGCCGGGCCCGCCGACATCCGCTCGAGGAGCGTCTCGAGCGACAGGAGGCGGGGCTCGACGAGATGCGTGTAGAGCGCCGAAAACGCTGTCTCGAGGCCGGTGACGCCGAAGGGCGCGGCCTCGAACGGCACCTCCTTCTCGTGCCGCGCGTGCGGTGCGTGGTCGGTCGCGACGCAGGAGATCGAGCCGTCGCGCAGAGCCTCGACGAGCGCCTGCCGGTCGTCCTCGGTGCCGAGAGGCGGATTCATCTTCACGTTCGGGTCGAGCGAGCGGACCGCCTCGTCGGTCAGCACGAGATGATGCGGAGTCACCTCCGCCGTCGCCCGGATCCCCCCGGCCTGGGCCCGGCGCAGCGCCTCGACGGACGCCCGCGCCGAGAGGTGCATCAGGTGGAGCGGGCGGTTCTCGTACGAGGCAAGCGCGAGATCCCGTTCGACCATGACGCTCTCCGCGATCGACGGCCAGCCGCCGATGCCGAGTTCGGCCGACACCGCGCCCTCCCGCATGTGCCCGCCGCGCGAGAGCGTCGGGTCCTCGCAGTGGACGGCGAGCGGCCGGTCGGTGATCGACGCATACTGGAAGGCCCGCCACATGAGCGCCGGAGCGACGACCGGTCGACCGTCGTCGGTGAAGCCGGCGGCTCCCTCCTCGGCGAGCTCGCCCATCTCGGTCAGCTCCGCTCCCTGCTGGCCCTTCGAGATCGCGGCCAGGAATCCGACCGCGACCTCGGCCTGCGTGCGCGCCTGCTCGACGAGCGCTCCGAGGACGGCGGCCGAGTCGACGACCGGCTCCGTGTTCGGCATCGCGAGGATCGCGCAATACCCGCCAGCGGCGGCGGCCTCCGTGCCCGAGGCGATCGTCTCCTCGTCCTCGCGGCCGGGCGTCCGCAGATGCACGTGCGGATCGACGAAGGCGGGCGCGAGCACGAGTCCGGAGCCGTCGACCACGCGGTGGCCGTTGACCGCAAGGCCCGCGCCGAGCTCCGCGATCACGCCCTTATCGATCTTGACGTCGACCTGGCCGTCGACGCCCTCGGCCGGATCGAGCACGCGCGCGCCGCGGACGAGGAGGTTCTGCTTCGGGGCGTCCTTGAGGAAGAGCATCACGCGACCTCCATCGGGACCTCGGCCGTGACCGCCTTGGGGCCGGTCGTGAGCAGGTCGTAGAGGACGGCCATGCGGACGACCAGGCCGGCGCGCACCTGGGTCTCGATCAGCGCATCGGCCGCGTCGGCGACGACCGGGTCGATCTCGACCCCGCGGTTCATGGGCCCGGGGTGCATCACCCTCTGGCCCGGCCGCAGCCGCTCGGAGGTGACTCCCCAGCGCGCCGTGTACTCGCGCAGGCTCGGGACGAAGTTCGCGCCCTCCTGCATCCGCTCTTGCTGCATGCGCAGGACGTAGACGACGTCGGCCGCGGCGATCGCGCCGATGTCCGTCGTCGTCTCGCAGCCCATGGCCTCGATCCCCCGCGGAAGGAGCGCCGGCGGCCCGACGAGCGTCACCTTGGCACCGAGCAGCGTCAGCGCCTGGACGTTCGAGCGCGCCACGCGCGAGTGGAGGACGTCGCCGACGATCGCCACGTGCAGGCCCTCGATGCGACCGACCTGCTCCTGGATCGTGTACAGGTCGAGCAGCGCCTGCGTCGGATGCTGGTGCTTGCCGTCACCGGCGTTCACGATCCGGGCGTCGGTGACACGGGCGACGAGCTGCGGTGCGCCGATCTGGGGATGGCGCAGGACGATCACGTCCGGGTCGTAGGCGCCGAGCGTGATCGCGGTGTCCTTCAACGACTCGCCCTTGTCGACCGAGGAACCCACGGCCTTGATCGACATCGTGTCCGCGGAAAGCCGCTTCGCCGCCAGCTCGAAGCTGGACGACGTGCGCGTCGACGACTCGTAGAAGACGTTGATGACGAGCCGCCCGCGCAGGGTCGGGAGCTTCTTCATCTCGCGCTCCATCGAGCGCTCGAAGGTTCGCGCGGTGCCGAGCAGCCGCTCGACGTCCTCGCGCGTCAGGTCGGCGATCGAGATTAGGTGGCGCTTCGGCGGCGGCGCGGGCGGGCGCAGGTCGTCCCGCATGACGTGCAGGTCACCCATGGGTCAGGAGCCCTCCTCTGAGGCTGGAATCAGCAGGACCTGGTCGACCTCGTCGATCTCGACGAGCTGCACCTGGATGCGCTCCTCGCGCGCGGTCGGCAGGTTCTTTCCGATGTAGTCGGGGCGGATCGGAAGCTCTCGGTGGCCGCGATCGGCAAGACAGGCGAGCTGGACGCGGGCGGGGCGGCCGTAGTCGAACAGCGCCTCGATCGCTGCCCGGATCGTGCGGCCTGTGTAGAGGACGTCGTCGACCAGCACGCACGTCATGCCCTCGAGCGGGAAGTCGAGGCTCGTCGCGCGCACGACCGGCTGCGGATGAATAGGCGCCTCGCCGCCGCGCACCTGCACGTCGTCCCGGTAGAAGGTGATGTCGACCGAGCCGAGGCGCACGTCCCTACCGGTGATCTCGGCGACCAGCCGCCGCAGCCGCTGGGCGAGCGGAACGCCGCGCGTCTGGATGCCGACGAGCGCGACGCGGTCGAGGTCGGGGTTCGCCTCGACGATCTCGTGCGCGATGCGGGTCAGGCTCCGCTGGACCGCCTCGCCGTCAAGCAGGACCTTCTCTGCGGAGACGCCGGCCTGGCTCAAGGGCGGGGCGGCGTCGAAAGGCGGACGGGGGCAGGCAGGTGCATCGGACTCCTTTCCGGTCTCTCTGGACCGAGTTAAAGGGGTTCGGATCGCGCGGGACTCTAGCGGTCCGGGTGGACGGACGGAGGCGACGCTTGCGGTGCCGACCTCAGGACGTACGGGCTTCGACCGTGCGTCCGTCTGAGCTGACCGGTCGATCCGTCTGAATCTCATCGCAACGGCCCTGCCATGATGCCGTCGTGGCGGACCGCTTCACCGGCAAGGACATCCTTCGCGAGACGCGGATCAGCCAGCTCGCGGTGGCGCCGGACGGCTCGGCGGCCGTCTACGCCCGGCGGACGATCGAGAGCGGCGAATATAAGACACGCCTCTGGCGCGTGCCGCTCAGCGGCGACCGGGCCGAGCAGTTGACCGGCGGCGACCTCGACACGAGGCCGCGCTTCTCGCCCGACGGGCGGACCGTGCTCTTCCTCTCGCGCCGCTCGGGCACTTCGCAGCCGTGGCTCCTCCCCCTCGCGGGCGGGGAGCCGACCCAGCTGGCGAACTTCCCGACCGAGGTCGGGGTCGCCGAATGGTCTCCCGACGGAGGGAGCATCCTCGCCCTCGCCGGGAGCGGCGAGGACCGCTACCGGGTCGGCGGCGAGGAGCGTCCGACCGCTCGGCGCATCACCGATCTCACGTGGCGGCTCGACCTCGTCGGCTTCCGCGACCAGTTCACGAGCGCCTGGGTCGTCCCGGCGAGAGGAGGGCGGCCGAAGCGGCTGACCGAGCCCGCGTACGAGATCGTTCAGGCCTTCTGGTCGCCGGACTCGAAGCGCATCGGCCTGCTCGCCGACACGCGGCCCGAGGCGGCGATCCTCGAGCAGCCGCAGGCGTGGACGATGCCCGCCCACGGCGGACGCCTGGCAAAGCTCGCCGAGCTCCGAGGCGAGATCGCGGCCGCAGCGTGGTCGCCGTCGGGACAGCTGGCATTCCTCGGCATCGACGAGGAGCGCTCCGCCGGCTGGGTGAATATCGGCCTCTGGGTCAGAAATGGGCGCTCCGAGCAGCGACTCGGAGCCGAGCTCGATCGAACGTTCTGCTTCCTCGTCACGGGCGACTTCTACGACTCCGCGGCCCGCTTCCCGCCCCCGCTCGTCTGGCTCGACGACGAGCACGTCCTGATTCTCGTCACCGATCGCGGAACCTGCGTGCCCTACCGCTTCGGGCTCGACGGGTCGGTCGAGCGGCTCGTCGAGCGCGATGACGCCGTCTGCTCATGGGTCGCGGCCGGCGGCGGCCGAATCGCCGTTGTCGCAAGCGTGGCCGCAACCCCCGGCGAGGTCTACGCGGTCGAGGACGGAGACCTCCGGCGTCTTTCGCGGAACGGGAGCCGCTGGCTCGCCGCTCATCGCCGGGAGCCGGAGCGGCATTCCGTTCGGCACCGCGACGGCCACGACCTCGACGCATGGGTGCTGCGTCCGCGCGGACGGCGCAGCCGCGGGCTCGTGCTCCAGATCCACGGCGGCCCCTATCTCGCCCACGGGCCGAACCCGTGGCTGGAGATGCTCGCCCTCGCAGACGCCGGCTTCACGGTCCTCTACGGCAACCCCCGCGGCTCGGTCGGCTACGGCGAAGCCTTCGCCCACGCGATCGAGGGCGACTGGGGCAACACCGACGCCTCGGACTGCCTGCGCCTTGTCGACTGGGCCGTCCGCCGAGGGCTCTCCGACCGCCGGCACGTCGGCCTGCTCGGTCTCTCGTACGGCGGCTACATGACGAACTGGCTGCTCGGCCGCCACCCGGGGCGCTTCGCGGCGGCGGTCAGTGAGAACCCGGTCCTCGACCTCTTCTCCTTCTACGGCGAGTCCGACTTCGGTTTCCTCATCGCCGAGCATGCCGCCGGCGTCGACAAGCCCTGGGAGGACTTCGAGCGCCTGCTCGACCGCTCGCCCGCGTCTCAACTGCACCGCAACACGGCGCCGCTCCTTCTGCTCCAGGCGGAAGGCGACCTCCGCTGCCCGCCGGGCCAGACCGACATCGCCTTCGCGCTCCTGCGACACCTCGGGCAGACGGTGGAGATGGTGCGGTATCCAGGCGAGTTCCACCTGCTCCTCTCGGTCGGCCGGCCGGACCGCCGGGTCGACCGCCTGGACCGAATCGTCGACTGGTTCGAGCGCTATCTGTAACCCACGGCGACGAGCCATTCGAGCCGGTACTCGCTCTCGTCCGGTAGCTCGGACTCCATGCGCTCGAGGCCGGTCCGATACTCGTCCTCGTCGACGAGCTGGAAGGTGGAGATGAACCGGCCGCGGACTCGCTCGATGGCTTCGGCGCGGTCCATTCGCCCCCGCTGGGAGAGCGGGAACAGCTCGACGCTGCCGAAGCCGGCTGCGGCGAGCTCGTCGCGCAGCCCCTCCGCGTCCGGGAAACGCGCGCGGTCGATCGCCTCGAGCGAGGGGAAGAACCGGTTCAGCCAGTAGCGCTCGAAGTGCGCGTAGTCGAAGGTGGCGATGACGAGGCGCCCCTCCGGCCGCAGCACGCGGGCGGCCTCTGCGAATGCGCGCGGGCGGTCGAGGAGATGGATGACGAGCGACATCACGGCCCGCTCGAACCAGCCGTCCTTGAACGGCAGCCGCTCGGCAGGCGCGACCTTGACCGTGCTCAGCCGCTCACGCGCGACCGCCGCCATCTCCGGCGAGGGCTCGACTCCCCAGACCCGCGACCCTCGCTCGGCGAGGGCTGCGGCGAGGCGCCCGGTGCCGCAGCCGATGTCGACCACGCGCCGTCCGAGCAGGCCCCCCTCGCGGACGAGCAGCTCGAAGCGCTCCCACCAGTTGTCGTCGACCGGACGGAGCTCGTCGTAGCGGGCCGCGACCGACCCGAAGTCGGGCTGCTCAGGCTTGTTCGTCGACGAGCTCGTCGGGCTCCGTCAAGGACTCGATCGCGTGCAGCGCGGCCTCGAGCGAGCTCTCCGGGACGAGCACGCGCTGCGGGGCGTTCTCCGTCTCGCGGGGGTGGTGGTCGACGGCGATCTCGAGCTCCGAGTCGATACCCGCCGAGCGCAGGATCGTCTGCAGCTCCTCTGCCTCGACGACATCGCCCGCCATGGCCACCTGCACCATCTGCGTCATTTCCCGGCCTCCTCGCCTGTCGGGACGCCCTCACGTTCGGGCCGCTGCTGAAGGGCTCCGCCCTTGACGAGCTGCGGGCCTCCCCGCTCCTGGAAGCGGACGTCGATCGTATCGAAGTCCTTCGGGACGACGGTATTCGGGAAGATCGTTCGCGCCTCGCGCGCGACCTGGCCCCCGAAGTACCGGTTCGAGAGGTGCGTGACGGCGAGCAGCTCGACTCCCGCGGCGCGCGCCACGCCAGCCGCCTCGAGCGCGGTCGAGTGCTGCGTCTCACGGGCTCGTTCGCGCTCGTCCTCGCAGAACGTCGCCTCGTGCACGAGGACGTCCGCGCCCTGCGCCGCCTCGATCACCGATTCGGCCGGCCCGCCGTCCCCGGCGATCGCCACCTTCCGGCCGGGCCGGGCCGGCCCGAGCACCCTGTCTGGGGTGATCGTCTGCCCGTCCGCCAGCGTGACCGACTCTCCGCGCTGGAGGGCGCCGCGCTCCGGGCCGGCCGGAACGCCGAGCGCGTCGGCGGCCTGCACGTCGAAGCGGCCGGGCCGCGCATCCTCCAGGAGCGCGTAGCCGATCGCCGAGACGCCGTGGGCGACCGCGAACGGCACGAGCCGGTAGTCCTCGCGGATCAGCTCGTCCCCCGGACGCAGCTCCTTCAGCTCAACCGTGTAGGTGAGCCGGCCGAAGATGCGTCGCATGGCGTCGAAGAGGTCACGGAGCCCCGGAGGCCCGTAGATCGTGATCGGAAGCTCGCGTCCGCGGAGCGCGAACGTCTTCAGCATTCCCGGGAGACCGAGGTAGTGGTCTGCGTGGTAGTGAGTCAGGAAGACCTCGCGCAGCTCGATCAGGCCGACGTTCGAGCGCAGCAGCTGGCGCTGGGTCCCCTCGGCGCAGTCGAAGAGCAGGCGCTCCCCGCCGCGCCGAAGGAGCAGCGCCGCCGGGGCACGCTGCGCCGTCGGCATCGAGCCGGACGTGCCGAGGAAGACGAGATCGAGGTCCACGCGCCTAGTTAAGCAGCCGGCGGTGGCTGCTCTTCGCTACGGGATCAGCAGCCGCTGGCCGGGTGCGATCGTCGTCCCGACGAGACCGTTCCGCACCTGCAGCCGCCACACGCCTGCCCGCGGATCGCCCCCGGAGCGTCTGGCCGCGATCGACCAGAGCGAGTCCCCCGGCTTGACGATGTAGACGTGGGCCTTGCCCGCGCCGTCAGAGGAGCGGGCCAGCAGGCTCCAGGCAAGAAGGGTCGCAACGAAGGCGACTGTGAGGATCCTGACGAACATGTGTTCGCATGATAGAGCGAACACATGTTCGTGTCAAGCAGTCAGCGGCCGACCGCGAACGCACGGCCGACGTACGTCGCCCTCCGCGCCAGGTTCATCTCGGCGACGAGACGTGCTGCGTAGACGTAGTGGCCCGGTGCGAGCCGCTTCCGCGGCAGCGTCACGACCCGGTCCCAGCCCCCGACGAGCTTCCCGCTCGACCTGAGAACCGCCCCCGGGACCCGCCCCGTGCGCAGACTCGTCCGAGCCGGCGACGAAGCCCCAGACCTTGTTCCGCGTCGATCGCGCCCTGGCCCCGGCGCTGAAACTGAGGTGCACGCCGACCGGCCGGTACTCGTGGCGCCAGGCGACGCGGCGGCCGGGGCACCGTGTTAGCCCCGCGCTGATCGCGCCCTTGACGATCCCGTAGGACGGCCGCCGTGTCCAGTCCGCACGCAGGAGTCCCGACTGCCAGCGTCCGAGATCGCGCTCGTCGACGAGATTGAAGATGAGCACGGACTTGACCGCCGGGTCGCAGGCCAGAAGAGGGATCATGTTCCCGTAGATCGCCGCCTGGTTGCCCTCGTCGGTCGTGACGACGGTCTCACGCCCGGTGTATGCGCTACGCGACCCCGGCGGAATGCTCACCTGCCACCCGACCTCGTTCAGTCGCAGCTTCAGGGTCCGGGTCGGGATGCGCGGCATCCCGGCCTCCTCGAACGTCGGCTGTCCCGTTCCGTAGAAGGCGTCCCAGGCGGCTTGCTTGATACGCGCGAGGTTCGGAACGCCTGCGTTCGGCCACGGATAGCCCGTCTCGAGCGCGTCGGACGAGGAGTTGGGGTAGGCGTGCAGGCTCAGCTCGTCCATGATCGGGCGGGTACGGCGGCTGGCCCGGTAGGCGCGGCCGATGTCGCGGAGGCAGCGCACGGGCGAGATCGAGAGGTTGCCGGCCGCGCGCGCATTGTCGGTTCCGCGCGCGCCGAGGCCGCCTGCGATGACGGTGATGTCGCGGTCGACGGCCTTCAGCGAGTCGTACGAGGCCGCGAGCAGCGACTCGAAGGCAGCGCACGCGGCGCCGGTGCCGTTGGCGTTGAACTGCGGCTGCCAGAACAGCGCCTTGTTCGGCTCGTTGCCTATGATGAAATCCTTGACCTGCGGGAACTCGCGCGCCACGAGCTGCGTGTAGTGGGCGAACGCCCCCGGGGCGCTCGGCGAGTCCGTGAAGGCCCGCGCGCGGCCCGCATAGAGCGCGAGCGTGACGTGGACGCCCCGTGCGGTCGCGGCATCGATCGCGTGCGCGATCGAGTCCCGGTCGACGATCGTCGTCGGCCGCGCGGGATCCCAGATGAGCGTGATTCGGTTCTCGGTCAGGCCGACGTCGGCCATCGCGTCGTAGAACCGATCGGCGATCTCGGGCGAGCTCTTCGGATGGTCGTCGGCCGCGCCGACTGCGAGGTCTGCGAATGCGGCAGGGGCCGCCGTGAGCGCCACCAGGGCGCACAGGAACGTCAGCTTTGCGGCAGTGCGAACTCTCATCTCCACAGACCCTCCCCTTCAGGATTGCAGGACCCGGCGGACGGCGTCCAGCACCCTCGGTGCGCCGAACCGCACCGGATCGTCTGCGGGCAGCCCTGTCTCTGCCTCGACGGACGCGACGGCGGCGCGCGCCTCGCTCTCCTCGAGCGCGCGTGTGTTGAGCGCGATCGCCGCCACTCGCGCCCGGCGCAGCGGCAGCGAGGACCGTTCGTGGAGCTCGACGAGCTCGGTCAGAGAGGGCAGCGGATGCTCGGGGTAGCCCTCGACGCTCGTCGCTCCGGCAACGTGGCAGAGAACGTAGGCGTGCGGCGCGGCCCCGTGCATGAGCCCGAGCGTCACCCCCGAGTAGGCGGGATGGACCAGCGAGCCCTGGCCCTCGACGAAGAGGACCTCTCCCCCGCGGTGCGCACCCTCGACCACGAGCCGCTCGGCCGCGCCGGCGATGAAGTCGGCGACGACGGCGTCGATCGCGATCCCCCAGCCGGCGATCGCGATCCCGGTCTGGCCCGTGGGCACGAAGAGCGACTTCAGGCCCTGACGCCGGGCCTCGCGGTCGAGCTCGATCGCGACCGTCTTCTTCCCGATCGCGCAGTCCGATCCCACCGTGAGCACGATCTTCGCCGGCACGATCATGTTCTCCCCCGTCGGGACGTTGAGGTCGGCCGGCGGCTTGCGAAGGTCGCGGAGCTCGACACTGTGTCGTGCCGCGAGCTCACTGAGCTCCGGGTCGACGGTGAGGAATTCGTGCAGGCCGTTCTCGACGTCGAGCCCGGCCTCGATCGACGCCTTCAGCAGCGCGCGCCAGGCGGGCGGAAAGCGGCCGCCCTGCGTCGCGACGCCGACGAGCGCGGTCGTGGGCTTGTATCCCTGAGCCTCGGCGACCGTGGCCACGATCGGAATGCCCTCGTGCGTCTCCCCCGCGCGCTCCGAGTCGAGGATCGCGACCGTCGGGTGCGGGCTGTAGGCGACGACGCCCCACATCGTCTTTCCGTAGTGCGAGTCGCCGGATTTCCCCTCAGCGAGGATCAGGTACCGCTTCTCTGACACCTAGCCCCGGGCTCTCGGAGGGAAGCTGGACGCCGTCGACGAGCTCGACTCCCGGCCACGGGTCGTGGCGGAGGAGGAGGTTCCCGTCGAGGTCGACGTGGTCGCAGAGGCTCGCAATCTGCGCGCCCGCGGCGATCGCGAGGCCCGACTCGTTCATGCACCCGAGCATGACGCCGAGGCCGAGCGCGCGGGCAACGTGGACGATCCGTATCGCCTCACGGATCCCGCCCGACTTCGCGAGCTTGATGTTGACGCCGTGCGCGCGCTCGGCACACGCCGGGACATCAGCGGCGACGTGGCAGTCCTCGTCGACGTAGATCGGGAGCGGCGAGCGCTTCTTCAGTGTGGCGCCATCTTCGTCCCCGGCGGCGAGAGGTTGCTCGCAATATTCGACGCCGAGTTCCGCAAGCTGGGGCAGGTGGTCAAGCGCCTCGGAGATTCCCCAGGCTTCGTTTACGTCGACCATCAGCGGCAGATCCGTCACGCCTCGAGCCGCGCGGACCCGATCGACATCGAGCCCGTCTCGACCGCCAAGCTTCAGCTTCAGGCGCTTGAAGCGGCCGCTGACTGCTTCCGTTCGGCGGGCCATGTCATGTGGATCTCCGAGCCAGATCGTCCACGACGTCGGCGGCCCGGAGCGGCGCAGGCCGAGGAGGCGCCAGACCGGCAACCTGGCGAGCTTGCCTTGGAGGTCGTAGAGCGCAGCGTTGATCGCCGCGCGCGCCGCGGGCTCTTGCCTCGGCAGACGTGAATCGATCTCGTCCAGAGCCCACGGATCGTCGCCGAGCCAGTCGGCGTGCTCTTCTAGGTATGCGAGCGCCGAACCTGCGGATTGGTCGTAGCGCTCGATCGGCGTCGCCTCGCCGTGGCCGGTCACCCCCTCGTGCTCGAGCTCGACGTAGACGACCTCGGCGGTGTCCTGGGCGCTGCGCGCGATGACGAACGTCTCGGCGAGCTCAAGCGTCGCAATCCGGGCGGAGAGCTGCACGGCGGCACCCTACCGACCGTGAGTCGGGTTCAAATCGGCTCAGGGCGCGGTACTCTTCCGCCGCTTGGAAATCGACTGTTAGGGGGATCCATGGGAGGGCTTTCCTTGCGGCGCCTCTCGCTGCTGACGCTCGTGCTTGCGGCAGCGGCGGCGGTGTCGTTCCTCGTCTCGCCGGCTTCGGCGGGGACTAGCACGGGGCTCACGTGGTCGAGCACGTGTGGCTCGAGCGTCTTCAACACCGTCGACCAACTCGGCGGCTCCGCGTCGACCGCAAGAGGTGACACGGCGCGCGAGCCGGACCTAGGCCAGACGGTCGAGAATCCCGCTCCGCAGCAAGGTCGCGGGCGAGGCTTCAGCGCGACGGTGCCGACCTATGTCCATGTCGTCAGCCTGCCCGACGGCACCGGCAACGTGTCGGACCGGGCGATTCGCGCCGAGATGCGCGTCCTCAACGCCGGCTTCGGCGGCTTGGAGGGCGGCTATGCGACCGGTTTCAACTTCACGCTCGCCGGCATCACCCGCACCGTCAACGCGGAGTGGTACTACGCGGGCCCGACCACTTCGGGGGAGCGCGACATGAAGCGTGCCCTCCATCAGGGCGGGGACAACGCACTCAACGTTTATTACACAACGGCCGGCCCCTATCTCGGCTGGGCGTACCTGCCGAGCATCGTCAACCAGAACGGCCAGTCCTACCTTGACGGCGTCGTCATCGACTGGGAGTCGATGCTGCACACCTCGACTAGGTACGAGGGGCAGTACGACCTCGGCAAGACGCTGACGCACGAAGTCGGCCATTGGGTCAACCTCGAGCACACGTTCTACGGCGGCTGCAACCACTGGGGTGACTACGTGGACGACACGCCGCCCGAGCTGACGCCGACGCGGGGCTGCCCCGCCGGGAAGGACACCTGCTCCGAGCCCGGCCTCGACCCGATCCACAACTACATGGACTACTCCTACGACTCGTGCTACTCCGAGTTCACCGCGGGCCAGGCCGCGCGCGCGCAGGACGCCTGGCTCTACTACCGGGCTCCGTAGCGCCCGACCTGAGAAGCGTGTTGTACGCCGGGCCCGCATCGCGGGCCCGGCCTTTTTCCGGCGCTAGACTCAGGGCTCCGCGCCTGTAGCTCAGGGGATAGAGCGCGCGCCTCCGGAGCGCGAGGTCGCAGGTTCGATTCCTGCCAGGCGCGTCTCGCTTCCCTGACCGGCGACCCGCTCCCGCGCGGCGGAGCCGCGCGCTCCGCGGGCCGCCTCGCGCCGCTGAGCACCCTCCCGCGAGCGGCCCGTGCGCGCTAGCACTGTTCCCCTCGCATACGGGCACTCAGCGACGCGTCAGGAAAGCGAGAGGCGACACTCCGCCGGCTAGCTCCATCTCGCCCCTGGCCGGCGAGGCCTCCCGCGCGGCGGAGCCGCGCTCCGGCCTCGCCTCGCGACGCGCCAGGGAACCGAGGCACCTCCTGGGGCCGGCCGATACTCGCTTCCCCGGCCGGGGGCTCCCGCGTTCCGGGGGCTTGCGCCGCCGCGGTCTTCGGCTGATGATGACGTTTCCGAGTTGGACGTCGTGACCGAGATCGAGGAGGCGTTCGTCGCCCACTGTTCGGTAGTCGTCCGCTGGACGCACGGTCGCCTGCTTGACGATAACGGCGTCCTCTGGTTCGAGACGCCGATCAAGCACTGCTCGGAGCGGCGCTTCCTACCGCGAAGTCTTGGACGACACGGATCTCATGGCGTTCCACGAGCTCACGGCCGCGTACTGGGAGATTCCCGGGGACCAGGCGCCCCTGGTCGAGCAATTCCAGCGCGAGTGGGGACCCGGTCGTGCGCCCGGACATCGTTATCTCGCCTACGTCGACGGTCTCCCCGTCGGCAAGGGCTACCTCTCGCTCGCAGGTCCGCCGGGCGTCGGAGCGATCTACGCGATGATGACCCTCCCCGAGGCGCGCGGGCGCGGCGTCGCGAGTGGGCTTACGACGACGCTGATCGCGCGGGCGAAGGAGCTCGGCTGCAAGCGTGTCGTCCTGCACTCATCCGACATGGCCGTCGGTATCTACCGCCGCGCCGGATTCGTCGAGAAGTGCCGTTTCACGGTCTTCGCCACGGCACCGCTCTGGTCGCACTCGCACTAACTGCGGGCATCAGCAGAGCGTTTTGGAGGCGACAAGGCAATGCCTGAGTCAGGTGCGCCGGAGATGCCGCGCTCGTCTCGCCAATCGTTTCGTCGAGCTCACGGAGCAGCGCCGGCGGTGGTTTTCTCGCGGGTATGAGAAGCGCCCGGCCGCATGCGACACGTTCTCCGGCTCGATCTAGTTCGTTTCTGCACGCCAAGCCGGTGACGGATGGCTCAGCGGCGGCGTACTCTGAATTGGTGTGAGAGCTCTCGCGATGCTCTGCTCCTTGGCCTTTCTGGCGGCTGCTTGCTCGAATTCGAATGAGGTCGTGATCTCGGCCGACCAGCCACCGACACCCACGACGTGGCCGGCGTATCCGAAGTTCCCGCAGGCCTCCTGCTGGGCGAGGCCCACGAGCGCGGCCGGTATCTCCCGAGTCGCGCCAAGCGTCCCCGTCGCCCGATCCAAGCATCCGACGCCTCCGGCGGAGATCGCTCGGCGGCTGCTCGCGCGGTTCGGCGACCGCTCGTTCATACGACGAATCGAGTTCGGCCGCCCGCCGCCCAGGCGACAAATCAGGGGCTTCTTTCGCGCCAACGGGCCTCCGGG
>WNFV01005782.1_pt1 | contig 14918 bp, 11 predicted proteins | sample 5400101 | NCBI WGS metagenome assembly WNFV01 (sample SAMN13153361, study PRJNA577476) | soil metagenome | isolation source: 115 cm soil or saprolite under grassland replicate 1 | place: USA:California | collected 2016-06-15 | reverse complement strand
ACTGGTTGCGGACGGCCAGCTCCCGGCTGGTACGGGGCGCCGAGCTCTCGTCCCGCATCTGCCGACGCTCGTCCCCGGTGTTGAAGAACTGATAGGTCCAGCCGAGGGTGTCTGGCGCCGCCCAGGCGGCGGCCAGCTTGGGGTTCGCCAGGATCTCCACCAGCTCGTCCAGGGCGGCGGGGCTGGGCGTCAGGGCGAGCAGCGGGTTGCGGGGATCGAATAGCACGGGGTCGTCCGCGGCCAGCTCGTCGCCGCAGAGCCGCAGGTAGGTCCAGTAGCCGCCGGTGGCGTCCGCTGCGAGCAACGGCGCGACCTCGAGCACGTTGCGAAAGCCCTGCGAGGCTCTGCCCTGCGCAAGCGATGGGGGCAGCAGATCGATCGCCTCCGCCACCCTGATGGCGACCAGGCGGTTCAGGTGGGTGAAGGCCGCTTCCCGGATGAGGCGGCCGACGGCGCCTTCGGCCGTCTCGCCCTCGCGGCGCAGGTGGGTGAGGACCTCGACCACCTCGCGCCGCTCGCCAAGCGCGCCCGGCGGGAGCCGCAATGCGTCCTCAGAGTCGATGGTCCCGTCAGCGTAGATGCCAAGACGACCCTCCGCGGTTTCGGCCAGGTCCTCTTCGAGGAGCTGACGTGCCTTGAGGATGGCCTGCTCGAGGGCGTCGCGGCTGGCGGCGTCGAGCCCGTTCACGCCAGCCTCACCTGCTTGCCCTCGCCGAGTTCTGCCTGGGCCGCATCGCGGATGCGACCCAGCACCACGTCGAGTTCCTCTTCGCTCGCGATCGGGTCGGGGGCGAGCCGGCCTACCTCCACCCGCACGAGCTGGCCGACGACGAGCACCTCTTCGAGCAGACGGCGGGCCTGGTCGGCGCGGGTGGCGACAGCGTCGAGGCGGGCGGCCAGAACGTCAACCGCGACGGACTCGCTGTCGCCGTGGACCAGCAGCGCATCCAACGGGCGGAGCGCCTCGGTGACCTTGACGTCATCCAGGGCCGCGAACGCGGTGCGGATCCGCTGGCGCTCCTCGGTCACGCGGGCTTGGAGCTGCTCGGAAAGCGCCTGGAAGGCGGCATGGCGGGTGCGGGCAAGACGAGCGCTGCAGGACTTGATCTCGGCGAGGTGATCTGCGAGGTCACCGGATGCAAGCAGGTCCCGCAACGTGGCGAGGTCTGCCTCGGCATGCTCATCCAGGCCGGCGACACCAGCCTGCAGCTCGGCGACAGCGGCGCGAAGCGCGTCGATCTCTTCGTCCACGATGCGGTCAAGCGCCTGCACGGTCTTGCGCCCGGCCGCGAGGTCTGCCCAGGTCTGCGCGGCGGTGCGCACCGCGTCCTTCTCGCTGCCGTCGAGCAGCCGTTCGACGATGCCTGCGGTTCGGGTGACGGCTTCGGGAATGGCCAGGCCGAGGGCGCGTAGGGCGGCGCTGACCCTGGCAGACGCCTGGCCGTCGGGTCCGAAGGTGCTGCGCAGCAGGGGGGCAAGCGCCTCGATCGCCGGTGAGGGATGCTCGCCCGTCAGCTCCGCCAGCCGCTGCGCCACCTTGGTGCGGGTGATGACGTCGACCTCGTCGGCCTGGGGTGTGAACGAGGCAGCCCGGAACGCCGGGATCGTGCCGAGCACCCGTTCCAGCCGAGCATCGTCGGCCCGGACGATGCGAGCACCCTGATGGATCACCTCGACCAGGCCCGCGCGGATGGCGGCGGCGGCCAGCGCCTGAACGACCTCGACCGGCGCGCCATACGGGGGCCGGCCGAACCGCGTCTCAAGGTGCGCGCCAGTGGCCTCGTTGCCGTAGCTGGCGCGCTGTCGGATATCCCCAACGACGGCCGCCAGCGGATCGCGGTCGGTGGCGAGCTCGGCGCCCTCGGGCGTCACGCGGGTGAGGCCGATGCCGTCAGGCCCCAGGTAGGCGGGCAGCCCGCCGAGGGTGTCGGCCCGCAGCACCGCCATCACGTCGCTTTTGGTGACGGGCGCCGAGAACTGGGCGAGGCGCGGGTAGATCTCAAGGACCCGGGCGCGGATCGTCTCCTGGGCGGCCGTCTTGAGGCTTCCACCGGCCGGCTCTTCGGCGCGTCCCTGGAAGACGATCTGGCCGCCGAGCAAGTCCCGCTCGAGTTTGGCAAGGGCGTCGCGCTCCAGCCGACGCAGCCGGTTGCGCTCCTCGCCGAGCAACTGGACCTCGGTTGTGCCAGGAGTCGCACGCTCGCCGCGTCTGATCATCTCCTCGCTGCGGAACACCTCGCTGACCGCATCGGTGGTGTCGGCCGGCTCCTGGTAGAGCCACCAGATTGTCGCAGCGGCCCATTGCTCCCTGGAGCGAGCCCGGAGCTCGACCTGCCGGTCCTGGTCGGCCTCCTCGATGAGCAGCGCGACGTCCCCGTCGAGCTGCTTGTCGCCATCCACCGTGAGGGCGACCTTGAACGTGCGACCCTCCGTCACTGAAAGGCCTGTGAGTGCCTCACGGAGCAGCCGCTGGCGCACACGGGTGCGGTTGATCCCTCGCGCCTCGATCCCCTTGCGGGTCTTCTCCCAGCTCTTTTCCTGCGGCGACTGCAGCTTGTAGCCGTCGTCGCCACGGCGCACAACCTCGTCCTGCACCAGATGCTCCAGCGCGGCGAGGACCTGCTCGCGGCGGCTCTCGGCGTCGATGGCGGGATGCAGCAGGACGGCCAGGTTGGCGGCGTCCAATGGCAGGGCGGGCACGTCCATGCAGAGGGCGACCGCCTTGGCGACGGCCGCCTCGGTGCTGCCGGCTCCATACCGCTGGTCGACCTGCCGGATCTCGGCCTGCCAGTCTGTGGGAATGATCGAGTCGAGCAGGTCATAGGCCCGGTCGACGGTGACCAGCGCCCCCACCTCCTGCCCGCCGAGACCAGCCTCGGGGTCGATGACGAGCTGCTGGGCCAGCTTGATGATGGTCCGGTTGGAGCCTCCCAGCATCGGCGCGACACCGCCGTGCGCCCGCCGGGCCGAGACGGCGTCGATGAGCAGCTGCACCTGGTACGGCACCAGCGGATACAGGCGCACGAACTCGTCTTCGACCAGGTCCGCTGATCGGGCCGAGGAGGCCAGCCGCACGTGGCTGGCCAGCTTGTGCTTGCGCTCGGCGAGCGCCGCGCGAACGGCGCGCTGGCCGGCCTCGCCCTTGTCGAGCACTCGCTTGCCGGCCACCTCGTCAATGTCCGCGGGCAGCAGGTCGACCCGTACGGGGAAGCGAGCCTGCACCCGGGCGAGTTCGACCTGCCTGCCCTCGAGGCTGTCGACCACGTCGTTCAGAGTCTCCTGCGAGGTGACCACCAACCACAGCCGACCCCGCTGCTTCTGCACCGCCTCGGCCAGGCCCTGCAGATCGAGCATCCGCTGCACGCTGCGGGCCACATACTGGCCGACCTCGTCGACCACGAACACCAGGCGCATGTCGTCGCCACCGCGTCGGCGCAGCAGCCCCACAGCGCGCCTGGCGAACCAGTTGGCGTCGATGTTGGGCGGCTGCGCCGACCGCGACCAGGAGTCGGCGTGCGGATAGGTGTCCGGGCGCAACAGATGCATGGCATGGCTGGCCTCCGCACGGGCCAGACCCACGTTGCGACGCTGGTACCAGGTGCCCTTGCCGCCAGGGATCCGCGCGAACGCTTCGATGAACGCGGCCAGGTCGCCGTCGGTCTCCAGGTCGTACTCCAACTCGGCGAGCAGCACGTTACGGGAGTAGCCGAGTTCGGTGAGCAATGCCCGGTACAGGGGCAGGACGACACTCTCCCCCTCGTTGAGGACATCCTTACCGGTCGACAGGTCGACGAACACCGCCCGGGTGGGCGCCTGCGCATGGATGGTGTTGAGGAGCGCCTCGATCCGGCGGGAGTCGACGCGGCCCAGGAACCGTTCAGTCGAACTCCGCCCGACCACCGTCGGGTTGGCCAGGACGTACCCGAGGAGCTTCGCGAACGACGACTTGCCCGAACCGAAGAAGCCACTCACCCAGATGTTGGTGCCCTCATCTGGTCGCAGGATGGTCTCCTGGTAACGGTCGAGCACCTCCTCAAACGCCTCGGCGATGTGGCCGGTCACCACGTACTCGTCGAGCTCCTCGGCGACCGTGGCTTCCTCACCGAGATCGACCTTGATGACCTCCTCGATTCGCCGGTCGATCGGCCGGCGGAAGATCTCGCCGATCCTCACATTCCCCCTCCTCGCGGGATGATCTGAGCCCGATAGCCGTAGGCAGGATCGCAGCGGTCCATGAACCGCAGGCCATAGGTCCCGACGAGCCTGCCCGGGTACAGCAGCGTCACCGGCAGGCGCAGCCGCGAGCGCAGGTCGTCCAGCAGCGCGGACGTGCGATAGGCGGGATACAGCGCACCTGCCCGGTACAGAAACGCGGCGGTGCGCTCGTCGCACTGATCCAGCGCGGCGACGACCCGATCGGGCAGCGTGGGCGGCTCGCGGAGCACCTCCCCGACCGACCGGTAGATCTCCTCCAGAGCGGCCGGATCGCCGGCCGCCTGCCGCTCCTGCTCGATCAGCGACGCCAGCCAGCCCGACTCCTCCAAAGCCTGCCAGAAGAGATCGGCAAGCGAGACCGACCGGCTGTGCACCTGCCTGGCTTCCAGCCAAAGCCGCAGGTCGTTGAGCTCCCGGCGTACCTCGTACTCGTCCTCCGGAAGGTACTGGTACACCACATACGGTGGCTCCCCGCCCTCCTCGAAGAAGGCCGTCACCCTGCCGCCGACCTCAAGCAGGGGCTCAGACAGCGGCACGGGCGACCTCCTCCAGGGTCTTCACCCTCCAGTCGATGCGGACGGCGCTCCCCACCTGCGAGTACCGCAGCACACCCAGGCTCTCGGCTTGCGCGAACAGCTCCGCCACCCGCGGCGCGTCGAGCAGCCAGCGCCGCCAGATGGGGCTCGCCACCAGCGCGCGGGAGGAGCGGTCCTGCTCCTGCTCGCGGTAGGCGACATAGGCGAACCCGACCCGGGACATCCCTGGGACCGCGAACCGCTTGCGCACCGCGCCCTCCAGCACGCCGAAGTCCCGCAGCGTGGAGAGTAGCCCCTGAGCGGCGCGAGCGCGCACCTGCTCACTCCAAGACGGCAGGCGCTGAGCTTTCACGAGACCCGTGATCCACTCGGCTGTCTCCTCGACGCTCACGACAGGCCGGCCCGCCGCAAACCACTCGTACAATGGCCCCTCTGCGAACCCCGCCAGCAGGCCGTCGACCCGTGCCGTCTCGTAGTAGCAGGCATCCCCGAAGGCCGCCGGATCAGCCACGAGCGCCTGCAGGGTGGGCATCACCTGCGGTCCTGGGTCGACGAACCGCGCGCGCAAGACGGCCAGGACGTCCCGTGCGCGAGCCCGAGAGCTTTTGCCGAGCAGATTCCGTTCATCCACTGTGCGGAGATTCTCCTCCGCGGGGAGATCACGGTTCCACACCTCGGCGAGCCGGCGGCTGTCACCAAGCAGAGCCCCGCCTTTGAGGATCCGCGAGGAAAGGACCGTCATGCCACCAGGTCGAAGTAGGGCGGGCGAAGCTCGGCACCCTGGTCCAGGTGGGCCGCGCAAAGCTGCTTGGCGACGCTGCGCAACGCCACCTCATCCTCGAGTTCCATCGGAGTCAGCGTGCCCAGCAGAAGACCAGGGCCAACAACCTCCGCCGACTGCTGGGCGCCTGCCGTCCACTCCGCGAGGTCTCGAGTCGCCGTCTCGGGGTCCCACGCGGCGAGCCGGTCGAGAAGGGGACCCGATCCCGCGGTCTTGCGTTCGGCGAGCCATGCCAGGGCCAGACGCCGGAACGGCAGCCAGTCCGAGAAGAGGTGCAGGGCTGTGGGACGGGCGAGGATCTGTTCCTGCCGGCGGCTCGCTGAGAGGACGTCCAGCTCCAACCCGCTCGCCTTGGCGGTGCGCCAGTGGAACACGTCGCCGAGGACGTACCTGCCCACCTGGCCGAGCCCGTGGGCCTGCCACCACCCTCGAAGCTCGGCCTCGCCGAGACGAGCGATGCCGAGCACGAGGGCTACCGGTAGTGGAGTCGCATCGATCGCATCGCGGAGGGTCAGGACCGAACTGCCGGACCACCGGGCCGTCACCCTTGGAGGCACCGCTGTTGGACCTTCCTGTCCTGGCACCGGCGGCCTCCTTCCCGGGTCTGACCCGCGTGCACTCCGGCGGTCCAAGCTGTCGCGGCAACCGGCAGAACGATCACTGCGCCGTACGCTCCTCCTAGGCTTGGACGCTACTGGAGTCCCGCCTGGCAGACGAATTAGACAAGCCATGCCCAACACGGCAAGCGTATCGCTGGCGTCGGGAGGGGAATTATAACGGCCTCGCCTGTGTCGGGATCATGGACCGCTCTACTCGCCACCGCACGGTGGGACCAGTGTTGATCAGCGGTCGGGGCCGAGGGTTAGCCTTCGCTCCGAGAGGGAGTGAGTGGGCGCGGCGGTCAGGAGGCCGTCATGGTCGAGGCGCTGGAGCTTCCCAGCGGGCTGGTCGTCGCCGACCCGCTGGGAAGGCTGCGTCGGTTCTGCCAGGCCGAGTACGGCTACTACGACGGCATCCCGCAGGGCGACCCGGACCGACTGGAGCCGCTGGACGTGCTCGTCACCACCGCGGTGAACGCGTTCGCAACCGCCTCGGCCACCCGCATCCGACAGGTCCATCGGGGCCTTCAGGGCCGGGTGGAGCCGCTGCTGACGCAGGTTCCGGCCGACGTGGACCTCGTCTCGGCCGACGAGGCGGTGCTTGAGGGGGTCCGCCGGCTGCTGGATGCGGCGGTGCAGGTGCCGTGGGTGCTGGTGCCGGTGGCGTGCAAGGTGCTGCACCGCAAGCGGCCGCGGCTGATCCCGATGCTCGACAACGTCGTGCTCGGCCACTATCAGCGCGCGCTCGGCGAGGGTTGGCTCGCAGCGGCCAGCCAGGACAAGCGTCGTGCCGCCACGGCCGGGATGCGGGTCCTGGTTGCCTTCCGGGAGGACCTGCGCGCGGTCGCCGAGCCGCTGGGTCGTGTGGTCGACGCGCTGGCACGGGAAGGCTTCCAGCTCACGCCGGTGCGCGCCCTGGAGGTGCTGGTCTGGACGCAGGTCGAGCCCTACGGCCAGTACCGGGCGCAGCGTCCAGCCGAGCCGGTGGCCACGTGCGCGCATGGGAAGCCGGGCACGGACCCTACCGGTAGGTTGCGCGCGTGGGCGGCGTCGTTCGCGCTGGCCCGTGGGATTATCGGGGACGAGCTGCTGGTCGAGCCGCCGCTGCACCCCGACGAGCTTGCGGGGCTGGAGCTTGCGGTCGGGGCCGGGCTGGTTACGGTCGATGACGATGGGGGCTTCCGGGTGGTCGGCGCGGGCGCGGGCAAGGGCCCGTACAACCTGTTCTCGCGCGGCGCCCGAGTGACCCTCAACCGCGAGTACCTGGTCCAGATCGGCGCGTTCGCCGAGCTGGTCCTGCGCCACCGGTGGCCGGCGCGCCGCGTGGTGTTCGAACACGACGCCTTCGACTTGGCTGCCCTCGCCCCGGATGGGTCGCTGGTCGTGGCGGGCGAGGCCAAACGCGACCAGCGGCTGCTGGACGCCATGCTTGCCGAGTTGACGTCGATCTCCCGGCAGGACGTCGAGCAGGGCATGACGAATGCTGCCCGCAAGGCCGCCGCCCTGGTGCGCCTTCGGCCTGGGGTCTTCTGGGCGGTCGCGCCCGGTGTGCGGCGCGCCTACGACGTGACGATCCGGGACGGTGTGCCACTCTTGGCGCCCCGCGAGGAGCTGCCGGCCGGCCCGCGCGACGAGCTCGGCTGTCCGGTCTGCGGGTCCGAGGAGGGCGTCCAGGGCAGCGGGCGGCCGGTCGACGGGCGCCTCCAACTGTCCTGTGCCGACTGCGGCCATCGGTGGTCCCGTGTCCCCCGGCAGCCCTGCCCGCGCTGCGGCTCCGGTGACGTCGCGGTCAGCGGCTACGAAGGCTGGGCCTACGAGGACCCCGAGCAGGCACGCGACGACCCGGCCGCCCCGTTCTACTACGTCGACTGGGCCGTCTACCGTTGCCGCCACTGCTACAACGTCTGGCAGCGGGGTCGCCGTAAGGACAGACCACCCGCACAGGGAGCGCCGACGACGTGACGCTGGAGCCTGGCACTGCCGAGCCGGCCACCCAGCGGGGCCGACGTGTCGTTGACGCGCTCGCCCGCACGGGCAGCAAGCTGGGCTTCGAGGTCGCGCACGAATACCCCGTGCCCGGTGGCCGCATCGACCTTGTGTGGCTGCTACCCGCCACCACCGCCATCCCTGGCCTAGATGCCCCGTTGCCCGCCGTCGGGTTCGAGATTGAGTCGAGCTGGCGCACCCGCAAGCATATCAAGGGCGACTATCTGAACCTCCACGACCTGGGTGCATCCCTCGGTGTCATCGTCCTGCTCGGTGATGGAGACAAGGTCGAGGCCACGCGCAGGTTCGCCCAGGCCATGGCTGACCGCCCCGGCCCCCGCGTGGTCGTATGGTCCGAACTTGACGTGGAACGCCTCACGTCCACCCACGACGCCAGGCCAGGCCGTCGACCCTGACGCGCCTACGCCGCTCACACCGCTCACGAGGTGGGCCGACGGCAGCCTTGCAAGCACCGCGGAGAGCACTACAAGGAACGGCCTCGCCGTAGGCGCCGCGGCTGGGACCCTGCACCCAGCCGCGGACCGGCCGTTTGCGCGGCCGCGCGGCGGCTCCCACGGCGCCCGGGCGACCGCGTCAAGGGCGCTGCGCGGCCCTTCGGGCCGGCCTGCGGCCGCCCTTGACCCGGTGCCCGCGCCGCGGGCCGCGATCCACGCCGCCTCCGGGTGGCGGGGGCATGCCGCCCGGCCGCGCACGGGCGGTCGGCGCGATTTCGCCGGAATCAGCAGGTCGACTGCCCTTGGGTCGGGCATGACCGGATGCGGCCGAACGCAATGAGCGACCCAGCCACCCCACGTGAGCGCCCGGACGGGAGCTGCCACCGACTAAGGATGCGGGCTGCCGCCTTCCAGCCGCCCCTCTGTGCTTGACTCTTGCACATACGTCTTCGAATATGCACCAAGGTTATGCATACTACCGCGAGGCGGTAGGGGAAGGAGGTCGGTGTGAGGCTACGACTCGTGTACTCGGGCAGCCAGGGTGGAGGATGCCCGACGGTGTATGAGACCGACCGGGGGGATCTGGTGGTGCAGGGCGACCGGCTCACCAACCGCGAGGCGCTCGGCGACCTCAAGGACGTGCTACCTGGCGAGACGGCGGTGGTCGTGCCTCGCAGCCTGCTGCTTGAGGCGGTCAAGAGGATGGGAGGCTGATGGGCCGGCCGATCTCCTTCGGCGAGGACTTCGCGGGGCTGTTCGACTGGTTCCGCGAGTCGGCCTTCCGCCTGGAGACCCTGAACCACTACGCGATGCCCTACGAAAAGGAGGCGATCCGGCGGTTCCTCGCCGGCGAGGCACGGGACACCACCTACATCGCGGGATGGCTGCAGCGGGTCAGAGCAGCGCTGGCTGCCGGCAGGAGCATGCAGCGCGTCCACGTTGTCACCGAGCCGCTGAGCGACTACCTGCGGTTCGAGATCACCGGCTACCGGCTCAACGTGGAGGCCGGCGAGGACGTGCGAATCCTGCCCCGCGGCGCGACCGGCGCCTTGGAGCTGCCCGATCACGACTTCTGGCTGTTCGACAGCCGGCAGGTCGCGCGCATGCACTACGACGGCGACGGCGCCTTCCTGGGTGCGGAGCTGGTCGACGACGCCGGAGCAGCGGCACGCTACTGCGCCTGGCGGGACGCGGCGCTGGGTGCCGCTGTTCCCTACGACCGCTACGTCGCCGAGCACCACGAGGAGCTGGAGACGCTCCAGTCGGCATCGTGAAGGGGAGGGGTTGTCCAGCTACCGGGTGACACGGGAAGCGCTTGGCGCCCGGCTGCGTGAGTTGCGGCTGGGCGCCGAGCGCGACCAGGAGCAACTGGCCCAGAAGCTCGGCTGGTCGCAGTCGAAGGTTTCCCGGGTTGAGACGGGCAATGTGACGCCGTCGGAGGCGGACGTCGCGGCTTGGGGCCGCGCCGTGAACGCCCCGGCAGAGACGATCGCGGAGCTGCAGGCCCGGCTGGAGGCCGTCAGGTCGGAGTACAGCGGCTGGCGGCGGCAGTTTCGCGGAGGGACCCGAAGCAAGCAGCAGGACTACATCGAGCTTGAGGCCAACACGACAAGGCTTCGGGTCTTCGAGCCCATCCTCGTCCCAGGACTGCTCCAGACCGCCGAGTATGCACGCCACCGGCTGGCTGACGTGCATGCCCTGTACGGCACCCCGGACGACCTCGCCGAGGGCGTCGCGACTCGCATGCAGCGCCAGCAGGTCCTCTACGACCAGGGCAAGCGCTTCCAGTTCCTGCTGCTCGAGAACGCGCTGCGGCTGCGGCTATGCCCGGTGGAGGTCCTGCGTGGCCAGCTCGGCCACCTGCTGGCGTTATCCACCCTGAGCAACCTTGAACTCGGCGTGATCCCGGCCGACAGCCAGCTCGCAACGGCTCCAATGCACGGATTCTGGATCTTCGACGACGAGCTGGTCACCGTGGAGACCATCGCGGCCGAGCTGATGCTACGCGAGCCCGAGGAGATCACGCTCTACGGCAACGTCTTCGACACCCTGCGGGAAGCTGCCCGGTTCGGCGACGACATGCGCCTGATCCTCGCCGGGCTCCTCAAGGAGCTGGCCGGCGCCGACTAAGTCGGCACGTCTTCCCTAGCTCCGTCCTAGATGCAGCCCGGAGCGCAGGGGCTTGCATATCGCTCTGCATATGCACATAATGGCCATCGCCTGAGCAGCACCGAAGTCCGCGAACTGTGGCAACACGACAGGCCGCATCCCAGGGCGCTGACATGACGGCCGGCGAGGTGGCAACGGAGGTGGACGACTTGGCGACCGTGCACGTGGCTGCTGCCGACGACCGGATCGGCCTCGACTTGCCATCAACCGGTGACCCGCCGCCTCAATCGCAGTGGGAAGGCGCGCCAGTCTCATGACCACCCACCAGCAGGACGTTCGTCTCCTGGAGCAGGCCGTACCCCCATCTCGGTCGGTTCCGGGCAGGGGGAGGCCCCGGACTCAGGTCGAGCTCAGCTCCCTGGGTTCCGGGCGCCCCCCGAACCCCTCGCCACCGCCTGCGCCCACTGAGGCGGCCGGCCTCCCGCGACCGGAGCTGACCGCCGCCGAGTGGGCCGCGCTCCAGCAGCTCGCCGACGCCAGCCATTCGGTGGTCGCCCGCTGGCCGGTTGGCCGTGCCATCGCCCTGGCCCTCATCCGTCGCGGCCTGGTGCACGCCTGCTCGGAGTGGGTCTGGCTAACCCAGGCCGGCCTCCAGGCACTGGGCACCGCGCCAGCCCGTCAGTCCACCCACACTCTCAACCCCCAGCCGGACAGCACCGCGGACCGGACGACCCGGCCGGCATCCCGAACGGCAGGAAGCGACCGCCAAGCGGCACGCCAACCCCAGCCGACAAGATCGGTTCGCCGTCCAGCCGGCGATGAGCTTCCGCCAGGCGTTCTGCTCCGGGCGTCCCGACTCGCACGGCCCAGCCATCCATGACTGTCGACGCCTCTCCACGGCCGGCCCTGCTGCGACGCCTGGCGCGGAGGTGGTAATTCCGCCGGAATCGTCGCCCGGTCAGTTCTGCGGCGTGCGGAAGCGCGCTCCTTGCGGATCTGTTGGTCGGCGCCGGCCGCGGGGCCGCAGCGCGGCGTATAAGGCGATCGTCTCGGGGTGCAGCTCGTCATCGACTAGCTCGAGGTCAGCGTCGAGCACGCTGAGCAGCTCCGTCCAGACGGCGTCGACCCCGGCCGGGTTGCCGGCGGCATCGGCGGCCCGCATGAGCATCCGGTACAGCCGCTCATCGTAGGGGCTGGCGAGCAAGCCACGACGGGCGGCCCAGTTGGCCTGTCGATGGTCGCCGAGGTCCAGGCAACGCAGCGCGAGGCGCTCGGCGACCTCGGCGATGGTGGTCTCCATCTCAGTCCGGTGCACCACCGCCCACTCGTAGCCTCTGCCGGTAGGAGGGGTAAGTGGGACGCCACGGACGAGTTCCAGCGCCAAGCGGAGGGCGTCGAGCCCGTCCTGGTCGCTGCCCTCGCCGTCGGCGACCAGGGCGCTGAAGCGGGCCCAATCCAGACCGAGCTGGGGGCTCAACCGGTAGTGGCCGTCGTGGGCGTCGGGCAGGTAACGGGTGCCGTCGGAGGCGCGACCAAGGCCGCTGCGCGCGGCGGTCACGGTGGTGTGCAGCGTGCCGCGGTTGACGGGCCGCTCGGGCCAGAGCGCCTCCCAGAGCTCGTCCGGGGTGACGCCCTGCGGATGCAGCGCGAGGTAGGCGATCAGCTCGATAGCCTTGCTCCGTTCGATCTTGCCGGCGCCGGCGAGCTCGACGCGGCCGAGTATCCGCACCTCGACAGCAGCCTCTTCGAGGCCGGCAGCCGCCGGCGGCTGGAGGGTGTCGTAGGGGGGCGTCGAGGGTGCAACACCCTCGACATCGGCGGCCGCGCTGAGCAGCGCACCGATCGCCGCGTACTCATCTGGGCGCAGCCGCTGGGGGCGCAGCTCCAGGTCGAGGGCCGGGACCCGCACGCTGGTCTCGCTGACCTGCAAACGCCAGGCGGCCTGATCTGCGTCGCCGGCCAGAACCGCCGCGACGGTGGACCTGCTCGAGTGGGCGGTCAGCGCCGCGAGCCGCTGGAGCGCGGCCGGCGTCGGCGGCTGCGCGACCAGCACGACGGTCGGTGTCCAGCTGTCGGCTGCCGCACCGGCGACCCGACCGCCGAGCACCGAGCCGCAGCCGAGGCGGTCGACCAACTCGCCCGCCTCGTGGGCCTGCCGCTCCAGATCAGCCAGTACCTCGTCGAGGGAGTCCGTGCGGCGGACCCGCTCCAGCAGGTCGAGCTCCGGGCCGAAGCCGACCAGCAGGATGTGCACGAAGCCGGAGGAGGCGGCGGTGGCCAGCTCGACCGCGATGGCGTGCAGCAGCGGTCGGGTGGCGGTCGGCGGGCCCGCCAGCGCTGTCAGCCCAGCCGCCTCGAGGTTGACCAGCAGCTGGCCGGCGTCGCTGGTGCCGATGGTCACCAGCGCGGGCAGGGGGGCGACCGCGTCGCCGGCGGCCGCCTCCAGCTCCCGCACTGGCAGCTGGCGGGGGAGGGTCCAGCGGCGGCCCTGGTCGCTGGCCGCAAACGGTGGCGGCGCGCTGGGGCTGGGTTCCCGCAGCAGGATCTCGAGGGTTGCGGGGCCGAGCTGGACGGCCTGCACCGTCGGCGGCGGCAGGCCGGCGCGCTGCAGCCCGGCGGCCATGGCCCGCAGGGCGGCGTCCAGGAACGCGGCCGTCTGGGGTTCGGCGGCGGCGCGCAGGCGCTGCTCGATGCGGGCGGCGGCGCCGGTGGGCAGGCGGATCCGCCGGCCGGGCTGCCGGTAGCGCTGCTGGCGGCGGCGGCGCCGAGCAAGCAGGGCCAGCGTCCCGGCCGCCAGCAGGCCGCCGACGGCCAGGGCGGTGGCCACCGCCGGCGCCGGCTCGTGGTCAGCGGAATCGCCCAGCGGGGTCGTCATCGGCGGCGCGCCGGTGGGGGCCGGGACGGGTGTGGGCGGCGCCTCCCGGGTCGGTAGTGGCGGGCGGGTGGCCTCCGGCGTCAGGGTGCTGGTTGGCTGCGCCTGCCCGTCGGGGTGTGGCCGCGTCCGTCCGGGGCCGGTAGGCGCCTGTTGGTGCCGCGGCGGCCGGGTGGGGGGTCGGCCGGTCGCGTCGGCCGGCAGCAGCAGCTGTTGGCCCGGGTAGATGAGGTCAGGGTCGCTGAACCGCGCGCCGGGCGGGTGGGGCAGGGGTTGGCCCTGGTTGAGCTGGAACAGCTCCCGCCAGCGGTAGGGGTCGCCCAGGAAGCGCTCGGCGATCTCCCACAGGGTGTCGCGCGGCGCCACGACGTAGACCGGCAGGGCGGCTGCCGGCCGCCGGGCCTCGGACCGCTCCGCTGCGTGTTGGTCGCCTGCGTTCGGGACGGTGGCGGCCGCGACGACCGGGGACGGGCGGGCTGTGGTGGCGGCCGACGCGACCGGGCGGGCGGGGCCGGGGGCGGGGCCCAGCAGCAGCAGCGCCCCGATCAGCCGGGCGGCGATGGCCTGGTTCCAGCCGCCCAGGGGGATGCGGCGGGCCACACGGCCGCGGCGGGCGGCGGTGATCTCGGCGGCCAGGCACACCAGGAACTGGGCCCAGTAGAGCCAGCCGAGGACGGCCAGGGCCTTGCCGAAGAACTCGTCGGGGATCGACCCGGTCGTCAGCGTCCGGGACAGGTCGGCGACCGACGGCACGGCGTGGGGGAGCGGCCAGCCGACGATCAGGGCAAGCGCTGCCGGCACCCCGACCACCAGCACCGCGATGGCAACCAGGGCGGCCAACCCGCCGGCCAGGTCGCCGGCGCGGCCGGACCGCGCGTGCTGGGGTTCCAGGTTGCGGCTCAACAGCCTTCCTCCTGGACCACGCCGTGGCAGATGTGGGCGCTTGCCTGGACCGTGCCGCCGTAGCGGCCGACGCCGACGAACCGGGCGAAGAGGGCCTGCTGGGACCAGCTGAGGGCGACGTCGACGCGGTCGCCGATCGCGTCGCGGCCAAGGCGGACCTGGCCGGGGTAGCCGGCCTGGGCGAGGTAGTTGGTGGCGGCCTGGTGGGCCTTGGCGGGGTCGATGCGGTAGGCCCCGGCGCGGCGGAGGGTGGCCAGGTCGAGCTGGCCGGCGCCGGCGCGGGCGGCCTGCTCGGCGACGTTGATGCCGCGGCGCTTGGCCGACAGCACGTTGGCGCCGTCGAACGCGAACCCGATGACCACCAGCGCCAGGATGACCACCAGCGGCATGGCGACGCTGAGGCTGCCTGCCTCAGCGTGGGCCCGCGGGGTGGCCGGTCGGCGGCTCATGGCCGCCGGTGTA
>WNFV01011829.1_pt1 | contig 14919 bp, 13 predicted proteins | sample 5400101 | NCBI WGS metagenome assembly WNFV01 (sample SAMN13153361, study PRJNA577476) | soil metagenome | isolation source: 115 cm soil or saprolite under grassland replicate 1 | place: USA:California | collected 2016-06-15 | reverse complement strand
AGCCCACTCAGAAAAGAAAACATTCGGCTGCCGGCTTATCCCGTCGAAGAATTAGGCGGATTGATCTTTGCCTACTTTGGTCCGCAGCCGGTGCCGCTGGTGCCGCGTTATAATTTTCTCGTCGGCGAGGGCGACGTTTACATCACGATCCAGGGTTTTCAAAACTGCAATTGGTTGCAATGTGTCGAGAACGGCATGGACCCGGTCCACCCGAGTTTTACCCACGGCGGCGCATGGCCGGATATTATGAGCACCGAGCCCGAGCTTGGCTTTCACGAAACCGAATGGGGCATGGTCTACAAAGCCTATCGGAAAACCAAAGAGCCGGGAATGCTGAACTATCGCGAGCATCATCTCTTGATGCCGGGCATCAGTTGCGGCGGCAGCGGCGGCAGGTACTTAACCGGCGGCCAGGCGGGCACACCTGTTTCGGCCGCCCGATGGAGCGTGCCGATCGATGATACGCATACATTGCTGATGCGCGTCCGTTTTAAGCCATCGAACAATCCCGGTAAATACGAAGGCGACCCGTTCAGTCGGCGATGGAAGCCGCCACAGGAATTCATCGTGCCCTATAAAGAATATCGAGATTCCGACAATCCGGATTTAGGTTATGAAATTCCGCCGCTTCATTTCATCGAGGACGGCATGGTCGTCGACAGTATGCCGCCGATCGCCGATCGCGAAAACGAACACCTGGGTCCGGCGATCGACGATGGAATCATCAAATTGCGACAGATGTACCTACGTGAGATCGACAAAGTGAAGCGCGGCGAGGATCCGAAGTGCGTTGTTCGAGATCCGGACAAAAATAAGACGATCGTAATTCCCGCCTATGAAAAATGGGTGCCCGAGAGTGAACAAAATCTCGGCAAGAGTGCGGCTGTAGGATAAAATCTATCGGGGGTGTTTATGGCGATTCACGCGGTGAATGAAAAAGATGTCGAGATGGCGAAGAGCGGACGTGGATATACAAAATGGCTGCATGTGAGTAAAGGAGAGTCGGGTCCGGAGATGATGATTCGTCACTGGGGACCGGACACGGATATCCCAGTCCATAGCCATCCCTACCACGAGATGTTTTATGTGCTTGACGGCGAGATCGAGATTGGCGGCGTTACTTACTCTGCTGGCGCTTGTATTTACATCGAGAGGGGCACCCCCTACGGACCGACGCGCGCGCCGAAAGGCGGGAAGGTATTGAGGTATGCCGAAGCTCGCTCAAAGTCGTGATTACCTGGCAGTCTTAGGCCTGCGCACCTTTTACATCAAAACCGGCGAAGGCCATCCGATTGTGCTTTGTCACGGTGGCTCGCCGGGCACTTGTTCGTCGGTCAACTGGAAATTGAATATCGAGCCCCTCGCTGAGGCGGGCTTCGCTGTGTACGCCTTCGATCAACCAGGGTTCGGACTCACCGACAATCCGACTGATTACTCGCTCGATTTTCGTTTTGCGCACGCGCGCGCTTTTATCGACGCAATGAAGCTCGAGCGTTATCACGTCATGGGCAATTCCATGGGCGCCCATCTCGCGGCGCGCCTCGCGCTTGAAGATGCGCGGACGAAAAAGCTGGTACTCATTTCGAGCAATACCTTGGCGCCGAAGGGTTCCGCAGAGTCGCAGGCGAAGTCGAAGAAACATGCCGAGGAGCTGCGCGAGTACACGCCGACCTTGGAAAACATGCGCAAGATGACTTTCGGTACCATCTATCATCGAGAGCTGGTGACTGACGAGCTCGTGCGCGAGCGCTACGAAATGAGCACCGGGAAAAACTACGATGCGCAGTTGAAACGCTACGACGCGCCAAAGTCGAAGCCGCTGGAAGACCGACTCGGCAATCTAAAATGCAAAACACTGATCATCTGGGGCAAAAACGACCACGGCACGTCGGTGGAGCAGGCGTGGCTGATGTTCCAAAAAATTCCCCGGGCCGAACTCCACATCTTCGAGGAAGCCGCGCACTGGGTGCATTGGGATCACGCTGAGCGCTGCAACGTGCTAATCAGCGACTTTCTGCGTGGCGCCGATTAGACGCGTCTCAGTCGCTCCGAAGTTGTCATCTCAGTATTCGCGCGAAAAAAAAACGGTAGTTGATCGTCGTAGCAAGTTGTCCAAAGATGCAAGTATGGACGGTGTTTTGACGAAGGAACAGGCCGAGCAATCGGTACTCGTGCGGCTCGGATCGGCGAAAGAACATAATCGTATCTCGATTCAACAAGATCGCACGGTTGAACGACCGTTTGGCTGGGTTTTCTTTTTCGCCATCGACGATTCCCGTCCGGCAGACGAAGCGCAAACGAAATTCCCGCGGCAGGTCATCGTCAACAAGTATTCAACCCAGATCGTGGCGAGTTCTATCGAACATTCACCGGAAGATTTCATTAAGATTTATGAGGAGCTTTTAGCGCAAAGCAAAGCGCACGCGGAAGAGTGGTGTCTTACCGTTTCTGCTCCCAAGCTGTGGAGAAGGTGGTGGAAACGGCGGGTTGGGCGTAAAGCGGCGGACTCGGGGCTTTATGAAATCGGCGGAAAGGAGACGGCGCCGTGAAAAAAAGTCTTTCCTTGCTTTGCATCGCCATTTTGTGTTTGAGCGTCTTCGCCGCCAAGGTTGCCGGCCAGGACAAGAAACTCGACAAAATCCGCGTCGGCGGCGGGTCGACGTCGGCCACTCAGATGTCGATGTGGCTGGCGAAAGAAGGCAACTTCTACGAGAAGCATGGGCTCAGCGTGGAAGCCATCAGCATTCCGGGCAGTTCGCTGGCGCTGCAGGCGATGTTGGCCGGAGAGTTGCCGATTATCCAGCTCGGCGGCGCGGCATCCATCCAAGCAAATCTTTCCGGCGCAGACACGGTCATCATTGCTACCATCGTGAAGAAGTTCCTGTTTTGGATCTACAGCCGGCCGGAAATCGGCCGCATGGAGGATTTGAAGGGCAAAATTTTTGGCACGACGCGATTCGGCACGCTGTCCGATCTCGCTTCGCGATTCGCGCTACGGTTTTACGGCATCGATCCGGAGCGCGATATCACAATGGTCCAGACCGGCGGACCGGCGGAGACGGTGACCGCGATCGTGACGGGAAAAATTCACGCGGCGGCGCTGAGCCCGCCGGCTACGCTGCAAGCGAAAAAAGTGAAGCTGAAGGAATTGCTCGATATGTCCAAGCTCGACGCCGAATATCACATCAATGGTGTAGTGACGACCCGGCGTTATTTGAAAACCAACGAGGACATGGTCAAGCGTTTCATGCGAGCGTACATCGAAGGCGCAGCGCGCGGGCAACGAGACAAAAATTTCGCCTTGAAGGCAATGGGGAAAACCTTTCGCACGGATGACCGGGAGCTGCTGGAAGAGAGTTACGATTTGATCATCAAAAGCAATTTTGTGATTCCTCCTTATCCATCGCCGCCCGGGATCGCCAGCCTGCTGCGGGGATTGGAGCAGACAAATCCCAAGGCAAAGGGCGCAAAGCCGGAAGATTTCGCCGATGGCCGAATTGTCCGGGAGCTCGAGCAGAGCGGATTCGTGAAGTCGGTTTTAGCGGAACGCTAAAACGTTCCAATCGTTCCAGAGGTTCAAGGCGCGCCTGGTTGGAGTATTTGATGCTGGAGTATTGGCTGGCGGACGGGGTCATTACTCCATCATTCCAACACTCCATCACTCCAATTGGGCTTACTGCGCGTAGAATCGTTTCGTATTCTTGTAAATAGATTTTTCTTAAACCAAAGTCCCGTGGCTTGAAAAAATTCCGGCCAACCCGGGCGAGGATGTCGCCGAGATGGCGTTCTTTATCGCCTCAGATCGAGCGCGGCAAATTACTGGCGGAGTCTTTGTCGTGGATGGAGGAATCACTGCAGGAAGATCGAGGCTGAGTTAGATACAAACAGTAGTCAACAAAAGGAGGAGAATGATCATGTGGATTCCCATGCCAAAGGGCGAGTTCAAGTCGAGCGAGGATCGGGTGGTTACGGCGCGCGCGCCAGAAGCGCTTGAGCTTTACAATCAGATTATCGAGAGCAAGAAGAAGTCGCGCATCATGATGCATGCGGACGAGCTTCAATGGAAAACGATCGAAGGCGGAGTGAAGGTAGCTAACTTGATCGATTTCCGGATGGGCTTTCAGAATACGCTTGCCAACATCGCCATATCGGAAATTCCGCCCCACTCGCAGGCCAGCGATGGGCACATCCATGGGGAGGCCTACATTTATTTTATTCAAGGCAGAGGCTATAGCATCATTGGCGATCAAAAATACGAATGGGGTCCCGGAGATGCGCAGTATGTGCCGCCCGAGACGTTTCATCAGCACTTCGTGACCTCAGACGAGCCTGTGAAATATCTGCGAGTGATTCCGTCGCCGCTGCTGATCAACATGCTCGCGGTCATAGCCTCAGTGATGCCGTATTTAAAACCAGAGGCACAGAAATAAGCATCATTTCAAATCAGCAGAGACAGCCGCGCAAGCGAGGATAAGACATTGCTATCCCTATTCATGGTGGTTTCACTGCTTTTTCCTGGTCTTCTGCTTGCGGCAAGCCCGGATTCGATTCTCGAGGGCGCGAAGAAGGAAGGCCGGCTCGTCCTTTACACGGCGATGCAGCCGGAAGACTCGACTAAATTAATCGAATTGTATCGAAGTCATTACCCGTTCGTAGATGCGACCTTCTTTCGTGCGGGCAGTGCGCCGCTTTTGAATCGGATTTTGACGGAAACTCGATCCAACCGTCTTTTGTTCGATGTGGTGTCGGGAAAGGTTGCCGATCTCCTGTTGTTACAAATGAAGGGACTACTGGGAAGAATTATTTCCAACGAGCTGGCGTTTTATCCGGACAAGTTCAAGGACAAGCAAAACCGTTGGGTGGATCTTTACAACAACTATTACACCATTGCTTACAACACGGGTCGCTTAAAGTCCGGAGAAATTCCGGCTAGGTGGGAGGATCTGCTCGATCCGAAGTGGAGCGATGGTAAGATCGCTTTGGAGCCGCGCTCCTACGATTGGTTTTTTGGCATGATGACCGCGTGGGGACGTGACAAGACGAATGATTTCATGCGCAAGTTGAATCTGAATAAGCCCGCTTTCCGCGACGGCAACGTTTTGATCGCTAATCTGCTGGCGGCCGGTGAATTTCCCGTCGCGATCACTTATGCGCATTTGGTCGAACGCTTGAGAGCGCGAGGCGCGCCTGTCGATTGGATATCCGTTAAACCGATGATCGCGGCGCCGATTTCAATCGCCGTAGCCGCACGCCCTAGTCATCCCAATGCGGCAACCCTTTTCGCCGATGTGGTGCTATCCAAAGAAGGGGCCGACCTGTTGAATTCCATGGGGCGCGTGCCGACGCGCAGCGACGTTTCGCCCTCCGCCAAACGCTTGGATCCCAAAACACTCGACTTGATTCCTCTGCATGTGAGCAGCGACGAAATGGACCCGGAGGACTTTCGAAAAATCTTTGGGCTGCGCTAGTGTAAGATTCGGCACTGCGAAGCGGGCAATTTTTTGATTCGTTCAATTCGTTCAAATAGTTCAATCCGTTTGAAGCGAAGCCGGTCAAGAGATCAATCGTTCAAGGTTCAGATGCGCCGGTAAAAGCCGGCAAGGTGTTGTGAATGAAAGTTTCATACAGTGAAGGAGTAGCGATCCACACTGGCTTCGAGTCATGTACCTTTGTTCGTAAGGATGAGGGTGAAGCGTTGACAGGAGTACGTGCAGGCCAGCCATTGAGCCGCGAAATTGAACCACCATCGCGAAAGCGGTGGCTACTCCGGGGTGCCGACGCTCTTGAACTATGCGGAAGGCAAAACTGGAGGCGTCGTAATCGCGAGACGCTTCTGGACCTCGCGCGGTCTGAGACCCTGCGCATGCACGCAAGCACCTTGAGCGGAAACCGGGAGATCCCGTGACTGTCTGTGAAGGAAGTCGCAGACCGCGCCGGAAAGTCCAAGGACGCACCCCGACGATGTACGGTGACGGGAAGTCGCACAGTCTCATAATACCTACGAAGCTGCCGAACGAGGCCGAGCCTGAGGCCAAGGAGGCAGTGGAGGAAAGGGGACTGGCCAAGGGAAAGACGCTCGAGCGCAACAGGTTCCGGACTCAGCGCCGGCAGATCCTGTCCAATACGCTGGAGCGGATACGCGAGGGAAAGGAAGGGAGTAGGAAGGGAGTGAGCATCGCTATCATTCCTATTCTGCTACATCGGCGTCATGACCCAAGGCAAGAGCCGGATGCGGCAATTCCGCATGTCCGGATCCGTGCGGGGGGTCGCCCGCGAGGGCGATTCCTACCGCGACAAGTGTCGATTCGGGCTAAATCCTCATAGCCGGTAAAACCGCTTGGCGTTGTCGTAAATGATTTTTCTCTTTGCGTCCCGGCTCAGGTCTTTGCGGTCGAAGTGTTCCTTGACGAGCTGGCGCATGTCGGTGCGCGTGGCCGAAGCCCACAGCAGGCACTGGGAAAAACAGGATTCACCGCAGAGGCACAGAGCACGCAGAGATTTTTTATTTCAAAACTCTCCCCTCAGCGTCCTCAGCGTCTCCGCGGTGAACCATCCGAATTGTTGATTGTCGCGTCGATTAGACTTTTTCACTGCCCTACGTTAATCAATTCTTTGTGACTGACTCTCTGACAGCGCGGCTTTTCAATCAGGTTGATCGACTTTCTCAGGAGCGGGGCCAGCGTTATTTTTCGCGCGGCGCAGTCGACTTCATCGAAGGCGACGCCTGGTCTTTACAGGCCGGCGTGCAAGGCACCCGGCATTACGACGTGCATGTCTCATCGGAAAAGCATGTCATCAACGTGTCATGTACGTGCCCGTTCTACGATAGAGAGCTCGTTCCTTGTAAGCATATCTGGGCCGCTCTCCTCGCTGCCGAGAAGAGCGGGTTCTTGGAAGGGCTGAGCAAGCTTGCTGCGCCGCATCTGCGTAGCGTCCGGCCTAATCCGCAGGCCGAAAAAAGTCGGCGCCCGCGCCAGAGCGCGAGAAATGTATTGCCACCGAGCTGGAAACAGCCTCTCCAAAGGCTCCGCGCAGCTATGGAGGCCGACGCGGAGCGTCTCAGCTCCAGGCGAGGGACAGAACGGGAGTTGACTTATCTCGTCGATGCCCATGCCACGCTCGCCACGGGGCAGCTCGTGATTCAAATCGCTCAGCGCGAACGCAAGCTGGACGGCAACTGGGGCAAGGTCAAATACAAAAAATTCTACACGCACGACATTCTTCAACTTACCGATCCCACCGACCGGCGGATTCTGGCGACTCTCCTCGGAGCCCACAATGAATTTGACTATGGCTCCTCTTCGTACTCCCACAGTTCTGTTGGAAATCGCTTTACGCTTTCGCCAACTCTGTGGGACTTCGTCCTGCCGCTCATGTGTTCTACGGGTCGTTGCTCCCTGCAACGATCCCTCATCGGTGAAAACCATGTGCCGCTGCAATGGGACGATGGCGATCCGTGGGATCTTTCTCTGCGCGTCACGGTGTCCGATGACCGCAAAGGATACCATGTCGCAGGCGTTCTCACTCGCAAGGAATCCGAGCTGTCGCTGTCGCAGGCCGACCTTCTGATCGGCGGCGGACTGGTATGTCATGACGGGCGCATGGCCCGCTTGAACGACTCCGGTGCTTTTGGCTGGATCTCCATTCTACGCGCGCAGGAAAGACTGTTCATCGCCAAAGGGGAAGCGGACGAGTTCATGGATGAATTGTTGCGGCTGCCCACCCAACCGCGCCTCGACCTGCCGGAGGAACTGAAATTCGAATGGGTAATCGCTCATCCGACGCCTAGCCTGGTGATCAAGCCGGGACAGCACGACCCTTGGCGTCGGAACTATGTCGCCGCCGAGTTGTCTTTTGATTATGACGGCAACGTGATCGCCGGCAACCGGATGGGTCAAAGCGTCTATCAAAAATCGCGCCGCCGGGTGATCCAGCGCAACCTGGAGACTGAAACTGCTGCCCAAACGCGCCTCACGCAACTCGGTTTCCGTGCCGGCTATTGGATGCGCGACGCTCAGATGGAGTTGCCGGCTGAGCGCGTCGCCAAAGTGGTGCGGACGCTGACTCAAGAGGGCTGGCGCGTCGAGGCGGATGGCAAGCGCTATCGCATCGCGGCAACCATGCGTCTGGAGATCAGCTCCGGCGTCGATTGGTTCGACCTTGAAGGCGCTGCACAATTTGGCGACGTTAGTGTGTCGCTGCCCAAGTTGTTGCGGGCGATCAAACATGGCGAACAGACCGTCCGTTTGGACGACGGCACGGTGGGTGTCATTCCCGAAGAATGGCTCGCCAAATATCGTCTTCTGGCCGATCTGGGGAGCGTCAGTGGTCAGCACCTGCGCTTCACGCGACCACAAGTTGGTCTACTCGATGCATTGCTGGCATCGGAGTCAGAGGTAAGCACCGATGCCTTGTTCGATCGAGTGCGCAACCAAATACACGGCTTCGCCGGTGTGAATGCCGCTGATCCGCCACAGACATTTTGCGGCGAGCTGCGCGGCTATCAACAGGAGGGATTGGGCTGGCTCAAATTTCTCCAGCAGTTCGGCTTTGGTGGTTGCCTCGCCGATGACATGGGGCTCGGTAAGACGATCCAGGTTCTCGCGCTACTGGAAGCGCGCCGCTCCGAACGGGAAAATGCCCGCGGCTCATCGCCGCGCCAGTCACTCGTAGTCGTGCCACGCTCGCTGGTATTTCATTGGAAAGAAGAAGCGGCGCGCTTTGCACCTCAACTGAATGTCCTCGACCACACGGGAGCCGCTCGTCATAAACCGAGCGACCACTTTGGTGAGTATGATCTCGTGATCACGACCTACGGTACGCTCACGCGAGACGCGATTCATTTCAAGAGTGTGCATTTCGACTATTGTATTCTCGACGAAGCGCAGGCGATTAAAAACCCCGGCACGCTTTCGGCGAAGGCTGCGCGGCTGATCAACGCCGATCATCGCCTCGCCCTGAGCGGCACGCCCATCGAAAATCATGTGGGGGAGCTATGGAGCCTGTTCGAGTTTCTCAATCCGGGCATGCTCGGCACTGCATCTATTTTCGGCGGCGCGGGCCGAAATCCGGACGCCAAGACTCGCGAAATCCTGGCGCGCGCGCTACGGCCGTTCATTTTGCGCCGGACCAAAGCCCAGGTCGCCAGAGAATTGCCGGCCAAAACGGAGCACTGTGATCTCGATGCGAAAGATAAGAAACTCTACCACGAATTGCGCGATTACTACCGAGCCCGATTGTTGAAGAATGGAGCGGACGCAGGGTCAGGTCAATTCAAATTTCAAGTGCTCGAAGCGCTGCTGCGCTTGCGTCAAGCGGCCTGTCATCCCGGCCTGATCGACAAAGGCAAAACATCAGAGTCGAGCGCCAAGATCGATACGCTCATGGCGCAGTTGGAACAAGTGCTCGAGGAAGATCATAAAGTGTTGGTCTTCTCGCAGTTTACCAGTCTGCTGGCGATCTTGCGTGACCGGCTCGATGCCGCGAAAATTTCCTATGCTTATCTTGACGGCCGTACGCGCGACCGCCAAGCACGGGTGGAACAGTTTCAGACCGATGCGAATGTGAAGTTATTTCTGATCAGCTTGAAAGCCGGCGGGTTGGGATTGAATCTCCACGCTGCGGAATATGTCTATTTGCTGGATCCCTGGTGGAATCCTGCCGTGGAAACCCAAGCGATCGATCGCGCTCATCGCATCGGCCAGACGCGCCAAGTTTTTGCTTACCGTCTCATCGCCCGCGACACGGTGGAGGAAAAGGTCTTAGAATTGCAGCAATCCAAGCGCGATTTAGCGGATGCGATCATCACCGCCGATAATAGTTTGCTGCGGAGTCTCACCCGGGAGGATTTGGAATTGCTGTTGTCGTGAAGCATTGAGCGACGCTGCGCGGCGGATTTCACCCGTTGACCGAACGGAACAATCCGCTTGTGGGTCGGGACAGCGTCGTGTGGAAGTTCTCTTGGCGGCGTGCTATGCGTGGCAATCTTAGTTTCTTCAAGCAAAGAACCTTGGCAGGAGATCGAGGATGAATTGGAAATCGGCATTGACCGGGGTGGCCAGCCTATTGGTTTTGCCCTCATTGGGCGACGCGCAAAGCGTGAAAATTAAAATGGGCTCTTCGTTAAGCCCGCCTTCGCTGGAGTCGATTACGCCGTACGTCGCCGTCGAAAAGGGCTTCTTCAAGAAATACGGACTCGACGTCGAAGTCGTCGAATTCCGCGGCGACAATACGCACGTAAAGGCGCTGCTCTCGGGCGACATCGATATGTCGATCAACATGGGCGCCACGGAAGGCATCGTCGGCGCGGCGAAGAAAGTTCCCATCAAGCTGTGGGTGGTGACCAATCCGATCACGCCGTACCATCTGATCGCGCGGCGGGAGGCTGGAACGACGTTGCAGGCGCTGGTGGGCAAAAGCGTGGCGGTCTCGGGCATCGGCGCGATCTCCTATCATATCCCGCGCATCGTGATCGAACGCAGCGGCCTGGATCCGGAGAAGTTCAAATACGTCGCCGTGGGCTCGCCGGCGGATCGCTTCAAAGCTATGATTGCCGGCAAGGTCGACACCACCGTGGTGACCAATACCGAAGTGGCCAAGCTCGGCTCCTATCCTGAGATCATCGATCTCGTCAATGTGCCCAAGCTGGTTCCCGAGATTCCTTACGAGTTCGGCATGGCCAAAGACGACTACATCCAAAAGAACGCGGACACGCTTTATAAGCTCGCCAAGGCGATCATCGAGTCCAATCGCTGGATCGCGGCGAACAAGGCCGGCACCATCGAGGTCGCAAGAAAAATCCTGCCGGATGAACCTGTGGAAGTATTAAATAAAACCTACGATCTCGCCGACCCGCGCTTGTGGGGCGTCAACGGCGATATTACCGAAGGGTCGTACAACTTCACGGTCGAGTTTTTGAAAAAGGTCGGCTACCTCGAGACGCCAATGCCGTACAATCAGTTCTTCGACCGCCGCTTCGTCGATCGCGCGATCAAAGAATTGGGCCGGAAATAGAAGGTTGGCGTTAGATTCTTTTTGACTTCAGTCGGGGCCGATGAATGCTGGAGGTGCGGCGTCTCTCCAAGATTTTCTATGAGCAGAACGATCCACGCAAGCCCGGACTCGTCGCGCTCTACGATATCTCTCTGACAATTCGCAAAAACGAGTTTGTTTCTCTGCTCGGGCCGAGCGGCTGCGGCAAGACGACGCTGATCCGGATCATCGCGGGGTTGCTTGCGGCAGACCGCGGCGACGTCCTGGTGAATCAGCAAGGCGTCACGGCGCCGGGGCGCGACCGCTGCATGGTGTTTCAACAGTTCGGCTTGCTGCCTTGGCGTAACGTATTGAGCAACGTGGAATTCGGCTTGGAGATCGAAGGCGTGGCGCGGGAAGAACGGCGCGCCGTCGCCGACAAATATCTGGAGCTGGTCGGCCTCAAAGGCTTTGAGAGTTACTATCCGCACCAGATCTCGGGCGGCATGCAGCAGCGGGTCGGCATCGCGCGGGCGCTGTCGAAAAAGCCGGAAATCTTGCTGATGGACGAACCATTCGGCGCGGTCGACGCGCAGACGCGCGAGCAACTGCAGGAAGAGCTGTTAAAAATCTGGGCGCAGACCGAAACCACCGTGGTATTCGTGACGCACAGCATCGATGAGGCGATCTATCTTTCCGATCGGGTCGTGGTGATGCAGGCGCGGCCCGGCCGAATAAAAGAAGAAGTTATGATCGATCTGCCGCGGCCGCGCTGGGAAGGCGACGTCAAAGCCGATCCGCGCTTCGCGCAACTGCGCGCCCGCTTGCGCGATTCGCTGCGAAATTGATTATGGCGCTGCCGACCGACGAACAGATCATCGAAGAATTGGGTCTCCGGCGCGAGCGGCGCTGGTCGATCTACGATCATCCGAATCTCATCCGGCTGGCGTCAGTGACGGTTTTTCTGCTGCTTTGGGAATTCTTTGGACGCAAAACCGATCCGATCCTTTTTACCTATCCGACCGCCGTCACCGAAGCTTTCGTCAAACTCATCGCCTCCGGGGAATTGATCAAACAGTTGGCGGTCAGCTTGAGCGCGCTCGCCGTCGGTTTTCTCGCATCATTGGCTCTCGGTGTCGTCCTGGGACTCGTCTTGGGCATGTCGCGCACTGTCGAAGCGTTTTGCGAGCCGATGATCAACGCTCTTTACGCGACGCCGCAGGTCGCGCTCACGCCGCTGCTCATGATGTGGCTCGGCCTCGGTTTCAGCGTCAAAGTCGCCGTGGTTTTTCTTTTTGCCTTTTTCCCGATCCTGATCAACACCGCCGGCGGTGCGAAAAACGTCAGCGCAGCGATGGTCGAAGTGGCGCGCGCCTATTTAGCGCCGCCGGCACAGATTCTCTTCAAAGTGATTTGTCCGGCCGCGCTGCCGTTTATCATGGCCGGCGTGCGTATCGCCATCGGCCGCGCGCTCGTCGGCATGATCGTCGCCGAGCTTTTCACCGCGATCACGGGGCTCGGCGCGATGTTGTCGCTTTACGGCAATATTTTTGAAACGGCGAAGATGTTCGTGGTGATCGTCGTGCTGGCAATTTTGGGGATCGGTTTGGTCCGCGCGACTCAGTGGCTGGAACGCCGGCTCGCAACTTGGAAAGAAACCGAGAGGGCGGTCGGCTAAAAACTCGCGCTGCTCGAAAGTTCAAGGTTCAAAAGTTCAACGTCGGAATTCGATTATGTCGATCAAGCCCGTTTTGGCGTCTTTCCGAGCCATCAATATTTCCGGCCATTTCCGATTTCGTCTGAGGAAACATGGCGCTCAATACTTTAGAACAACAAGCGCTCGCTGAGCTCGCTCTGCCGCAAACTCGGCCGTTCCGGCTCGTCGATCATCTCGGCGCCGTACGCGCAGCTTCGATTGTTGTGGTGATCGCGTTGTGGGAAATCTTCGGCCGTCAGGTCAACCCGCTGTTTCTTTCCTATCCCAGCGCCATCGGCCGCGCATTTTTGCAGATTGTCGTCACCGGCGAATTCCAGCGCAGCGCGCTCGGCAGCTTGCACGTGTTCGCCGTCGGCTTGAGCGCAGCGCTCGTGCTCGGTATTGCTATAGGCTTGCTGATGGGGCGTTACCGTCTCGCCGAATATTTGCTCGATCCATATGTTTATGCGCTCGATGCCACGCCGCGGGTGGCGCTGATCCCGCTGCTGCTCCTGTGGTTTGGACTGGGCAATTCCTCGAAAATCGCGATCGTATTTCTGAGCGGTCTGTTTCCCGTGCTGATGAATACCTTTAGCGGCGTGCGCACGGTGAGCGCGCAGCTTGTCGAGGTCGGTCGCGCCTACGGCGCGGGCGAGGGAAAGCTTTTCACAAAGGTTATCCTGCCGGCTACATTGCCGTTCATCATGGCCGGCATCCGCCTGGCGGTGGGGCGCGCGCTGATCGGCATTATCACGGCGGAAATGTTCACCGCGGTGACGGGTATGGGCGCGCTTTTAGTTCGCTACTCCAGCGCGCTGGCGACCGACAAATTTTTCGTGCCGGTCATCTTGCTGGCGCTGCTCGGCGTGATTCTCAGCAACATTGTCGAGAAGCTGCAAAAACGCCTGGCGCCGTGGAAAGAGACCGAGCGGGCGCTGTGATTTATTACGCCGTCACTTAAGGCGAGCAGCTATCGCTTAACACGATCACGATCACGTCCTCAGTCACGACGGCCCGCGCCGAGTGATTTCTTTCATCAGTTTGTGCCAGCCATCCAAAGCCTCTTCGTATTGAGCGAGCGTGCCACCTTTTTCGGGATACCAGCGCTTCCAGCCATAGTCCTTCTGGGCGGTGCCGAAAAACAAATCTTCGTAGAGCTTCTGCCCCTCGGGACTGAGGAGAAAGTCGGCGAACAGCAGGCCGGCATGCGGCCGCGGCGCATTCTGGTAAAGCGCGACGCCGCCGGCGCTGGTGACCACCAGGTCCATCGGCACCCAAGCCACCGGCGCGCCGCGTTTGGCGGCCACGTGGGTCGCGCTGTAGAACTGGCTCGGCGAGGCGTAGATTTCGCCGGCGGCGACCAGTTGGGTGAGCGCGCTGCCGGCCATCATATGAATGCGGAGATTTTGCTCGCGCAGTTTTCTGACGAAGCCGTCGCCCTTGGCCTTGATCATCGCGCCGATGATGCGCGCGCCGGTGTCTTCGCCGGCGATGCCCATGTTGTCTTTCAAAGCCGGCCGCAAGAGGCCATCGAAGTTTTTCGGCACGTCGGCGGCCTTCAGGTAGCGCGTATTGTAGGAGAATCCGACGTAAGACTCGCGCGCGGTGGTCCAGTAGACAAGATTTTTCGCCGCTCTCTCTTTGGCGTCCTCGGGAAACGCCGCGAGATGCGGTGAGGTGTAGGGCAGCAGCAGCTGGTTTTCGCGGAAAGTTATCAATCCCGGCGGCGTGGTTTCGATGGCATCGGCGATGTGGCGCCGCGCTTTAGCTTCGGTGAGTAGTCTTTGCGCGAGCGCGCTCGACCCGGTGCGAAACGTTTCGACGCTCACGCCCGGATATTTTCTTTCGAAAGCACCGGAAATCTGTTTGTTTTGATCAGTGGCCAACGTCGTGTACCAGACGAGTTTGCCCTCGCGTTTGGCGCCTTCAAGCAGTAAACGCTCGCGATCCGGACCGGTGTAGGCGGCTAATTCCATGGGAGACGATGGTTTGGCGGTTTGGCTCCCTGCCGGTGCACAGGAAAATAACAAGATGAACATTGTGGCGGCAAGAGTTTTCATCTCTAACTTCACGAAGTCTTCTAAAATCTCAGCGCTTGATGCTCAGCGCGGTTCCATCCGGCAGATAAGTGGTTAACCAGCGCGCGCGGTTCAAAATTCGCTCACGATACTCGGCAGTCTTTTCCAAGCCTGGCAGATCGGGCGCATATTGCCCGAGGAATAAATTCGCGGATATCAATAGGCCGGCGGGTT
>WNFV01011945.1_pt1 | contig 14921 bp, 24 predicted proteins | sample 5400101 | NCBI WGS metagenome assembly WNFV01 (sample SAMN13153361, study PRJNA577476) | soil metagenome | isolation source: 115 cm soil or saprolite under grassland replicate 1 | place: USA:California | collected 2016-06-15 | reverse complement strand
GCTATGAGCGACCATTTGGCCCGCGCACTGCTGCCGCACTCTTCTGTAAGCGCGTCCCGATCCGAGCGCCCGGCATTCCCTTCGTCGGTGCTTGTCGATCGCGCGCTTCTAGCGGCAGCCGGCCTGCTCTTTTTAGTGGGCCTGCTGCTGCTCTGGCAACTACTTACGATGGGGCTGTAATGGACTACACGGTCGAATACGACGAAACAACCGGCGACTACACCGCCACCGCCGGCGACGAGGTCTATTCAAGCGCAAGCGGCCACCTGGCCTACCTCTGGCTAGCTGCGCAGATGATGGACGAGGGCGAGTCGTAATGCTCGGCTTTGACAGTATCGACATTCGCGGCCTGCTGCCGCGCTATCCGTGGTCGATTGGCCAGCGGCAGTCCACCACCTCGCTCACCTGGCATTACAACGGTCCACCCGTCGCGCCCGATCGCCAGTATGGCGCAGGCCTCATCAGGCAGCTCGCTGGCGACGCGGCCTGGCAGATGCGACCGGGTTGGGGCGGCACTGTAGACGGCGCGCCGCACCTGATGTACCACCTGGTGGTGGCCAGTGACGGCCGCGTCTACCAGACCGCCGACATGGCCGAAATCCTCTGGCACTGCGCGCACCAGGACGGCAACAGCTCGGGCCTGGCGCTGCACTTCCCGATCGGAGAAGGCCAGCAGTCCACACAAGCGCAGATGATCAGCGCCATTCGCGTGAGTGAGGCGCTGCGCGCGCGCTACGGCATTCCACTGAACCGAGTCTTAGGACATTTGGAGTGGAAACACGCGACCCTCTGCCCTGGTCAGCCACTCATGGCGCATCTCATTGACTACCGCAGCCACCTGGAACCGAAGGTTGTTGCCACGCCCACGCCCGCAGGCCTACGGCGCTTCAAGCTGACCTGCGCGGGCAAGGCGAATGTCAGGCAAGGCCCGGGCACCAATTGGAAGATCGCCGGCACGCTGAAAAGCGGCACGATCGTGTTCGTCGATGCGGAACAGCACGGCTGGATTCATATGGCCAAGGTTGAGCACGAGCAGGCCGATCTGGGCTTCATCAGCGAAACACTAGGAGTATGGCTTTGAACGAACGCGGCCAAAAGGCCAAGCATACTTTCGCGCGCCATCTTCAGGCGCTGCGCCTCACGCGCTTTCGCCAGATCGTGCGCACCATTCCGGCGCGTGAGCTGCTTCACCCGCGCCAGTACCTCGCCTACCGCGCCTACGCGGCGATGGCGTGCGATCTCCTAGGATCGCGCAAGCTGGCCCGCGTGGTGTGGCCCTGGCAAGCACGAAAGGCAGCGCCCGCGCGGCCGCCCTACATGTCAGCAGGTCGCTGGCGGCGCATGCAGCAGCCGGAGGCGCGCTGCGGTCGCGCGAGCAACCCCACGGTGCTGGCGTGAGCGGCACAGAGGTATGGGTGCTCGGCGAGCCGTCGCGCTCATTTCAACAGTGCCCCATCCATTTCACGATGTACGAGCTTGGAGCGCGGTGCTGCAAATGTGACGCTGTGACGGCATCACGCGACGCCCTAGGCGTGCTCGAAGCGCGCATCGCCGATCACGACTCCGAACTCTCCGCACTCCGCCGCCAGGTCATTGAGCTGCGGCACATCGTGCTCGATCTCCAGCGCGTCCACAACGAGCGTGTGAGATCGTGAGGCGCGGATCCAAAGTCATCTACTGCCCCGAGTGCGGCACCTGCCACCTGGCCAGCGCCGCGCGGCGTGTGCTGGGCGGCTGGTCGATCGTCTGTCGCTGGTGCGGAGAAGTGCCATGGCGTGCGCGCTTGTAGCAGCGGCGTTCTGGCTACTGGGTAGCAGCCTGCTGATCGCTGGCCTGTGCAAGGCTTCTAGCGCGGGGTGATCGCGTATGACCTGGGTTGATTACCTGTTCCTGCTCGCGATCGTGCTCCTGGTAGTAGCGGCGTCGCTCGACTGATCGCCTGATCGCCTGATTCAAACAGAGAATTTCCATGCCCCAGTGGCCCAAAGGACAATCGGGCAACCCGGCCGGGCGGCCGCGCAAAGCCGAGAAGTACGCTGGCCAGATAGCAGCAGCGGAAGACCAGATCGCCGATCGGCTGCCCGAGCTGCTCGACGCGCAATTCCGCCTCGCTATTGGCGGCTACGAGCGCGTGGAGGAGGAGTGGCTCCCAGCCGGCCTGATCTATGTCGGCAGCGGCGAATCGGCCTGTCGCGCCTACCCCGAGCTGCCTGCTGATCAGCTCGTCCTGACCAAGCGCAAATCGAGCATCGCGGACGCCGATCGGCAGGCAGGCCAGTATCTGATCAATCGCATTCTCGGCACGCCGACGCAAGCGATCGACGCGACGATCGACACCCCCGAGGATGGCGCGCTGGCCGGTTTCCTGGCCAGTGTGGCGAAGATCTACGGCAAGAATGACGAGTCCGCTTGATGCCTACATCACGGCCGCAAAGCACGCCAGCTGCCCGCCCGATCAGATCGGCAACTTCCTGCGAGGGGGCGTCGTGCTCCAGCCGCGACAGCTTGAGGCATCGGCTGCTGCTCGATTGTGTGACCTTCCCGGTGGCCCCGTCGAGGTGGGTTATGGCGGGGCTCGCGGTGGCGGGAAGTCCCATTGGGGAATAGCCCAGGTCGGGGCCGATGATTGCCAGCGCTATGGCCTACCGCTGGGTGCTGAGCGAGCAGACGGTCTACTTTCCGAACGGCAGCCGCATGCTGCTGGGCCACTTTCAAAAAGAGTCGGACATCGACGCCTATCTGGGCCTCGAATACGACGTCATCCTGATCGAAGAGGCGACGACTCTCAGCGCCAGTAAGCGCAAGGCCATTCTGACCTGTCTGCGCACGAGTAAGCCAAACTGGCGGCCGCGCTGCTACTCGACCACCAACCCCGGCGGCCTGGGCCACGCCTGGTACAAAGCAGCGATTGTCGATCCGCACAGACGCGGCGCGCAGATCACGCCACTCGCGCGGCAGAGAGGCCGCACGCGCTACGTGCCGGCCACGGTCGACGACAACGCCTTTGTCAACCCAGAGTACCGCGAGCAGCTCGAAACCCTCACCGGCTGGATGCTGCGGGCCTGGCGCTATGGTGACTGGGACATCGCGGCCGGCCAATTCTTTACCACCTTCCGGCGCGATGTGCATGGCATTGCGCTCCCGTGGAAGACGATCCCCAAGGACTGGATGGTCTGGGCATCGCTCGACTACGGATGGACGCACTACACGAGCGTCCATCTGCACACGAAGGATGGGGATGGGACGCGCTACACGATCGCCGAGCATGTCCAGCGCGGCTGGCTGGTCGAGCGGCACGCGGAAGCCATTATGCAGATGCTGGGGCGCTGGAACATCCCGATAAGTCGCCTCCGCTCCTTTGTCGCCGGCTCGGATGTTTTTGTGAAGAAGCAGAACGGCGGCACCATTGCGGCCGACTACAAAGCCTACGGCATTAAGCTCAAGCCGGCCAACACCGACCGCATCAATGGCGCCGGCGAGATCCTCCGCCTCCTTGGCGACGTGGACGCGCCAAAGCCGATCCGGCCGCAGTGGTACATCAGCGAAACCTGTGTGCGGCTCCTCGACTGCCTACCCGCGCTGCAGCACGACCCCCACAACCCCGAGGACGTGCTCAAGTGGGATATGGACGAGGACGGCAACGGCGGCGACGACCCCTACGACGATTGCCGCTACGGCATGATGGCCGTCTGGCGACCCAAGCTCGCCAGTGCAAAGGTCGATCTGCACGGCAAGACCCCGCTCCCGATGGCTCTACCCCGCCCCGCGCGCTCCGATGCCGAAATAGAGGCCCTGCTGAATGGCGACTGACTCGATCTTCCAAACCGAAGAGTTCAAAGTCTACGCCAGCGCCTGGAGTCAGCGCCAGCTGGAGCTTGCGCATCGCAAGGCTATAAGCCATAGTAAAGCCTACTAGCTGACAAGATTGTAACACCGGAAAGCCTATTTCTTTGCTATAATAAAGGTAGAAATACCGCATAGCAAAGGGGTGAACCGATGATACGCACAACAAAAGACGCCGGTATCTACATCATTGAAAACGTGATCACTGGCGCGGTCTATATCGGCAGTTCTGGGCAGGCAATGGCGCGGCGGTTCTATCGCCACAAGGTCGATCTTCGCAACGAGACGCACCCGAATGAGCGACTCCAGCGCGCATGGAAGAAGTACGGCGAAGATGCTTTTATCTTCAAGGCACTTGAAGCTGTTCCAGATCGCGATCTCCTTCTGGAACGTGAGCAGTATTGGATTGACCGCTTCAGGGCTGAGCGCGATTGCTACAACCTCGCTGAAGTCGCCGGTACGAACGCAGGCGTTGAGCGCACCGCCGAATGGAAACGGCGCATCAGCGAGGCACAAAAGCGGCGCTGGGCGCGGTCTCCCGAATTGCGGCAGCAATTCGCAGCACAATCAAAGGATTGGCACGCCGATCCGGCGAATCGCAAGCGGGTTTCCGAGCGAATGGCGAAAACCTATCCTGGTTTCGTCGCTCCCGATGGCACGATCTACCGCGATATAACCAATCTTCAGGCATTCTGCGCAGCGCACGGCCTGAACGACAACATGCACAAGGTGCTACGCGGGCGCGCAACACACTGCCACGGATGGGTGCTCTATGACGACGATCCGGCGACTATCCAGGCGCGACTCGCACACGCACGACAGGATATGCAGCCGCGCACCTACGCATTCATCGCGCCCGATGGCACGGAACACCGCAACATCACAAACGTAAGCGCCTTCTGTCGTGAACACGGGCTGCGCCAAGGACTCCTAAGCGCGGTCTGGCGCGGCGAACGACCGCATCATAAGAACTGGCGAGCATTAAAAGAATGAGCGAGTCGATCTTCGAAACAGAAGAGTTCAGGGCATATAAAGCGGCGTGGGACGATCGGCAACTCAACCTTGCGCATCGCAGGGCATATTATGACGGCACGATTTACAAGAACGTGCGCGAGCGCTTCATGGCGCTGGGCAAGCTCTCCCCGATGATCGGCCCGCGCCTCTACCGCGGCACCAAGGCGCTGTTTTTGATGCTCGCGCGCGCGGTGGATGTCGACGCCGGGATTGTCCCCGGCGGCTGGGCGTTTGCCGAGGACGCACCCAAGGCGTGGGAGACGGCGACCAAGCAAGTGCTCGACTGGAGCGACTGGGACCGCGACGGCGTGCTGTATGTCCATTACGGCAGTGTGTACGGCGTCAGCGGCCTCAAGGTGATTGACGATCGCGAAGAGGGGCGCGTGACCATCGCGGTGCTCGACCCGACGACCTTCATGCTCGTGCGCAGTGGGATGTATTCCAAGGTCCCGCAGCTGGCGCTGATTGTCGAAACCAAGTGCGACGACGCGACGGGTGAAGAGTACGAGTACGCCGAGGCGATCACGCCCGAGCTGATCAGGACCTTCAAGAACGGCGAGCCCTACGGCTTCGACGGCCGCGAGCACGCCTACCCCAATGCGCAGCAGGCCGTGCCGGTGGTCGAGGTGCGGCACGTCCACACTGGCGAGACGCTTGGCGAATGCACCTACCAGAAGGCGATCCCGCTGCTCGACGAGGTCAACGAGCTGGCCAGCTACCTGGCCGATATTATCCGCAAGCACGCCGAGGCGCAGTGGGCGATCATCGGCGCCGAGCCCAGTGATATGGTCAAAAGCGGAGATAACATCTGGTTTATCCCGCAGGGCGGCGACGCCAAGGCCATGGTTGCCGGCATCGACATCCCAGGCGTGCTGGCATTCATCACCACTATCCGCGACGAGATCCAGGACGGCTTGCCCGAGCTGGCATTCGCCGAGCTCAAAGACAAGACCCAGATCGCGACGGCCACGCTCGAAATTCAGCTGATGGAGCTGGTCCTCAAAATCAAGCGCGTGCGGCCGAACTACGACCACGGCCTGTGCGACGCGCTCCGACTCTGCGGCCGGGCAGCGAAAACGATGGGCCTCTCCGACCTGGCCGCGCTCGACGATGAGGCGCTCTCGCTCGACAAAGAGCGCCCGGTGCTGCCGCTCGACAAGCTGACGCAGATCGCCATCGAGCAGGCCGAAGTGGACCTGGACAGGTCCAAGAATCCGCCTGAACCGCAGCTGCTGCCGGGTAGCAGCACCCCCAACCCCCAACCCCCCAAGGAGTCGCAATGACCGTCAGCTATGCCCGCAGCGGGCAGATCACCGTAACCACCGCCGGCACTGAAGTGCCTGGCCCGGATGTGCCGGGCCAGGCGTTCGCCATCAAAGCGCACCCCAACAACACCGATACAGTGTGGGTTGGCAACGTCGGCAGCGGCGTCGTGTCGAGCAGCACCGGCTACCCGCTTAACCCTGGTGAAGCGGTGCCGATTGACGTTGCCAACCTTTCGCTCCTCGCCTTCGACGCGGACGTGAACGGCGAAAAGGTTTGCTGGTTGAGGCTGAGCTAATGAAACGACGTATCCGCCAGTTTGCGCTAGCACTGCTCGTGCTGAGCTCTAGCACCTTCGTGCCCGGCACCCCCCCGAGCGGTGGCGACGGCACCCAGCTTGATTTTTCGCAGGCCGAGAACAGCGGCCATATCGTGACGGCAGGACTGTAAGACATGGCAAATAATATCGATGTCAAGGATGCTGCGGCGGCGACGCAGACCCTCAAAACGACCGACACCGCCGGCGTCCATACGCCGCATCATAACGTCGATGCTGTCATCCCCGGCACCGGCGCAACAAATCTCGGCAAAGCTGAGGACGCCGCGCATTCGTCAGGCGACGCCGGCGTGATGCTCCTGGCGGTGCGCAAGGATACGGCGGCCGCGCTGGCCGGGACAGACGCGGACTATATTCCACTGATCGTCGGCTCGGACGGCGCGCTGTGGGCGCGGCTCAGTCAGGCGCTCCCGGCCGGCACGAACGCGATCGGCAAGCTCGCGGCGAACTCTGGCGTGGATATTGGCGATGTGGATGTGACGAGCATCGCGGCCGGTGAGAACCATCTGGGCGAGGTCGGCGGCTCATCGATCACCGTCACGCCAACCCACACCGTTGATACGGCGGTGTACGCGGCGGGGGATACGGTCGGAACCATTATCACGATTGCGAGTGCCTTTCGCGCGTCGGGCAAAGAGAGCATTTTGCAAAGCATCCAGATCGTCGATCGATCAAACCAAAAGCCGACCGGCAACCTCCTGTTCTTCAATGCCAGTCCGGCGGCGGCGACAACGACCGATAACGCGGCGTTCGTGTTCTCAACTGACGACCTGAAACTCGTTGCGCGCGTGCCGATCATTGCATCGGACTATGTGACCATTAACAGCAAGGCTGTGGCCAATCTCTCGAACCTGGGGCGTCAGGTGTATGCCACGACCGGGACATCGCTGTTTGTGGTGTTCGTGACCGACGGCGCGCCGGATTTCGTGGCGACGACCGATTTTCAGATCAGCTATAGCTTCCTACGAGACTAGCTGATGCCGTTGCCCCGCAAAATAGGGAGTGCGCGTGCGTTGTTGAGCGGAAGTGCAGCGTTGTACGACTATACAATCTCGGTGAGTGGCGGTGTGTACACGGCACGCAATGCGAGTGGCGTGGTTGTATCAAGCAGTGCAACGCTGTTGACCGTGATTGATGCGGTAAAAGGGACTGGTCGGCATATCCATTTCAATGCTGGCACGTTCGATTTTGGCGCTGACCACGCAACATTCAATGCGCTCGACCACCTGACGATTTCGGGCGCCGGGATCGATGTAACGATCATCCAAAATAGCACTGATGCAGCAGCCGATACCGAACCACTGAGTTTCACCGATTGCAACTATGCGATTGTGCAGGATTTGACCATCAGCGCGGGCGGCGCGGCGCGAACGACCAGCGACGCGCTCGACTACGATCACACGTCGAATGGCATTACACTCAGGGTTAAAGTAACGCTCTCGCGCGGGCGTGGCATTGTGTACGACGGCAAGGATGTAGGCTCCGCAGCGGATAATAATCTGATCCAAGATTGCATTGTATCGGGGTGCCCAGGCAGCGGGATCGAACTGCTGGCATCCAGCAATAACCGGATTGTCAATTGTTCCGTGAGCGGGTGCGCGACGGCATCCGGAGCTGGACTATCGATCAGCAAGGCCAGTTCCAGTGCAGGCCAGCCAAATAAAAAATCCACGGGCAACGTGGTAACAGGCGGCAACTACTCGACAAATACGCGCGACGGCATCCGCATTCTCTCGTGTGACAGCAACACGATCAGCGGCGCCACATGCCAGAACAATTGCCAAACGGGGACGACATTCGACGGCATTCGCATCAACACGCAGGACAGCATCACGGCCGACAACAATACCATCGACGGCGTGATCTCAAATGACACGCAAGGCACGAAAACGCAGCGCTACGGCTGCAATATCGGGCCGACAACCGGCGCGGCAAACACCAACACGATTCAGAACAGCAATTTTCAGTTTAACAAAACGGCTAGTATCAACAATGCGGGAACTGGCACAATCACAAGTAATAATCTGACATAAGGTTTTATGCCACTACCACGAAAAATAGCTACCGGACGTGCAATCCTGGCGCCACGCGACATTCTTGCCTACACGAGAAAGGTACGGGCGCTCTCTCCGCTTGCCTACTGGCCGCTGAGCGAGACGAGCGGCACGGTGGCCTACGACGTGAGCGACAACGCCCGTAATGGCACCTACACTGCGCTATCGCTTGGGCAGGCTGGCATTGGCGACGGACGCCCATCAGTGCTTTTTAACGGCAGCACGGCGTTTATCAACATTTACTCAGCGGCGCTTGATGCTGCGTTCAATAATGCAGAAGGCACCCTGGCGATCTGGTTTCAGTTTCAGTCGGCCGGAATCTGGACTGACGCTGCGGCACGACAATTTTTACAGCTGCGTACAGACGCAAACAACCTTGTCACCGTCCGGCGCACCACGACGAACAACCAGCTTCAGGCGCAGTATGTCGCCGGTGCAACAAGTAAAACAGTCAATATCACGTCGTTGGGCGGCTCGGTCGCCTGGAATCATTTCGCCATAACGTGGAGCAAAAGCGCCGACCAAATGATTGTGTATGTGAACGGCGCGCAATCCGGTGCGACGCAAACGGGCCTGGGCACATGGGCGGGCGCGTTGAGTAGCACTGCATGTCTTATCGGGGCTGCGACGGTGACGCCGGGCAGTCCGATGAGCGGCCTTCTGGCGCATGCAAGCGTGTGGTCAGCCCCGCTCTCTGCTGCACAGATCGCGGCCTTAGCAACCGTGCCCTAGCGCCATCATCCTCGACAAATAGTGGCTCGACACGTTAACCGAGTAAAGGAAGACCAATGGCAGACATCGATCCCGTCGTCCCGCCGGCAACACCCCCGGCACCCGATCCGGCCCCCACGCCAGCACCCGCAACCCCACCGGCTGCTGAGCAGGCCGTCCCCTACCCGCGCTTCAAGGAAGTGAACGACAAGTACACCGCGCTGAAGCAGCAACTCGCGACGCTGACGGGCGAAAAAGAGCAGCAGACGGCCGCGCAGCAGACGCTCGAACAGCGCCTAGCCGCGCTCGAAGGCGACCTGGTGAGCGAACGCACTGCCAAGACCCGGCTGGAGGTTGCTAATAAAAAGGGCATCCCCGCCGATCTGGCAGGCCGCTTGCAGGGCGCGACTGCTGAAGAGCTGGAGGCGGACGCCGATCGGCTACTGGCCTTCCTCAAGCCCAAAGACGGCCCCGGCGTGCCGCCTTTGGCCGGCGGGAAGCCGACGCGCACCTTTGACCTGGCCGGCAAGACGCCTGCGGAGATCCGCAAAGCGCGCGCCGAAGGCAAGATTTAACCATCCCGCTCCATCCCGCCTCGTCAGCGTCAAAAGACGCCCCTGGAGCGCCACAACCATCATTACTGAGCTGACCACGCTGGTGGCCTGTTGCCCTCAGTCCTCAGTCCTCAGTCCTCACAAGGAGTTCCCCTGTGGCGAACATTACCACCACCGCCGTTGACGACGGCCTAGCGACCATCATCGCGGCCGAGGCGCTCGGCTACCTCAAGAGCAACACTGTGCTGGCCCGGCTGGTCGCGCGCGACTGGGATGACAACGTGGCCAGCTACGGCCAGGCGGTCAAGATTCCCTTCACCGGCTCACTCACAGTCAACGACAAGTCCGCCGATACCGTGATCACCTTGAACGCGCCGACCGACACGAACGTGACGGTCACGCTGAACAAGCACAAGGAAGTCAGCTTCCTGATCGAGGACATCGCGCGGTTCCTCGCGCGGCCGGACTACCAGGCGCAGTACATCGCGGACGGCATGGCCAAGGTTGCCGAGCAGATTGACGGCGATATCGCCGCGCTGTATTCGGGGCTCTCTCAGACGATCGACGCGACGGCCGGCTTGTCGGAGGCCCATTTCCGGCAGGGCCGCAAGCTGCTCAACACGGCCAAGGCGCCGCTCGGTCAGCGCTACGCGGTGTTGCACGAAGATGCGGAGTACGAGTTCTTGGGCATTGAGAAGGCGGTCAACCGCGACTACGCGCAGAGCCTGGGCGAAGCCGCAGCCGCCGCGATGGCCGGGCGCTTCATGGGCTTTGATGTCCTGCTCGACCAGAACATCAAGACCTCGACCAGCCAGAAGAACCTGTTCATCCACCGCAATGCGTTTGCGCTGGTCACCCGCCCGCTCGCGACCGCGCCCGAGGGCATGGGCGTCATTCAGCGCGTGATGGACGAGGACGGCATGGGCCTGCGCGTGACGCTCTCCTACAGCCATGACTACTTGGGCTGCAAGGTCACGATCGACACGCTGTACGGCGTGTCGGAGCTGCGCGACAACCACGGCGTCGTGGTCTCGACGACCGACCTGTAGGACGCTTGGGAGCTGCTACTGGGTAGCAGCTCCCAAAAACGTGACGAGGGGCCTCGGCCGTAATCGCACAAAGGAACACCACCCATGTCTCAATTCATCACCCAGCAGACCGAAAACAAGTACGAGGCGATCAAGGAGCTGCAAAACGCGCATCTTGATGCTGGCTTCACTATCGGCGCGGATGCCGGTACGACTATCAACGTTGTCATTCAACTGCGCTACGACAAAAGCCAGGCCGACTCGGTTCGCCGCTCTGTGTTCGCATATCTGTCGGACGACGCGAACGGCGATGCGATTGTCGCTACAGCCCCCTCGGGCGGATGGGCGATCGGTACCGATGGCTTGCTTATCCCGGTCGTGACCGGCAAGGCCGCGCATCTGGTGAGCGAGTCGGACGGCGACATCGATGTCACGATCACCGAGGCCGGCGCGAAAACGTGCTACCTCATCCTCGTGATGCCGAATGGCCGCCTGGTGACCAGTGGCGCGATCACCTTCGCCGCCTAGCCCGCGTTCGTCCTTCGTCCTTCGTCCTTCATCGTTTCAAAGGAGCCTGTATGGCTACCCCCAAGAATCCCAAGCCGGCCGCGGCTGCCCCAGTGGGCCGCCGCTACTTCATTGTGAACAAGGCCGGCGCGATCCACGAGGTCGATCGCGAGCATGCGCGGGTGCGCCTGGCGCAAGTCGGCTTTCGCATGGCGACTGCGGCTGAGGTCGCCGAGCTGGAGGCCAGAGGCGGCGAGCAGCGCGCGAATGACCCGATCTGTACGCCCTGGTCGCCCGATCCGGACGCGCTGATCGACCCCGATCAGGCGTAGCGAGGTTCCCCATGCGCGTGCAGATCGGCCCCATTCGCTACAAGGTCGTCGAGACTGATATCGCCTCGATCTGCGGCGATATCAACACCGTCGAGTGCCGCATTCGGCTGAACAAAGGCTTGAAGCCGGATATTCGCCGCGTCACGCTTTGGCATGAGGTTATCCACGGCATCCTTTTCGCGGCCGGGCAGACCGACCACGATGAGGTGCTGACCGACGCGATCGCGCACGGCATCGTGCAGGTGCTGCGTCTATAACCGGCGCGACGGCTGGGTAACAGCCGCTGGCGCGGTCTACTCCGCCGGCGACGGCGACGACCACTACGGCGTGGCCAGCCTCCCCGCCGGCGCATCCATCCGCCAGTCCTTCGGGGTGGATCGCGCGCGGGCCTACACGCTGCACATCAGCGTCAAGACGGCGAACGCGACGATCGTGATCACCGATGGGGACGGCAACGCGCTGCCGAGTCAGACAGGAACCGGATCGGCTTCCGTCTGGACCGAGACCAGCATCACACTTGGGCTCGCGCCCGGCACAACCTACACCATCACTATCAGCAACGCCGGCGTCAGCACCATCCTTGTCGATGATCTCTGGCTGTGGTGGGTGCCAAAGACGCGAGCGGAGCTGGCAGCGATCACCGCGCGGCAGCTGGCCGCGCTGGCCAGCGACGCGGGCTATAGCACCACGGCGAGTGGCGCGCAAACCGAGGGCAACTACACCGATGCGGTGGACGCAGGCCTGCGCTCTGTCGGCGCGATCGACCCCGAGAGCGATACGCCCGATATCCGCGGCCTGACACAAGCGCTGCTCGACAGCTGTTTGCAAGCAATCGAGCGCGCGATGCTGGAGCGTTTGCAGCGCTACTACGCGCTCATGGTCGACACCGAGGCCGGGCCGATCAAGGAGAAGCTCTCCCAGATAGCGGCCGGGCTGAAGAGCTTGACCAGCAGCGGCCAGGGCGGCAAGGCGGGCGCGGTCGTCGTACGCAACCTCCGGAGAAGCGCGGCTGACTACGAGCTGCTGCCATGAGCGTCAACCTCTGGACATCCTCACTGCGGCGGCTCCTCTCCGACATGGGCCGCGGCGGGAGCAGCTGGGCAGGCACGCGCGCGACCGTGAGCCTCGGCACGCTGAGTGGCTACGCGATCCCCGATCTGCCGTCGAGTCTGGCGCTGGCCTTGCTGGGCGAGCGCGCAGCGGCGCCCGGCTGGTACTGGGTCGCCTCAAGCAGCGTGGATGCCCGCGTCGGCGACATCCTCACGAGTGGCACCCTGGTCTTCACCGTCCGCACATCGGATATCGTCGCCAGTGTGCGGCTCTGCCGAATCGAGCCCAAGCGATGAGTTCTAGCCCGCTCGCTAATCTGATAAGTGGCCTGGACAAACTGCGCGGCGTGATGCTCGACGGTGCCAGAGACGGCCTGGAAGCAGGAAGTGGCCCGATCGAGGACGCGATGCGCAGAGATAGCGCGCACGGCGACGTGACGGGCGCCACGCACGCGGCCTATGTGGTCTTCGTAGTGGGCCGGGGCGAGAGTGGCGCGGACGCGATGCAACAAAGCATCAGCGCCGTCGAGCGGCTGAACCCTGGCCACGTTGCCACATCCTCAGTCCACGTCGAGAGCGAGCTGGGCGTGATCTACACCGTCGCGACCGACTACCAGCCCGATCTGGAGACGAACAACGCCGGCGAAAAGGCCGTGCTGGGGCCGACGCTCGCGCGCACGGCCCGCGATCTCACGGCCGCAGCTGCTGCCGGCAGCAGAAAGGCGCTCAATGGATAAGTCACCACTACAACGCGACTGCTGGCGTGTTACCTGGGGGCTGGACGTGTTTTCGCACGCTGACCCCATCCCGGTGCTCGACGCGCCGGATGTCACATGCTTTCGCTTCGCCTTCCCTGATCAAGCGACTGCGATTCACTTCAAAACGGAGATCCAGCGCTACCTGGGCGATCTGCTGACGCGCCTGGCCGACAAGGGCGCGGACGCACTCACAGGACTGCGGACGGAGAAACCGTGAGCCTCGACTTCTCTGCACTCTACACCAGCCTCTATGCCCGCGCAGCGACAGATAGCGCCGGCGCGACACTCCGCGCCTTGCTGGGCGGCGCGTCATCGCTCTTTCGGCGCACGCTCCTGGCAGCCAACAGCGACCCAAACAACCCCAGCCGCCCTGCCCTGCCCTGGCTGGTGTGGTCTCCGGGCGAGGTCGTCGGCGAGAGCGGCGCCCGGCGCGACGTGGGCTGCTCCTGGTGGCTCTACGTCGATCCGGACGCGGCAAGCTCGGAAGCCACGGCACATTCAATCACGGCAGCTGTGGACGCCCTCTACGGCCACACAGCCCGCTACTCAATCACTGGCGCGCGTACTTACGTCTCCTTTATTGGCCCCATTCGACCCGACGCAACTCTCGGCGGTCTCCTCGGCCGCGAAATCCGCATCACACTCACCCAAAGGGGGTAATCTCCATGGCAAACCTGACTTCTGTGGTCGAGTATCTGGAGTACGACTTTCACGAGGCGTACTTCGAGCGACCCGGCACGGCGATCGTCGGCACGGCCGGCGCAACCGACACGCTGACTGCGGCCGCACACGGCCTGGTCAATGGCGATGTGGTCTCCCTGACCAGCATTGTGACCTTGACCAACGTGGCCGTGGCCACGCGCTACTACATCGTCGCGAAAACGACCAACACCGTGCAGCTCGCGCTGACTCCGGGCGGCACGGCGATCGTGATCGGCAATAGCGGCACGGTCAACCTCATCCCGATCCTGCGCTACCGCAGCTACTACCCGAACAAGATCACGCCGAATGCCGACAAGAACACCTACGAGTGGAAGGGCGGCGGCAGGTCGGTCAAGTTCGAGCAGCTGGCAGCGCTGACGCTCACCATCGACTCGGCATCGGTCCCGGCCTACGTTCACTCGAATGTCTTTTCAAAGGCCAGCATGACATTCAACGACGGCGCGCTGGCCGGGAGTAACGTGATCGGCGTCGGCGGCGGGAACGACAAGAGCGGCGTTTCCGTGGGCCTGTACCTCAAGTGCTACGCCAAGAAGATCGTGAACGGCTCGGAGACCGGCATCGTGACGCGCTTCTACTGGTATCCGGCCGGGACGCTGTCGCTGGTCGCACCGCGCGGCCCCGAGTCGGGCGCCGTCGGCGCGCTCCAGCAGTATTCGTTCAGCGCCACGCCTGGCAGTGCCGACATCAACGGCGCGACCGTCAGCGGCATGGCGAGTGACGACTACTACGTGAGCGGAGAGCTGGCGTA
>WNFV01022212.1_pt1 | contig 14923 bp, 19 predicted proteins | sample 5400101 | NCBI WGS metagenome assembly WNFV01 (sample SAMN13153361, study PRJNA577476) | soil metagenome | isolation source: 115 cm soil or saprolite under grassland replicate 1 | place: USA:California | collected 2016-06-15 | reverse complement strand
TCGACACCGCCTCGGTCTCGCTGCGGCGCGAGGACATCCAGAGGGCGCTCGACTCGCTTCCCGAGCGTGAGCGGAAGGTGATCGAGCTCCGCTTCGGCCTCACCGGCGCCCAGCCGTGCACGCTCGAGGAGGTCGGCCGGGCTTTCGGCGTCACGCGCGAGCGGATCCGTCAGATCGAGAACAACACGTTGAAGCGCCTGGAGACCCTGCCCGAGGCCCAAGGCCTCAAGGACTGCGTCTAGCCGAGGAAGGCTCCTCGGCCCGCTCGAGCGGGACGAACAGCCGGCAGTGGGGGCATTTGAAGCCCCGTCGAGGGTGGGACTCGCTTCCGATCAGCTCGCCGCGAAACGATTTCTTGCAGTGCGGACAGAGCACCTCGTGCATCTCGGCCTCCGGGGTTTTGCTCACTCGAGCGACGCTAGCAGTCGGGGCAACCGGGTCACCGGGGACGGAGCCCCGGGGGCTGCTGGATGGAGGCAGCCCCCGGGTTGGGCGCGTGAAGAGAGTTCAGCTCCGGGCGTGCTGCGAGACGCACTTCCCGAACGCGTTCGACTTGTTCGGTCCGGTCCCGTAGTGGTCCTTGAATGCGGCGGGGTCGGCCATGCGCTCGGCCTTGCAGGTCCGAGCCGCGTTGACGATCGCCTGCTGCTGGGCCTGGCTCTGCGCCCGCGCGTGTTGCGACACGCACTTGCCGAACGCGTTCGCCTTGTTCGGCCCCGTTCCGTACTGGTCCTTGAAGGCGGCCGGGTCGGCCAAGCGCTCGGCTCTACAGGTTTTCGATGCGTTCTGCAGGTTCGCCTGCTCGGCGCGCTGCCGCGACGAGACGCATCTGCCGAACGCGTTCGAGCGGTTCGCGGTCGTGCCGAACGTCTGCTTGAACAAGGCCGGGCCGAGGCTCGTCTTGAGCGCCTTGCACTGGCCTGCGGGGGTCGTCGGCGGCGAGCCGGCGGCCCCCATGGCCGGGAAGGCCAGCAGGGCGAGGGCGAGGCAGAGGATGAGCTTTCGCATTTACGGTTCTCCAGTTTCCGGGGGGATGTGGTCGATCAGAAGACGCCCCCCGTGCGCGGAAACTCACGACGCGCCGACGAAAATCGCTCGAATGAGGGACTGCTAGACGCCCGGACAGGCGCCGCTTCGGTATGCCTGGATCGCAGCGTCGCTCAGCACCCAGTGCCACCGGCCCCCAACCTTGACCTCGTGGTTCACGAACGTGTCCGTCTCGCCCGAGAAGGACGTGATTCGGACGCGCACCGCCTTCGCCTTCCGCACGCGGAGGCCGGGGATCCGGACAGCCTCGTCGAAGACGTCGAGCACCTCGATCGACTGGAGGTCGCCCACCGAGACAAAGGACGCTCTTTTCGCACACCGTATGAACCGCGCGAGAGAGACGATCCGCTGGTGGGCCGGAAGGAGATCGGCGTACGCCTGCTCGAAGCGCCCGTCGTAGAGGTTCTCGTTAAGCCGTACCTGCGCCGCCCCGGCCGGGGTCGCGGCGGGATCCTCCTCGCCCCCGCAGCCGGCGACCGCGAGGAGCGCGAGCAGCGCGAGCAGGACGAGACGCCTCACGCGCGCATCATTCCCCATGCAGCGGGCCACCCCTCTCGTTGAACCGGGGCTGGAAAAGTTCTATAACCGCGGCGATGAACGCGAGTCATCTGTCGGAGCCCCGCGCGGCGACCGCTTCGGCCGGGGGCGACGCGTCCGTTATCCAGGCGGAGGCGGTCAGCAAGAGCTTCGGCGACAACGTCGTCCTCGACGACATCGACCTCGCGGTGGCGGCGGCCGAGACGCTCGTCGTCATCGGACCGAGCGGCAGCGGCAAGAGCACGCTCTTGCGCTGCATCAACCTGCTCGAGCCGATCGACAGCGGGCGCATCTGGCTGGAAGGAGAGGAAATCACCCGCAAGGGCGCCAAGGTGGCCGCAATCCGGCAGCGGATCGGAATCGTCTTCCAGCAGTTCAATCTCTTTCCGCACCTGAAGGCGATCGACAACGTCACGCTCGCGGCGCGCCGTGTGCGACGGATGCCGCGGCGCGAGGCGGAGTCCCGGGCACTTGACCTGCTCTCGCGCGTCGGGCTCCAGGAGAAGGCCCGGCAGTACCCGCACCAGCTCTCGGGTGGCCAGCAGCAGCGGGTCGCGATCGCGCGGGCGCTGATGATGGAGCCGCACGTCATGCTGTTCGACGAGGTCACGTCTGCGCTCGACCCCGAGCTCGTCGGGGAGGTGCTGGTTGTCATGCGCGACCTCGCCAGGACGGGCATGACGATGGTGGTCGTCACGCACGAGATGCAGTTCGCGCGGGAAGTCGGCGATCGCCTGATCTTCATGGACGAAGGCAAGATCGTTGAGGAAGGGGTTCCGGCCGACGTGCTCGACGAGCCGAAGCAGGAGCGCACCAAGCGATTTCTCCGGCGCTCGCTCCAAATGGCCCACTCCCTGGAAGAATTGTCGATCACACAGGAAGGAGAGGTGGAATGAAACGACTCGCAGTTCTCACCGTCCTGATTGGAATGGTGACCGCGGCAGCCGCGACGCTCGGCTCTGCCACTCCGTCGGGCAAGGCCGGCACGGAAGCGCTTCCTCCCAAGCCGAAGCTTCCGGCTCTGCCCGCGGCGGTGAAAGCCCGCGGCAAGTGGGAGATCGGCGTCAAATGCGATACACCGCCGTTCGGCTGGCAGGACACGAGCGGCCGCAACCGTGGCTACGACGTCGAAGTGGCGCGTCAGTTCGCGAAGTGGGCGTTCGGGTCGACGAGCAAGGTCGACTTCACGTGCGTCACTACGGCGAGCCGCATCGGCACCCTGACGTCGGGCCGGGTGGACATCATCATCTCCACGCTCACCTGGACCGCCGAGCGTGAGCAGACGATCGACTATTCACTCCCGTACTACGGCGCGGCCGGGAAGCTGCTCGTCAAGAACTCGGTCACGGTCGGCACGCTCAGCACCTGGATGAAGGGCAAGAAGGTTGCGTCCACGTCAGGGTCGATCTACGACCGCTGGATCAAGAACTGCTTCAAGGACACGACCTTCCAGGTCATCTCGAGCCCGAGTGCCGGCGTGCTCGCTGTCAAGAACGGGCAGGTGAACGCGCTCATGTACGACGACGCGTTCCTCGTCGGCGTGGCCGCCAACGATTCTCAGCTCAAGATGAGCAACAAGTTCCTGAATGTGCCGTGGGGCGTCGGGATTCGCAAGGGGGATGTGAGCATGAAGCGCTGGGTCGACGCTGCGATCCGCGGGATGAAAGCCCGCGACATGTTCTGGGCGATCTTGAAGAGGACGATCCCACGGCGGTTCTGGAAGCTGTTCAAGAAGAACGCTCCGAGCCCGACGGTCACCCTGAAGTATCCGCGAGCTGCACCTCCCGAGAACTCCTGCCCCACCTAGAGGCAGAAGGAAGGCACGAGCGGCCGCGCCTCCAGCGGCCGCTCGTAGCGGCATAGGCCGATGAGGATCCTGGCGTCGTTCGAGTGGTCCTTCATCTGGGACAACCGCGAACAGCTCTGGGAAGGTTTCAAGAACACGATGAAGGCCGCTGCGATCGGGATCGCAGGGTCCTTTCTCATCGGCCTCGTCCTGGGCGAATACCGGTGCTGAGCCAGATCGCCTGGGTCTACGTCGAGGCGATCCGCAACACGCCGATCCTCGTCCAGATTTTTCTTCTGTACTACGGAACTCCCGAGCTCGGTCTCCACCTGGAGACGTTCACCGTCGCCTGGCTTGCGATCACGATCTGGGGCGGGGCGTTCAACACCGAAAACTTCCGTGCCGGGTTCGAGGCGGTACCAAAACGCTTTCGCGACGCGGGGTACGCCCTGGGTTTCACCCCGCTCAAGACGTTCCTCAACGTGACGCTTCCGATCGGCGGGCGCATTGCGCTCCCGTCCTCCATCAACACGTACATCTCGGTCCTGAAGAACACGTCGCTCATGCTCGTCATCGGCTACCCCGAGCTGACGAGTGTCGCCTACAACATCCAGGCGATCACGTTCCGGACCTTCGAGATGTTCGCGGCACTAGCGATCGCGTACCTCGTCATCGTCTGGACGCTCTCTGCGCTCATCCGCCTGCTCGAACGGCGACTAGCTCTTCCGGAGACGCGGTAGATGCCCGAATTGCCCGACTGGTTCCGTCCCGTCGCGGAGTACATGCTTCGGGAGGGCTTGCCGGAGACGCTGAGGCTTGCGGCCTTGGCCGTGTCGGCCAGTTTGGTCGTCGGCGTGCTCCTCGGGACCTTGATGACGATCAAGTTCCGTCCTGTCCAATGGCTGATCCGCCTCTACATCGAGGTGTGGCGGGGAAGGAGCAGCACGAGGCAGCCTCGGCGCTCGGCTTCGGGTGGATCGGGCGGCACACCTTCGTGATCCTTCCCCAGGCGCTGCGACGGCTCCTGCCGCCGATGGTCGGGCTGCTGGTGAACATCATCCAGAACACGACGATCGCGTTCGTGATCGGTGTGAACGAGTTCCTGCAATCCGGGAATCGGCAGTTCGAGAACCTCACGACTCAGACGGGGAACGGCCATCCGTTCACGATCTTCGGCTTCGTGCTCGTCGTCTTCTTCGTCATCTCGTTCCCGCTGACGCGGCTGGCGGCGTTCTTAGAGCGTCGGCTCGTCTAAGTTCGGACGGGTCGACCGGTCAGTTCAGACGAAAGCACGGGCGAAGGAACGGCCACGCTGGCAAAGCCGGCATGGCCTCCAAACGGCATCGCAAGCGATGCCTTGGCCGTGCTTTCTGACGGCGGCACCGCAAGCGGCGCCTTAGAGCGTCGGCTCGTCTAAGTTCGGACGGGTCGACCGCGGTCAGTTCAGACGAGGGCGCCGGCTGGTCTAGGCCGGCGGTCCGCCGTTCAGGCGGAGCGTCATCACCGTCCCACCGCCCTCGGCGCGCTCCGCGACGACCTGGCCGCCGTGCGCCTCGGCCACCTGGCGCACGATCGCCAGACCGAGGCCCGAGCCGGGCAGGCCGCGGGCCGAGCGGGCGCGGTAGAAGCGGTCGAAGACGTAGGGGAGATCCTCGTCCTCGATGCCCGGCCCGTGGTCTCGCACCGTCACCTCGCCGTCGCGGACCGTGACCTCGACCTCGCCGCCGGGCGGGCTCCACTTCGCCGCGTTGTCGACCAGATTGGCGAGCGCCCGCTCGATCGTCTCCGGAACACCGGTGATGATCGACTCCTCGAGGTCGGTGGTAAAGGTGACGCCGGGCTGGTTGCGGCGGGCGCGTTCCACCGTCTCTCCTGCCACGAGATCGAGCCGGACCTCCTCGGGCTCGGACGCCGGCTGGCCCGCCCGGGCGAGCTCGATCAGCTGGGCGATCAGCGTCGTCATCTCGCTCAGCTGCTCGACGACGTCGGTGAGCAGGCGCTCGCGCTCGCCGCTCGGGAGCGCCCGGTCGCTCGCCAGCACCTCGATGTTCGTGCGCAGGCTCGTCAGTGGGGTACGCAGCTCGTGGGAGGCGTCGGCGACGAGCTGACGCTGAGCTCGCGTCGATTGCTCGAGCGCGCCGAGCATGCTGTTGAAGCTCATAGCCAGGCGGCTCAGCTCATCACGCCCGCCGGCCTCGATGCGCTCGGACAGGTCGCCGGTCTCGGTCACGGTCTCGGTCGCCTCCGTCAGCCGGCGGACGGGAGCGAGCGCGGCCTTCGAGACGGCGAGGCCCAGCGCGGCGGCGAGGCCGATGCCGCCCGCGGCGATGAGGAAGAGAACGAGCTTGATGCGGGCGAGCGTGTGATCGACCTCGGTCAGTGACCGTCCAACCTGGATGGCCGAGTTCCCGTACTGGAAGGTCCGTACCCGCATGTGAGTTCCGGCCGCGTGCAGGTCGCTTGTGAACGAGCCGCTGCGACCCTGGGCAACGGCAAGGGTCCGATCGCTCACCGGCAACTGCACCTCCTCCTCGAGGGGGCGGAGCGTCGCGCCGTCCGAGCGCACGATCTGGAAGTAGCCGCGTGCGCCACCCGGCTCGCCCGGCGGCGGGACGAATGCCCGGCCCCTTCCGAATCCGCGGCCGTTCACGATCTCGTCCTCGCTGTGCCTGAGCCCGTCGTCGATGGGCGCTCTCAACTGGTCGCGGACGACGACGTAGACGACCGCTGAAGCGAGGACGACGGCGAGCGCGACCGCCGCCGCGGCGACGAGGGTGAGCCGGGCGCGGAAGCTCATTCGTCTCGCAGGGCGTAGCCGACGCCGCGCACGGTCTGGATGAGGCGGGGCTCGCTGGCCGCTTCGGTCTTGCGGCGCAGGTAGCCGATGTAGACGTCGAGAGAGTTGGAGGCGAATCCGAAGTCGTACCCCCAGACCCGCTCGAAGATGATCGAGCGCGTCAAGACCTGGCGCGGGTTGAGCATGAACAGCTCGAGCAGCGCAAATTCCGTTCGAGTGAGCTCGATCGGGCGCGCTCCGCGGCGGACCTCCCGGGTTCCCGGGTCCAGCTCGAGGTCGGCGAAGCGGAGAGTCTCGCCCGAGCCGTCCGTCGACCGGCGCAGGAGCGCGCGCAACCGGGCGAGCAGCTCTTCCAGCGCGAACGGCTTGGTGACGTAGTCATCGGCCCCGGCGTCGAGCCCGGCTACGCGGTTCTCGACCTCGGCCCGTGCCGTGAGCATCAGCACCGGCAGCCGGCTCCCGGTTCCTCGCAGGCGCCGGCACACCTCGAGCCCGTCGAGCCCGGGCATGAGCACGTCGAGGATGACGGCGTCGGGCTCGGCCTCGGACTCGAGGCGAGAGAGCGCCTCACGGCCGTCGGCGGCGAGCTCGATCTCGTACCCCTCGAGCTCCAGCGCGCGCCGGAGCGACTCGCGCACGGCACGTTCGTCGTCGACGACTAGGATCTTCATGAGGCTCATTCTTGCGCGCCGAACTGAGAACCGGCTAAGAAACACGCGCCGAGTCTTACCGAGTTCTTAGAAACGTTTCATGCGCGTCTTAAGCAGGACTGCTGCTATAGGGCGGGCAACCGACCGAAAGGAAAGCGACGCTCATGACTCGCCGCCCGACCCGCACCTTGATCGCATCCCTTCTCGTCGCCGCCGCCGGTATCGGCGCGGGCGGCGGCGCAGCCGCCTACGCAGTTCTTTCGTCCGACAAGCAGACGGTCGTCCGGCAGGTCAGCGTCGGCGATTCGGAGCTGACGGCGAGCACGAGCGCGCTCTCGGTCGGCGAGATCTATCGACGCGCCCACAAGGGCGTCGTCGAGATCACGGTCTCCTCGACATCGTCGGGGACGCCCTTCGGCGGCTCGCAGGCGCAGCGGGCGCAAGGGTCGGGCTTCGTCTACGACGCCAAGGGCGACATCGTGACCAACCAGCACGTCGTCGACGGGGCGGAGACCCTGTCGGTGAGGTTCTGGAACGGTGAGACCTACAAGGCGAAGCTCATCGGGAGCGACGCTTCGACCGATCTCGCCGTGATCAAGGTCGACGCGCCGAGCTCGCTGCTCGCGCCGCTTGCGCTCGGCGATTCGGGCAAGCTCACGGTCGGCGACGGAGTCGTTGCGATCGGCAGTCCGTTCGGACTCGAGGAGACGGTCACGAGCGGCATCGTCAGCGCGCTCCACCGGCAGATGAACGCGCCGAACGGCTTCAGCATCAACGACTCGATCCAAACCGACGCGGCCATCAACCACGGCAACTCCGGCGGGCCGCTCCTGAGCTCTCACGGCCAGGTGATCGGCGTCAACGCTCAGATCGAAAGCGACTCGGGAGGCAACGACGGCGTCGGCTTCGCGATCCCGTCGAACACCGTCAGGTCGATCGTCTCGCAGCTCATTGGAAGTGGAAAGGCCGAGCACGCCTACCTGGGCGTCTCGGTCGAGAGCATCCCGGCCTCGGTTGCCTCCCGGCTAGAGCTCGTCGAGGGCGTCGAGATCGCGCAGGTCAGGAGCGGGACTCCGGCCGCGGAGGCGGGCCTCCACGCCGCCACCAGCTCGCAGACGATCGACGGCGACAGCTACCCGACCGGCGGCGACGTGATCACGGCGGTCGACGGCGCCAAGGTCGCATCCGCGGCCGAGCTCCAGCGGACGATCGACTCGAAGAAGCCCGGGGACACGGTCGCCGTCACGTACTTCCGCGGTGGGGAGACCCACACCGCGCAGGTGAAGCTCGCCAGCCGTCCGTCCTAGCAGCTCGCGGTAGCGCCGGCGACATCCGCGCGAGCATCGTCAGGTCGCGGCATGAAGCGCGAGAAGTCTTAGGTACTTCTTAGCGCCCTTTCACGGCCTCCTTAGGGAGCGCTGATTCCATCGCATCAATGACGTTACGACCGATCTTCGGTCACGACCGAAAGGAGCAGCAAATGAACACACGGACGAATCGGACGCACAATCCGCGCCTCCGGGACGAGTTGGAGCCGACCTCGCGGGCAGTCATCGCCGGCGACGAGGTCCACTTCCAGGAAGCGATTCGGAGCGACCGCTGGGAGCGGCGGGGCCTCCTGCAAAGGCTGACCTCCGCCGAGCCTTCCGTTCAGGAGAGTGTCGGCTGACGACCCGGTCCGAACCTTCGAGTCATCTGAAAGGCCGCAGCAGCGGCCTTTCAGCTATTCGGATTCCTTGGGGGCTTGTCGCGCGCATTCTTAGGCGCTTCTTAGGCCTGCTTCAGCTGCTCCTTAGACAGCCCCTCTTTCATGCAGGAAGACCCGACCGAAAGGAAGTAGCGATGAACATGCTCAAGTCCAAGCGAATCCTCGTGGTGGCCGCCGCCCTGGCCCTCGTCGGAGGCGGCGGCGCGGCGATCGCCGCATCGAACGGCTCCTCGGCGTCGGGGAACGGATTCCTCGCCGCCGTCGCCAAGCACCTCGGAATCTCCACCCAGAAGCTCCAAGATGCGACGAAGGCGGCCGCGATCGACCAGGTCGACGCCGATCTCAAGGCAGGCCGGATCACGAAGGCCCAGGCCGATCAGCTCAAGGCGCGGATCAAGGCCGGCGACTTCCCCTTCTTCGGTCCCCCCGGGCCCGGCGGCTTCCATCATGAGATGCGCGGCGAGCACCTGACTGCGCCGGCCGACTATCTCGGCCTCACCGTCGCCCAGCTGCGCGAGAAGCTCGAGAGCGGCCAGACGCTCGCGCAGGTGGCGAAGGCGCAGGACAAGTCCGTCGACGGCCTGAAGCAGGCGATGCTCGACGAGGCGAAGAATCATCTCGACCAGGCCGTCAAGGACGGGAAGCTGACCCCGGCGCAGGCTGATGCGATGTCCGACCGGCTCAAGTCGGTGATCGACGACATCGTCAACGGCACCTTCCCGCGCCTGCGCGTCGAGCGCCACGGCTTCGGCGGCCCCCTGCGCGCCGCCCCGCCCTGGGGAGCCGCCGCGTAGCCTCCGCCTCCTTCTCACCGCCCGGCTCCCCCCGCCGCTGGAGAGGCCCGCACGAGCGGGCCTCTCCGCGTGTTACTAGCCTTCTCGTCGTGAAGGTCGGGCTGCTCTTCCCGGGCGAGATGGGCACGGAGATCGGACGGGCGGTCCGCGCCGATGTCCTCTGGGCGAGCGAGGGGCGAAGCGAGGCGACGAGACGCCGCGCGTCGAAGGCGGGCTTCGAGGATGCCGGCATGCTCGACGCGCTCGTCGCGGCGAGCGAGATCGTGCTCAGCGTCTGCCCGCCGGCGATCGCCGAGGAAGTGGCCGGACAGGTGGCCGAGCTCGGCTTCGGCGGCGTCTACGTCGACGCGAACGCCGTCGCACCCGCTCGCATGGCCCGGATCGCCGAGGCGCTGACGGCGTCGGGTGTCCGTGTCGTCGACGGCTCGATCATCGGCGCGAAGGGAATTCACCTCTATCTCTCCGGCGAGACCAGTGACGTCGAACGTGTTGCCGGCCTCTTCTCGGGCGACGCCGTCCAGGCGATGCCGCTGCCGGGCGGAATCGGCGCCGCCTCCGCGCTGAAGATGGCGTTCGGCGGCTGGAACAAGATCGGAATCGCGCTCGCCGCCCAGGCGCACGCGGTGGCGCGCGCCTACGGAGTCGAGGAAGCACTCGCGGCCGAGGGCGTCTCTCCCGACCGCCTCGTCGGAGCCGGAGCGCGCGCGTGGCGCTGGTCGCCGGAGATGGAGGAGGTCGCCGACACGTGTGCGGAGCTCGGGCTTCCTGAGGAGATCGCCCGAGGCGCCGCGGAGCTGTACGCCCGCTGGGCGGCTCACCGCGACACCGAGGTCGAGCTTCCGCGGCTCCTCGATGATCTGCGCGGGAAGCCTGATTCCTAGGAGGGTCTAGCGAAACGGCTAGCGAAACGGCGTAGGGTTCCGCCCCGAGAAGTTGGAGGTGTGGGTAAGGCTGCCTGAGGCTCGGCAACTTGCCGAGGAGCGCGGCTTCGAGTTCTTGGAGGACTAAGCCGCGAGCGGAACTGCTCGCGCGCGCGCGAGCGCAGCGGCAAGCGTGGCGAGGATACAGAGATCGGCGTGCAGCGCCACGCGCTCAAGCCCTCGCACCCGGAGCGGCTTCAACCCATACTCGTTCTTGAGCCGACCGAAGGCGCGCTCTACGGAGCCGCGACCCCGGTACAGCTCGCCCCATCGCTTCGACTCGCGCGGAACGAGCGGGTGCAGCCGCGAAGCCTTGATCCACTTCGAGAACGGGGCGCAGTCGCCAGTCGGGCAGCGCCACTTCGTCCGCTTGCGGGCATAGTCGGCTCCCGCAAAGCGCCACTCGCCGTGCTCGCAGGTCGGCGGCTTGTGCTGCCCCTTCTTGACGGCAGGCGTCTTGCGGAGCGGGATGATCGGCAGGCACTCGGCGCGCTCGCAGGCGTCGTAGACGGGCTGCACGTCGTAGCCCTTGTCGAGCGTGGCCGTCTCGGGCTTCACGCGCTCGCGGACACGCTGCAAGAGATCGTCGGCAAGGCTCGACTCGTGCGCTCGCGCCGTCTCGACTCGCCACGCTACGGGGAGGTCAGTTTGGGCACAGACGGCGGCGTGAATCTTGAAGCCGTAGAAGCCACCGCCCTTTCGAGTGGACACCGCCGAGCGATGCCCCCAACTCGCGTCGGGGTCGGAGTACCGCTCGCGCTCGGGGCCGTTCTTGGACAGGAACCGCTGACCGTTCGCGTAGGCGGGGAGGTCGGAGGCGTCGATAGCCACGTCGATGCCGTACTCGGGAAGCTCGGCGCGAAGCGATGCCGTGACGCGATCCAGGCAGGCGTCCACGAGCGGCTTGTGGGCGCGGAGCTTCGTGGCGAAGCGGTAAAGGGCGTACACGCTCGGCACGTCCCCGAGCGCGTCCTGTAACGCGCGATGCTCGGCAATCAGCGCCGCCGTTCGGCTCCACGTCGGGATCGCGTAGAGCGACTTCACGAGGCACGCTCCGACGAGGCTGCGAACCGAGTAGCCCTTGCGCCCCGTCCAGCGAAGCGCCTCAAGTTCTGCGGTCAGAGCGGTGATTTCGGGCGAGTCGAGAAGGCTGCGAAGTGTCCCGGTGACCCCTTCTCGTGTTACGGTCTGACCTGCCAAGCGAGGGTTCCTCTCGTTTGGTCACGCCCCCGGAAGCGACAACTTCGCGGGGGCTCTTTTCTTGACTTTTGCAGGACAAAGTCTAAAGATGGCGTCGGACATCAAACGTGTCTGGGAGGGCCACGTTGAATCCGGTCAGCTACTTAGAGGCGGGGGTCATTTACTGCGATGAGAACCTGCAACGTCTTGCGCAGTTCCCTGCCGAGTGCGTTGACCTGATCTACCTCGATCCACCGTTCTTCACGAACCGCACTTACGAGGTCATCTGGGGGGACGAGGCCGAGATCCGCTCGTTTGAGGACCGGTGGGAAGGTGGCATCGAGGTTTACGTCGATTGGATGCGCGAGCGCATGATCGAACTGCATCGCATCCTGAAACCAAATGGGTCGCTTTACCTGCATTGCGACCCAACGGCGAGCCACTACCTCAAGGTGATGGTCGATGGCGTTTTCGGCAGCCGCAAGCGGTTCGTGAACGAGATCACCTGGAAGCGCAGCAGTGCCCACAGCGACGTTAAGCAAGGCTCAAAGCACTTCGGGCGCGTAAGCGACACGCTCCTCTTCTATTCCAAAGGCGATGATCGAACCTGGAACCAGCTCTATACGGAGTACGACCCGCCTACATCGACCGTGACTACCGCCGTGTCGAGCCAGAGACAGGGCGTCGATACCGCATCGACAACATTCAAGGCCCCGGCGGCGCTGCGAAAGGCAACCCGCAGTATGAGTTTCTTGGCGTGACGCGCTACTGGCGCTACAGCAAGAAGAAGATGGAGGAGCTATACCGCCAGGGGCGGATCGTGCAGACACGCCCCGGCGCGGTGCCGCAATACAAGCGGTACCTGGACGAGATGCCCGGAGTCGCCGTACAGAACGTCTGGACGGACATTCCGATCATCAACAACCGCTCCCGCGAGAAGCTTGGCTACCCGACGCAGAAGCCAGAGGCCCTTCTGGATCGGATCATTCAAGCGAGCAGCAATCTCGGTGACGTGGTCCTCGACCCGTTCTGTGGCTGTGGTACGACCATCGCGGTTGCCGAACGCCTCAAGCGACAGTGGATCGGCATTGACATTAGCCCCACCGCCGTCGGCCTAATGAAGCGTCGGATGGATAAGGTGGGCGCAGAGGACGTGAAGCTCGTTGGCTTGCCTGTTACCGAGGCGCAACTCAGGGAACTCAAGCCCTTCGAGTTCCAGAACTGGGTCATTCAGCGTTTCAACGGCACGCACTCCACGCGAAAGACGGGCGACATGGGCGTTGATGGCTACTCATTCTTCGAGCACCAGCCGATTCAGGTCAAGCAGTCTGAGCGGGTAGGCCGCAAGGTTGTTGACGAGTTCCAGGCCGCCATCGACCGCGAGAAGAAGGACAAGGGCTACATCGTGGCTTTCAGCTTCACGAAGGGTGCATACGAAGAAACGGCTCGCGTGAAGGCGGCGAGGGACCATCAGATCCAACTAATTGAGGTGGTTGCACTACTTGAGGACCCCGCCGACTTGGTAACGCCGACCCCGGATGCGAGACAGATGTACTTCGACTTGCTGCCCCAGGCTCGACCAGTCGAGGCGCGGCCCTCGGCAGAAGAACTTATCGAGAGCGATCAGCGACTCGTGGCGGTGGGGTAACAATGGCCCAGAAGTGGGGTAACCGACAACCGCGACACTCTCAAACCCGCATGGACAGCGGGCTAGAGCGTTTCGCTAGACTCTACCGGTGTCGGCGTGCAGGAAGATTCCCGAGCCCCGCCCGGGGACGATCGGGTCGGAGTTGTAGCGGATGACGGCAAGGTGCCGGTACGCGGTAGGCGACCGCGACATGTCCTCGCTGGTCACCCTGAACGGCGGCCGCGCGCCGCAGCGCACGTGGTGGAACCGGTTGTAGTAGGGCGAAAGGGGGTCCTCCACCCACCAGTCGCCGCACACGAGGCGATGGTAGGCGTACCGCGCACCGGAATTCGGTGCGACGCCGTACATCACCCGCCCGAAGCCGTAGGCGCCGGCCGGCGTCGTGCGATCCCCCTCGCGGTGGTGGCTGGAGACGCCTCGCTGGCCGAGCAGCGCAGGCCAGGGTCCCGCGACCGGGAGCCAGCAATCGCCCGACTTCCGCCAGCTCCGGAGCGTGCCGGTGGTGGACGCGCGACGTCGGGCCACGACGGTCACGAGCTGGGTTGCCGATCCGGTCGAGGCGAGCTGGTTCGCGAGCGTCGCGGGACACCTCGGGGCTCCCGCGCGCTCCCCGGCCGAGGGTGCCGCGAACGAAAGCACGAGGCACGCGGAGAGAATGATCGTCCTCGCCATCGCGTCCTTCAGACTACGCTCGAACTCCGATGAGGCTCCTCTTGCTCGGACTCCTGATGGCCGGCTCCGTCCAGCCACCGCCGTTCACGTCGTCCGTTTCGCCCGTCACGAAGGCGCAGCTCCGGTACTCGTGGCACCCCGGTTGCCCCGTCAATCCCTCGCAGCTGAGGCGCATACGCCTGACCTACTGGGGCTTCGACGACAGAGCACACACCGGCACGCTGGTGGTGAACGCCGACGCCGTCGCGGATGTCGTCCACGTCTTCGCGCGGCTCTACGCAGCTCGCTTCCCGACCAGGCGCATGCGATCGATCGACGCTTACCGCGGCAAGGACGAGCGGTCGATGGCGGCCGACAACACGTCGGGGTTCAACTGCCGCTACGCCGTGGGGCCCGGCCCGCGGCGGTGGTCGGCGCACGCGTACGGCGAGGCGATCGATGTCAACCCCGTCGAGAACCCGTATCTCGAGAGCGGGAGAATTCATCCCAGGGCCGGCGCGGCGTACCTGAATCGGTCGAACGTGCGGCCGGGCATGGCCGTGCGAGGAGGCGTGCTCGTGCGCGCGTTCGCCGCGGTCGGGTGGTCGTGGGGCGGCCGCTGGAGGAGCACGCCCGACTACCAGCACTTCTCGGCGTGAGGACGTCCGCAGCCGCGGACGTCGCTCTCGCTGCTTCGGTACGGTGACCCTGTGCTGCGTCGCCGTATCACCGGCCCTGCCTAACGTGGTCCGATTCCGTTTCAGATCTGTCCGGCTCGGTACGCGGTGAGGTTCTCACCCCGACCGACGGCGCGTACGACGCCGCCAGGCTGACCTTCAACGCGCTTCGTCGACCGGCGCCCGGCCGTGATCGTTCGCTGCACGGAAGCGGGCGACGTCCGAGCCGCGCTCGACTTCGCCCGCAGCAATCTCTCGCGGTCGCGCTGAACCAGAACATCCCGCCCTGATCCTCACGGCACCGCAGTAGCCAGCCCGTCGACCAGCCGATCGACGTCTTCGGGGTTGTTGTGGAGGTGGGGGGGAGATCCGAAGCGATGAGCCTCGCATGCGCCGACTCCCAGCACGCGCGTGGGTCACGCGCCGGCGAGCTCGGCGAGCTTCGTGACGGTCTTCCAGTTGCGGGTCGTCGCGGCCACGCCCAGTTGCTTCTCGAAGTAGGCGTTCGTGAGCTTCGACCTGCCGTAGC
>WNFV01006830.1_pt2 | contig 14925 bp, 8 predicted proteins | sample 5400101 | NCBI WGS metagenome assembly WNFV01 (sample SAMN13153361, study PRJNA577476) | soil metagenome | isolation source: 115 cm soil or saprolite under grassland replicate 1 | place: USA:California | collected 2016-06-15 | reverse complement strand
ATGAGATCGTTGCCCGCTACGATCGCAGTCGGTCGTGCCGCGGAGTCGAATAACTCCGCGGCCGCGCGGTAACCCGCGGCCTCATCAGATGCTTCCCCCTCGACGGCCACAGCGTTGGGAAGGCCGAGCCTCCGCGCGACTTGGTGGAAGGTGACGCCCCGCCGCGCATAGCTCGACACGTCCAGCGTGCTGCCCACGTACGCGATCCGCTGGTGCCCGAGGCCGACCAGGTGCGTCACGGCCAACGTGACTCCTTGAAGCTCGTCGGAGATTACTGCAGACATGCCGGACGCATCGCCGCGATCCGCGGCGCGGTTCACGAGTGTGAGCGGCGCTCCGCTGCTTCGTAGCTCGTCGACCAGCTCGTCCTCGGGTAGCGCCGTGACAAGCAGCAGGCCGTCCACCTGGGTCTCCAGCATCGTCCTCACTTGGCGGCGAACCTTGCATCGGTTGTCGGTGTTGGTGAGCACCAAGGAGTACCCTGCGACCGCGAGCGCGTCCCCGGCGCCACGCACGATTGGCGGGAAGAAGGGGTTGGTGATATCTGGAATCAGCACGCCGACCGCCAGCGAGCGGCGGGTCTTCAGCGCGCGTGCCATGCCGTTGACGTGGTAGCCCAGCCTATGGGCGACGTGACGCACCCGCTCGACGGTTTCGGGGTTGAGCAGCGTGGTCGTGCGGTCGTTCAGCGCTCGCGACACGGTAGATACGTGGACACCCGCGGCATCGGCCACGTCCTGCAGCCTCGGCAACCGGCGCTCAAGCACCTCGATCCCCCGTCGTTACAGACGATTGCCGCGCAGGATCGTCGTGTTCGGCCGCCAGGGCCCGCCTGCTGCTTGCGATCGATCAAAGGCAGCAGCCGGCGGCTGGCCGCCCGGCCGGCGGCGACCAGGGCTCCGGCAGCCTCGCCGGCCTCCAGGACGGCTACTGCTTTGTGGTCGACTCGGTCGGACCGCGGCTATCGACTCCTCCACGCCTCAGCCTCCAGGTCGTGGTCCGTCACGAGCTGTACGACAGCCGGTTGGCGATCCGCGGCAACCGGTGAGCAGCGTCATAGCGAAGGCGACGGTTGGGGGGGTCGAGCCAGGGAAGCCAAGGCCGTTCCCTGCACCCCGACTGGGCCAGCCAGCGCCGAGTCCGACTTGCCAGGCCCACCGATTCCTGCTCGCGGTGTGCCTCCAGCCTGCCCGGCTGAAGGCGACGCGTCCGGGATCCGCATGGCCACGCTGGTCGACCGCACCCGCCCGCTCCTCCCGGGTGCCGAGGGCGAGGGCGGCGAGACAGCGAAGTAGGCTGGAAGGTGCGCACTCATGCCGCTGAGATCCTCTGGCGTTAATCTCAGTTAATATCTTGATGTCGAACGTAAACTCAGCTCGTGGCTCTGTCAACATGACTAGGCAGGGAACACAGGGCCTCTCGGCCATTGGCTCAGGTAGAGCTTTCGGGCCCGAGCCGCAGCGGTGCGCCGTTGATGGTGGATCCCGACGCGGCTCCTGAACTACCGAGTACCTGCTGGCAGCGGTGGCCCGGCCCGAACAGGCCGGTCGGCAATGTTCGGCGTCGTCGAAGACTTGTGCGCTGCTGAGGACTTCCACGGGTGATCGCTCGCCGCAGCCGCAGCCGCAGTGGAACGCCATCGCCAGGCGACGTCGCCAGGCGATGTGGCGGGGTGGCAGCGACCGCTGAGTCTTGGCCGAGGATCTGTTCCCTCCGGCCAGGGGGACGAGGGCTGCGGTGGCCTGCCGACCCCGTCAATACTGGACTGTCAGCTCTGATTAGAGAACTGGTCAACACCGGGTCGTTTCTAGCTGATGAACTTGATACGCTTCTGACCACCACCAAGGGACCGCCCCGGCTCCGTGAGACGTGGAAGTCGCAATGATGGCTGACCAGGCGACCGACGGCCGAACGCTAGCCGACAAACTCGACCACCTGTTCCGCACCGTGCATCCACGGGGACGGGGGGAGTACAGCTACGCCGAGGTCGCCAAGGCGATCGAGGACCGTGGCGGCCCGACGGTCTCCGCGACCTACATCTGGCAGCTCCGCAAGGGCCGCCGTGACAACCCCACCAAGCGGCACCTTGAGGCGCTGGCCGACTTCTTCGGGGTCAGCCCCGTCTACTTCTTCGATGACGCCGAGGCCGAGCGGATCGCCGATCAGCTGGCCCTGCTGACCGCCCTGCGCGACGGCGGCGCCCGCCAGATCGCCGCGCGCGTGGCCGGCCTTTCGGAAGGCAGCATCCAGAGCCTGCGCGAGATGACCGACCGGCTTCGTGAACTGGAAGGACTGCCGGAGCCAGCACCCGAACAGGCAGCACCCGAGCACGGACCACAGTAGGTGCCATCCAGCACCGTCTCCTCGGGAGTTGACGGGGATGTGGAATTACCAACAGCCTGGAGCGACCAGCTCGGATCCAGGAGAGATGGATCTCAGACGGGTACCCGGTCGCTGTGAGGCACGCCTTGCTCCGCCCGGCCTTCCAGTCCCCTTCGACATCCGCGCTGTTACGCAACGCTCTGGCCCGGCGGCGCGGCCACCCCATACGATTTGGCCCAGCAAATACCAAGACGGGCCCTTACCGGTGGTACCAACGGTCGGGGGGGCCACGTCTTCCATGAGCAGATGGCCTCGCCGGTCGCATGCGGCGACGTGGACCGCCTATCCTGAACCAGCCGAGGACATCGGTCGGCCAGGCCACTCACTCGAGCACACGGCTGCCGACGAGCGCCGATGATCGACCTCGCCTACAACCTCTTCGCCCCGATCGGTGCTGCGATCATCTGGTCGGCGGTCATCTACAAGTTGCGCGATCTGCGCAAAGACCCGCACAACCTTGCGCTATGGGCGCTGTGTGCTGCCCTGACATTCCCAGCCCTGGCCTATACCCTCGCCGCACCGTGGATCTCCGTGCGCGTGGACGATGCTCTGGGCATCCCTAATGTGGCGACGTTGCTGATCTACGGCAGCGACGTTGTCCATACCGCGTTCGCACAGCTCCTGCTGCTCGCCTGGACCCACCCGCGTGAGCAGGTATGGGTGCACTTCCGCTGGCGGGCCCTGATCGTCGGGCTGGCGCTGGCAAGCATGGCCGCGCTGTTCCTGATGGCCTCGGTGCCCGAGGAGCGACCGACCGACTTCAACGAGGTGTACGCCACCGCGCCCTATATCACCGAGTTCCTGCTGGTGTTCTACGTCACGTTCGGGGCCAGCATGGCGGTGCTCGGACGGATGTGCTGGCGTTATGCCGGCATGGTCGGTCGGCTCTGGCTGCGTCGCGGACTGCGGCTTGTAGCAATCGGCACCGGCTTTGGGCTTGTCTATTGCATCTGCGAGATGATCTACATCGGCGCGCGACTGGCCGGCGAGAACCCGCGTGCCTGGCACATGGCAGCCCTCCTTATCGCCGGCGCCGGCGCGCCCGTGCTGTGCGCGGGGCTCACGCTTCCCGCCTGGGGGCCGCAGCTTTCGGCCGCGTGCGCCTGGTTCCACAGCTACCGCTCCTACCGTAAGCTGCGCCCCCTCTGGCTTGCCCTGTACCGGGCCGTCCCGGAGATCGCCCTTGTCCCGCCCACCTCACTTGGTGCTGACATGCTGCCGAGTCGCGACCTTGGCTTTCGCCTCTACCGCCGGGTCATCGAGATCCGCGACGGACGGCTGGCACTGCGGCCCTACTCCAGCCCACAGATCACCATCGCCGCGCGAAGACTTGCCAGGGCGGCTGGTCTGCTCGGCGATGAGCTTGAGGCCACGGTGGAAGCCGCCGCCCTGAAGGCTGCGTTGCGCGTCAAGACCCGCGGCAGTACGGTCACGACCCTCATGCCGGCAGGGGACGGCGAGCAATCGCCCAGCCCGGCGGGCGGCAGCCTGTCGGAGGAGAGCGCCTGGCTGGTACGGGTCGCTCAGGCGTTTCGCAACTCCCCGGTGGTCGTCGCCGCCGCGCTGACCGAGGCTGACACCGCACTCCAAGACCAGGGAGACGACCACGTGGAAGCGAGCAGCCAGCCAAGACGACGGGGACCAGTGCGGCCGCTGGCGCGCCGCTACGGGAACCTGGACCGGATCCGGCAGCTTGATCCCGAGCGGGACTACCACCAGATCTATCGGTCCCTTGTCTTGGTCGACTTCCGGTCCCGGTGGGACGCCCTCATGGGGCTGCAGTTCGCGTTCTACCGGACCTTCGGGTCTCCACCGATCGCGCAGGTGCTGGACGAGTCTGGCGAGCTCATCCACCGCTACCTCAAGCGGGGGGTCGACACCGCCCTGCTCATGTATGAGCTGATCGACCACGGCTTCCACCATCCCCGAGGTCGACAAGTCGTCCGGCGTCTCAACCGCATCCACCAGCAGCACGACATCGACAACGCAGAGCACCTGTACGTGCTCGGCGCCCTGCTGTTCGCGCCCATCCGCTGGCTGGAACGCTATGGCTGGCGGCCCCTGTGCTGCCACGAACGCACCGCCACCTATATCTTCTATCGAGAGTTGGGTCGGCGGATGGGCATCAAAGACATCCCCCCGTCCTACGAGGCGTTCGAGGCTGTGTTCGACGCCTACGAGCGTGATCGCTTCGCATACAGCCAAGCGGGTTGGCGGCTCATGCGGGCCAGCCGTGAGGCATTCGTCGGCTACTTTCCCGCCGTGCTTGCGCCGTTCGCTGGTGCCTACACCGACGCCCTGCTTGACGACCGCCTGCGGCGGGCGGTTGGCGTCAGCCGACCGCCGCTGCTGGTCCGTACCTCGCTGCATCTCATCCTTACAGCCCGAGCGCGGATCCTCGGGGTGCTGCCATTCCGGCGCGAACCGGTCCAGTCTGATCAGGACAAGTACGGCTTCCCGATCGCCGAGGTGTACCCCTCTGTGTACGAGATCAGCCAACTTGGACCACTCGAGGTTCGCGATGTCAGGTAGGTTCGTGAGACGAGACGGTGGCGCCGATGGGTGATCAGGCGACCGGCGGCCGAACGCTGGCCGACAAACTCGACTACCTGTTCGACACCGTGCACCCGCGCGGGCGGGGGCAGTACAGCTACGCCGAGGTCGCCAAGGCAATCGAGGACCGTGGCGGCCCGACGGTGTCCGCGACCTACATCTGGCAGCTCCGCAAGGGTTTGCGTGACAATCCCACCAAACGGCACCTTGAAGCGCTGGCCGACTTCTTCGGGGTCAGCCCTGCCTACTTCTTTGATGACGCCGAGGCCAAGCGGATCGCCGATCGACTGGCGCTGTTAGCCATGCTGCGCGACGCCGGCGCCCGCCAGCTCGCGGCGCGGGCGGCCGGGCTTTCGGAAGGCAGCATCCAGAGTCTGCGGGAGATGATCGACCGGCTTCGTGAGCTTGAAGGACTGCCGGAACCAGCACCTGAGCATCGCGCATCCGGAGAAGACGACGCTAGCGCTGGCAGGTGATGGAGGAGCCGACGGGACTCGAGCTCCGAGCCGCGGGAACGATCTCACGACTGACGCGTGTCGGGCGGCAGGCTCTACCCTCATCTCGATCTACCCAGTCATTCTTGTAGTTGAGATGCCCTGAAGAGTCTCTCGTCCCGCTCCCACTCCGAACTGCTTGCTGCGCGGAGACGACCACAAGCTGACAAGACGTTGAGGGTTGTGGGTCGATCGCTCGCCGATGGCGTCGCGGCCGTCCGCGCCAGATCCAGATCGGCCCGAAACCACGACGCCAGGACATCGCCGCATCGGTGGCAGCAGCCCAGCTGGTTGGCCTGGTCATGCAAGGCCGGAACGCGACGCGTCGTCGGAGGCGGTGGGAACCAGATAGGCGCAGCGGGTCAAGAGGTCGCGGTCATCGCGGCCGACCCTGGCTATTTTCCATCAGGTGGACCTTGTATTCTATTTGGAAGGATTGAGCAACTGGGGGACTCTCCGTATCATATGGACGCCGACCGGCAGCGCCTGCCTGCGGGACCAGTCCCCGGGGGCTGTCGTGGAAGAAGGAACCGGCGTGGAGCTCACACGAGTGCGTCGACGCTGCAAGGCCAAGCTCCAAGGGCTTGACCTGCCAGTCCCGTTCGACCTCCAAGCGTTCTGCCGGGCCCTTGAGGTCCGGCGCGGCCGGCAGATCTGGTTGTGCCCCGTGGACACTCGGACCGGCCCCTGTGGCCTGTGGGTGGCCACCACCAAGGCCGACTACCTCTTCTACGAGCAGGCAACGACGCGGCTGCATCAGGACCACATCCGACTGCACGAACTCGGCCACTTGGTCTTTAACCATCATTCGAGTGAGGTCCTGGACGAGGAACTCGCCGGAGTGCTTGGCCTCGATGTCGAGCTGATCCGGCGAATGCTCGCGCGCACGACGTACTCAACAGACGAGGAGCAGGAGGCGGAGGTCTTCGCCACGCTCGTCTTGGAACGAACCGTTCGCGATCCGCTTCCATCGCGCCCGCCAGATCCTGAGATCGCCGAGGTGGTTGACCGCCTCCAGTCGACACTCGAGAGCTCCCATTGGTTTCTGAGTGGCTCACCGTCTCGAGCCCGTGCACACGATGACCAGGCCCCGGTGGAATCTCAACCTTAGCGGATGGTAGAACCGGCGAATGGCTTCTACGTCACTTCCGCCTGGGCTTGAGGCTGGCGCCATCGTCGAAGGACCCGTACTGCCCGAGCCGGTTCGTCTTGAGGCAGTCCGGCTTGTGGGCGACCGGGTCAGACTCGTTGGTGAAGGGCTGCGCACCAGTCGCTTTCATCAGCTTCTCCTCGATGCGGAGCAACTCGCGACCGTGACAGTGTCGCCAGCCGAGGGCTCCTACGATGGCGACGCGGTAAGGTTCCGGCTCGGGATCGAAGCACAGCGGCTTGGGCTCGCCTTCGAGTATGACCCCTACTTCTCGCTGTCGATCTCGCGGGTCGACCCGCTGCCGCACCAGGTCGAGGCGGTCTACGACTACATGCTGCCGCTGCCTCGCATCCGCTTCCTGCTCGCCGACGACGCCGGTGCCGGTAAGACGATCATGGCCGGGATGCTGCTGCGGGAGCTGAAGCTGCGTGGGCTGGTCGAGCGCACCCTGGTGGTGACGCCCGCGAACCTAGCCTTCCAGTGGCAGAGGGAGCTGCACGACCGCTTCCGCGAGGGCTTCGAGCTAGTGCGCGGGATGGACCTACGCGGCTCGTATGGCACCAACCCGTGGCAGGACAAGGCGCAGGTGATCACCTCGATCGACTGGGCCAAGCGCGAGGAGGTGCGGGCAAGCCTCGCGCGGGCGAACTGGGATCTAGTGATCGTGGACGAGGCGCATCGCATGAGCGCCGCGGACGTCGAGCACAAGACTGCCCGCTATCACCTTGGCGAGCTCCTGTCGGAGCGCGCCGACCACTACGTCCTGCTCACCGCCACGCCGCACAAGGGTGACCCGGAGAACTTCGCGCTGTTTCTGCAGCTCCTGGACCGGGACGCCTACGCGCATGTTCGCAGCCTCAATCAGGCGATCCGCAAAGGCCGTGCTCCGTTCTACCTGCGGCGCACCAAGGAGGCACTGGTCTCCTTCCCCGACCCCGACACGGGCAAGGTGCGGCGTCTGTTTACCAAGCGCGAGACCCGAACTGTTGCGTTCGACCTGGACTTGGAGGAGCTGCGCTTTTATGACGCGCTCACCCGATACGTGCAGGACCAGTCGTTGCGGGCGGCGGCCGACCAGAGCGCGAGAGGGCGGGCGCTCGGCTTCACGATGGCGATGTACCAGCGCCGCTTTGCCTCCAGCGTCCACGCCGCCCTGCGCAGCCTGGAGCGACGCGTCGAGCGGATCCAGCAGCGTCTGACCCAGCCCGTCCGGACCATTCGGCCGGCTGTCTTGTTCGACGAGCGCCAGCTCGAGGATCTCGACGAGCTGACCGAGGATGAGGTCGTTGGCCTGGAAGACCAGGCCGATGAGGCGTCGCTCACCGACGACCGCGCTCAGCTCAAGGCCGAGCGGACGCGACTGCTGGGCCTGATCGACCAGGCACGGGCACTGGAGGACCGGGAGGTCTCCAGCAAGCTCACCAAGCTCCGCGAGGTCCTCACCGACCAGCGGGTCTTCGCCGACCCCTCCACCAAGCTGCTGCTGTTCACTGAGCATAAGGACACCCTCGACTACCTCGTCGAGCGGCTCAGGTCGTGGGGGCTGACCGTCACGCAGATCCACGGCGGCATGCCGATCGGCGACCGCGACACCGAGGGGACGCGGCTCCATGCCGAGCGGGAGTTCCGCGACCGGGCTCAGGTGCTGGTCGCCACCGAGGCCGCGGGCGAGGGCATCAACCTGCAGTTCTGCTGGCTGATGGTCAACTACGACCTCCCCTGGAACCCGGTCCGCCTGGAGCAGCGGATCGGCCGTATCCACCGCTACGGCCAGGAGAAGGACTGCCTCATCTTCAACTTCGTGGCACGCAACACCCGCGAGGGGCAGGTGCTGCAGACCCTGCTCGACCGGCTCGACGAGATCCGCCAGGATCTCGGCTCCGACCAGGTCTTCGACGTGATCGGTGAGGTGGTGCCGGCCAACTACGTCGAGCGCCTCCTGCGCGAGCACTACGCGGGGCGCATCAGCAGTGACCAGATGCTGGACCGCATCGTCGAGCAGGTCGATCAGGAACGCTTCCGTCGGATCACGCGGTCGGCGCTTGAGGGACTGGCCAGGCAGGAGCTGAACCTCGGCCAGCTCGTCGCCAAGCGTGCCGAAGCCAAAGAGCGGCGGCTCGTGCCCGAGGTGGTGGAGCAATTCTTCCTCGACGCGGCCCCGCTGGTGGAGGTCCGTGCCCAGCGGGAGCGGCCCTTCGTCGCCAAGCTCGGTCGGCTGCCCCGCAGCCTGCTACACACCGGCCAGGCACAAGAGCATCGCTTCGGGCGACTGGGCCGCGAGTATCCCCGGATTGCCTTCGCCAGGTCGGCCCTCGAAGCCGAGCCGACCTTGGAGTGGGTGACGCCCGGCCATCCACTGTTCGAGGCGGTCCGCACCGATGTGTGGCACAAGGTCCAGCACGACCTGCATCGTGGCGCGGTCTTCCACGACCTGCACCGCGACCACCCCGCCAGGCTTGACGTGTTTGCCGCCTCGGTAAGGGACGGGGTCGGGCAGATCCTGCACCGCCGCCTGTTCGTGGTGGAGGCCGACGGGTCGGGCCTACGGCTGCGCCAGCCCACTATCTTCCTGGACATCGTGCCTGCCGTTGGCGCCACGCCCCCGCAGATCAGCTCGCCAGCTCGTGAGGAGGCCGAGGTATTCCTCCTGGAACGGGCGCTCACTCCCTTCCTCAATGAGGTCCGCCGCGAGCGTGAGCGGGAGGTCGAAAACATCGGCCAAGCGGTCGAGGTCGCGCTCAACGCGGTCATCGACCGCCAGCAAAACCAGGTCGGCAGGCTGATCGAGCGGCAACAGGCGGGTGAGGAGGTGGCCTTGGCACTGCGGGAGGCCGAGCGCCGGCTGGACGACCTGAACGACCGTCTGACGCTGCGGCGGCAGGAGCTTGCGCGGCAGCGCCAGCTTGCGCTCGCTGACGTGGTCCTGCTGGGCAGCGCCTGGGTACTACCTCACCCGGAGCGGAGCGGGCCGCTCGCGCCCATGGTCAGCGACCCGGAAATCGAGCGGGTCGCGGTCGAGGTCGCCATGGCGTACGAGCTGGAGCACGGCCGCCAGGCCCGCAGCGTCGAGCAGGAGAACCGTGGCTTCGACCTGCTCTCACGCGACCCGACCACCGGCCTCGTCCGCTTCATCGAGGTGAAGGGGCGAGCTGCGTCCGGGCCGATCGCCCTCACTGCCAACGAGTACCGCACGGCCGAGCGGCTGCGCGAGGACTACTGGCTGTATGCGGTGTTCGACTGCGCCACCCGGCCGCGGCTGCACTCGGTCCGCGACCCGGTCCGGCTTGGCTGGAAGCCAGTTGTCGTGGTCGAGCACTATCGTGTGGACGCCAACGCAATCACCGCGGCGGCGGACGAGGGCTGAGGATGATCCGGAGGCAGCATGGCGAAGCGCGCCATCGCGCCCGCTGAGCGGCCGCTGGCGCGACGGTTCTGGGTAGAGCTGCGGGACGCCGTTCGCGACCCAGCGCTCGCACCACAGCTCCAGGCTGCTGCGGACGGCGCTCTGCTTGGGCCTTGGACCGGTCTGCTGACGGCTGCTGTCGTGCAGGCGTGCGGCGGGCTTGGTTGGGAATGCGCAGCCCGCTCGGAGGGCAGCCGGCCGTTGCCTGTCCCACGGGACGAGTACCTGGGCATCGATGTGCTTGCCTTTGGACCAGGCCGAGGTTGGCGCTCGCCGCTGGCCGCCTTCGAGCTGGAGAACTCCGCGCGGGACAGGGTGGTCGCGTACGCCCTATGGAAGGCGTGCACCGTTCGGGTAGGTCTCTCCGCCTTGTTCTGCTACCGGCATCACCCGGAACAGGTAGGCTCCATGATCACGATGCTCTATGAAGACGTGCTCAGGCCGCTGCGACCCGTGGCCGAGGTGCTGGTGGTGGTGGGGACAAGGTCTGCGGCGGGCACCTTCCCCGACGGCTACTTCCGCCCCTTCACCTGGGACGCCGAGCTGGGCCGACTGCGGGCGGGAGCGGGCACGAAGCGATCGACGTCGGCGAGGGAGCGTGCATGAGCGGACCGAAGCGGCTGATCGAGGTCGACCTGCCCATCCGGCGGATCTCCGCTGAGGCCCGACGCGAGAAGTCGATCCGCCACGGCCACATCTCCACGCTCCACATCTGGTGGGCCCGCCGCCCTCTAGCCGCCTGCCGTGCAGTCGTCCTTGCTTCCCTTTTGCCCGACCCTGCGGACGAGGACTGCCCAGAGGAGTTCCGCAAGGCCGCCGCAGCAACACTCGATGAACTCCGCGAGCGCGGCGTGCCGGCCAAGCCGACAGATACTCCGCTAGCTTTGCGCAAGGCCATCCTGGACTTCATCGCCAACTTCGCCGTCTGGGAGCACTCCACCAACTCCTACTTCCTGGAGTGCGCGCGCAAACTGGTCGCCGCCGCCCACCCCGAAGGCCCGCCGCTCGTCGTCGACCCGTTCGCTGGCGGCGGCGCCATCCCCTTGGAGGCGCTTCGCGTCGGCGCTGACGTTTGGGCCGGCGACTACAACCCCGTCGCCGCCCTCCTGCTCAAGGTGCTGCTCGAGGACATGCCCCGCTATGGCGAGCGCCTCGCGGACGCCGTGCGCACCTGGAGCATCTGGGTGAAGGACAAGGTTGAGCCCGACCTCGGCCGCTTCTACCCGCCCGACCCTGATGGCGCTGTGCCCATCGCCTACCTTTGGACTCGCACTGTCACCTGCGAGGGTCCCGGCTGCGGAGCAGAGATCCCCTTACTGCGCCAGCTCTGGCTTGGCCGAAGGCCCGGCCACGAAGTCGCCCTCCGCCTCGTGGTGGACCATGAGCGCAAGCGGGTCGACTTCGAGATCGACGAGAACCCGATCAAGGTCGAAGATGGAAGCGTCAAGAACGGTTCCGCTATCTGCCCTGTATGCGGTGTTGTCACTCCGCGTCCGCGTGTCGAACGGCAGCTCTCACGCCGTCGAGGCGGAACATGGGACGCCCGCCCAGTTGCGGTCGTGTTGCGTCGGCCAGGAGTGAGCGGACGCCTTTACCGCAAGGTGCTTGCCGAAGATATTGCCGTCGCCGAAAAGGCGGCCGCAGAATTAGAAGAAAGAATTAAGACTTCACGGGCCGCGGATCTTACTTTCCTGTCGGGCAAGCTCAATCCTGTACGTCCTTCATCCGCGGCTCGTGGTGTGTCTGCAGTTACCCGCTATGGAATGCTGAACTGGAGCGATCTGTTCACGCAGCGACAAACACTCCTTCTGAGTACCTTGGTGACAGCTGTCCAACAAGCGTACGACATACTGGTCCGCGAGACTGGCGACCGCGGTTTCGCCCGCGCCGTCGCCTCGTGCCTTGCAATTGTCGTCGATCGCCAAGCAGACATGCAATCTTCGCTCGCGCGCTGGGTTGCGAAAGGCGAGTTCATCGCCAACACGTTTTCTCGACAAGCACTTGCGATTGTCTGGGACTTTGCGGAAGCTAATCCCTTTTCCAACGCAACAGGTGATTGGACTGGAGCCGCTAAGTGGGTCGAAAAGGTGTCCATCCATGTGAGTAAATCCAATATCAGGCCAGCTCAAGTAGTGCGCAGCGATGCACGAACGTTGCCGCTCCCAGATTCTTCTGCTTCATGTCTCTTCACCGATCCGCCGTATTACGACCAGATTCCATACTCTGACCTCTCGAACTTCTTTGCAGCATGGCTATCCAAGACCGCTGGGCGATTGTATCCAGAATGGCTACATCATCCTGAGGTTGAAAATCGTCAGGAGCTAATCGTCAATGCCGGACATCGACTCAACGGTCAAAAGAAGGATAAGCCCTTCTTCCGGCGGGAAATGAGTCAGGTTCTTCGCGAGGTTCGAAGGGTCTTGGACAACAACGGAATCGCGGTCTTGGTGTTCGCTCATAAGGAGACCGAAGGATGGGAAGCGTTGGTCGGGGCGCTCGTCGATGCAGGCTGGATTGTAACGGGGTCTTGGCCCCTCGAAACTGAGAGAGCCAGTCGAGTTCGGGCCCGGAACGCTTCGTCACTTCAGTCTTCGATTCACATTGTCTGCAGGCCACGACCTGATCGAGCTGGGGTAGGAGACTGGCGGCATGTCCGCAGCGAACTCCAGGCTCGGGTCGCCGAATGGCTGCCAAGGCTTGCACATGAAGGGATCGAGGGAGCGGATGCCATTTTCGCCTGTCTCGGGCCGGCGCTGGAGGTCTATTCACGATACGAGCGGGTGGAGACCTCCGCAGGCGATATCGTGCCGCTTTCGCCTCCCGAGCATGATCCGGAGGCACCAGCATTCCTGCCGGTCGTGTGGGCGGCGGTAGCCAGGGTTGCGCTACGGATGATCTTCGCTGGACCCGAGGCGGAGGGTTTTGAGGAGGACGCCCGGCTCACGGCGCTTTGGCTGTGGACTCTACGAGCGGCTCAGAAGGGTGAAGTGCCCTCGGTTGGAACCGATGAGCTGGCCGAGGAGGATGAGGAGGCGCCGACCAGTAAGAATGGCAAGCCCCGCGGACTCCTGCTCGACTATGACACCGCACGTAAGCTCTCACAGGCGCTCGGCGTTCATCTGGAAGACCTGGACAGGCCGGGCGGAATCGTCGAGGTGAAGAAGGGCATCGCACGGCTTCTGCCCGTGACTGAGCAGCGCGAGGAACTGCTCGGCGAGCAGCGACCACCTCGGAGGCGCGGGGAGACTCTCTTCGACATTGGCGAGATTGCTACGACGGACAACGTCGTGCCCGGCGAGACCACCCTCGACCGAGTCCATCAGGCGATGCTGGTCTTCGCCGACGGTAGAAGCGATCTGCTGCGGCGGCTCCTGCGCCAGCCGGGCTACCTCGAAGACAACCGCTTCCGACGCCTAGCGCAGGCGCTCTCCTCGCTCTACCCGGCGGGCTCCGCCGAGAAGCGCTGGGTCGACGGCATGCTGGCCGCCGCCCGGACCGCCAGCCTGTGATCGTGGCGGCCTGAACCAGTTGAACATCGCAAGAGCGTACGAAGTATCCTAGCCGTCGTCATCAGGCCAGGACGCCCCCGCAGGAGGAGTGACGTCTGAGGTGAAACCGTGGTACCGGGTGGTCGTTCCCCGAGAAGACCTGCGGCAGCGCCGGCCCCTCGACGCCAGGCAGTTCGCCGTTCATTTGGACGAGGTCGTCCGGGGCGACGCCCCGGACGAGTACGCCATTGCCGAGCGGTTCTTCGACCGCACGTTCATCACCGACGGCCTGCAGCGCTTCTCCGGCGAGGTACTGCGGCGCCTGGCCGGCGAGCGGCAAGGCTCAAACGCCGTGCTGAACCTTGTCACCGGCTTCGGCGGTGGCAAGACCCACGCCCTTACCCTCGTCTACCACCTCGTAAAAAACGGCCCTGGGGCGAGATCGCTGCGAGGCGTCCCCGACCTGCTGGACAGCGCGCGCCTCGACCAAGTCCCGGCCGCGGCGGTGGCGGTGTTCGTGGGCACCGACTGGGACGTGGTGGAGGGCAGGGGCGGCAACGGCGAGGCCCACCGGCGGACTCCCTGGGGCGAGATCGCCTGGCAACTCGCCCAGCAGACCGGCAGGCCGGAGCTTTTTGAGGCCGCCGCCCAGCAGGACGAGGCCAGGATCCGCCCCGGCAAGGAGGCGATCCGGCGCTTCCTGCCCGACGACCGCCCAGTGCTCATCCTCATGGACGAGGTCATGAACTTCATGACCGGCGCCCGTGCGCAGACGGTCGGCCAATCCACGCTCGCCTCCCAGTTCTTCGAGTTTCTGCACAACCTCACCGAAGAGGCGGATGCCCGCGACCGGCTCTGCCTGGTGGTGTCGCTGCCCAAGTCCGAGGGCGAGATGTCCGCCGAGGACGAGGCCGACTTCGACCGCCTGCAGAATGTCACCAGGCGGGTGGCGCTGCCGTACGTGCTCGCCAAAGACCTCGAGATCCCCGAGATCGTGCGCCGGCGCCTCTTCGAGTCCATCGGCGACCCGCACGATGTCCGCGACACAGCCCGCGCTTTTGCCCGTTGGCTCGACGACCACCGAGACCTCGTCCCCACCTGGTTCCCGGTGGACGCGGCCGAGGAGCGCTTCCGCGCGACCTACCCGTTCCACCCCACCGTGCTCTCGGTGTTCGAGCGCAAGTGGCAGGCCCTACCGAACTTCCAGCGCACCCGGGGGATACTGCGGCTGCTGGCGCAGTGGGTCTCGATCGCCTACCACGAAGGGTACCAGGCCGGGCATGCGGACCCGCTGGTTGGGATCGGCAGCGCACCGCTGGACGACCAGTTCTTCCGCGCCGCCGTGCTCGACCAGCTCCGCAACGAGGAGCTGCAGGGCGCAATCATCTCCGACATCGCGGGCGAGCAGTCCTTTGCCCTGCGCTTAGACGAGGCCCAAGGAGTCTCCGACGCGAT